>SMVB01286155.1_pt1 | contig 11671 bp, 9 predicted proteins | sample 2456461 | NCBI WGS metagenome assembly SMVB01 (sample SAMN11095934, study PRJNA526329) | marine sediment metagenome | biome: Marine sediment; feature: Surficial sediment; material: Deep marine sediment; isolation source: Hadal surficial sediment | place: Pacific Ocean | collected 2014-05 | depth 0-1...
CCCGGCTAATGGCCTACGCTCCGGCCATTGTGGTGATCCTCGTAGTCCTGGTAATCGAACTTGGGCTTGAGGGGTTCCGCAATAGCGCCAGTGCGTGGCTTCCGCTGGTTGAAGTTTCCGGGGTTCTCGGGGCCGTACTCGGGGGGGCACTCTGGTTCGGCTGGCGACAGGCCCGGGTTGCTTCCCGGGCGATGACGTTGCTGAATGCTGCTGAAGATGAGCGGCGCACCATTTCGGCAATCGGGATCGGATCGAACTGGGACCTTGATCTCAACCGGATATTCGCCCGGTTCAGCAACGACCTGACCACGCTCATCAAATACGACCGCCTGACCATTACGACAGCACGTAGCGATGGGCGGATGCAGCTCGAATTCGTTGCCGGGCTGAAGGCCACGGAAGATGAAATAGGCGGGGCAATCGTGTCGATCGCGGGCAGTCCTGACGGCTTGCGGAACCCGACCAACTACGGGCTCCATTCGCAAATGACAGTTCCGATCGCCGCAATCGACGGTACCATCACGCTCCGGAGCCGAATACCCGGTGCCTACGGCCCCGCCCAGGTGGAGATAATGCGCCAGGTCGTGGCGCAGATTTCGCCCGGGATCAGCAATGCCATTCACTACCAGGAATCGCAACACCGGGTGATGGAACGAACCGCCCTGGCCGAAATAGGCCGTGCTGCGACCCAGGAAATCGACCTCGACTCGATCCTTATGGTCGTGAGCGGCGCGTTGGCAAACCTGATGAGGTTCGATCACCTGGGTGTAATTTTCACGGAACCGAATGGTGGCCTGGCGACCGTGGCCTGCTGGTCGAAAGACGGCCTCCTCGGACTCAAAGTCGGCGACAAAGTCGATCTCGACGGGGCACGCAACGGCTCGGGGATTCTTTCGGGCCGCGGGGAAGACCCGCTGGGTTTGAGCATCGACGGTGGAGAAGCCGTGGACGAACAACGGCTCTGGATGCAGGTACCGCTCAGTGAACGATCGCATTTACTTGGCGCGATCGTGGTCAGCGCGCCGGGAGGTGCCGTACTTGGCGAAGACGAGGCGGATCTGCTTCAGCGCGTGGCAAACCAGATCGCACCGGCCATCAAGAACGCCCAACTGACCGCCGAATTGACCAAGGCCGTTGAGGAGCGACGCGCAATTGCCGCGATCGGTCGTGCCGCCAGCACGGAGTTAGAAATAAAACGGATATTTACGGTTGTCGCCGAGGAACTCGAGTCGATCATGCCCTGCGACAGATTCGTCGCCACTCTTACGGAATCCGGCTCCGAATACGTCGAGATAATTTACGCAAGCGGTCCAGCAAGCCCTGGTTCGGAGATCGGCGATCGAATACCGGGACCCACCCAGGCTCAACGGCAGGAACTCGATTCCCGGCACGCGATTCTCCGCAACGCACAGGACTTACCTGGCGCTACCCCCGCCACCGACCACCATACCGGCATGCGGTCGTGGATCCAGGTCGCCCTGGGTGAGCTCGCCGAACCGATCGGCTATCTCAGCCTCCGCAGCAAAGACCCTGATGCCTACGACATGTCAAACGTAGAGTTCCTCGAAGGAATCGCACAACAGATAACCCCATCTCTCAAAAATGCCAGGCTCTTTGAACGGGAACTCGAACTACGTGAACGGCTCGACTTTCAGAACCGGGAACTACAGGCGGCAAACGCCGCGAAATCCCGCTTTCTCTCGACCGTCTCCCACGAGCTCAAAACCCCGCTCACGATTATTTCTGGTTTCGTTGATCTCATGATTGATGACGGAGATAAATCTGATGAACAGCATGCCGATACCCTGGAGATTATTCGCAAGAACGCGACGCAGTTAGGGTCGCTGATTAACGACGTACTGGATATTGCCCGCATTGATGCCAGCGGCCTGCGGATCGAGCCAACTGTCTTCCTGGTAAACGAGCTCGTCGTCGACCTCGAAAAAGGGTTCCAGCAGTTGCTCTATTCCAAAAAACAGAAGCTGATAACTGCGGTCCCAGACGACCCCATATGGCTGGAAGCCGATCGCAGCCGTGTGTCGCAGTTAATTACGAATCTGCTCAGCAATGCCCACAAGTACTCCGGCCAGGGCGCTGAAATCAGGCTCAGCGTTGCCGTGGAAGGCGACCACATAGCGGTGCTTATTGAAGATGAGGGGATCGGTATTTCCGAAGAAGATCAGAAGCAGTTGTTCACTGCTTTCTTCAGGGCCGACAACCAGGTCGCCAGGGAGGCCGGCGGAACGGGACTGGGTCTCGTAATCGCCAAATCGATTGCCGAACTCCACGGGGGTGACCTGTGGCTCAACAGTGTGGAAAATCAGGGCACGACAGTGGGGTTCAACCTCCCCGGCGTTACGTCCGAGCCGGTGGTAGACCCGGTAGCCGAGGCTGAATCGTTGAGGCTTAGCCAGCGGTCACGCCTGTTCCCGGACGCCGACTGGGAAGACATTGGCGAGACAGCATAATTATTTGAGTACGTGTGTAAACGACAAAACTGTTTTACACAGGGTGCGGAGGAAAATGGAATGAACAAGATTCTGATAGTGGACGATAGTCCGGATATTCGGTTGCTACTTGGCAGAACGCTGAAGGCGGCCGGTTACGGTGTTTCGGAAGCTACCGACGGTGATGAGGTGCTGCCAGCGGCACTGTCATTCGAGCCAGACATGATTCTGCTCGACGTTTCGATGACACGGGTCGATGGGTTCAAAGCCCTGGCGATGCTGAAGGCCGATCCCAGAACGAAGGGAATCCCAGTTCTGATGGTCACTGCAAAAGGCCATCCGACCGACCTCGAAACGGCACGGTCGCTCGGGGCGCTCGACTACATCAACAAGCCCTGGGCACATGGTGAAGTTGAGCTCCGTGTCCAATGGGCACTTACTTCGGTCGAACGGCAACGACAGCGGGAAGCGCAGATCAAAGCCGAAAGGCGCGCCAGCTAGGTCTGTTGTCTCGTGCGGTTAATCCGTTCGACGTTTAACGCGGGGTCGTAATAACGATTACTGCAAAAATTTCCTTCCGTATTCCAGAGCGGTCTTCACCAGAAGACCGCTCTGCGCGTTGACACAAAACCCGCACGATGCCAGCATTGGGCCTCTCAAACACTATGATTACGGTCCACCGGGCGCGCGAATCGCTGGCGACCGGCGAGCGGTTTTCCATTTACGATAGGTTCAACTGCTGTTGAGTCCCGGCTCTGGCGGTTTATGAGACATGTTCTTTCGACACCCGGACCGCATTCGCAGGATCGGCCAGCTAAAAGGGAATAACGATGGTAGAGCGGTATCAAAACTATGTTGACGGAGCCTGGACCGATGCGACAACGGGCAAGGTTTCGACCAGCACCAACCCGGCCGATCATTCAGATGTAATCGGCGAATTCCAGGCGTCGAATTCCGCCGATGCCGATACCGCCATTACCGCTGCGTCAATCGCTAAAGAAGGCTGGCGTCGTACCTCGTCATTGGCCCGGGGCAGTTATCTTTTCAAGGCGGCTACCTACCTCGAAAACAATCTCGAAGAGTATGCACAGGCCGTCACACGGGAATCGGGCAAGGCAATCCTCGAGTCGCGTGGCGAGGTCGGGCGGGCAATCGCGCTGTTGCAGTACTACGGGGTCGAAGGGTCAAATCCGGTCGGCACCGTCGTCCCGTCCGTAAACCCCAACATCCTGCTCTACACCAACCGAATGCCGCTGGGCGTGATCAGCCTCATCACCCCGTGGAACTTCCCGATCGCGATTCCGATCTGGAAGATGGCGCCCGCACTTGTTTACGGGAACACCGTGGTGCTGAAACCGGCTTCGGCAACACCGCATGTCGCAACCCTTATTGCAAGGATGTGGGAAGCGGTCGACCTGCCGGCAGGAGTATTCAACCTGCTCACCGGGTCTGGCGGGGCAGTGGGCAACGAGCTGGTTACAAGTTCAAAAGTCAGTGCCATTTCTTTTACAGGTTCAACTCGAATTGGCATGCAAATCGCCGTCGATTCGGCGAAACACGGTAAAAAATACCAGCTTGAAATGGGCGGAAAAAACCCTGTGATCGTGCTGCCTGATGCCGATCTTGAGCAGGCCGCTGAAATCACCGTCTCGGGAGCAATGAAGTACTCGGGCCAGAAATGCACGGCCACATCGCGGGCGATCGTTGTGGGAAACGTGATGGAAGAATTCACGAGCCTCGTGGTCGAAAAGACGATGGCCCTGAAGATCGGCCCGGGAGTCGATGCAGACTCTGTCGTTGTCCCGGTTATCGACCAGACTTCCAAAGACAACATCAAGTCGATAATCGACCGCGGGGTCGCCGACGGCGGAACAGTGCTCACTGGCGGCGGCGCACCGACGGGTCCGGAATACGATTCCGGGACGTTCGTTGAGCCGACCGTGATTACGAAAGTCGAACCCGACGCATTCGTTGCTTGTGAAGAAATTTTCGGCCCTGTGCTTTCGATAATCCCGGCCGCCAACGCCGATGACGCACTCGAAATTGCCAACTCGGTAGAGTATGGGCTGAGTGCAGGAATATTTACCCGGAACCTCAATTCGGTGCTCGACTTTGCCGACCGCATTGAAGCGGGCATCGTCAAGATCAACGGAGAAACGGCCGGCGTCGAGCCACAGGTGCCGTTCGGGGGCATGAAAGCGAGTTCCACCGGGAATCGGGAGCAGGGAAAAGCGGCTATCGAGTTTTTCACCCAGTCAAAAACGATCTACGTCGATCGCAGCGCAACCTGAGCCACGGTCCGGTAAACCGCGGCCGCTCGGCGTTCTAACCCGCCGGCGGCCTTACCGGGGGAGCAGACTGCCAGACTGCGTGAGGCGTGAACAATCGGTTAAAAGGGGGCAAGGTAGTGCCAGATCGCACATTCAGCGGGGTCTTCCCGATTCTGCAGATGCCTTTCGATGAGGCGGGCCAGATCCTGTACGAAGACCTGCGCGCGGAGGTCGAGTATGCGATACGCGGTGGTGTTCACGGCGTTGGAATTGCGTACGGCTCGGAGATCAACAAACTCGACGACCATGAGCGTGACGAGGTCCTGAGTGCCGTCGTCGATCAGGCCAAAGACCGTATCAAGGTCGTGATGAACACCGGCGCGCCGTCGACCGTTCAGGCGGTCCATTACACCCGTGTCGCGAAAGTCCTGGGCGCAGATGCCGTGATGATCGCCCCGCCGGTCATCCCCGGAATCGCAACTTCGCTCGTCCGCCAGCACTTCCTCGAAATCGCCAAGAGCACTGACCTTCCAATCTTCATGCAGGATATGCGGAATGCCAGCCTGGCCCCGACCATGCTGGCCGATCTGTCGAAGGCCCACGAAAACCTCTGCTACGCCAAAATTGAAACGCTGCCCACGCCGAACAGGTTCACCGAGACCCGCGAACTTGCGGGTGATGGCATTTCGATGTTCGGCGGGGCGAACGGCGTGTTTTTCATCGAAGAAATGAGGCGCGGCGCGAAGGGCACGATGCAGGGCATTGCCCTGTGCGACGTGGTGAGAAAAACCTGGGACGCATTCCAGGCCGGCGACGAAATCGCAGCCGAATCGATGTGGAACCTTTATCAACCGCTCGTCAAGCTCTACACGCTCGGGGAAGGCCAGCTCTACTGGATCGCCAAAGAGATCCTCCGGAGGCGCGGGGTGTTTACACATGCATACCCCCGACTGCCGGCCGGAAAACCCGACCCGGAGACGTTCCGGGAACTCGACGCCCTGATCGAGCGGCTCGGAGTTGCCCCGATTTGAGTGATCCGGGTCCGAGCGGCCAACCGGGGAGCCAGACACCGCGCGGGGCCAGCGGTGGCGGGGCCCCCAGACGACAGCTGGAGATGATCCGGGGCGACGATCCCGTGCCCGCGGTGCCACAACCAGTCGCCGGATACATGCTGCGCAAAGTTAATCTCGACGACAGGCATTCGTACTCGCAAACATTCCGAACCGCATTCGATGAACCCTCGCCGTTCGCCGATCTGATCCGGAACATGCTGCCGGAGGGTTTCTTCGTAGTTGAACACCAACCCACGGGCACGGTAGTTGCCGCGTCGACGGCCGCGAAATACCCGAAAGCGGAGCACCCGGATGGACACAGCCTGCAGTGGGTGGTCGCCCATTCCGATCACCTGGGCACCGGTTCCGGCAGGGCGACCGTAGCGGCCGCGACACAGGTGCTTGCCGAGTCGGCGCCCCGCTACTCGTACCTGTCTACCGACGACTTCCGCCTGCCGGCCATAAACATTTACTTGAAGCTGGGCTGGCAGCCGCTGCTGTTCCAACAGGAACAGATAGCACGGTGGGTAACAGTTTTCGAGAAGCTCGGCATGGATTTCAACGAAAAAGACTGGCCCGAGAAACCGTAGGGCCACCGGCCGGGCCCGACCCCCTGACGCGGCAGGGTTCCGCCGGAGTGGCTGGCACCGCTATGCAGGGGACGGGAAGATGAGCGGGTCAGCTATCAACCCGGGCACGTCATTCTCCGGGTGGCGGTACGACAACTCTGTTGTAGGGATGGCGTGACCCGACCATGCCCGAGTGCTCGAACACGTCGAGGGCGGCAAAGTACAGGTCCTCTTCGATAGTGATACCGCCGTCCCACGTCCCCAGCTTCTGGTAGAAGCCAACCGCCGCTGCCATCGCACTTTCCGCCATGTCAGGGAAGAAACTCGCTTCGGCGCGGGCGACCTCGGCAGGGTCTGCCGTGTTTACCCACTCGCGAGTTGCCCTGTAGGCCGCGGCAAAACGCCTCGCATCGTCGGTGTCGAGCCAGTCCCAGCGGCACACCAGGCTCGAAAAGGCCACCGGTCCGACGGCCTCTCCGACCGAGGCGACTATATGCCCCTCCCCATCGTGCTCAAGCTGCTGGGGGAAGGCGCCCTGCTCGTGGAAATAATCGCCTTCGCCATTTTTCCACTGGGCGACCATTTCACCGCCGCCGCCCGAGGCAATGTCATCGACATCGGCGAGGTCAATTCCCTCCCGGTGGGCACCGTAGCGGAGCATCGCTTCGGGCTGCCCGCCATGCACATGAAGGAATTTGCCGCGCAACAACTTGTCCCACGAAAAGTCTGGATCAGGTTCCCTGGCCGCAATGAAAAAGCCGTCGTACCGGTTGATCTGGGCAAACTGTGCGAACGCGGGTTTATCGCCCCTGTCGAGCGCAACCCAGCTGGCTGAAACCGCCGCCTGTGCAACGTCCATCCGCCCTTCGGCCACCGCCCCACCACTACTGCTGCCCGGTTCAACGACGTGATACTCGCCCGTGAGACCTTCCTTTTCCAGAAAACCCCCGGCGATTGTGCAGATCAACGGACTGTAGAAGGCCGAGTGGCGAGAAGCCATCAGGCGGATTGTGGTCATTTGGACATCCTTGGAGACTGGGCATTCAGGCAGGCGAGCATGAATCTTAACCCCTTCTGCCAGGGAAGGAAGTCAGGTTGAGGGGGAATGCTGCCGACGGTGGCGTACATGCTATCTGCTCGGTACCTTTCGCCTCACCCGCGCCCACAAATGGGCATCCGTCTCCCGGAGATGGGGGAGATTTGAAATAGCGTCCTCATTGCCAGATCAGCAGTTCCCCGTCCCGCGTCACGGCACCAAGAATGATTCTGCCATCAGAGCCGTCTGGCAACGCGACCCCGGCAAGGTTCGTCGCAAGCGGTGAACCAAGCCACAGTTCCCACACTTCCTCCACCGACTCCCCGCTCCGGCGCAGCGCTACCAGACTCAGCCGGTTACGCGAAGGCACCAGCAGTTCTACATTCCCATCACCATCGAAATCGCCGGCGACCGCCATGTCGAGGTTTCGGGACCCGTTTACGTGCGACGAGTAACCCCCCGAAAGCGATGCGACCCGTTCCAGCTTGCCGTCACTCAACCTGTAGAACTCAGCGACCCCGCCGATGTGCGGAGTCCTGATCGTCGCCAGTTCCATCTCTCCATTCGGGCCAAACGGAGCCACAGCAACCTGGTGCGTCCACCTGAACGCCGTTCCGATCGGTTCAGATTCAGCCGCAATCCTCATGCCGGTCTTGCCGCTCTCGATCACTATCAACCTGGCCCCGCCAGTACGGTTGCTCACTGTGCCAATTATTTCTTCGACACCGTCGCCATCAAAATCGGCAAGTATCGGGTAGAGCCCCTCGAAAACATCATCGTCGTTCAACAAAAGAAGGCTGGCACCAGCCCCGCCATCGACCGGAATTGCCGTAACTCCGCCCCACTCGTTCTGATCGCCCATTGCACCGTGGGGGTACCTGTCAGTCGAGATGTCATACGAGTACAGGATCGAATCGGAGCCGATCATAAAAGTGGCGTCCGGGGCGTTCCGCACGGAAATCGCCGAACTCGTGTCCCCGCGGGTGATTCTCAGATTTCCGTTACCCGCTCCGTCTTCAATAAATTCGATCCGCGCGCCCGGCAGCAGCGTGTCGAGTCCGTCGACTGCACGTGTGGTCGTCAGCCCGACCTGCCCGGACTTTCCAATAACGAGTATCGGGGGCGACAGGGAGAAGGTTTCGAGTGGAAAATCGATGAGGATGTGGCTCCACCCCCCGTCCAGTCTGGTGCGAAATGCCACGGATTTCCCATCGACGCCGGTGACGACCCAAACCACACCTCCATCGGGATGAATCGCGGCAGTCAGCCACATCGGAATATCCACGAACCGTGACACCTCGATGCCCCCCGACGCCGACGATAACTCGTCCGTTCCCAGCCCTCCCGTTCCCGAGAAATAACGGTTCCCGGAAGCGTTGGCGTACGTGTACCCGATCGAATAGACCTCGGAACCGTCAGGGACCCCGTAATCCATTGATACGACGACTGCGTCCAAATTCGGCCTTCCCGGATCGGCTACCGGGGCAACCGGTCCCCCACAGGCCGCGGCGGCTATCACGGCAACGACCGCCAGCGTAAGCTTCAACAATCTTTCGCGCCCCGATATTGCGACACGATGCCGCACGCCGGTAGCCTTCGTCATCATTTGCAAAAATTGGTTCAAAAACTGGTTCGCACACCAGTAGACCCGGCCGCGCAACTGCAAACGGCTACCGTCGATTGGCGATAATGGTCGTCTGGCCCCGGAGCCAGGAAAAAACGAACTAAGAAAGCGACCTCAGCACCCATGTCCAGCCTGCGGATTACAAAGATAGAAGTTCACGAATTTACCTTCCCGATGAACGATGTCGGCAAGGACTACAACGGTTTCAACCTGGTCTACGAAAAAGGTTCGATTCAGACCGGTTACGCCTACGCAATGAAAGTTCACACCAACGAGGGTGTCACAGGTGAATACGTCGGTGGTGATTCTCCCAGCTTTGCCGAGCTGAACATGTTCGCCGACTACCTGATCGGCAAAGACCCACTCCAGCGCGAACTGATTTACAACGACGTGAAACGCGCCATGCGCAAGTACGACAAGATGGGGCTCGGCCCTATCGATATCGCACTGTGGGACCTCGCAGGGAAGCTCTACAACGCACCGATCTACGAGCTGCTGGGTGGATGGCGTACGAAGCTCAAGTGCTACGCGTCGACCATGCATGGCGACCGAAACGGGGGCCTGGACTCGCCCCAGGCGTTCGCAGATTTCGCGGTGCAGTGCAAGGAAATGGGTTACCCCGCATTCAAGATTCACGGCTGGGGCGACTACAACATCCAGCAGGAAATCGACATGATCCACGCCGTCAGGGCCGCAGTCGGCCCCGAGATGGACCTCATGCTCGACCCTGCCTGCGAAATCAACACCTGGCTGGAAGCTGTGAAAATCGGCAAGGCATGCGACGAAGCGAATTACATGTGGCTGGAAGACCCGTACAAGGATGGCGGTGTTTCGATGCACGGGCACAAGAAACTTCGGGAGATCATCAAGACTCCGCTGCTTCAGACCGAACACATCCGGGGCGTCGAACAGCACGTAGATTTCATTGCCAGCGGTGCGACCGATATCGTTCGGGTCGACCCCGATTACGATTCGGGGTTCACCGGCGCCATGAAGATTGCCCACGCGGCTGAAGGATTCGGGTTGGATGTCGAAATTCACTCGCCCGGTCCAGCCCAGCGCCACCTGATGGCCGCCCTCCGCAACACAAACTACTATGAGATGGCCCTCATACATCCAAAGACCGAACAGATCGGCCGCCCCCACGAGGTCTACGCCGATGGATATCGGGACGCCATGGACGCGATCGATTCCGAAGGCTACGTGCCAGTGCCACAGGGGCCTGGTCTGGGGGTTACTTACGACTGGGACTTCATCATGAAAAACCGCCAGGGTGGACGCGAATATGGCGGGTAAGTCCGCACTGGTAACGGGCGCTGCCGGATTCATCGGGTCGCACCTTGTAGACCGTCTTATTTCGGACGGTTACACGGTTGTCGGTATCGATGACCTCTCATCGGGAAAACTTGAGAACCTGCCGGCCGGGTTCGATTTGCGAAATATGGACATCCGCGACCCCGAGGTACAGAGCGTCGTCGCTGAAATCCGACCCGACACAGTCTTTCACCTGGCGGCGCAAATGAGCGTTTCCGTTTCGGCAAAAGAGCCGATGCTCGACGCAGACGTAAACATTGGCGGTTCGCTGAACCTGCTTGAGGGAATTCGGGCACTGGGCGACAACGTGGCGAGGTTCGTTCACTTCTCATCAGGTGGGATGGTCTACGGCGAGCCGTCGGTGCTTCCGGCTGACGAATCGACTCCCCCGCGGCCGCTTTCGCCGTACGGCGCGTCCAAGCTCGCTACAGAGACCTACTTGCCGATCTATGAAAGGCTCTGTGGGCTGCAGTACTCAATCGTCCGCCTGGGCAACGTTTACGGACCACGGCAGGACCCGCATGGTGAAGCCGGGGTGGTAGCGATTTTCGCCAGGGCGATGCTGACCGGGAGCCCGCTGACCATTTTTGGCGATGGGAACGACGAACGCGACTATGTGTACGTGGCCGATGTCGTCGATGCCGTCATCAGGGCCGTCGATAGCGACAGCCCTGGCCCGTTCAACATAGCGACCGGCATCGGCACGAGCCCCAACAGAATTTTCCAACTGGTTGCCGGATTCTGTGATTACACGGAAGAAGCCGTTTACGGTCCGCCTCGACCGGGCGATGTTGACCGCATATTCCTGGACATTGGCAAGGCCAAAACTGAACTTGGCTGGACCCCGCGTACTTCGCTGGAAGATGGACTGAAGATCACTGTCGAATGGTTCAAGCGGCAGGTCAACTAGGCGCTTTTTTTCGCGATGATTGTTGCCCACCGCACGCGTCCGACCAGGTCCGCTGCAGCCCATGGTTTCGATATGTAATCGACCGCACCCATCCTGCGCGCTTTTTCGAGATCTTCGTCCTCACTCAATGCCGAAGAAATAATGACCGGAATGTGTGATGTCTCCGGGTTTGATTTGAGTTGCTTGAGAGTGTCCCAACCATCCATGCCAGGCATCATCAAATCGAGGATTATCAGGTCGGGATGACTATCGTCGACCCATGAACTGACGCTCGTGCCATCCGCCGCCTCAATCACCTCATGACCTGCCCGCTGGAGAACTGCGACCAGCAGAAGGCGCATATCCGATGTGTCGTCCACCACAAGTATTCGTGCCAATTTTACCTCCAGTTATTCGGGATTACCTATCAATGTTTATGCCGAACGGGTCTGTGATTCCGGAACGCCCAG
>SMVB01379071.1_pt1 | contig 11671 bp, 10 predicted proteins | sample 2456461 | NCBI WGS metagenome assembly SMVB01 (sample SAMN11095934, study PRJNA526329) | marine sediment metagenome | biome: Marine sediment; feature: Surficial sediment; material: Deep marine sediment; isolation source: Hadal surficial sediment | place: Pacific Ocean | collected 2014-05 | depth...
CTTGCCGATAACATTTCTCGGCTTCCTCAACATTTCCTTCCCGTTTATGGCGTAAACCCTCTTCGATCAAGGAATTGATATTTGCATTTTGGCCGGACATTTGATTCCTTGTTAAATTTCCTAATTTTGCCTGGTCCCTTTCACACACCGGGAACAGGCGAAAGGGTTACACCCTTTTCCGGGTTTCCTCAACTGGTTTTAGGGCAGATATTACCCGGGGTATGCCCGCCAGGTCGGGCCAGGTTTGCAGCTTGGTAAATCCGGCGCTGGCCAAAAACGTGGTTACATCCGCGGCCTGGCCATCGCCCACTTCAAGAAAGATCCAGCCTCCCTGGGGGCCAAAAAATTCCGGGGTCCGCGCCAGGATTGCCTGATAATGAATGAGCCCCCTTTTACCGCCATCAAGCGCCTGGCCGGGGGCAAAATCTGCGACCTCTGGCTGCAACCGCCGGATCTCTGCCTTTGGTATATACGGCGGATTAGAGATAACAACGTCGAATTTGCGGCCTTTGATGGCGGCATCCCTGGTCCAATCGAAAGCCAAAAAATCCACCCGCCCGGTCAAATTCAGGGCGTCAGCATTTTTTCTGGCGCACGCCAAAGCGCCGGGGGAAATATCAGTGGCCAGGCCGGTGGCTTTTGGAAGTTCGCCTAAAAGTGAAAACAACAGGCACCCGGTTCCGGTGCCAAGGTCAAGAAAGCGCTGCGGTTTATCTGAAGGGACAATTTTCAAAACCGCCGCAACCAGGGTTTCGCTGTCAGGGCGCGGGATCAGTGTGTCCTGGGTCACAAAAAAAGGCAGCGACCAAAATTCTTGCACCCCGGTAATACGCGCCACCGGTTCACGCTCGGTGCGTCTTTTGATCAAGGTTTCAAACTTTTCAACCTGAAGTGTTGAAAGCTTCAGATCGTTCAGCAGTAAAAGCCGTTCACGGGAAATATCCAGGGTATACGCCAGCAGAATTTCCGCATCCAGCTTGGAGATGGAAACCCCGGCCGCTGAAAGGGCTGCCGCAGCTTTTTTGAGCGCGTCTCTTGGCGTCATGACTTTCAGGTTTCTATCGAAGCCAGCTGGCGTGCCTGGTTTTCCTCAATCAGCGGCTGGATAATTTCCTCCAGGGCGCCGCCTTCCATAATCTGGTCCAGCTTATGCAGGGTGAGCTTTATGCGATGATCGGTAACCCGGCGTTCGGGGAAATTGTAAGTCCGGATCCGTTCCGACCGGTCGCCGCTGCCAATCTGGTCACGTCTGGTATCGGCGCGCTCTTTATCAGCCTTTTGCCGCTCGAAATCATACAACCGCGAGCGCAGCACTTTCATCGCCTTGGCCTTGTTCTTGTGCTGGGATTTTTCATCCTGCTGCTGGACCACTATGCCAGTGGGAATATGGGTAATGCGCACCGCACTGTCGGTGGTATTGACCGACTGGCCGCCGGGGCCGCTGGCGCGAAAGATATCGACACGCAGATCGCTATCGATGATTTCAACGTCAATCTCTTCGGCTTCGGGCAATACCGCCACGGTGGCCGCTGAGGTGTGAATTCGGCCACCGGATTCAGTTTCCGGCACCCTTTGTACGCGGTGAACCCCGGATTCATATTTGAGCTTGGCGAACACCCCTTTGCCGGTGACCGAGACGATCACCTCCTTGAAGCCGCCAACCTCACCGCTGGAAGCACTGATAATTTCGAACTTCCAGTTTTGAACCTCGGCATAGCGCTGATACATGCGCAGCAGCTCGCCGGCGAACAAGGCCGCTTCATTGCCGCCGGTTCCGGCGCGGATTTCCAATATCGCAGATTTTTCATCGGCGACATCCTTGGGCAGCAACAAAATCGAAAGTTTGCTATCAAACTCGGTCAGCTTCGCTTTGGCATCTCCCAGTTCACCGGCCGCCAGCTCTTGCATTTCTTTTTCGCCCTCAGGATCGTTGATCATCTCGAGAAGGTCGAAAATTTCTTTCTGCGTGGCCAAAATTGCCCGGCAAATTTGCACCACCGGCTCCAGGTCGGAATATTCCTTTGAGGTTTTGGCATAGTCCTGGGTTGACAGTTCACCGGGCTTGGCCAACATCCCTTCCAGGGTGGCGTGGTGGGTAATCAGGCTTTCAATTTTTTCTTTGGGTATCATAATTTCATTATATTTTTCAATGGGTTAAAAGAGTAACGGGAGCGAAAAGGAGAGGCCTTGCTAATCGTCCGAAGCTTTGGAAAAGAATGCCAGAAGAGCATCCTGTTTGACGGTCTGCTGATCACCGCTGTCAAGATCGCGGACGGTCACCGCCCCTTCTGCCATTTCATCTTCCCCCAGGATCACTGCCCAGCGGGCATTCTGGCGGTTGGCCCGTTGCAGCCGTTTTTTCATATTCCCGCGGTATGCCATATCAGCCCCAAGGCCGCCTTTGCGGAGATCGTGGCAAAGCTTTGCCGCCAGCTTTTCAGCCTCTTCGGAAACCGGAACCAAAACAATCCCGCGGCGGGCTTCAGGAAAATTCTCAACCATCATGGCAAGGCGGTCAATCCCCGCCGCCCAGCCAGTGCCGGGGGTTTCAGGCCCCCCCATCATGCCGATCAGGCCGTCATAACGCCCCCCCGCGATGACCGCGCCCTGGGCGCCAAGCTCGTCGGTAATGAATTCATAGGTGGTGTGGCAGTAATAATCGAGGCCGCGCACCAGGTGGTCGTTGAGGACAAACGGAATGCCAAGGTTTTTAAGGCCGGCCAGAACTTCTGTAAAAAATTCACGCGAGGAGTCATTAAGATAATCGTTAAGTTTGGGCGCGTTGGCCACGATCTCTTGATCGCCCTTGTCTTTTGAATCGAGAATGCGCATGGGATTGCGCTCCAGCCGATCCAGGCTTTCCGGCGATAATTTATCCTTGAAGCCGGAAAGGTAGTCGACAAGGGCTTCGCGATAGGCCGTGCGGCTGGCCATATCGCCAAGAGAATTAAGATTTAAGGTGGTTTTTCCGGCGATGCCGAGCGCGCTCAAAAGCTGGTGGCCGAGGGCTATCAACTCGACATCGGCGGCGGCTTCAGGGGCGCCAATAATTTCCGCATCAAGCTGGTGAAATTGGCGGTAGCGGCCCTTTTGCGGACGTTCATAACGGAACATCGGGCCCTGGGCATAAAATTTTAACACGCCTTTTTGCTGCATGCCTTCAGAAAGCCAGGCACGGGCAATCCCGGCGGTATATTCCGGCCTGAGCGTCAGTTCATCACCACCGCGGTCGACGAAAGTGTACATTTCCTTTGAAACAATATCGGAGGTTTCGCCGAGAGTTTTTTGGAACACATTGGTAAATTCAAAAATTGGCGTGGAAATTTCTTCGAAACCAAAATTTTTGGAAATTTCAGAAAATTTTTCAACAACGTAGGTGTGCCGACGCGCCTCTTCGCCCCAGATGTCACGGGTGCCGCGGACTGGCTGTAGTTTTGACACGAGCGCCTTCCCTTTAGGTTTCTTTAAGCGACTTTGTCGTTTTTATCGGCCTCTTTTACGGCCTCGGCGTCGAGCTCGGCGGCTTTGGCCTCGACCAATTCGACGATGTGGTCAACCAGTTTATCATCGGTAATTTTGTGGTCGGTGACGCCATTGAGGTAAATCATATGGTTGCCCTGGCCCCCGCCGGTCAGCCCGACATCGGTTTCCCTGGCTTCGCCCGGGCCATTAACAACACAACCAATGATCGAAAGCGACATCGGGGTTGAAATGTGCGCCAGCCTTTCTTCCAAAATCTCAACGGTTTTGATAACCGGGAACGCCTGGCGGGCACAGCTTGGGCACGAAATGATCTGAACCCCGTGGTGCCTCAGCCCCAAGGATTTCAGCATTTCGTAACCGGCCTTGATTTCTTCTACCGGATCGGCTGACAAGGATACCCGGATGGTATCGCCAACCCCCGACCACAGCAGCATGCCGATCCCGATTGAGGATTTTACGGTGCCGCTTCTAAGCCCGCCGGCTTCGGTGACCCCCAGATGCAGCGGATAATCACAGGCTTCTGCCAAACCCTGGTAGGCGGCGACTGCAAGAAAAACATCCGAGGCCTTGCAGCTGACCTTGAAGTTAAAAAAGTCGTTGTCTTCCAGTATTTTAATATGGTTGAGGGCGCTTTCGACCATCGCTTCGGGACAGGGTTCACCGTAGCGCTCCAAAAGCTCGCGCTCAAGCGAACCGGCATTGACGCCGATGCGGATAGAACAATTATTGTTCTTGGCGGCCTTGACCACTTCCTTGACGCGCTCAGCAGAGCCAATATTTCCGGGGTTGATCCTGAGGCACGCGGCGCCGGCATCGGCGGCCTCCAGCGCGCGCTTGTAGTGAAAATGAATGTCGGCGACGATCGGTACATTAGATTCACGGCAGATTTCTTTCATCGCAGCGGTGGACGCCTCATCGGGGCACGACACCCGGACGATATCCGCACCGGCCTCTTCCAACTCGCGGATCTGGCCTAGGGTCGCCTTGGCATCACTTGTCAGGGTGTTGGTCATACTTTGCACGGTGATCGGCGCATCACCGCCGACCGGGACATCGCCAACCATGATCTGGCGGCTTTTGCGGCGCATAATATCTCTGTAGGGTCGAATGCTCATTTCTTTAAAATGCCTTATCTAAAATGTATCCGCTAAAATTCAGTATATACCTTTTTCCAGGCCCCGAAAATAGAGCGTGATGGCCTAAAAAGCAAAAGATTTAACTTGCCGGGGATGCTTTGTCCAAGCTGGGCTGAAGATTGTCAAGAGAAACCAGATAAAATTTGTCCGTTTGGCGGCCATCGGGCACGCTCGGGGAGGCCTTGACATCACCAATATAAAAGCCAAGCGCGGTGAGGTCAGGGGTGTGGACGTTTAACCCTGCGCCCTGAGGCAATTCAATGCTGTCACCGGAATATAAAATCCCTTCCTGAAGAATTTTACCCAACCGGTCTTTGATCACCACTTTTACATCCATCGTGGCCAAAACCCTTACCTTTGCTTTTGCCTCCAAGGCGAGCTCATTAAAGTATGCGTTGATTTCGTTGGCCACTTTAGAGGCCTGCGGGCCACTGGGGGCTTCGTTTTCATCAGCGACCAGGAAGGCCGCCAGATGCGCGGGCATTTCATCGTTGGCAGAAATCTCATAATCGTCCCCCTTGAAATAGCTCCAGCCAAAATAGGCCCCGGTCAAAATCAATAGTACCAGCAGGACAACGCCGACAATCGAAAGCCATTGGCGCTTTGGCAATTCGGGGGCGCGCAGCAGCGAATCATCCAGGGGTTCATGGCCAAAATGATCCTTGAGGTCATCAATCAAAGGCGTAGCATCCAGGCCCAGATAATCAGCATAGTTTTTCAGGAAACCAACGGCATAGGCGGGGCTGGGGAAAGGCGTGAGATCATTATTTTCAAAAGCATAAAGGTATTTTTTCGGGATTCGCAAATCTTCCACGGCGCGGCTGATTTTTATTTTTTTCTGGCGCCGGGCTTTTTGTAACAAAGACCCAATTACTATTTTTTTGCCGGCCATGAGCCGAACCCTTTCGAATTAAATCGTGTTGTTTTTGCTAGCCTTGTGCCCGCTCCCAAACGGGACTTTTTCCTTTTTCGGCTTTCAACGTAGGGCACAAAACTTAAAAAAGCCCTAAGTGTTGAAGCAGAATAGATTCATTTTTACTTTAGTTTTATTTATAATTCTCAACTGCCTGCTCTTAAGTGGCTGAAAACACTGGAAAAAGTCAATAGAAATTTTATTGGTGAAGGCCCAAGGTCTAAACCGGCAGGTTATGGTCAAGCGTGTATTTTTTCAGGTCATCGCGCAGACTATGGACCGGTTTGGCGAGCCGGGGCAGGAACCAGGCTTGAAATTCTTCCAGGTTCAACAGCCGGATCATCATTTTTACCGGGCCGATGGCGGACGGTGAAATCGACAGCGTTTTAATACCCAGGCCAATAAGCGCCAGCGCTTCCAGCGAGCGCCCGGCCAATTCCCCACACACCGCCAAGGGCATGTCTTTTTCCGCACACCTCTTTACGATCGAGTGGATAAAGGCCAGCGCCGCCGGGCTAAGCAAGTCATAGCGCTCGGACAGCTTTGGGTTGGAACGGTCGCTGGCAAAGAAAAACTGCATCAGATCGTTGGTGCCAATCGATAGGAAATCAACCTCTTTCAGAAGACTGTCTAACTGCCAGGCCAGGGACGGCACCTCAAGCATCGATCCGATGGCGATCGATTTGGGTTGTTTCGCGCCGGTTTGATCAACCCGTTCAATTTCTTTCGTAACCAGCGCCTTGGCTTCAATAAATTCCGAAACATCGGCGACCATTGGGAACATAAGGCGGAGGTCCCTCCCGGCGCTGGCCGCCAGCAGCGCCCGTACCTGGTAACGCAGCAAACCCGGGCGGTCGAGGGCAAGGCGGATCGCACGATAGCCAAGGGCAGGGTTTTCTTCCTCGATATGGGGCAGGAACGGCACCTGTTTATCGCCGCCAATATCAAGCGTGCGAAACACCACCGGGCGTTTTTTTGCCGCATCGAGGATGCGCGAATAGTGCGTTGTTTGTGCTCTCAGCCGCGGCATGGTTGCTGACACCATAAACTGGAATTCGGTTCTGAACAGGCCGATACCTTCAGCGCCGGTGAGCTCAAGATGTTCCAAATCCATCAACAGGCCAGCATTCATCATCAAGGTGATTTTGTGCTGGTCTTTGGTGATTGAAGGGCGGTCACGTTCGGCTTCATAAATTTTTCGAAGCTTTAAGTGTTCCCGGTGGCTGATATTAAAGGCCTTTACTACCTTTTCAGTAGGGCGGATGTAAATTTTCTGGACGCCGGAATCGATAATAACCCGGTCGCCCTCGGAAATCGCCTCCAGCACACCATGGACCCTGCCTAACATGGGAATGCTTAAAGCCCGGGCAACAATGGTGACGTGAGCGGTGGGTGAGCCCTCTTCGAGAATAATACCCTTCAGGAAAGCGCGGTCATAATCCAGCAGTTCCGCCGGGCCCATTGAGCGCGCCAGCAGGATCGATGGTTCGGTCAGTTTGTGGTGCGCCTTGTCGCCGACATACCCCATCAAAATCCGGTTAAGGCGGTTGGAAAGATCTTCGAGATCATGCAGGCGTTCTTTTAAGTAGGGGTCGTGCATTTCAACGAAACGGGTACGCATGTCCTGCAGGATTTTCTCAACCGCGGCTTCGGCGCTCAGGCCGCTTTCAATGGCCTCGGTGATGCGCCGCTTCCAGCCCTGGTCGAGGGTGAACATCTTATAGACCTCTAGAACGTCGCGATGATCGCCAACGAGGCTAAGGTCAGGCGCTTTCATCAACTTATCCAACTGGGCCTGCATATCGACAAAAGATTTTTCCAGGCGGGATTTTTCAGCGGCAATGTCATCGGTCAAAAGTTTGGAAATCTCGACCTTGGGTTCATGAAAAACAGCCGTGCCCAAACCCAGGCCGCCGGTCAGTTTTTGGCCATCAAAGGTGAGTTGCCCGGTTGCGGTTTTTTGCTTTGGGGCAAGGTCGCCCTTGACTTCGTACGCCAGCATTTCCGCTAAAATCATTGCCACCGTTTGCAACGATTCGACATCCATGTCGGTATACTTCCCGGGCTCGCGGTTCTGCACGACAAGGACACCCACCACGTTCAAATGGCGGATAATTGGCACCCCGGTGAAAGAATGGTAAATTTCCTCACCGGTTTCCGGCAAATAAACAAAGCGTGGATGTTCGGCGGCTTCAGCAATATTCAGGGGCAGCCCGGTGCGGGCAACATAGCCGACCAGGCCCTGGCCCAGTTTGAGTTGCGATTTATGGACCGCGGCCTGCTTCAGGCCCTCGGTGGCGAACAGCTCTAGGGTATCACCGGCATTGACCAGGTAAACCGAACAAACATCCGCCGCCAGGCTTTTGGCAATTTCCTTGACCACGGTATTGAGGCGGTGCTGGCCCGACCCTTTGCCGGCCATCACTTTCTGAAGGCTGCGCAATAATTGGCGGGGTCTTGACGTGGTATCCATAGGGCTATGGCATTTGCGAGGCGTGTTCTAGAAATACCCAGGCCTCGGTTACCAAATCGTTCATAATGTCGGCGATCGGTTGTTCTTCTTTGACCATGCCAACGCTTTGGCCGGCCATCAGCGAGCCGTCTTCTACATGGCCGTCGATCACCGCGCGCCGCAGGGCGCCGGCCCAGTATTTTTCAATCTCAAGCTGGGCTTCTTTTTGGTTCAATTCCCCGGCTTGGAAGCGTTCAATGGTTTGACGTTGATAATCGAGAAATAAAGCCGAGGCCTGGTTTTTGATGGCGCGCACCGGAATCACGGGAAAACGCGCGTCAAGCTGGACACTGGGCACCGCATCGCGGGCCGATGCCCGGCAAAAAGCCTTTTTGAAATTTGGATGGGCTGGAGATTCTTCGGCACAAACAAACCGTGTGCCCATTTGGCACCCCGATGCCCCCATTTGCAGATACGATGCCACCGCTTCGCCGCGGCCAATGCCGCCGGCGACAAAAACCGGAACCTCGGTGATATGGGGCAAGATTTCCTGGGCCAAAACAGCGGTTGAAACCGGGCCGATATGGCCGCCAGCTTCGGCGCCTTCGATCACCAGCGCATCGCAACCGGACCTGATCAACTTTTTAGCCAAAGACAAGGCCGGGGCAAAGCACACCACCAATGCCCCGCCGGCTTTGATTTTCTGGATAGACCCGCCGGGCGGCAATCCGCCCGCCAAAACGATGTGGGAAACCTTGTTATCAAGACAGACATCCATCAGCTCATTAATGTCGGGGTGCAGCGTAATCAGGTTTACGCCGAAGGGTTTATTGGTCAGTTTAAAGGTTTCCTTGATTTCCGTATCAAGCAGCCCGGTTGTCATGCTGCCACAGGCGATAACACCGAAACCACCGGCATTGGAGATCGCCGACACCAGGGTGCGGTCTGAAATCCAGGTCATGGCGCCGCCCATAATGGCGTATTCGGTGCCAAGAAAATCCTTACCCCGCTTCCACAGGCGCTCCAGGCGCCTGATACCGACATCATGTGTGGCCTCAAAATTCATGGTCTATCTTTTGTCCAGTCCGTAGGCGCTGTGCAGGGCTTTCAAGGCATCCTTCTGGTGAACCTCCTTGACCAGCACGCTTATTTTTATATCTGAAGCGGAAATAGCCTGGATGTTAATACCCAGCTCGCCAAGCGCGGTAAACATTTTCTGTGCCACCCCGGCACGCCCGGCCATACCCAGCCCGACCACCGTCAGTTTGATGACGTTCCTATCAGATACCAGGTTTTCAAAGTCAGTGGCGGCTTTGGTTTTTTCGATCAAAGCCAGGGTCTGGTCGAGATTATCCTTATCGACAGTAAAGGTGACGTCGGTCAGGCCATCCTCTTTCGAGACATCCTGGACGATCATATCAACACTGATGTCGGCATCGGCCAAGGGCTTGAAAATAGCCGCAACTGTGCCGGGCTCGTCGCGGATACCCAAAATCGAAACCTTGGCCTCGTTATCAGAGCAGGCGATGCCGCTGACTATTCTTTCGTCCTTCATATCTTTGGCATTCATTATCATTGTCCCCGGCCTGTTTTCATAGCTGGTAAGGACCTGGATTGTAACCCCAAAGCGGACCGCAAGCGCAATCGCCCGGGGATGCAAAATCTTGGCCCCGACCGCAGCCAATTCCAGTGCTTCCTGATAACTGATGCTATCAAGTTTACGGGCTTTTGATACTATATTCGGGTCGGTGGTGTAAATCCCGGGTACGTCCGTATAAATATCACACCGCTTCGCTTTAAGGGTTGCGGCAATCGCCACCGCTGAAATATCCGAACCGCCGCGGCCCAAGGTGGTGATCCGGCCTTGGTCGGTAACCCCCTGAAACCCGGCGATGACCGGGATTTCACCGGCCTTAAGGCTTTTGAGTAAATTTTCAGGGGGAATTTCCCTGATTTCTGCAGCGCCCGCCCTGTCACTGGTAATCACCGGCACCTGCCAGCCCATCATCGAGCGGGCTTTCAGCCCCAAACCCTGCAGCACCAGGGCAAAAATTCCGGCAGACATTTGTTCGCCAGTGGCAGCCACCACATCATTTTCCCGTAAATCCGCGCCCAGGGTTTTCACCTTCAGGCCGCCCAGCAGCTGGTCGGTAACCCCGGCCATGGCCGAGACCACAACAACCGGCCGGACCCCATCCTCAAACGCTTCCTTGACGCGCAGCGCAGCGTTTTGAATGTGATCAAGGTCGCTGACCGAGGTGCCGCCAAATTTTTTAACGATGATTTCCACGCCTGCTCCTTCGCTGGTCTTGTTTGGAATTTGTTTCCTTGCGTTTTGGCCTGCTCAAGGTATTCATAGGAATATGCAGATTAAGAGGCAAGACCAAGGATATAATAAATTATGTCAAAAAAACCCCAGGCAACCTCAATCGACCCCAAAGAGGTTGAAAAATTTTCGGCGTTGGCCGAAACCTGGTGGGATCCCCATGGGCCTTTTAAGCCATTACACAAGCTGAACCCGGCCCGGCTTTCTTTTATCCGCGGGCAACTGAACCGCCATTTTAAATTGAAGGACAGGCCGGGAGCGCCGCTAAAAGGGCTTAAGGTTTTGGATATTGGTTGCGGCGGCGGGCTTTTATGTGAGCCGATGGCACGCCCTGCCGCCACCGTGACCGGCATCGATGTGACGACGAAAAATATCAAGGTCGCCGCCCTTCATGCCAAAGCCTCGGGCCTGAAAATAGCTTACCGGGCAATATCTGGCGAAGACCTGGCCAATACAAAAGAACGCTTTGATATCATCCTCAACATGGAAGTTTTGGAACATGTCGCCGATGTGACGAGTTTCCTCGGCGCCTGCCACACCCTTTTGGAAAAAGATGGCGCTATGCTGTTTTCAACCATCAACCGCACGCCCAAGTCTTATATTTTTGCCATCATCGGCGCCGAATATATCCTGAACTGGCTGCCGCGCGGCACCCACACCTACCAGAAATTCATCAAGCCCTCGGAACTCGACCGGGTATTCAAGGAGGTCGGGTTCAAACTGGCTGAATTGAAAGGCTTTGAATATGCCCCGCTGGACGCGAGCTGGAAAATCAGCCGCGATTGTTCGGTCAATTATATCGGAATGGCGGTCCACGGCCCCTAGGAGTCAGGCGTCGCTTTGTCCGGGTTTGCGGATGCCGGGCACGGGGATAACATCGATCCCTTCTTCTAAGAGATCAAGCGATTCCTCACGGGATGCTTCACCGTAAATGCCCCGTTCCGGGGTTTCGCCGTAATGGATTTTGCGTGCTTCTTCGGGAAAATCGGTGCCAACGTAATCGCAATTTTCCTCAACGTGTTTACGCACCTTTTTCAAAACCACTTCCAATTCATCCTGCAGGGCACCCGGGAGGCTGGTGTAACCGACCTGTTCGCCGTCATCGTCGCCAGCGGTAAGCGGATTGGCAGAGGTCGTTTTTTGGCTGGATTTCCTGGCAATATTCGGCGCCATCACCGCTTTGGCCACATTGATAGAGCCACACGACGGACATTCCACCACGCCCCGGGCAATCTGGTCCTCAAAGGTCTTGGTGGCGGTGAACCACGCTTCGAAAACGTGACCCAGTTCACATTTTAAATCAAAAACAATCATTCTTTAGTGTCCAAATTCCTGTCGTGTTTCAAGGCCGGGATCGCGGC
>SMVB01411053.1_pt1 | contig 11671 bp, 5 predicted proteins | sample 2456461 | NCBI WGS metagenome assembly SMVB01 (sample SAMN11095934, study PRJNA526329) | marine sediment metagenome | biome: Marine sediment; feature: Surficial sediment; material: Deep marine sediment; isolation source: Hadal surficial sediment | place: Pacific Ocean | collected 2014-05 | depth 0-1...
AGATGGATTGTTTGCTGCATCAGCCTTACTTTTTCACTCGCCTTTTCGATTTTCGGAGAACCGATCGAATTAACCATTTCTTCAGGAAGCTGCCATTTTTTAGCCAAAAGATGACTTATTTCACGATGGTCAATTCCAAGTATTTCTATTTCTGCCTCGCAGAGAGTATCTAACTTGCCTTTTAACGACAAAACCTGTCGAAACTCAGAGGGGTAATGCTGCACCAAGAATATCAATCCAATATCGTTTAGGAGACCAATTATGAACAATTCTTCGGAATTCTCAAAATTAAGTTCATTGGCCAGGCTTTCGGCGGTAGCCGCATTAAGAAGAGCATAGGAGAAAATATCTTTGGGGTTTATTCCGGAGCTTTATTCAATTAATTCAGGTTTGAGCACCGACGAGGACAGTGCCAGGAATTTTACCGGCGATGCTTCCAGTATTGACACGGCCTGGCTGACAGTCGTAGACTGAGAATATTTCTGGTAAAAGGCAGAATTTGCTAAGCTCAATATCCTGGCAGTCAAGGCAGGGTCAGTTTTGATAATGTCTGCCAGTTTCTCCGGAGAGAAGTCCTCTTTATCTACTTCGTCCAATATTTTATAGAGTGATTGCGGCAGAGAAAGCAGATTGCTGTCATCTTTAATTTTCGCAATTATCCTGTCACGGAGCTGAATTGACGTACTTGCTGACATACCCAAAATATCGGTATCATTGGATTTTTGTTTAGATGCTGAAAAATTGACCCGAAATAATAATCTTAGACCGTCTTATCGGCCATAGAGGCTTTAACCAGATTGGTAAGCTGCTCTATCCGAAACGGCTTATAGAGGACTTCGGTAATACCGGCCTGACGCAGCTCAGACTCCGGCAGACCGGCTTCCCAGCCGGTAACCAGAATTATCGGCACATCAGGATGAGTTTTACGCAAACGTCGGGCCAGTTCAAGCCCGGACATTGAAGGCATCGACAAGTCGGTCAGGATAAGCTCAAATTTTGTTTTTTCGGCAAGCTTTAGCGCCTGCTCACCCGAGGTAGCAGTAGTTACTTCATAGCCCAATGATTGGCACATGGCCGATATTAATTCGAGAATCACCGGCTGGTCATCGACCGCCAGAATTTTAGACACCTGACTATCACTTATGACAGAGTCAGCGGCCTCCGCCTTTTCCCTTACCGGAAATTTGAATGACAGGTACGAAGGCGAACTGCTGAAGCGGTCAAAGGCTACCTGGCAGTCCTCTTTGCTGATTCTTTCAAGATAGACATCATCCGGGCGGCTCTTTTTTACTTCTTCGGGAAATTGGTAATTGCCGAATCCTGAGACTGCCTCTACCGGGGGAAAATTCCTTTTATGACGGGAAATATCCAGATAAGCATATTTGTTATCTGAATAGGTTGATATCGTAATTATATCATCATCCTGCGTCAACGAAGAAAATCTGGCGATAGCCGAGGTCAGCAAACTTTCGAATTCTTTGTTGCCAAGACTGATTGATTTGAGACTGTTTAGTTTTAATTCTATCTCTCTGGCATGACCTGCTATCAGGTACAGATTCTCTGATACATGAGAAAGCTTAAGTTTCTGCCTGGTAATATCATTTATGGAGACTGCTTCTGATTCGACCGGGCTGCTATGCTGGTTGCTCAGGCCTGAAATGAAGTCCGAAGCAAGCTCGGTTTGGTCTACTATTGACTGCAGCTGTTCCAGGGATTTATCGTCGAGATTCCCTCCCGAAATAATTATTTCGGCATTACCCATTATGGCTGAAAGATAATTATTGAGCTTATTGGTCAGCTGCTCCATTTGAGGCGAGTCGACCAGACTCTCCGGCAGCTCTGCTCTTTTTGAATGATAGCTGTTAAGCGACAGTTTCAGGGAATATAGTCCGCTGCCCAAAGTAATCAGCCTCTCCCATTCTTTTGCCTCAGATGTGCCTGCTTCAAAAAAGAAAAATACAACAGCTCCGCAGACTTTGTCTGCTTCAATCAGAGGACTGGTGATGGTCAATTCAGGTGAACTGCTCTGGTCACCTAAGCCTGAGAGCAGCTTCTGCCAGTTTTCACTTAACTCACTTACCACAGCTGCGTATTTCTGACTGCCCAGTATAATTTCGCCGGACATATTTTCAAAGACTCTGCCGACAAAGCCTTCAGCTGCCGCAAATGAGATTTTTTTAAAGGTGTCATTTTTGAGTCCGATTGAATCAACCAGCTTCAATTCGTTATCGCTTTCTTTGGCAAATGTCATGGCAACGGTCGAATCCGGAAACACAGACAACAGGTGGTTCATCAAAAACCCCGGCTTCTCTTCAAACGTCTGCTGTGAACCAATTCTTAAGAGCTGAATGATTTTCTCAAAGCCGCGCCGTTGCGTGATGCTTCTAACAGATTGCTCCTGGCGTTCAAAGACCATCATGGCCAGGCGAGAGAAAAGATTCAAGATTTTCAGCTGGAAATTATCGAGCGTGTAAGCTTCAGACTCTCTTCTGAGCAGCAGCCCCTGCCCCGGACGACTCTCTCCCAGAGGATAGACTAAAGTCGAAGTTGTAATATAGGCACGGCCGTGGTCATCTTCGGACTCTTCATTAATTACCAGAGGTTTGCCTTTGTGCAGAGCTTCGGCCAAAGTTGCCGCAAACTGCTCGTTAATATTAACCAGCGGCTCGCTGCCACCAAGTGAGTCCAGCCGTCCGTTTTGAATGGCCACCAAGTGTGCCGAGATACTTCCCGCAAAGCCTTTTAGACTGCTGCAGAAATTATTTAAAGCGTCGCTCTGCCCCAGACTGGAAATTTCTATCAGTCGCCGGGCGGCGTCGTTCATTTTTGTCTGCTGGGCCGCGTTGGCTCTGCCAAGATTAGCCAGTTCTTTAGATAAACGCGCGGATTTAATTTTTTCGGCAAGCCATTCTGTTACCGGAGCCAGCACTTTAATATCAGACGGACCAAAAAGCTTTTCTGTCTCGGACATTAAGATGATGGCGCCGATTCTTTCATCTATAGAAATCAGCGGCAGACATAGAATCGACCTGAATCTGGAATCAGCCAGCAGCGGCTGGCCTTCTGTTTCAAACTTTGTAGAAACCAGCGGCTGGCCTGTTACCAGCGCCTGGCTGATCAGGTTTTCGCTGTCCGGCAGGTATTCAAAAGCAGCCGTCTCCTTTGACGACAGACCAAACGAGGTGGCCGGTATGGGCTGATTGCGGTTTTTACCTGTTAAAAATATAGCTCCGGCACTGCGCGGAAAAGTGGCCACAATTTCTTTGATTGACAGACTTAGCAGCTCCAAAAATTGATACGGACTGCGGGCGTCGTTTTGCAAGTTTTGAGCAAGACTCAATTTCTGCTCGCGGAATATTATTTCATCTTCTCTCTCACTATAGCCACGAAACAGCAGCAGAACTCCTCTGGTCACCAACAAAAGACCGGCTAAAAGCAGCACAAGATGACTGATATCAATTATGACATAGGCTGAATCTACAAACCAGCCGGAGTATTCCGGAAGCGACCTGACCGCCATCCAGATCGTGGCGAAAAAGAGCATAATGGCACCGGCTGTAAAAGAGTAATTCCCGGCAGAAATTCCGGATGAAAAAAACTTGAGGCGCTTAATCGTGACAATTGCCGCTGTTGCCAAAAAGAAAGAAAACAGTATGACAAGTGCAGAGGTTAACATTGTTAGTTCAAAACAGACAGGTTTCCGTGAAGGGTGAAAGCGTCGGCCCTTGTTATATTTACTGAAATAATACTGCCAACTTTACGATCAGCCGTATCTATCAGCACTATTTTGTTTCCTTCAGTTCTGGCTCTGGAGATTTGATCGTCTCTGCGTGATTTTCCTTCTACAAGCGCCGTTCGGATTTTACCTACCTCACGCTGGCTCACCTGGTGCCCGATCTCCTGCTGAATTTTGATAAGTTTATGTAATCTGCGAATCTTGTCTTCTTCGGGAACGTCGTCATTGTATTTGGCCGCAACTGTTCCCGGGCGAACAGAATAGCGGAACATAAAGGCAGAGTCATATCGAATTTTTCTGACAGCATCCAGAGTTTGCTCAAACTCGGCTTCAGTCTCAGTTGGAAAACCGACAATTAAATCAGTTGTGATAGAAGTTTCCGGAATTCTTTTTCTGATATAATCGATGATTTTGAGGTAGTGCTCAATAGTATAAATTCTGCCCATCTTTTGTAAGACCCGGTTGGAGCCGGACTGCACAGGCAGATGAATGTGCCCCAGTAATTGCGGCGTATCTGCCATAGCGTCAACTAACCGCTTCGATAAATCTTTTGGATGTGAAGTCATGAAACGCAGCCGCGGCAATTTTGCCTTGTTGACCACGCGCTCAAGCAACTCCGGAAAGTCTATGCCGCCGCTCTTATAACTGTTTACGTTTTGTCCGAGAAGTGTAACTTCGACCACGCCTTCATCAACCATCTTCTTGACCGCGTCAATAATGTATCCCGGAGAATGGCAGACTTCTTTGCCTCTTACATAAGGCACGATGCAGTAGGTGCAATAATTATCGCAGCCCCTGGTAATTGTAATAAAACCAGAATGCGGCGTTTCTTTTATGGGAGTAATAAAATCCAGATTCTCATGCCCAAAAGCGGTCATCACTTGCTGTGTGCCTTCAACCCCGTTTAGCACATCAGGCAGCTCAAACTGACGGTCGGTACCCAGGACATAATCTACATGAGGTACGCGCTCTTTGAGTTTCTCGCCCAGCCTCTGGGCCATACAGCCGACAACTGCGATTTTGAGGTTAGGACGGCGCTTTTTGTATTTGTACATCTCTCCCAGACGGCCATAGACCCTGTTTTCCGCCTTTTCCCTGACAGAACAGGTGTTGAGAATAAGCAGGTCGGCCTTTTCTTCTGAATCTACCCTCTTAAATCCTTTGGTGATCATATTTGCGGCAAGGGTAGAAGAATCTGCCAGATTCATCTGACAGCCAAATGTCTGGATATGGAATGTCTCTGGTTTGTGTCCGTTAGTGTTTTTGTTCTTTGCCATTATCGAATTTTTCTAAAGTTTTAATTCAGGCTTGATAATAAGTTGAAATACCGAAAAATCAAACAAAAAAGCCGGCCTCATATAAACGCCTGATTGGCTGCAATTACTCTTAAGAAAAGATGACCTTTCTTTCTGCGACTCATTTACTGTTAACTATTATACCGGATTCCCGCAGGGAGGCGGCCCGCCGCGAAAGATGTAGTCTACCAGATAAGTCAAATCAATAATATTGGCTTTGCCATCACAATTGACATCCCCTACCAGAAATTCCGGCTGTGGTGCCAGCCCTGAATTCCTGAAGATGTAATCGACAAAGTAGGTAAGGTCTAAGATGTTGACCTTATTGTCATAATTGTTATCACCATGCAGCCGCCAGACCTTGAATATCAATTCAATTTTGCGCGGAGAATTTGAGGCAGCTGGAGCGTTTATACTAAAGGAATCAACATATTCACCGAACGTCAAGCCGAAGGCGCTGGCATTTATGCCAACCAGCCCGGGTACGTTTCCGGAACTGTCCGTCAGGTTTGCCCAGGGAACACTAATGTCTATACTCCAGGCCATGCAGCCGCCAAACCTGTTTCTAATTTCAAAATACCGAGGGATAATCGGTCCGTGATCTTCCTGCGCTGTCATTACGAAAACGGAGTCCATTAAAAATATTTTCGGCGTTTCCGAACCCGGCACAACATCGAAATTTACTATCAGAGTCTCAGGCGTAACCAGAGATTTCCTGGCATAGACCAAGACCGTGTCAACATATGATCCTATGGGCAAATCGGTTTGTTTTGCAAAAAGATTTATCAATTTATCAGCCGCACCTGACAATGGAGAAATTGTAAACCAATCGGACTCATAAACTATTTCAAAATCAAGCGGGTCATCCCCGCCAAGATTAAAGACATTAAAAGATATGATAGGTGGTATACCGGTAAGCCCCTGGGAACATTCGAACATACTATATTCAATCGTATCCGGAAAAATTCTCAATACTGCCGGATTGTCAGTCAGATGTAAAAGAATCTCTACCGGCACAGGAGAATTAATAGCCTGGTCGGAATAAACCCAGACCGTGTCATGAAATTCGTCGCCCGCAGCGCCGCCGGTAAGCTTAAGAGAAACTTTGACCGAATCCGGAGCGACGCTCGTATCCGGCTCAATACCGATTATGCGGGGCGAGCCACCGCTTTCCACCCAGAAAGTCATAGTTCCGCCTCCACCGTTTCTGACATAAAAGAAAGCAGAGTCAAGCGCCCCTCCCCCGGTTTGAATAATGACAAAAACAGAAGGTGAATCGACCACTATGATCGGCAAATCTGAAGCTACTGAAAGATTAACAGGAACTTTAAGCGGGCTGTTGGTCGCCTCAGGGTCACCGACTATAATAGTATCTGTATAATCTCCGAACGGCAGCCCGGTAATGTCAATCGCAACCGTAACATCGTTTGAGTCTCCACCTGAAACCGGATTTAGATTCAGCCAGGCTTGAGAATTCGTGGCTGACCAGTTGAGAGTTGAACCGCCTGTGTTTGTAATAGTAAGCGTTTTGCTGTCAGGGTTGGCCTCACCGGCTACGGCACTGAAGAAAAAGATGCCCGGGGTCAGACCTATAACAGGCGGCGGCGGAACAACCTCGAGAGTTATTTCAACTTCAAGGGGAGTATTGGCGGCAGCTGCAGAAGTTACAATTATGGTCTCGGCGTAATTTCCAGTACTCAGCCCGATATTGTTTATTTCGACTCTGATAGTTCTGGGTGTGTTACCCGAAGACGGTGTCACGATTAGCCATGGTGCACTTTCGCTTAAGCTGAAATCTATTATTTCGCCCGAAGATGAGCTGATATCAAACTCCTGAAAAACCGGGTTTGCAGCGCCTTCGATAGAGCTAAATCTTAGTGAATCTTTTGACAGCACAATATCCGCAGGAGCATTGGGGTCGATAATCGTCAAGCCGCCAACCCAGACAGGAACAAACGGTGTCTGGTCACCCCTTACTAATTGAAATTTGCTGGCGTCATTAAACTCCAGAGTGTCGATATTTATCTGGTCAGATTCATTCCAGCTTGAAAGAGTGAAGTAATAGCTGGCCCAGAGGCGCCGGCCGCTCGAATCTGCCGAAAATAGCGGAGATATTGCTATGCCTCCGAATAGAGCTCTTTGATTGGCATTGGTAAGCGCTATACTGTTGTCTTCGTAAAAGAACGGGCCGATCTGAAAACCTCCATCGGTAAGAGCGCTGGCCACGGCGCTGTCTAAGGTCAAATTAGAATTATCCCAGGAAAATCCCATATTTGCCGCAAAAAGTTCCTCGTCGTTAAATACCCATACTTCTAATTGAACTTTTAATTGATTGGCCTGAGCATCAGGCGACAGAGTTACTATTAATGCTACCGTGTCAACGATTCCCGGATCCTGTGCCTTTACTCCGACCGCAATGAGGCCAGAAAGGATAATGGAAACAATCAGCGTCCTTGTCATTTTGTTCTTCCTATCTCAATGCTTGTGAAAATCACCTGTTGGCTGCCGACCGGATTTTCTCACATCATACGAAGTTAAGCTGTGAAGTAACTATTTACGTCGAAACATAAGTGAAGTACAATTGACCACCGTGCTGAAACAATCGACGTAAAACTACAGCATTAAATTAGAGCCAGACGGCAATTCTGTCAAGCCCTTTGACGCAGCTGGCTAAGCAAAATTGGTGAATTGAGAGCAAAAGCCGTTACTTCTTTGAAGCTGATTTGGCTGCCCGTTTGCGGCCTTTGGTAGTGCGGCGTTTTTTCTTCTTGGACTTTTCTATTTCTTCAGTAAAGATTTTTTCAAGGGTATATGACGAGGGAGCATAGTCCAGCAGACATTTTTCGAAAAGTTCGTCAACCCGCTCAATGAACACAAATTTCGTCTTGCGTATGATTTCTTTGGGCAGCTCTCTTAAGTCCTTTTCGTTTTCTTTGGGAAGAGCGATTTCATGGATTCCGGCGCGAAATGCCGCCGAAATTTTTTCTTTTATGCCGCCGACAGGCAATATTTTACCGCGCAGAGTGACTTCGCCGGTCATGGCAATATCGTTTCTTATCGGACGCTCTGCCATTACCGATGCCACTACCATGCAGACTGCCACACCCGCCGAGGGTCCGTCTTTGGGGATCGCTCCTGAGGGGAAATGAATGTGAATATCCAAATCACTGAAATCGTTGTGATCAATAGCCAGAACATCTGCTTTGGAACGGACATAGGAGTGTGCTGCCAGAATCGACTCGCGCATTACTTCACCAAGAGAACCGGTAGTGATAATTTCGCCATTGCCTTTCATCTTAAGGCCTTCGATAAACATCAGCTCCCCGCCGGCGCCAGTCCAGGCCAGTCCGGTAGCGGTACCGATTTCGGGCTGACTGACAGCCTTTTCGGGAATGTACTGAGCGGGACCCAGATAAGATTCGAGATTTTTGTCGTTTACACTGACAGAAACTTTCTTCTTTTCAGCTTTTCTTAAGGCAATTTTGCGGCAGATTTTTTCAATCTGCTGGCTAAAACCAAGCAGTCCCGCTTCCATAGTATAATCGCTGATAATCAGGGCCAGAATTTTGTCCGAAAATTTCAGTTCAGACTTCTGAATACCATGTTTTTCCAAAAGCCTTGGAATAATATAGCGTTTGGAAATTGTTATTTTTTCTTTTGCAATGTAGCCTGGGAGCTCTAATATCTCCAGCCGTGGAATAAACTGCTCAGGAATTTCTTCAAATGATCTGACCGAACAGATAAAATAGACTTTGCTCAAATCAAAAGGAACACCGAGATACTGATCAAAAAATCTAAAGTTGTAGCGGGTATCTATCGCTTCCAAGAGAGCCATATTTACAGAGGAGTCGTTATCAATGTTAAAGTAATCGATATCCTCAATCAGAATTACCGGGTCACAGGTAGCGGAGTTTCTTAAAGTTCGAATTATTTTACCGGGTAACGCCCCCAGAAACGTACGTGGAGAACCTTTTATTTCAGAAACATCACTAATACCGCCGACTGATATTCTGATAAACTCTTTGCCCATGGCAGTAGCCACAGCTTTGGCCAGCGAGGCTTTGCCGGTGCCATGAGCGCCAACCAGGCAGAGAGTGGGGCCCTCGCTTTGCCCTCCCAAAAGTTTGCGAACAGAAAGCCGCTCCAGGATTTGTTCTTTGATATTGGTCGGGCCATAGTAATCTCTGGTCAGGATTCGTTCGACATCTGTTATGTCGTAACTTTCCGGCGAACATTTCCCCCAGGGAAGTGCCAGCAGCCATTCCAGATAATTTTTGGTGACTCCGTATTCAGCTGAGGCTGTGGAAAGCTGTGACAGCCGGTCTGCCTCTATGATCGCCTTGCTGACAACTTCATCCGGGAGGTTTGGCATGTTTTTGACCAACTCTTTAAACCGCTCAGCTTCTTTTTCTTCTATGAACTGGTCACCGAGCAATCTTTTGATTTCGACTAACTCTTCTTTAAGAAATTCCACCTCGCGTTTGCGCCTGACTGTTTTAGCTGCCTTTTTACCTAGACTTTGACGCAATTCAACTCTTTCGAGCTCATCAGACAAAATTCTGTTTAAGGCGCTGAAGCGTTCTTCCAGATCTATCGTTTCCAGAAGCTGCTGTTTCGATTCCAGCGGAAGTCTGAATGAAGATGCGATTTCGTCAGCCATCATAGACGGGTCACCCAGACTGGCACTCAAAATTAGCAGCTGCTCACTTGAATAGCTCGGATCAAGCTCTGTTATTTTTTTGCTTAATTGCAGAACTTCTCGGGCCTGCTTTTTTACAATTACCGGCACCTGGGAGGAAATTTTCAATCTGTCTATCGAGACTGTCTTAAATTCCTGCGTCTCTTTGATTTCTTTAAGAACTACTCTTTCGAATCCTTCTATGGTAATTGTCTTATATTCACCCGGCCCCTGGCGGACATCGCAGATTTTTGCCAGAACTCCAATTTGATGAACCGAAATATTGCCGGATTTGGCTTTACTTTTTGCTGCCGGAGAAAAGGCTGCGACAAAGTTGGTAGATTTTGAATGACAATAGTTTATCAGGGCCATGTTTTCTTCGCGAACTACCTGAATACTCAGATTTGTGCCCGGGAAAAGCACCCCGCTGCGCAGGGCCATTAGCGGATAGACTTCTTCTCTTTCAGAGCCTATCACCGGTATATTTTGCTTAGTTTCAATTATCATGTTTTTCGCCGATTCATTAGTTTATCGGGTATTTCAGCCTTTGATTGAGAGGTTGAGGTGTTTCCACCCTAACCGATTTGCCAACAAAGGCTTACTACGCCTGCCTGCTAATATCTCTGCCTCTCTTTATTTATTACTTCTATATATTTAACTTAGTTTTGAAAGTCCAGTTCCTGAATATAAAAACCGGCCTGCGTTTTTTTGCAGACCGGTTTTTGGGCTATTAATGAGGTCAGGGGCTCTTTTTAATTAAGGACGGCCTGTCCTGATACTATCTGCCGTATCTCATGATCCGGATTATTCTGCAGATTCGCCACATTTATCCTGATTTTTTCAGGATCGGCGTTAAGACGATAATATCCCAGACGGTTGTTTTCAATCAACGGCCAGTTATAGCCAAGACCGGCGTTGACCTCGTTTTTCATCCGGTATAAATACCGCGCCTGATTGAAACCAACCTCGATATCCTCTTTGTAAACCCAGCCGGACGAAGCCGGATTATTAGCCCGCGACCAGGCCAGTTTGGCCAGATACTTAAACGACTTGGCTGTCAGACGCACTGTCTGATCATTTACTTTGACAACAAACCGTTCTTTGTCGGGGCTGCCGTCAATTTCTAAGAGCTCCACTTTTTGTGACACCATAGTTGGCATACTGTACGAGTTTGTCCCCGGATTGATGTTTAGAGAACACATAAACTCCTCCTCTCGAATTATTGTAATTCTGTTTTTGAGCAAAGCCAATTTCTGTTTGCCCTTGATTATTTTGTTTAACTTTTCTTCATCAAATTCACAGAGCTGACTGATTGATTCCAGACCGGCGTTTTTGAGATTTAAAAAGTCACTGCGTTTTAAAACTGAACTGAATTTCTGATATAATGGTTTGAACTCTGCCGGCAGGCCATGGCGGATTTCAAAAGCATACTTCTGAAGCTGGCCGATCAGCGGACTTTCTTTTTCTTTGGCGCCGACAATAGCAGAAAGCGACTTAATCAGATGCGAGACTGTTTCGGCCAGCGCAACAACCTGCCCCAGATGAATCTGAAAAAGTTCTTCGAGCCGCTCTACCGACAGACCCTGGCACCAGCTGTTTAAAAGCAAAAGCGCTTTTATGGCGGCAGAATTTCTAGGCGGCAGCGGTTCGCTCTGGTGATTTTCCGGAATAAGAAAACGCGCCTGCTCGAGCCCACCGGAGACAGAGTCAAACTGCTGATAAAGCATCTTCAGCGGGCTCTCCTGAACCAGTTCCATACGGTTCAAAAATCCGGGCGGGGCGTTCCAATCCGGTGAACTCAAAGCTAAAGCTATCCAGCCAAACAAGGTCTGCGGAGAACCGGACTCTAATTTAGACAGGAAACTTTTCGTCTCATTGACCGACAGACCTGTCCCGGCTGCCGCTTTGCCCAATGCTATCGGCAGCCACTTGTTACTCGCCGAAGTTTCTTTTATTAAAGAG
>SMVB01040810.1_pt1 | contig 11669 bp, 8 predicted proteins | sample 2456461 | NCBI WGS metagenome assembly SMVB01 (sample SAMN11095934, study PRJNA526329) | marine sediment metagenome | biome: Marine sediment; feature: Surficial sediment; material: Deep marine sediment; isolation source: Hadal surficial sediment | place: Pacific Ocean | collected 2014-05 | depth 0-1...
GGCGTCGACGACGTCGTCGGTGACGCGCCACCGGTTGGCGCGCGCCGAGCCGATGGCAACCGGGCCTTGCGATGAAGTCATGCCGCCTCCGCCATTTCGAGGAACGCCGCGTCTGGCGCCGTCAACATAGCGTGCCCTGTTTGGCAAGCCAATCGGGGCATTGCCAGATACGACGCCACCCCCCTATCGTTCACCGACAGCAAGCAGAAGGAGACATGAGCGATGGGCGACACGAAACTGGTGCGTGGACGCTGGATCGTCACGGGCGGTGGCGAAGCCGATGCGGTGCTGACCGACGCGGCGGTGCGCGTCGAAGGCGGCACGATCGCCGAGCTCGGCGATTGGGAGACGCTGCGCGCAAACCACCCCGACGCGGCGGTGGTCGGCTCGGATCGCGTCGCGATCATGCCCGGCATGATCAACGCGCACCATCATTCGAACGGCGTCTCGGCGATCCAGCACGGCATCCAGGACCGATTGCTCGAATCCTGGCTGTTGTCGCTCGGCCTGCGGCGCGGTCTCGAGCCACGGCTCGGCACCCTGTTGAGCGCCGCGCGGCTGTTGCGCACCGGGGTCACCAGCGTGGTCGACGTCCACAGCGATCGCGGCACCGCCGAATCCTACGCCGCGAACGCGCGCCAAGCGCTCCAGGCTTACGACACCGCCGGCATCCGGGTCGCCTTCGCGGCCGGGTTTACGACGCAATGCTTCCTGGTGTCGGGCGCCGGCGAGGACGAGAAATTTCTCGCCAGCCTGCCCGACGACGTCCGGCGCTTCGCCGCGCGCCGCCTCCCGCCGGCCGGCGATCTCGACGAGGACGACTATTTCGGCGTCATCGACGATCTGTGGCAAACCTATCGCGCGCATGACCGCATCGACGTCTGGTTCGCGCCGCCCGGCCCGCAGTGGGTCTCGGACGCCTTCATGCAGCGGATCGCCGCCCAGGCCGAGACCTACGACGTCGGCGTGCAGACCCACGTCACCGAGTCGCTCTACGAGATGCTTCACGGGCCGCGCTACTACGGCAAGCCGACGGTCCATCACCTTGGCGATCTGGGCGTGCTCGGCCCGCGCTTCTCGATCGCCCACGGCGTCTGGCTGACCGAGCCGGAGATCGATCTGCTCGCCGAGACCGGCGCGGCGGTCGCGCACAACCCGAGCTCGAACCTGCGGCTGCGCGCCGGCATCGCGCCGCTCAACGCGCTGCTCGCGAGCGGCGCGACGGTGGCGCTGGGCATGGACGGCACGACGATCAACGACGACGAGGATTATTTCGACGAGATGCGCCTCGCCATGCGCCTGCACCGCACGCCGCGCTTCGACGGGCCGGCGCCGACGGCGGAACAGGTCCTCCATATGGCGACGGCGGGCGGCGCCCGCCTGCTGCGCAAGCAAGACACGCTCGGCGCCATCGCGCCCGGTTTCGCCGCCGATCTGGTGTTGGTCGACCTGACGCGCGTGACCTGGCCCTGGATCGCGCCCGAGCTCGATCCGCGCGAGTTCCTCTTGATGCGCGCCAGCGCCGGCGACGTCGACACGGTGCTGGTCGGCGGCGAGGTCGTGCTGAGCGAGGGCCGGCCGACGCGCTTCGACGTCGACGCGGTCGGCCGCGAGGCCGCCCAGGCGCTCGGCGCCCAGGCCTACCGCTCGGAGGACGCCGCGTTGATCGAACGGCTGCGTCCCCACATCGAGGCGTACTACCAGGCATGGCCGATCCCCGACCTGACGCCCTATACCGTCTACAACGCGCGCGGTTGACCCGCATCACGCGCGCCGTCAGACGATGGCGCCGGCGCGCCTCGGCAGTGGGACGTCGCGGTGGACATAGACGCCGGCCAGCAGGCCGAAGCCGATCATCAGCGACAGCAGCGCCGTGCCGCCGTAGGAAACCAGCGGCAGCGGCACGCCGACCACCGGGATCAAGCCAGTCACCATGGCGATATTGATGAAAACATAGACGAAGAAGGTCGTCGTGATGCCGAGCCCGACGAGGCGGCCGAACTGGCTCGTCGAGCGCAGGCTTATGGCGTAGCCGTAGATCAGGATCAGCAGATAGAGGCCGAGCAGCACGAGCCCGCCGATCAGGCCGAATTCCTCGGCCAGCATGGTGAAGATGAAGTCGGTCTGCATCTCGGGCAGGAAGCTCAGGTGGCTCTGCGTGCCGCCCAGGAAGCCCTTGCCGGCCAGCCCGCCCGAGCCGAGCGCGATCTTCGACTGCAGGATGTGATAGCCGGCGCCGAGCGGGTCGCGCTCGGGATTGAGGAAGGTCAGGATGCGTTCCTGCTGATAGCCGTGGAGGAACTGCCAACCGAGCGGTATCGCCGCCATGCAGGCGCCGAACGCCGCGGCGAACATCCACAGGCGCACGCCGGCGAGCAGGAACAGCGCGCCGCCGATGACCAGAATCAGGATCGCCGTGCCGAGGTCGGGTTGGCGCAGCATCAGGGCCGCCGGGACAAGCACCAGGAGGAGCGGCGGCAGCATCAACAACGGCCGGCGCACCTCCTCGAGGGTCAGGCCGTGAAAATAGCGCGCCAGCGCCAGCACCAGCGCGACCTTCATGACCTCGGACGGCTGCAGGCGAAACAACCCGAGATCGATCCAGCGCGTCGCGCCGCCGCCGACCGCGCCGATGACCTCGACCAGACCGAGCAGGACCAGGCCAATCGCATAGAAGGCGTAGGCATAGCGCAGCCATATGCGGATATCGACCAACGCGATGACGATCATCAACACGATGCCGACGCCGAAGCGTTGCATCTGGCGCATCGCCCATGGCTCCCAACTGCCGTTGGCCGCCGAATACAGCATGGCGAAGCCGAAACAGGCGGTCAGCGTCAGCAACAGGATCAGGCCCCAGCTGATGTGCCGGAATTTGACGCCGAGGGGTATGCCGTCCGCGCCGGTTCCGGTGCTCGTCATCGGTTCGGCGCCCTCACGCGCCGCTTCTGCCCGGCGCGTCGTCGACGAGCCGGCCAGGGAAGCCGTCACTGCGCGCCGGATCGCGCCGCTGGGTCTCGAGCAGAATATCGCGCGCGATCGGCGCGGCGACGCGTGAACCCGAGCCGCCGTGCTCGATGACCACGGCGATCGCGTAGCGCGGCGCCTCGACCGGCGCGAAGGCGACGAACAGCGCGTGGTCGCGCTCGATCCACGGCTTCTCGGCGTTCTTGCGCACGCCCGACTTGCGCTCGGCCTTGGAAATATTGCGTACCTGCGAGGTGCCGGTCTTGCCCGCCAATTCCATGCCCGGTTCCTCGATGCGCGCGCGGAAAGCCGTGCCGCGGGGGCTGTTCGACACTCTGTCCATGCCTTGCGTAACGACGGCGAGCGAAGACGGCGACAGCCCCAGGGACTCGAACGCCGGGGCGGCGACATTGACCGCCGCGGCGGTCGGCTTGCCCTGTCCGCGCAACAGGCGCGGCGTCACCGCCACGCCGCCGTTGGCGAGCCGCGCCACCATGACGGCGAGCTGCAGCGGCGTCGCGAGCAGGAAGCCTTGGCCGATACCGACGACAACCGTCTCGCCTTTCTGCCAGGAGCTGCCGATGTAGGCGAGTTTCCAGGCGCGGTCGGGCACCAGCCCGTCGGCCTCGCCGGGCAGGTCGATGCCGGTCGCTTGGCCGAAGCCGAAGCGGCGCGCCATCTCGGCGATGCGATCGATGCCGACGCGCCGCGCGATGTCGTAGAAATAGATGTCACAGGACTGTTCGATGGCGTCGACCATCCGGCGTTCGCCGTGGCCATGGCGCTTCCAACAGTGAAAGACGCGGTCGCCCAGTTTCATCTTGCCGAAACAGGTGACCTTGTGATCGGGCCCGACGACGCCATTCTCGAGCGCCGCCAGCGCGACGACCATCTTGAAGGTCGAGCCGGGCGGGTACTGGCCGGCGATCGCCTTGTTGGAGAGCGGCTTGCGCGGGTTGTGCAACAGCGCCTGCCAGGCCGCCTGGGTCATGCCTTCGTTGAAGGCGTTCGGGTCGAAACTGGGCGTCGAGGCGAGCGCGAGCACGTCGCCGTTGTGGATATCGAGCACGGCGACGGCGGCGCTTTGTTCGGCGATCCGCTCGGTGACATAGCTCTGCAGACCGATATCGATGGTCAGGACAAGGTCGTCGCCCGGCTCGCCGTCCTGGCGCGCCAGCTCGCGAATCACCCGGCCATAGGCGTTGACCTCGACCTGACTGTTGCCGGCCGAACCGCGCAGCGCCAGATCATAGGTCTTCTCGATGCCCGACCGGCCGATCCGGAAGTCGGGCAGCTCGAGCAGTGGTTCCCCGGTCAGGTCGTCCTCCGACACCGGCGCGACATAGCCCGTAATGTGGGCGGCGATCGCGCCCAGCCCATAGTGTCGGCTTTGTCCGACGTCGATAATCACGCCGGGCAGGTCCGGCGCGTTGACCTCGACGCGCGCGACCTCGGCCCAGCTCAGGTTCTCGCGCACCGTGATCGGTACGAAGCCCCGCTTGCGGCGGCTTTCGCGCAGTACTTTTCTGTACTCCTGTTCGCTGATCGGGATCAGCTTGCCGAGCCGATCGAGCGTCGCCTCGACATTCGGCGTCTGCTCGGAGACCAGCACGACGCGGTAGTTGAGCCGGTTGCTCGCCAGCAACACGCCGGTCCGGTCGAGGATGCGCCCGCGCGGCGGCGGCAGCAGGCGCAGATTGATGCGGTTGTCCTCGGCCAGTGTCGCATAGCGGTCGGCCTGGACGACCTGCAAGTAGTAGAGCCGCCCGACCAGCGCACTCATCAGGCCGAGCTTGCCGCTGGCCAGCAGCATGGCGCGCCGGTTGAGAACCTTGGTCCGACCGCGATCCCTCGGGTTCATGTCACGCCGGCCGCAACAGGAACTGCTGGGCGCGCACCAGGAGCCAGGCGATGCAGGGATAAAGCGCGACGGTCAGCATGAGCTGGAAGCCGAACGGCCGCGCCGACAGCAATGTGCCCGAATAGATCGTCGCCAGCAGGTATGTCGCCGTGATCGCGCTGGGCGCGATCACCAGGAAACCCCACCATTCGACCATGAAGGCCTTGCCGCTGAAGAAACGGTACTGGGTCATCACCACGCCTTGCACCGACAACAGCACCAGCGAGGTCATACCGAGCGGCGCGCCGCTCAAGGTATCCTGCACGACGCCGATGACGAAGGTCGCCGCGATCGGCAACAGGTCGGGCCGGTGGACGGACCAGAAATAGACCGCCATCAGGGTCAATGCCGGGGTGATCGGGCCGATGCCCGGCACCGGGATCGGCAGCACGCTGGCCAGCACCAATCCGATCGTCAGCACGAAGGGGATCAGGCCGCGCAGCCCGCGGTCGAGGTAGCCCCAGACGGCGCCCCAGACAGCGGTCGTCACGGCAGCGGCCCGGCGCGGCCCGCGGCCCGTGTCGTCGGCAGCATGCCGGGCAGCACGTAATCGAGGACCCGCACGTATTCGAGCTTGTACCAATCGATGAATGGCTCGACCAGCATCACGCCGTCCTCGACCGACGCGACGATGCCGACCGGCAGGCCGGGCGGCAGCATGCCGCCGCGCCCGGTCGTGACGATCCGGTCGCCCGGCTTGAGATCGGCGTCGATCGGCAGAAAGTCGAGCCGGGGGCGATCGGAATTGTCGCCCGCCAAAATGCTGCGCACCCGCGAGGTCTCGGCGACCACCGGGATGCGAGAGTTAAGGTCGGTGAGCAGCAGAACGCGGCTCGAGCGCTCGCCCGTGCTAACGATGCGGCCAACCAGCCCGTCGCCGTTGACCACGGCCTGACCGTTGCGCACGCCATCGGCCGCGCCCGCGTTGAGCAGTTGGCTGCGCACGAAGGCGCCGCCCGAATCGCCGATGATCCGGGCCGTGATGAAGACCGGCTGTGGATCGTCGACGAAACCCAGAAGGTCGCGAAACGCGATGTTCTCCTGTTCGAGAAGCCGCGCCGCGTCGTGCCAGCCGCGCAGGCGTTCGTTCTCGGCGCGCAGCCGGACGTTCTCGCTGCGCAGATAGACCAGGTCGTTGACCGTGTCGACGACGGCGTTGACGCTGGCAACCGGCTGCGTCAGCACCTCGAGCACCGGCATCGTGGCATCGGTGATGGCGACGCGCAGCCGCTCGACGACCGGCGAGTCGGCCTTGCCGAGGATCATCAGGGTGATCGCGGTGCCGGCCAGAAGCACGAATGCGAATCGCTGGAGCCATGCCTTGATGGTTCCCGTGATGTTGCTAACACGGATCGAGCCGCGCTTTTGTCTTGTCGTCGCCAACCGATGTCTGCCTTAAGGCGCCCCCTTGACCGGTCGCCGGCGGCCCGCGCCGCTGGTCACGATTCGTACTGGTTGTAGAGCACGTGCTTCAACGTTTTCAACTCTTCGAGGCATCGCCCGGTGCCCAGGGCGACACAGGACAACGGCTCGTCGGCGATCGAGACCGCGAGGCCCGTCGCGTGCCGGAGCACGAAGTCGAGGTTGCCCAACAACGCCCCGCCGCCGGTCAAGACGATGCCCTTCTCGGCGATGTCGGCGGCGAGTTCGGGCGGCGTTTGCTCGAGCGCCACCTTGACCGCCTCGATGATGGCGCCAACCGGTTCGGCCAGGCTTTCCGCGATCTGGCGCTGGTTGATGACCAGTTCCTTGGGCACGCCGTTCAACAGGTCGCGGCCCTTGATCTTCATCTCCTTGCCGTCGCCGTCGGACGGCGGACAGGCCGAGCCGATCTGCTTCTTGATGCGTTCGGCGCTGCCTTCGCCGACCAAGAGGTTGCTGTTGCGTCGGATGTAACTGATGATCGCTTCGTCCATCTTGTCGCCGCCGACGCGCACCGAACGCGAGTAGACGATGCCGCCGAGTGACAAGACGGCGACCTCGGTGGTGCCGCCGCCGATGTCGACGACCATCGAGCCGGTCGCCTCGGTGACCGGCAAGCCGGCGCCGATGGCGGCCGCCATCGGCTCCTCGATGAGGAATACCCGCCTGGCGCCCGCGCTCTCCGCCGAGTCCTCGATGGCGCGGCGCTCGACCTCGGTCGAGCCGGTCGGCACGCTGACGATCATCTGTGGCCGGGCGAAGCTGCGCCGGTTGTGCACCTTCTTGATGAAGTGGCTGATCATCTCCTCGGCCACCTTGAAGTCGGCGATCACACCGTCGCGCAGCGGCCGGATGGCCTCGATGTGGCCCGGCGTTCGGCCGAGCATCTGTTTCGCCTCGTCACCGACGGCGAGCACCTTGTACTTGCCGCGCGATTTGACCATGGCGACCACGGAAGGTTCATTCAGAACGATGCCGCGGCCCTTGACGTAGACCAACGTATTGGCCGTGCCCAGGTCGATCGCCATGTCCATACCGAGGAAACGCGAAAAGAACGAAATTTGCGTGATCCTTCCAAATAGCGGGCCGCTGAACGCCGATCGCACGGCGGCCCGACTGATCCTCTCCTACGCGGCCGGAACGGGCCGCCCGTCGATTATGCGCTCAGCGCGGCTGGCGCGGTCTTCTCGCGCTTCACCATCAGCTTGTTGAGCGCCGCGATATAGGCGCGCGCCGACGCCACTAACGTGTCGGTGTCGGCGCCCAGCCCGTTGACCGAGCGGCCATTCTCCTCGAGCCGTACGGTGACCTCGGCCTGTGCGTCGGTGCCGCCGGTCACGGCGTGGACTTGGTAGAGCGACAGCGTCGCGTCGTGCTCGAACAGCTCGCCGATGGCGTTGAAGATCGCGTCGACGGGCCCGTTGCCGGTCGCCGTCGTCGAACATTCTTCGTCGCCGATGTCGAGCACCAGCGTCGCCTGCTGGGGCCCGATCGAGCCGGCGATGACCCGCAGCGAGACGAACTTGATATGCTCGATGCCGTGGCCCATCTGGTCGTCGACGATGGCTGCGATGTCCTCGTCGAACACGTTCTTCTTCTTGTCGGCGAGGTCCTTGAAACGCTGGAAGGCGTCTTCCAGGGCATTGTCGCCCAGCTCGTAGCCCATCTCCTCGAGCTTGCGCCTGAAGGCGTGGCGCCCCGAATGCTTGCCCATGACCAGCGACGACTTCACCAGACCGATCGATTCGGGCGTCATGATCTCGTATGTGCCGGCGTGCTTGAGCATGCCGTCCTGGTGAATGCCCGCCTCGTGCGCGAAGGCATTGGCGCCGACGATCGCCTTGTTGGGCTGAACGTTGAAGCCGGTGATCGAAGACAACAGCCGTGACGCCTTGATGATCTGCCTGGTGTCGATGCCGGTGGTGTAGGGCATCAGGTCGCGGCGCGTCCTGAGCGCCATGACGATCTCCTCGAGCGCGGCGTTGCCGGCGCGCTCGCCGATGCCGTTGATCGTGCACTCGGCCTGCCGTGCGCCGGCGTTGAACGCGGCCAGCGAGTTGGCCACCGCCAGGCCCAGGTCATTGTGGCAATGGACCGAGACGGTCACCTTGTCGATGTTGGGCACGCGGTTGAACAGCATGGCGATCAGCGCGCCGAACTCGTCGGGCATCGCATAGCCCACCGTGTCGGGGATGTTGATCGTGCCGGCGCCGGCGTCGATCGCCGCCTCGACCGTGCGGCACAGGAAGTCGTGATCGCTGCGCGTGGCGTCCTCGCAACTCCACTCGACGTCGTCGCACAGGTTGCGCGCGTGAGTGACGCTCTCGATGACCGCCTCGTAGACCTGCTCGGGCTCCATCTGGAGCTTGTACTTCATGTGCAGTGGGCTGGTCGCGATGAAGGTGTGGATGCGCTTGCGCTCGGCCGGTCGGAGCGCCTCGGCCGCCCGGTTGATGTCGTTGCGCGAGGCGCGCGCCAGACTGCACACGGTCGAGTTCTTGACGACCTTGGCGATCTCGTGGATCGCCTCGAAGTCGCCGTTCGAGGCGATCGCGAAGCCAGCCTCGATGACGTCGACGCCCATGCGCTCGAGCAGCTCGGCGATGCGCAGCTTTTCCTCGATGTTCATCGAGCAGCCGGGCGATTGCTCGCCGTCGCGCAAGGTGGTGTCGAAGATGACGATTCGGTCTTTGTCGTTGCTCGTGGTCATTTTACCGGTCCTTCATATGCGGATGTCCGAAGTAGATCGCAAATCGAACGCCCCTGAACGGCCGCGGTTGCGGCTTTCATCCGTTCAGGGGCCGATAAGTCGAAGGACCGCGTGACAGCGCGGCAGAACGGCGGCGCACGACGAGACCCGGCACGTGGCGAACCACGCACGCGCGTTGTCCCGGATCGATGTCGTCTGCGTCGTCATCTTGCCCGCAAAGAAGGTAAATAAAATTACACTGCCGTCACTTCACGACAGCGGCCGTAACAATAGATGAATCCGCGCCGGAATAGCCAGCGTTTTGTCGGTTTACGGCACGCCGCGCTGCACCGCAACAAATTCTTCAGCCCAGTGTGGTCGACGGCGACGGGTTCACGCGCGCTCACACCCGGTAGGCGTACTCCTTGTCGGTGTCGCGTTCGCAGTCGGGCGGATAGTTGGCGCGCTTGTCGGCATAGTACTGCGCGCGGTGGTCGCCGGCGGCGGCGCGGTTGTAGGTGACGTAGAGCACGCGGCGCGGCGCATCGCTCAGGTTGGGCGCCGAACGGTGCGGCGTGAAGCAGTCGAAGAACACCGCGTCGCCCGGTTCCGTGAGCACCGGCGCGAAGTCGACGCCGACCAACTGGTCGTCGGCGAGCGGCTGCCACATGTCACCGAACATGCCGCGCGTGTGGTGGCCCGCGGCGACCTCGAGGCAGCCGTTCTCGACCGTTGCCGCGTCGATGCCGACCAGCGCGGTGACGAACATCTCGGCGTAGCTTGCCCAGCCCGCCTGGATGTCCTGGTGCGCCTCGAAACCGCCGCCGCCGGGGAGCTTGAAGTTGACCTTCTCCTTGAACAAGACGGCAGGGCCGCCGAGCAGCTCGGCGGTGCGGCCGCGCAGCGCATCGCCGTTGATCAGCCGATCGAAGCCCTCGTGGTACGGGCAGAAGTTCTCGATCCGGTTCAACAGCCGCGCGCCGGGCTCGGCGAGGCGGCCGTCGAAGTATTTCATGTGTTTGCCGGGCGTCTCGGGCCACGCCTGCAGTGCATCGGCCCAGCGGGTCACCTCGGCGATCTCGGCGGCGCCCAGGAGACCGCGCACGACGATGAAGCCATCGCGGCGCCAAGCGGCGAGCTCTACGTCGGTGAAGTGGCGGTGTGTCGTCATACGCGGATTGGCCTCGGTAAATACGGCGGACGCCGAGGGAACATAGAGTATAACCAGCGGGTTATCCAAGTGACCTTTGCTCCGCGCGGCATTCTCGCCGATACTCGGCCCGACCCGAGGGGAGGACCGCGAGTGGACGACACCGTCGCCTTCATGACCGCGCGCGAGCTGGTCGCGCGCTACCGCGCCGGCGATCTCTCGCCGGTCGAGGCCACCGAGACCGCGCTGGCGCGCCTCGAGCGGTACGAACCCGTGCTCAATGCCTTCCAACTGGTCGACGCCGAGGGCGCCCGCGCGGCCGCCAAGGCCGCCGAGGACCGTTGGGCCAAGGGCGAACCGGCCGGCCCACTCGACGGCGTGCCGCTGACCATCAAGGACATCGTGCTGACCAAGGGCTGGCCGACGCTCAACGGCTCGCTGACCGTCGATCCCGACCAGGCCTGGGACGTCGACTGTCCTTCGGTCGCAAGGCTGCGCGAGGCCGGCGCCGTCATGCTCGGCAAGACGACGACGCCCGAGTTCGGCTGGAAGGGCATCACCGATTCGCCGCTCGCCGGCGTCACGCGCAACCCGTGGAACCCGGCGCATTCGCCGGGCGGCTCGTCGGGCGGCGCGGCGGCCGCGCTCGCCGCCGGCATCGGCAATCTGGCGCTCGGCACCGACGGCGGCGGCTCGATCCGCATCCCGGCGAGCTATTCCGGCCTGTTCGGCATCAAGCCGACTTTCGGCCGCGTGCCGCACGCGCCGCGCGAGAGCCCCTACACGACGCTGTCGTCGAACGGCCCGCTGGCGCGCAGCGTGCGCGACGCGGCGCTGATGCTGGGCGTCCTGGCGCTGCCCGATACGCGCGACGGGTACGCCATCGAATACGTCGCGCGCGACTGGCTCGACGGCATCGACGACGGCGTCCGGGGCCTGCGTATCGGCTACGCGCCGGAACTCGGCGACGCCCGGCCGGAGCCCGAGATCCGCGCGCTGGTCGACACCGCCGTCGAGCGCTTCGCAGCACTCGGCGCCACGGTCGAGGAGGTCGGCCCGGTGTTCGAACCACTCCGCCCGCGCTTCGAGCAGTACTGGGTCGCCGGTTTCGCTCACATCCTGCGGGGCATCCCGGCCGAGAAACACGACCTGCTCGATGCCGGCTTCCGCGCGCTCGCCGAGCGCGGCCTCGCGGTCGGCCTCGCCGCGTATGAGGCGGCGGTTACCGCCCGTACCGCGCTGGGCGATGCGATGAGCGCCTTCCACCGGCGCCACGATCTGCTTGTGACGCCGACCATGCCGACGCCGCCGCCGCCGGCCGCCACGATCTATCATTCGGCCGGCTTCGACCGCTGGAGCCACGCGACGCCCTATACCGTGCCGTTCAACCTGACCGGCCAGCCCGCTGCGTCGATCCCCTGCGGCCTGACCGGCGACGGCCTGCCGGTCGGCCTCCAGGTGATCGGCCCGCGATTCGCCGAGGCGGTGGTATTGCGCGCCTGCCGCGCCTACGAGGCCGCCCACGGCCTGGCCCAGCCGCA
>SMVB01173798.1_pt1 | contig 11668 bp, 7 predicted proteins | sample 2456461 | NCBI WGS metagenome assembly SMVB01 (sample SAMN11095934, study PRJNA526329) | marine sediment metagenome | biome: Marine sediment; feature: Surficial sediment; material: Deep marine sediment; isolation source: Hadal surficial sediment | place: Pacific Ocean | collected 2014-05 | depth 0-1...
ACCTGGACATCCGCCACGAGATGGAAGTGTTCGAGCTCGTCTCCGACCTGGTGCACCGAGACGGTATTGCCGGCGTAGTCGTAACGCACCACGTGAACCTGGTCGCGCGGTTCGTGGATCGGATGGTGGTCATGAACGATGGACGGACAGAAGCGTCCGGAACGCCCGGCGAAGTCATCACTCGGGAGGTGCTCGAGCGTGTGTTCGGCTGGCCGGTTGAGGTCGATATGTGGAGGGGTGTACCCCAGTTCGTGCCGTTGAAGTCCGGTGAAAGCAGACCGATACACCGAGATGATTAGCCACAGAAATGGAGCAACCGATGAAACTGCGTAGAGTTCTCGTAATCTTTGCCGTCGCGACTGTTGGATTGACCGCCGCCGCAGCGGCACAGGAGGCGCAGGATACGATCCGTCTCGAGGACGTCACCGTAACCGCCACGAGAGTGCCGGTGTCGGCCAGCGCCCTGGCATCGTCCATCACGGTGTTGCTCGGTGAGGAGCTACGGGCTCGCGGCATCAGGAATGTCTCGGACGCTTTGCGAACGGTGCCGGGCCTGAATGTTGTACAGAGCGGGTCCTTCGGTGCCGCCACGTCGCTCTTTCTCCGCGGTGGCGAATCGGACTACGTCAAGGTGCTCATCGATGGAGTGGCCGTGAACGCACCCGGGGGTGCGTTCAACTTCGCCGACCTCACGGTGATCAATATCGAGAGAATTGAAATCCTGCGCGGCCCCGCGAGTGTGCTCTATGGGTCGGACGCCACGGTGGGGGTGGTGCAGATCTTCACCAAGCGGGGTGATGGCCCGTTCCGCGTGAGCGCAGGCAGCCGCGCCGGCCTGGGCCGATACAGATACATGTCGAGCGACACCCTGGTCAGGAATCAATTTGGTTCGTTCGGGTTCGATGTGGCCGTGTCCGGTGCGACAGGACGCAGCAGCTATACGATCGCACTAGAGCGATTTGGGTCGGCTGGAGCGTACGATTTCAACAACGAGTACGACAACACGGTGGTGAACGGGGGATTCCGGGTGCGCCCGGACGACGCGACTGATTTGGCGCTTTCGCTGCGGTATCAAGACAGTGAGTTCCACTTTCCCACCGATGGGGCAGGCAATCTCGTGGATCGCAACGCGTTCTCGGTCAACGAAGTGACGACGATCGGCATAGAGGCGGGGCGGTTTCTCACCGACCGCGTAGAGGCCAGATTGGTATTGGCCTCAAACGTAGTCAATGGGGGGACGAACGATGCGCAGGACGACGAAAACGACACGCAGGGTTTTTATGCGTTTCGCAGCATCCAGGACCTGAGCAGGCAAAGCGTCGATTTACGCACGAACGTCTATTTCGACGACGGCATCATACTGACCGCAGGCGCACAACTGGAGCAGCAGGAAGAGCGAACGTTCAACGAGTCCGAGAGCGAATTCGGCCCTTCGAGCGGATTTACCGACGTGGAGCGTTCCAATAGCGCATATTACGCTCAGTTGTTGGCGAATAAGGCCGGGTTTTCCGTGGTGGTAGGCGGTCGCCTGGATGACAACGAGGCCTTCGGGACGTTTAAGACCTATCGTGTTGCCGCAGCATACTACCTTTCGGGAACCAAGCTACGCGCGTCCGTCGGCAGGAGCTTCAAGGCGCCCACCTTTTTCGAAAACTTCGCCACCGGTTTCGTTGTTGGGAATCCGGACCTCAAACCGGAGCGTTCTTTCTCGTGGGAAGTGGGTCTCGAGAGGACGCTGTTCGACGGCCGCCTCACCGTGGTTAGTACATACTTCGATCAAACATTCGAGGACCTGATCCAGTTCACGTTCTCGCAGCAGCCGAACTACGTGAACGTGGCCGAAGCCCAAGCTTACGGCCTCGAGCTAGAGGCCAACATTGTGCCGATGGCGGATCTGACCATCACGGCAAACTATACCCGTCTGGAGACCGAGGTGATCGACGCGGGGTTCGACTCCACCGCCGCCGCCACATTTGTTGAGGGAGCGCGGTTGTTGCGCCGTCCGACGAACACCGTCAGCGCAAGCGCTACCTACCGTGGTTGGGAACGGGGCGTATTGAGCCTGGTCGTGCATCACGTGGGCAACCGCGACGACAGAGATTTCTCGCCGGTGTTTCCAGATCCCCCCACGCCGGTCGTATTGCCGGCCTACACCACCGTGGATCTCGCCGCACAAATCGAGCTGCTCCCGCAACGGACCGACCTGGGGCTGACGTGGACGCTTCGTGTCGAGAACGTTTTCGACCAGGAGTACGCGGAGGTGTTCGGGTTTCCGGCCCGGGGGCGGACGATCTTCGTAGGCGGGCGGGTGGGGCGGTGATGGGATGAATATCCAATATCCAATATCCGATATCCGAGAATGAATACTGGATATTCATTATTCAACATTCGATATTGGATATTCTACGTAGTACATTTCCACCATGGCAGTCGTCTCCACACCAGCCATCGTGCTGCACGCCTTTCCGTACGGCGAGTCGTCGAAGATCGTCCGGCTCGCGACACCGGGCTACGGAGTGTTGAGTGCCATTGCCAAGGGCGCCCGGCGTAACAAGAGCAAATTCGGGGCCCGGCTTCAGCCGCTGAGTGACGGCATCGCGCAGATCTACATCAAACCGAGCCGCGAGTTGCAGACACTTGCGGAGTTCGATCTCGAACACGAGCGAACGGCGTTATCACACAATGTGGTGCGTTATGGATCGGCGATGGCTCTGGCGGAATTGGTGTTGCGGTTCTCTCCTGCGGAACCCCATCCTGAAAACTTCGCGCTGCTAGTGATGCTGCTCGACAGGCTAACCACCGTCGATGCCCCTCTCCTTCCCATGGTATCCCTGGGAGCGCTGTGGGCCGTTGTTGGGGCGCTGGGTTTCGCCCCGGCGCTCGACCACTGCGTCGAGGATGGGCGTCCCATCGGATCGGGGGCCGCCGACTTTTCCGTCGCCGACGGCGGTTTCGTCTGCTCCCGGTGTGCCGGCTCGAGAGAAACGGCCAGACTCGACGCCGCGGACCGCGACATGCTGGAATCGTTCGTTCGCCAAGGGAACGGGATCGCCGAGTCGGACGAGCGGTCGCTGTCGCCGCGACACGCAGCCGCGCACCGACGACTGTTGTCGCGTTTCATTCGTTTACACGTTGCCGAGGGCGGCGATCTGAAAGCCCTGGACTTCTGGCAGAACCTAGCATGGCCCGGCACGTCGTAATCGGCACCGCAGGGCACGTCGACCACGGGAAGACGGCTCTCGTCAAGGCGCTGACTGGTATCGACACCGATCGGTGGGAAGAAGAGAAGCGTCGCGGCATCACGATCGATTTAGGGTTTGCCCATTTCAACCTGAGCGACGAGGTCTCCGCCAGTATCGTCGATGTTCCGGGCCACGAAGACTTCGTCCGCAACATGGTTGCCGGTGCCACCGGCATCGACGTGGCACTGCTGGTGATAGCAGCCGATGAAGGGGTCATGCCTCAAACCGTCGAGCACCTCGCCATTCTGAGATTTCTCGGCGTGCGCACCGGCGTCGTCGCCGTCACCAAGGTGGATCTCGTTGAAGCGGATTGGCTGGCTCTGGTGATCGACGATCTCGGAGATCAGCTGAGCGGGGGTGACGGGGAGATTTCATGGGAGGCTCCCCTGCCGGTGTCGGTCAAAACCGGGCAGGGGCTGGACGATATCCGGGGGGGTCTGTTGACTGCGGCCGGCAGGGCGGTAGAGCGAACCACCGGTGACTTGTTCCGCATGCCGATAGACCGGGCGTTCAGCGTTGCCGGAGCGGGCACGGTGGTGACCGGCACCACGTGGGCCGGGACCATCGCCACGGGAGATGAAGTCAAGATACTGCCCGCCGACGTGGCATCCCGTGTGCGCGGAGTCGAAGTACACGGCCGCCGCGCGCCGCGAGCCGACCCGGGACGCCGGACGGCGCTCGCCCTGGTGGGGGTGGAGAGAAGCCAAGCGGGTCGCGGGAACGTGGTGGTGTGCGATCCAGCTTGGAGAGCCAGCCGTGCCGTGGACGTGCGCGTGAAGCTTCTGAAGGGGGTCCGCCCGCTCACACAGCGCTCGCGGATCCGGGTGCATGTGGGTACCGCCGAGGTCATGGCACGCATTACTCCTGCTGGAGGCGACATTCCACCGGGAGGCTCCGGGGTCGTGAGGCTGCGCCTGGAGTCGCCGTTGGTGTGCCGCTGGGGCGACCGTGGAGTGCTCCGATCCTATTCGCCGGTCACCACCGTCGGAGGGTTCGTGGTCGTCGATCCCTGGCCGGCAGGCCGACCTCGCCGGCCCCGCGATGGCAGGGACCGGCGTTCGGCGGATGCAGTTGAGCGGGTGGCCGGATTCGTCCGTTCCGAAGATCCTGGGGCGTTGGCTATCCAGGACCTGCCCGTCCGTCTGGGAATCCCGCCGGACGACGTAACGGGCATAGTGTCACAGCTGGGGGGCGCCGGTGTGACGGTGGTTGCCGGGCGGCTCCATCCCTCCGACGGGGTACACGGGGCCTGCGAGGCGGCACTGTCCGCCGTGGCGCGTTTTCAGGAGAACAATCCCCTGCATCAGGGTATGCCGATGGAAGTTTTCCGGCGCAGCGCCGGCGGAGCAGATATGGCCGATCACGTGCGGAAGCTCCTGGAGGCTGAGGGGAAGATCGAGGTGGCTTCAGGGTGGGTTCGACTGCCTGGCTTCTCGCCGGCGCTGTCGGGACCCCGTGCCGCATATGGTGTGGTAGTAGAACGGAAGCTGGCGGCTGCGGGAGCCCGTGGCGTGACCGTTGACGAAATGGCGCCCGATGTGCCGGCGGAAATGGCAGCGGAAATCGCCGAGTTCTTTGTGAGGGGCGGCACCGCAGTACGGGTGGGTAGCGACCGATACTATGCTCAGGAGGCCCTGGCCGAGATCTCGCAAAAGACGGTCGCCGAGATAGAGCGCCTCGGCGAGGCCACGCCGGCGGACCTGAGGGAGGCTCTCGGCCTGTCGCGGAAGTACCTGATCCCGTTGCTTGAATGGTTGGACGCCCGTCAAGTCACTGTGCGGGTTGGGGATGCGCGCCGGCTGGGGCCAAACGCACATCAATAGAAACGCTTGACAGCAGTTATTCCCGGGTCTAATCTAGGGTAACCGGGATATCAGGTCTCAATTCAAGGAGTTTGACCAAGGACACTTTGTTGTCAGATAGGAGTCAATTGATGAGGTATTTTGCCTGGGCGCTTGGACTGCTCGGGCTCCTTCTGGTGATTCCTGCCGCGGTTGAGGCACAGGTTGGAAGTGGCCGTGCCGTTCAGCTGGAGCAAAATTCACCAAACCCGTTCAATCCGGAGACCACGATTCCGTTCACCTTGACACCGGAATTGTGGGAAATTGAAAACCCCGTGGTGAGTCTGCGCATCTACAATGCGCTGGCTCAGCTTGTGGCGATTCCTGTTCTGCCGGGGACCGGCGAGAGGTTCGCGAACATAGCGCTGGAGTGGAACGGGACGGGGCGATACGAAGCCTTCTGGAACGGAAGAGTCCTCGACACGGGTCGGGAGGCCGCGTCCGGGGTTTATGTGTATCAGATCATCGTGAACGGCAGAGCCGAGGGCTCCAAGAAGATGACAGTGATTAAATAAGCCACAGGTATCCGCCGTTTTGCCCCCTCGCATCCATGCCGTCCCCGTCTCCCATATTGATGCCTCCAGACTGCTGCCAGATGCATCCGGCTGCCTACCGTGCCTCTAAAGCGCCGCCTGGCTGCCATATTGGCAAATATACCTGCCAGTTTGGCAGACATAGTCGGCATGTCGGTTGCACTTATGTCTTGGGGTAGCAATTATCGCAAAGAGATGAAGGCATAAATGCTTCGATCAGATCGTTTGACACTCAAGGCCACAGAGGTGGTGCAGCGGGCCGTGGCAATGGCCACGGATCGGGGCAACCCGGTAGTTAACGACACCCACCTGTTCGCGGCCTTGCTGGCCGAGGAGGAGGGCATCGTCGTACCGATCCTTCAAAAGGCCGGCGTCAACGTAACAGAGCTTCGGACTGCCACCGAGGGGGAGTTGGACCGTCTCCCGAAGCAGACCGGGGCTGGGCAGGGGCAACCTCAGGCGGCCAGAGAACTCAATGACGCTCTCGCCTCTGCGGACCAACTGGCCACCAGTCTCGGTGACTCCTTCGTGTCGACCGAGCATTTGTTGATAGCCTTGGTCGAGACCAAGGGCACGACTGCTCGAGCGCTACTCAGCGCATACAGCATCGACCGCGAGACGTTGCTTCAGGCGTTGGATGCGGTACGCGGCAGTCACCGCGTCACCGATCAGGAGCCGGAGGGGAAATACCAAGCGCTCGAGAAGTACACCCACGATCTCACGCAGCAGGCCAGGGCCGGCAAGCTGGACCCGGTGATCGGCCGCGACGAGGAGATCCGCCGCATCATGCAGGTTCTGTCGCGGCGCACCAAGAACAATCCCGTGCTGATCGGTGAGCCCGGCGTGGGAAAAACGGCGATCGTCGAGGGTCTGGCGCAGCGCATCATCGATGGTGACGTGCCCGAGTCTTTGAAAGGAAAGCAGATTGTCGTGCTCGATATCGCGCTGATGTTGGCCGGGGCCAAGTTCCGCGGCGAGTTCGAGGAACGCTTCAAGGCCGTGTTGAAGGAGATCACGAGCCAGGAAGGGCGCTTTGTGGTCTTCATTGACGAGCTGCACACGATTATAGGTGCGGGCGCTGCAGAAGGCGCCATCGATGCTTCGAACATGCTCAAGCCGGCCCTCGCTCGTGGTGAGCTGCATGTCGTAGGTGCAACCACGCTGGACGAGTACCGCAAGCACATCGAGAAGGACAAGGCGCTCGAGCGGCGCTTTCAGCCGGTACTCGTTGGAGAGCCCAGCGTGGCAGACACAATTGCGATCCTTCGCGGTTTGAAGGAGCGGTACGAAGTACACCATGGCGTCCGTATCACAGATGGAGCGATTGTTGCGGCTGCCACGCTCTCCGATCGCTACATTGGAGATCGGTTTTTACCCGACAAGGCCATCGATCTCATAGACGAGGCGGCGAGCCGCCTGCGCATCGCCATCGACAGCTTGCCGCAGGAGATCGACGAAGTTGAAAGACGCATCACGCAGCTTCGCATCGAGGAGCAAGCGCTTGTACGTGAGAAGGACAAGGCGAGCAAGGAACGACTCGAGGCGGTTCGGCGCGAGATCGCCGAGCTGAGTGAGGCCTCTCAGGCGATGAAAGCTCAGTGGCAGGCGGAGAAAAGTGCGATAAGTAAGCTTCAGGAAAGGAAAGCTCTGCTGGAGGCTGCACGCATCGAAGCCGATCGGGCAACGCGGGCAGGCAACCTGCAGCAAGCGGCGGAGATAACCTACGGTCGCATGCCGCAGCTGGAGCGGGAAATTGCAGAGGAAACCGAACGCCTCGGTGATATCCAGACGCAAGCCAAGTATCTCAAGGAAGAAGTGGACGCGGACGAGATTTCTGAGATCGTAGAGCGATGGACCGGTATACCGGTGAGCAGGATGATGGAATCGGAACGTGAGCGTCTCACGAAGCTGGAGCGGGAATTGGGACGTCGAGTCATCGGCCAGAGTCAAGCGTTATCGGCGGTAGCCAACGCCGTGCGGCGTTCACGGGCGGGCTTGCAGGATCCCAACCGCCCGGTGGGCAGTTTCATTTTCCTGGGGCCGACGGGTGTTGGAAAGACCGAGACCGCAAGAGCGCTGGCGGAGTTTCTGTTCGATGACGAGCGTGCCGTTGTGCGGCTCGACATGTCGGAGTACATGGAAAAGCATGCGGTGGCGAAGATGATTGGTGCGCCGCCAGGGTACATAGGGTACGAGGAGGGTGGGCAGCTCACGGAAGCGGTCCGCCGCCGTCCTTATTCGGTGGTACTGTTCGATGAGATCGAGAAGGCGCATCCGGATGTGTTCAACATCTTGCTGCAGGTATTAGATGACGGTCGCCTCACCGACAGCCAGGGGCGCACTGTAGACTTTCGCAACGCTGTAATCATCATGACGTCCAATGTCGGCGGGCAGTTGATCTTGGAACACGGAGCCGGCAATTGGGATGAGGCCGAGCGCCTGGTGCAGGATGCCCTACGTCAAACGTTCAAACCAGAGTTCCTCAACCGGGTGGACGACGTAATTGTCTTCCGGCCGCTTGACCGAGACGATCTCCTGAAAGTCGTCAACCTCCAACTGGCACATGTGGAGGAGTTGCTGGCGATCCGGAAGATAAAACTGCAGGTGACGGATGAAGCCAAGGAGGTGTTGCTCAGTGAGGGATTCGATCCGGCGTACGGGGCGCGGCCGCTCAAACGGGCGATCCAGCGGCGTGTGCAGAACCCGCTGGCCATGTCGCTCTTGGAGGGCGAGTTTGGTGAGGGCGATACCATACAGGTGAGTCGTGACGAAGTGACCGGCGAGCTTGCGTTTGCGCGAGTTCAGGCGACTGCTGTGGAGCCTTCGAGTGCCGGCGTCTAAACGGCCTTCCTTGTCTCCCGACGATCAGCGCGGGATGACCGCGGCCCTCGACGCCGCGCGCCGCGCCGCCACACTCGAAGAGGTACCGGTGGGCGCCGCTATCGTTGTGGATGGAAAGGTCCTGGTGGTGACCCACAACGAAACCGTGGTACGTCGCGATCTCACGCAACACGCCGAGATTATCGCGATTCGCACGGCCATGGAGGCCTTGCAGACCGACCGACTCGAGACGGCTACGTTGTGTGTAACGCTCGAGCCGTGCGCCCAGTGTGCCGGCGCCGTCGTCTTGGCCCGGGTAGGCCGCGTGGTGTTTGGAGCTTATGACCCCAAGGCCGGCATGGCGGGCAGTGTGGGAGACCTGCTGCATCATCCACAACTGAATCATCGGCCGGAAGTGATTGGTGGGGTGATGGAGGAGGAATGTGGCAGCCTGCTTACGGATTTCTTTCGGGCCAAACGATGACAGACTATCGAATATTGAATATTGAATATTGGATATTGGATATTCTTTAGTTTCCCTGCTGATGTTCCTCCACCGCCTTGGCGATTTCCCCTCCCAGCAAGAACAACAACGCCGTTAGGTAGATCCAGAAGACAAACAACAGGACTGCGATGGCATTCGCGTGGGAGATCACGCGATTGAGAGTGGTGAAATGGACGAGATAAATGCCGAACAGGAATTTCGAGATCTCGAAGACCACGGATATAATGAACGCGACGAGGAGCGCTACGTGCCATTTGAGTTTGTCGGTAGGCGCCAGATAGTACACGACGAAGAAGAGCACGGTGGCGAACCCAGTGGCCATCATGAGCGCCACCAAACGGTCTACACGGGCAAGTCCAATCGCCGGGATCGAGACATAGGAGTTGGCCACGAATAACGCAGTGGTCAACACCACCAGAAGAATGTCGTACGCCATGTCGTGGAAGAAACGGCGGGGCGTCTTTACGCCGCGGATTTGATCCAGGGCTATGCGTGCGGACGAAAAGAGACGTGTGGAGAACAGCAAGAACAACGGCACGCCGTAGAGCGACAGTTCCCGCCGGCTCGCCACGACCGAATTGATAATCCGCTCGGCGTTCGACATAGGGGCTTGCGGATCGCCGGCTCCGGCGGGCATTACGACGTCCATCACCGATCTGAGGTCCGCAGCGCCCATGATGGCAAGCACGAGCAGTGCCAGTGGCATGGCGGCCAACAGGGCGTCAAAGCTCAACGCGCTGGCCAAGAACAAAATGTTGTCCCGGTAGATCGTCGCCAAGAAACGGCGTATCCGTATCTTGTGGCTGTAGGATTCCGGGATGTGGTGCTCGTGCATGTGCATTTCCCCTCAACTGCACTGGGCTTCGATTAAGTCAAGATAGGCAGGCGGGGCGCCAAAGATGTGACGGGAGGTACGATAGGGGTTCCCGTGGTGACCAGCCGCAAAAGGCCCGCGATCGAGACGCCTCTTGGAGCCCATCATCATTGGGTTGGGAAGGCTATATTCAGCTTTGTGTTAGGACTGGCTGATGCCAACAATCCCGGATCATACATACCAATGGCCCTACGCAAATCCAGCCGCTTGAAAAAAGAACTGCACCTGTTGGACGTGTACGTGATCGCGACAGGTGCCATGTTGAGTTCCGGCTTCTTCCTGCTACCGGGTATCGCGGCAGCCGGCACTGGGCCGTCGGTCGTCCTGGCTTACCTCTTGTCCGGGCTGCTCATCGTGCCCGCAATGCTGAGTCAGGCCGAGCTGGCCACCGCCATGCCGCGGGCCGGAGGCGCGTACTACTTCCTCGACAGAACGCTCGGGCCCCTGATGGGAACAATAGGGGGGATGGGTACCTGGATCGCACTGATCCTCAAGAGCGCGTTTGCCTTGTTAGGAATGGGCGCATATCTCGCGCTCGTCTTGGATGTACCGGTCAAGCCGCTGGTCAAGCCGCTGGCAGTAACGCTCACGGTACTGTTCGCCATCCTCAACATTCTGGGTGCCAAGCAGTCCACCAGGTTGATTCGTGTACTGGTATTCACGGTGCTCGCCATCCTGGGCTTTTTCATCCTTCACGGCGTGGTTGCCGTGGTGTCGCAGGGTCTGGCTGAGACGCATCGAACGCAGTTCACCCCGTTCTTTTCGCAGGGTGTGGACGGGCTGATCGGTACCATAGGGCTCGTGTTCGTGTCCTATGTCGGACTGACACAGGTCGCGAGTCTGGCGGAAGAGGTGGAACATCCCGATCGTAACATTCCTCTCGGGATGGTCCTCGCCTTGGGTACGGTAATCGCCATCTATGTCGTCGGTGTGTACATAATGGTGGCGGTACTCGGGACCGAGGCGCTCGGCCAGAGCCTCACTCCCGTCGCCGACGCGGCGGGCAAGTTCGCTACATGGCTGCCGGCAGGGGTCGGTGTCGTGCTCATTGTGGCGGCGGCGGTGGCGGCCTTCGCCTCGATGTCGAATACCGGAATCCTCGCCGCGTCGCGATATCCGCTGGCCATGGCGCGCGACCATTTGCTCCCGGAGGGATTGGCGAAACTCGGCCGCTTCCGCACTCCCGTACATTCCACGATCCTGACGGCCGTGCTGCTGATCGCTTTCATCCTAGTGCTGGATGTAGTCGAGGTGGCGAAACTCGCAAGCGCGTTGCAGCTGTTGTTGTTCGGCCTCATCAACATCGCCGTAATCGTGATGCGCGAGAGTCACATAGAATCGTATGACCCCGGGTTCCGCTCGCCGCTCTACCCCTGGGTGCAAGTGGCCGGCATCGCGTTTCCTCTGATTCTCGTTGCGGAGATGGGGTGGCTCGCTGCCTTGTTCTCCATCGGCATCGTCGCCGCCAGCATTGGTTGGTACAACTATTACGCCCGCGGCCGGTTGGTGCGCGACGGCGCCATCTATCACGTGTTCGAACGATTGGGACGCCGCCGCTACGCGGGATTAGACCGTGAGCTGCGTGACATCATGAAGGAGAAGGGCGTCCGCGCCGAGGATCTCTTCGATCACCTGGTGGCGCGAGCCTTCGTCATCGATACGGAAGAAACGGCGGACCTGGCCCGCATCATTCACCAGGCGTCGGGCTTGCTGGCCCAACGCGTCCCGGCGACGGCGGAGCAGCTCGCCGAGGACATCAGCCGGGGTGTGAAGATGGGTGGGACCCCGGTATCCCACGGATCGGCGCTGCTGCACGCCCGCTTGCCGGATGTAGACGTTTCGGAGTTGGTGAT
>SMVB01075135.1_pt1 | contig 11663 bp, 10 predicted proteins | sample 2456461 | NCBI WGS metagenome assembly SMVB01 (sample SAMN11095934, study PRJNA526329) | marine sediment metagenome | biome: Marine sediment; feature: Surficial sediment; material: Deep marine sediment; isolation source: Hadal surficial sediment | place: Pacific Ocean | collected 2014-05 | depth...
ACACCAACAACGGCCCCGGCGAACTCGACAAGTCACCGGTTGAGCAAGCCATGATGGACTCGGTCGCCAATGCGCGTGTGATGCTCGGTTCCGGCTTCACATCGGCAATCAGCTTCGGCTCCGTGCATCGCATCGATGTGTTCCTGCGCGACGCGATTAACAAAGGCCAGATCCCCGGGCCCAGGCTGCTAGCTTCCGGCCGCGATGTGGGCGCAACAGCTTCCAACGCCGACCTGCACCCCGACTACGCCAAGCTGCAGATCGAGGGCCTGGGCATGCTGGCCGACGGGCCGTGGGCGGTCCGCAAGGCGGTCAGAACGATCCGCAAGAACAACGGCGACATCGTAAAGATCTTCCTCGACGGGGAAGGCCCTGGGGGCCATGCACCGCCCGGCGAGTTGACCTACACCGATGAAGAGGTCGCAGCGGCGGTGGATGAGGCGCACACGCGCGGCATGCGAGTCGCCTGCCACTCGAGGTCGGCGGCTGCTGTGAAGCAGGCCGTGCGCCACGGGGTTGATTTCATCGCCCACGCAAACTACCTGGATGACGAAGCGCTGGATCTGCTCAAACAAAACCGGGACCGGCTGTTCGTCGGTCCTGCCATCGCCTGGGAGCTTGCGTTTCTGCGCAACGGCACGGCGATGGGATCCCCGCCCGGATCACCGCGTTTCAAGTTCTACGAGCGCGAAGTCGAGGCGACCGTGGTCGCAATCAAGCGCCTGCGCGAAGCAGGCGTACGCGTACTGATCGGCGGCGATTACGGCCTGGACATCACCCCGCATGGAACTTACGCAAAGGATCTGCAGTACTTCGTGGAGTTGTTCGGGCTGTCTCCCGCTGAGGCGCTGTTGTGCGCAACCCGCGACGGGGGTGTGGCGGTGGATCCTTCCGGGATGCTGGGCACCCTCGAAGAAGGCAAGCTCGCTGATCTGGTGGTCGTCGACGGCGACCCGCTGGCGGATATTACCGTGCTGCAGGATCACGACCGGATCACCGCCGTGATGAAGGAAGGCGTGATTTATCGTGGCCTGATGACCGACAATCCGTACGTCACGCCGCCGGACGAGATATCAGCCACCTTGAACGCGCGGGCTCAAACAACCAGGCGCAAACGCTACGACGAAGCGCTTGCCGAGCCGCACGGCTGAACGCAGTCAGCGCCAGGTCGCGCCTCTAGTTTCCGCCCAGGCAAGAGAGCCGCCAAACCAGCGTTCAGGGTCTGATCATCACAATGACCTCGGTGGTAACATCTTCGGCAACGGAAAACCACTCCGGCATGTCCATATTTTTCGAGATCACGATCTGGGTGGACGTCATCAGCTCGCGCATCCCCCGGCCAGGCTCCCCCTTGTACAACACCGCTGTGCCGTAAAGGTCCCCCTCTGACCAGTCAGGCATCGTTTGCAGATACCACTGCTTGACGGAATCCACCGAAGCACTGCTAGCAAAGCGATATCCGAGATCTCTGCCTCCGTTCACAAATTCACAGGTATCGCACAGCGCAATTCCAGCCTCGTTCAGCAGCTGTGCATCCGCAGCGGAGAGTTCATCGGCGTTGGCACTCACCGCAACGAACCCCAAAAATAAAAGCGCCATGATTTTCATAACAGTCGGCCCCCAGGATGAACCCGTAAGCATATCCACGCACGCCGGAAGAAACCATGCGCGCAGCGCCCTGCTGTACAATGCGTCGCTGATCGCGCATGAAGCTCTAAATGACACTCGAACAATTCGGCAAGCCGAGAATCAACTGGCGCTGGGCGGCGGCCGTGACACTGTTTCTGCTCGCATTCTTAGGATTGCTCTCAGGTGTTTCGCTGTCTGAGCGGCCTGACGTGGTGAGTTCTGGGTTGCTCACCAAGGCTTACTACAGCCTCGGCTTGTTTGTCGTCGGTGGCCTGGATATCGGGACCCCGAACGGCGGACCGGCACTGGCGCAGATTGCGCTCTGGCTGGCCTATTTCGGCGCTCCCTTGCTCACGGCATCAGCGGTTATCGAGGCCGTAATCAGGGTGATGGCGCCGCAGCGCTGGCAACTGAAAAAACTGCGGAATCACATTGTGATCGTTGGCACCGGCGAGCTTACGATCAGCTACCTGCGGGTTCTGCGTAAACATTCGCCGAAGATGGCCATCGTTGTTGTGGACGATGCTTCAGAAATGGTGCGCCGACACGAGTTCGAGCAGTCGTTCCACGTGATGGTCGCCGTTGGCAACATCACCCACGATTTTCTGCTCAACCGGCTACGTCTTGACAAAGCGGCGGGAATCCTGCTGTTGGGCGACGACGACTTTCAGTCGTTCGAAGCGGCCAGCAAGATTCTCCGGCTGTTCCCGCAACTGCAATCGAAGGTAATCCTGCACTGCCACAACCTGCGATTTCTGCGCGCCATGGAAGATGCCAGAGTCACCAAACTATGCTTGACATTCAATTCCTATCATCTGGCCGCCACCGGCCTCGTCAACGACCACCTGATCGGCCACTTCAAGAAAACCGCGGCCCGGGACACGGTGGTTCTCGCCGGTTTCGGCCGTTTCGGACAGACGATCCTGGAACAGCTGCAGAGTCACGCTCAAAACGAAATCGGCACCGTGGCCGTGATCGACATTGATGCGGCCCGCCGCGTGCTGGTCGCCGAAGAGCAGCATCGCATCGGCGATGGCTACCGGCGGCTCATTTTCGAAGGGGACATATCCCACCCCGAGGTATGGCGCGATCTGGCTGATTGCATCGACCTGTCACACAACGAACCGACGATTATCCTCGGCACAGGACGTGCGGCAGAGAATTTACGCACCGGCCTGTGGCTCAAGCAGAACTATCCCAACGCGTTCGTATTTGTTCGCACCAACGACAAATCGGAACTGGCCATTGAGGTCGGAGCCGAGTACGGCATCCGCAGCATCAGCATCAAACAGCTGGTGGAAGACAATATTTCGTTGGACTGGTTACGCTGAGAGGATCGCCTCAACTGTCTTCGAATGCCGTGTTGTGACGGCTCATGTCGCCCATGTTGTCAAAATGAATGATTCGGGTCGCGAGGTGCCAACTCTGCTTCGTGCGTTCGAACCGATCCACATAGCGACCACCGGCGATGACCTCGTTTTTACCGTCCAGCGTCTGATACACGCTGAAGTAGCTCCTCACATCCGCGTAGGTAACGTCGTCATCGAAATCAAAGATCAGGTTCGTGACGACGTGGCGTGTTCTGGGCGTGCATTCGTTGCGTTTGTACGGGACCAGATTTTCGTTCTCATCGTAAAACATCACCATGCCCGTGTACGCGTCGAACACTTCCTGGTAGCCCTTTATCTCACCGCCATCCGGTAGCACGATCGCCCCCTGCGCAAACAGTTGCGCCATCGTTTCGATGTCACCCTGGTCGATGCCCTCGGCATACGTAAACATGATTTCCTCGATGGCCTGGCGCGCCTGGGCGATCTGACTGATGCGATCCATTGTTCCGTCCTGGCTGTCAATCTCAGCGCATTATGCCTACAACGCAACCACGCAAACAGCCAAGAACGCTCAGTAAGGCGACATGCCACCGTCTACGGAAATCTGCGCGCCGGTGATCCCCCGCCCGGCCGGGGATGCCAGAAAGACCGCCATCTCGGCCACCTGCTCGACGGTATTGAGTTCGCCAGTCAGCGTCTTTGCTTTGAAAACATCGTTCACCATCTCATCGAAGGTCATACCCAGGGTTTCAGCCAAGGCCGGACCGCCGCCGGTGACCGCATCTGTGAGAATCAAGCCCGGGCAAATCGCATTCACCGTGACGCCCGAGCGACCCACCTCCGCGGCGACGGCTTTGGTAAGGCCGTTGACGCCGTGCTTGGACGCCGTATACGCGCCCATCGCCGGCACGCCCATTTTTCCTTCCACCGAAGAGATGTTGATGATGGTTCCGTAACCAGCCGGCAGCATGTGCTGCAAAGCGGCTTTGGTGGCGAGAAACGTAGAGGTCAGGTTCAGCCGCAGATCACCCTCCCATGCCGCCTCGTCCACCTCCACGATGGGCAGCATGGCGGCACTACCGCCTGCGTTGTTGACCAGTATGTCGAGCCTGCCAAAACGTTCGGCCGCGCCGTCGATCAACGCTTGTATGTCTTTGGTGACGGTGACAGACCCCCGACAGAACCAGGTTCGATCCGGTTCGTTGATCGATTCGATGAGCGCATCGCCGGAGTCCTGAGTTCTGCCGTTGAAGGCGACCGATGCGCCTTGTGCAATAAATGCCCGCACGATCGCCGCGCCAATACCGCGGCTGGCACCCGTGACGACGGCTACCCGGTCTTTGAGTGTCTGCATGGTTATTCCCCGAGGGCTGATCTAGTTCAAAAGGGCAAAGGCATCCATCTCGTCGAGCGCCTTGAACGAATTTCCCAGCAACGTGCGGCCGAGCGCCATTCCACGTTCGTTGGCCAGCTCGAGGGTACCGGCAATCACCACCGCATAGCAGAGCAGGTAGAGGGCACATACCCGGTAGCGCTCACGGCAACGATCCAGGCTGTAGTCGATGCCTCTCTTGGTGAGCTCGGCATGGTAGTAGGCGATCAAATCCTCACGCGCGAGCACGTCAGGGGGAACGCTTTGCGTCAGAAAGTAGGCAAGATCCTGCTCCGGTGCTGAGGTACAGATCGACTGCCAATCCACCAGGGCGACTTCGCCGTCGCCAAAGAACACGTTGTCGAGCCTGACGTCGGCATGGCAAAGGCATACCGGGTCCGAGCACATCTCCTCGAGAAGCCGGCCGACGGCGTCGGGCATTTTGTCACCGGCCGCGCGCGCGGCTGCGGGAACCAGATCTGCAAACTTATCTAGCACTACCGGCCAACCGAGTCGCCATCCGCCGATCATGCCGTCGCGCTGCATCGGGTTGTTGTGAGAGATCAGGCCAGAAAACTGTTTGGTTTGCCAACCATCGGCATGCAGCTGCGCAATTGCAGAGATCACCGCACGCGCTTCTTCCAGCGAGCAACCGGCCACCTGGTCACCGATACGAAGTTTGCCAAGATCCTCGAGCACGAGCACGAAATCGTGATTGGATGGATCGAACGCTGCAAAATAACAATGTGGCGTACGCAGAGAAACAAAAGGCGCAATGCTCTGATAGAACTGAACTTCCCTCGCGTACATGTTGTAGGTCTGAGCCACACCCCGGTTGTCGGCCGACGGTGATGGGAACTTCACGATGACCGAACTTGGATCGTCATCCGCACTGTCCAATAAAACACGGGTAACCAGCGCCATGATGCCGGCGCCTTCGGAAAAGTAGGTGACTTCAAAGCCGTGTACGGAAAAGCCCACGACCTCGGACAGCCATTGCGCCGTGACCTCGTGTGGAGCAACCGGGTAGGATTTCATAATGCCGATTGTACGCAAGGGATGGCGGACAGTGACAGCCGATGCGCCACGCTTGCGCGACCCGGGCGGTTAAATCCCTTTCTTCCCAGCTTCCCGGAACATGGGCTCGTATTCATCGAATGCCGGTGCATTTACTGTAGACCCGGTGGTGATACCCGCATCGGTTGTCAACGTGTGTCCATTGGTGTACCCCGAGTCATCGCTGGCCAACCACAACGCAGCATTGGCGACGTCTTCGGCCGTCCCGGCGCGATCGACCAGGGGCGAGGCCGCGGCCAGAACCTTTTTCGTGTCTTCGATCGCCGTGTGGTCGCCGGTGGTGACGTTGGCCACCATGGCGGTGGCCATGCCGGCCGGTGCAATGGCATTGACCCGGATTCCAAACCGGCACAGCTCAGCACCCACGCCCTTGGTCAAACCGATCACGGCGTGCTTGGCCGCCGTGTACGTGTGGGGTCCCAAGCCGCCCATGATGCCGGCCGTGCTCGCCATGCTGACGATCGATCCGGAGCCCTGGGGTTTCATTACCCTGGCGGCATGCTTCATGCCGTAAAACACGCCGTTGAGCAACACATCGAGGGTAGCCTTCCATTCGTCGGCCGGCGTGGTGGCGATCGGGCCCACTGCGCCGACGATGCCGGCATTATTGAACATGATGTCGAGCTTTCCGAACTCGCTGACCGCGAGATCCACGAGCTTGGCAATGTCGTCTTCTTTGGTGACGTTGCAGATGGTGAACACCGCCGCGTCGCCGAGCTCGGCCGCAATGGCAGCACCCTGCTGCTCCTGAATGTCACCCAACGCGACTTTGCAGCCCTCTGCAACGAACAGTCGAGCCGCTGCCGCACCGAACCCGCTCGAAGCGCCGGTGATGGCCGCAACCTTGCCTTCCAATCTTCCCGTCATTACAAGCCCCTTATGTTCTGGACCGACCACAATAGAATAGAGAGAGTTGCTTGAACAGTTGAACGATCGAACTCAGCGCGCGAGTGCATCATTCACGCCGCTGCCAGGAGCAACCGTTTTGGTACGCAAGTCGCACTTTTTCCCGATGCGAACACTTAAGCTATTGATAACACGAGTTAAATATTCGTCACGGACGACAAACCAATGCGATTCTACCTCCACATATTGTTCGCCGCTGCCACCCTGGCAGCCACCGTCTCTGCAAACGCCGGGTTGGAAAACATGCGCGGTCCGCTGTTCGCAAAAACGGATCAAGCTCGCGCGCACGCCGATTCGTTTCAGGCACAGCTGCTTGCGCCGTTGAGTTATACGCGGGCCCTCGAGTACTACGACCGCGCTGAAGCCACCTTCAACCACGCCGGGACCATCGACTCCATCCGTAGCTCGCTGAGCAAGGCACGTAAACTCTTTGAGAAATCCGCCGCCGCTGGTGAGGTGGCCGTGGCCGCCCTCGACTCGACCATTCAGGCGCGCTTGGACGCACTATCCAGCGATGCCATCACATATGCCGCCAAAAACTGGGCTGCAGGAGAGCTTGCGTTCGGCAACGCTACCCAACGCCTGGAGCGAGGCAAGATCAAGTATGCACAGACGTATGCCGAGAAAGCCGAAACGGCCTATCGTGCAGCGGAGCTCGAGGCAATAAAGGCGAACTACCTAAGCGAAACCAAGGCATTGCTGGTACAGGCAAAGAAGCTGCGTGCCGACCGCTATGCGCCGGTCTCCTACACCCGAGCGGGCGAGTTGCTGCAAACCGCCGAGGCCGAGCTCAACGGCGACCGTTACGATACCGACCGGCCACGCAGCTTAGCCCTCGACGCCAAACACAATGCCCGCCACGCGATCTACATAGCTCGGCTCGAACGCAGCATCCGGGACAAGGAAACGAACCTCGAGAACGTGCTGCTGGGTTGGGAAGCTTCCATCAGGCGCCTCGGCGACGCCATTGACAAACCGCTCTACTTCGACACCGGCGAGAAAGACGCCATCGACGAGGTGGTGTCCTCCATTATCGCGCTGAAGCGCGACAACGAACTGCTGGAACAGGACCTCAACGACAACACCGCCCAGCTGGACACCCTGAATGCCCAGGTGGCAACCATGCAGGAGCGCCTGGGCGGCGGTACGCAAACCATCGAAGAGCTGAATCAGCTGCTGGCAAAACAGGACCGTCATCGGCAGCGCTTCGCCAAGGTGGAGTCGATGTTTTCCGCGGATCAGGCCAACGTGCTGCGCAAGGGTGACAACGTCATCATTCGCATGATCGGCCTCAACTTCGACAGCGGTGCTGCCGCCCTGAAGCCGGAGCACGCCGACATGCTGGCGATCCTCGAAGACGCCATCGGCGTATTCCCGGAAAGCCGTGTGGTGGTGGAAGGGCACACCGATGCCTTCGGTTCGGACACGCAAAATCTGGAACTCTCAAAGCAACGGGCTAAGGCCGTGGTGAATCACCTGCTCGCTTCGATGCCGATCTCGCCGACCAACCTTGCCTCCCTTGGTTATGGCGAATCGCGCCCCGTTGCAAACAACGAAACCGCCGAGGGACGCACCCGCAATCGGCGCATCGATGTGGTGATCGAGCCGAGCTGGTAGAGTGGCCGATCAACCCTGTAGCAGCGGTCGAGCTTCAGCCTCGATGAAAATTCGCTGCACGTCAGGGTGGGCGCATTTGATCGCCACCTCCATCCGTCTCACTGCGGCTTCGATTTTCGGCGCCGTGGCCTGGTCGCGGAACTTCACAGATAGATTCAGCAGCACGTAGTTCGGCCCCATGTGCATGGTCAGCACCTCGTTGACGTGTTCGACTTCAGCCTCTGCCGCGGCCAGCGCACGTATGCCGTCCACCACCCGCGTGTCGGCGGACTCGCCGATCAAAAGGCCCTTGGTTTCGTAGGCGAGCCAGATGGCGGTTGCGCCGAGTATCAGGCCAATGACGACCGAAGCGGCGCCATCGAACTCTGCAATGCCCGTGATCTGAGCCAGACCGATACCCACAGCGGCCACCAGGAGACCCAACATGGCGGCCGAGTCCTCGAACAGAACCACGAACAGGGTCGGATCCTTGCCGCGCTGCACGGCTTCAACGTAGCCCCACTGACCCTTCTCTTTGCGGAACTCAATCAGCGCAAACGACCAGGCGGCACCCTCGAACACCATGGCGAACGCCAACACGACATAGTTGATGAGCGGATCAGTCATGGTTTGCGGGTGCAACAGGTGTCGAACACCCTCATAGATGGACACTCCCGAACCCACCGCAAAAATCAAGATCGCAACCACGAAGCTCCAGAAGTAGACCTCTTTGCCATGGCCAAAAGGGAACAGCTTGTCGGCGGGTTTCTGCGCGCGCCGAAGCCCGTGCAGCAGCAGCAACTGGTTACCCGTATCCACGGCGGAGTGAACGCCTTCGGAAAGCATCGCCGAGCTACCGGTGATCGCCGCGGCGACAAATTTTGTTACGGCAATGAGTGCGTTGCCCACCAGAGCGGCGTAGATCACTTTTTTCGACCCTGAAGCCACTGATTCCTCACTTCGATACAATCGCCAGACTTGGAAAAGCATAGGAGAGCGAAGGTGGAAAATCGAGTCATCGTCATCACCGGAGCGACGGCCGGAATCGGCAAGGCTACCGCGCTCCTGTGCGCGCACCTCGGTGCCAGGGTAGTCGCGGCAGCCCGAGACGAAGCCCGCGGTGCCACGCTGATCGAAGAAATCCGGGACCGCGGCGGTGAAGCCACCTTCGTCCGCGCAGACATGGCATCGGACGCGGACATCAAGAACATGGTCCATGCGGCGGTAGCCACATACGGGGGCCTCGATTTCGCGTTCAACAATGCGGGCACGTTCGGAGCCGAACCTGCGCTGCACGAATACGACGACGATCACTGGACGGACGTGATCAGCGTGAACCTCACCGGCGTGTTTCGCTGCATGAAGCACGAGATCGCGGCGATCCTCGCCACACGGCCCGAAGCGGGCGGCGCCATCGTCAACAACGCCTCCACCGTAGGCCACCGCGGCAGCGATCGTTCCGGCCCTGCCTATACCGCAGCCAAACACGGGGTCATCGGCCTGACCCGACAGGCAGCGTTGTCATACGTTGGCAACAACATCCGGGTGAACGCTGTTTCCCCAGGGCCCACGCTCACCGAGGTCACCACGCCGCTGCTCGAGCAACCCGCAGACGTCATCGAGGCCACGCTGGCCGCGCTGAACCCGACGGGTGAACTGGTTGCGGCCGAAGAGGTTGCTCGAACGGTGGTTTTTCTCTGCTCTGATGGCGCGCGGATGATCAACGGCCACGCCATCCCCCTGGATGGCGGTCAGTTGGCCAAGCTCTAGCGTCCTACAGGCAAGGATGGTAAAACACTCCCAGGGAAAATCAGGGAGATCAGAGCATGGCCGAAGCACGTGTTACCGAAGGCACCGCAGGCACCGCAGGCATACGGATCACGCCGATCACGCCGGAGCGCTACATCTCGCACGAATACATGGCACTGGAACGGCAAAAGCTGTGGCCGAAGACGTGGTTGGTAGCGGGTGTCGAACAGGATGTGTCCGAACCCGGCGACTACTTCGTGTTCAACCTGGAGCCCGAGTCGATCATCGTCTCACGCGCCAAAGACGGGCAGCTGACGGCTCTGTACAACGCTTGCCAGCACCGCGGCACGCGTGTGCTCCTGTCAGACTTTGGTTCCCTGAATGAGTACACCTGTCCCTACCACGGCTGGACGTATTCCAACGACGGCACCTTGATCAGCGTGCCGGACGAAGACCGTTTCAGCCGTGGGGTGCCGCGCGACAAACTGTCGTTGAAGCCGCTACGCGTGGAGGCCTGGGCTGGCATCGTGTGGGTTTGCATGGATCCCGGTGGTCCCAGCCTCGATGAGTTCTTAGGTCCGATCAAGGCGATGTGTGATCCGTTTCGACCCCAGGACATGCGCCTGTTCGAGGACCAGACCGTTACGCTGGATTGCAACTGGAAGGCCGTGTTCGACAACTTCGGCGAGTTGTATCACGTCGAGCACATCCATCCCCAGCACGAAACGATTTTCGACTGCCCGGCGTCGATCACCGAGCTTTTCGACGGCGGCCACACCCGGGTTCTGATAGACGGCTTTACCGTCAATACGCGTCTGCCAATACCCGACGAAGTACCGCCGAGCCAGTGGATGCAGCTCGAGTCGCTGGGCATGGACAAGGACGATTACAAGGGCCGGGTACTGGACGTACGTCGCGATGTTCAGCTCAAAAAGCGGGAGATGGGGCCTACGCTCGGCTACCACTACGATCTGCTTTCCGATGAGCAGCTGTCGGACATCGTTCAGTACAACATCTTCCCGAATTCGGTGCTGGTGCTGCAGCCCGAAGAGATGTGGATCCTGCGCTCCCGCCCCCATCCTACCGACCCCAACAAGTGCTACTGGGACAAGATCGCGCTGCGCATGTTTCCCGATCCCGAGGCGCAGAAGAGGGCCAATATTTCCTTCAATCTGGATCAGGAAGGAATACCCGATGCCTCCAAACGCCCCGAACATGACCAGTTTACCCAGGAAGACATCATCGCGGGCAGAAAGACCATGACCATCACCCTGGACCAGGACATCCACCTGATCCGCGACGTGCAGAAGGGCATGCATTCACGGGGCTTCACGCAGGCCTGGCTCAACGACGACGAAAGCCGCGTGCAGCACTACCACACCTGGCTCGATCGCTACATGCAGTCGTAGCTCCCGCCTACACTCTGGCACACAAAGGAACGGGTGGACCGACGATCCACCCGTTTATCAATCAGAACCTGACCTACATCCTGTACGTCAGCTGCAACGTCATCAGGCGCGGCGGCGCGATCTGCCCGGTCATGTCGCCGTTCACGCCAGGATTGATCTTGGCCAGCGGCTTGTTGCCGATGCTGGTCACGTACAGCTCGTTGAAGCAGTTGGAGCAGATCAGCGCTACTTCCCACGGACCGCCTGACTGATACGCCGACGCCCGTAAGTGGGTGACCGTCCGGGCGGGTGTCTCCGTGAACGGCTGACCGTTTACGCGCTTGCCTTTATTGTGATGAATCGTGTCCCAGTTCAGCTCTATGCCCCAATCTTCCATGATCGAGATGTTGTAGGTAAAGCCAACGTTGATCTGCAGCGGCGGACCACCGAACTTCGTGCCGGAGAGATCCTGAATCGGCGCACCCTCCGGACCGATATGGCATCCCGGCGCCGATCGGGTCGCCAGATCCGCGAGCGCTCCGTCAACGGGGTGACATCCGGAATCCTCAAATTCGTGGAATTTCAGGTTATTGTACTGCCCAGCAACGCGGAGCT
>SMVB01085908.1_pt1 | contig 11661 bp, 9 predicted proteins | sample 2456461 | NCBI WGS metagenome assembly SMVB01 (sample SAMN11095934, study PRJNA526329) | marine sediment metagenome | biome: Marine sediment; feature: Surficial sediment; material: Deep marine sediment; isolation source: Hadal surficial sediment | place: Pacific Ocean | collected 2014-05 | depth 0-1...
TCTGCCGATCCAGCTGACCGTCAATTATGACCTGGAAACTATCGGTATTAGCCAGTGAAGAATCACGTCGGGAGTCAGAAACAATCAGGCGGCTTGGATCTTCTTCGTATGCGATCAAGCCGATGAACAACGACGTTTCGGAGTAACCTATATAGACTTCGGTTCGCTGGGTCGCTGGCATTCCCTCGTCCGGCTGAACCTGGCTAAATCCGGTCGCAGGAACCACGCCAGCCCACGCCGGATCTCCGGCTACCTGCCCGTCCATTTGCGGCGCGATCGACAGCTGAGATGCACGCATCGTCGGTCGAGGTCTTTGCTCCGGAGGCACATCAGACTGGGCTAACGCACTTGCGCTGCATGTTGCCACCGCAATCAGCGTTAAAAACCCACGCACGACCGTGCGATATCTTCCTTGCCTCATTCGTTTTTTCCCTCGAGTAGTTGCGACAGCAACAATAACTATTCCAACACACGGAATTTGGCCGGCAATTCTAAAGGCTTATGGACAATTATCAATACGTAAGGTTCGCTATACGATACGCTTGATCGCGGGAATTTAGTCCGTGGACAGGCGGTCCCTGTACGCAAAGAGCCCGGCAGATCCGCCAGTGTGGATGAAGACAATATTTTCTGCGTCGCTGAATTCACCCTTGGCAATCAGGTCAATCATGCCGGCGAGGCCCTTGCCGCTGTATACGGGGTCGAACAGCAGCCCTTCGAGCCGGGCCAGCAGCAATACGGCATCATTCATGCCCTTTGTAGGCACACCGTAGCCCCCACCCACATAGTCACAATTTGCAACGATGTCGTCACGATCGACCAATCCAGACGCACCGATAAATTCGGCGGTCATGCACGCCAGTTTATAGACCTTTTCTTCCTGGTCATTCCTGGCAATATTTACGCCAATACCCAGCAATGGTATGCCGCTGTGCGTCGCCTTGAGACCGACGATAAGTCCAGCCTGCGTTCCGGCGCTGCCGGTTGCGTGCACGACATGGTCGATGACAAGTCTACGTTCATTAGCCTGCACGATTAATTCAAGCGCACAATCTACGTAACCCAGCGCGCCTATCGGGTTGGAACCACCGCCCGGAATAATGTACGGAGTTTCGCCTGCAGCACTGAGTTCGTCTGCGACGTCCTGCATCGCGGCGTCCATATCCGTACCTTTGGCAACTTCGCGGATGCTGGCACCGAACAGACGATCGAGAAAAACATTACCGGACTCCAGATACGGTTCGGTTGCATCGCCCACTCGTTTTTCGAACACGAGTTCGCATTTAAGGCCGAGTTTGCAGGCGGCTGCCGCTGTCTGGCGGGCGTGATTCGATTGCACAGCTCCTTGCGTGATTACCGCAGTCGCATTTTTCGCCAACGCATCTGCCATCAGGAATTCAAGTTTGCGAGTCTTGTTGCCGCCCGTTCCCAGGCCGGTGCAGTCGTCCCGCTTGACGTAGATGTTGGGCCCTCCCAGATGTTTGCTCAATCGAGGTAGCAGTTCGAGAGGTGTGGGCAGATGAGCAAGTGACACTCGGGGGAAGCGTGATAGCAGCACTTTTTAATCCTTCTTGGTAGCGCATTCCGGCAAATCGATCAGCCCGGTTGCAAAAGCGACGGTACGTTTTGCCAGTACCGCAGTCGATGAAATGAGAGGAGCCTTTATACCACTGTTCTCCAGCACCAATGGAATTTCAGTGCAGCCGGCAATAACCGCATCGGCGCCGCTGGCGACCAGCCGCTCGGCCAGGTCGGCCATTTTCTGGCGCACCTGGCTGCCGGTATCTCCCGCCTTGATGCTTGCGATCAGAGACATGCACTTCTGCTGGTCTTCAGTGCCGAGCAAGATTGCCGTCTTGCCTTTCGCCCGCAGTTCATTTTGATAAACACCTGCAAGCAAACATGCATCGGTCGCGAGAATTCCGACCCGCTCGACCTGCGGATAAGCGTTCTCGATCTCTTTGACGGTTTCCCGAATTATGTGCACGAAAGGAATGGAGACGGACTGTATTGCATCATCAACAAACGCGTGCGCCGTGTTGCATGGCATGACCAGGAAATCTGCGCCTGACGCCTCAAGTTGTTGCCCCATCGAAACCAGCTCAGCCCGGACCGCTGTGTCGTTGCCACGAATTGCATCCTGGCGATCCGGAACTTGCGGATTGCTGTCTACGAGCATTCGTATGTGATCCCGGTCTCCGCTCGCGGGCGTCATGGCGATCACTTCGGACATGAAGTGCACAGTCGCCTCTGGGCCCATGCCACCAAGAACACCGACGACGTACTTCTTGCCAGGCTCTTCGTTCTTCAATTCAGGCACTCATTTCTTATTTCGTCCGCGGTGGCCGGCCGTCGTCCATGCACCGCCGCGGACGCGCAATAGGCATTGATCAGCTCGGCATTGTCTCCGGCGATTGAGCCGTCGGGCAAATACAGATTATTCTCGAAGCCGATGCGTACGTGACCGCCAGCGCGTGTCGCTTCCAGCATCGCCTCATTCTCAAGTTTGCCGAAACAACAAACAGCCCACGGAAAATTGTCGCAGTTTGACGCGGCACGCATTACGCTAAGTTCGGACAGGCTTCCCTCAAGCGCTTCAGAATATCGACCCATGACCATCAGGCAAAACGGATGATCTTCAGAAAACATGCCACGCCGACGCATGTCATCGAAACGTTCAACGTCTTCGGCCGAATACAGGATGTACTGTGGCCAGACACTCTCTTTGCGCAACCAGGCGAAAAACCTGGCGGCATCCGGCTCGGCTCTCTCATCGGGGCAAAGTTCGCTAAGTCCCAGCGAAACGGCCTCAGGCCGGAGAGACCTGACAACCGCCATCTGGTGCTCTCGGGAATACATGCCGACTGCCTCAGTGGTGATTTGCAGGATCAGCGCGTCGCCGACTCGCGTTTTGATCGCGTCGATTGCGCTGCGGTAGCGGCCGTCATCAAGACTATGTTTCAGCTCCTCGTCACGCACATGAAGATGCAACACTGCAACGCCTTCCTCCAGCAGTGACTCCGCACAGTCAGCCAGCTCCGCCGGTGTAATTGGCAATGCCTGGTGATCTTTCGATGTCCTGCGCGCACCGTTCGGTGCTGAAATAATAATGACACGGTCCCGGGCGAACGCTAGATGATCCGCCGACATTACTTATGCAACGGCGAAATCAGTAAGCGTAGCACCCAGTTTCTCCACCAATTCATCTGCATTCGCCTCCGTGTAAATAAATGGTGGCGCCAACATGACGTGTAAACCATCTTTACCATCTGCAGTGCCTGGCGCGGGGTAACAAATGAGCCCGTTATCCATCGCCCTGTTACGAAGCTTGACCGCCAGGCCGAGCTCTGCCTTTGGTGGCTCCCTGGTCTCGCGATCGACGACAAGTTCGATGCCGAAAAACAATCCACGCCCACGTATGTCGCCGACATGCGGATGCTCGCGGAACGTTTCATTCATTTGATCGAAAAGATAAGCACCAATTTTTCTCACATCGGTCAGCAAGTCCCTGTCTTCAATTTCCTTTGCTACTGCAACGCCGGCAGCACACGCCGTCGGATGGCCGACGTAGGTATGGCCGTGCGCAAACGCACCGAAGCGTTCAACGATCGTCGAATGAATGAATTCACGCGACAAGGTCGCGGCAATTGGCTGGTAGCCGCCACCCAGCCCTTTCGCCATTGTGACAATATCGGGTCGTACGTTTTCCTTCTCGAATGCGAAGTAACTGCCACTGCGGCCGCAACCCGACATCACTTCATCGAGAATCAACAAGATATTATGGCGATCGCAGATTTCACGAATTTCACGAAAATAGCCTTCTGCCGCCGCAACCGCGCCCATCGTTGCTCCAACAATGGTCTCGGCAAAAAATGCCGCAACATTTTCGGCGCCGACCCTTTCGATCTCCTTTTCCAGTTCGCGAGCGGCGCGCAAACCGTATTCCGTTTCCGTCTCATCTGAACGTTGTAATCGGTATACGTAACAGGGATCAATTTTCGGCCAGTCTTGCAACAGGGGTGTGAATACTTCGCGCCGGCCGGGATTTCCTGACAATGACAAAGCACCAAGCGTGTTGCCGTGATAGCTCTGTTTACGACTTATAAACAAACATTTGTCCGCTTCTCCTTTCGCAACCCAGTACTGGCGCGCCAGCTTGATCGCAGCCTCATTCGCTTCGGAACCACCGGACAGGAAATAGACTTTGGCACCCGTCTCGCCGAATTTTTCGGCAAGTCCAGCAGCCAGTTCTTCTTGCGGCGAGTTGGTGAAGAAAGAGGTATGGGCGAACGCGAGGGCATCGAGTTGCTTCTTGATCGCTTGAATCACGGCCTGGTTGCCATGCCCCAGGCAGGACACCGCCGCCCCACCGCTGCCATCGAGATAGCGCTTGCCATTGGCATCGGTCAGGTGCACACCCTCACCACTCACGGCCTTAGGGTAGTCGTGCTCCGGTTCTCGATAGAATACGTGCGTCATATTGAATTTCACACAAAGTATCAGCGCTGAGTTGAGACTAGCACTCCTGGTGATTCGTCGTCGACGTCTGCAAGCCGGCCATGAAATCGGGTACCCTGTGCCGCTGAATATCAGCACGAACAATTGATTTGGTGAGGATCATGCTTTCACGAGTAACTACCCGGACACTGTGCGGCATTGTCCTGCTACTGGGCGTAAGCCAAAATTCATCAGCCCAGTACACACAAGCTGTTGACGCGCGCTCTTACAACCTCGGCATCATGGGCGGCTTCGCGGAGGTCGTCCGACTGGGCGTTAAGGAACTGGCTCTTTCGGAAGTCATGTCCCCCGAAGAAATGGATGACATTTTTCCCGACGCGAAAATCGTCGCAGAAAGAAACGCTGTGCAACTCTATCGTGAAGCCGATTTACTGGTCACGGATTTGTATCCGGCCGACGTCGCTGTCGGCAAGGACGTGTTGCTGATTTATACCGGTGATACGCTCGAAAAATACTTTGCGCTCAAAGCTGACAAGGAAAAACTGGTCAATGCCGGACAGTACGAAGGTCAGAATCGAATTGAAATCGCACGTCGATTTGGCCGACTTTTAAGCTACCCTTCGTCTGTTATCGATGACCTCATCATGCAGCAAAATGGCGAATAGGCCATCCTCGCAGAAATAATAAATGTGGTATTCCACGAATCGACCAGAGGCATAATTGTCCTATGAAAAATTTACTCCCACTTGTTGTTACATCCATCCTGCTAGCGGTTTTTCCGGGCAGCGCCGCCAATTCAGCGACTGACGAAACCCCGGCCTTCGAGAAACCCATCGACTACATTCCCGCAGCACTCGGTGATTACTCGTGGTCAATCACGACAGATGTTCCGCAAGCACAGGAGTATTTCACGCAAGCCATGCAACTGCGTTATGCGTTCAACGTCAACGAAGCTGCGCGCTCGATGGCCGAAGCCAGGCGACTCGATCCTGAATGCGCCATGTGCTACTGGGGCGAAGCGTTCGCGCTCGGTTCATTCCTGAATGGCGGCATGAGTGCCGAAAAAGCACCCTACGCGCATGCGGCTATCGTCAAGGCAGCTGAGCTTTCTGCCGCGCACGCAAATGAGATGGAACGGGATTTGATTGCTGCGGCGCAGGTCAGGTACCCGGCAGATTACGATCCGGACGACCGTCGTCCGGTTGACGAAGCCTTCGCCACCGAGATGGCAAAGGTGTACAAGAAGTATCCCGACAACCACGAAGTTGCAGTCGTTTATGCCGTCTCGCTGTTCATGCTGGAGGAGCGACGAGGCTACCGCGATGTCGCGGACCCGGATCTCATTCGTTTGCACAGCGTCTTAACGGGAGTTATGGCCGAAGACATCAAACATCCGGGCGCCTGTCACCTTTACATTCACGCGACCGAATCCAGCCAGGACCCGGGGCTTGCCCTCGAATGTGCGGACTATCTTGGCAGTTCAATACCGGTTGCCAGTCATATTCAACACATGCCATCACACACATGGAACAAAGTTGGCTATTGGGGCAAATCGGTTCGTGCAAACATCATCGCACACCAGTCGGACCAGAAAGCCGCGAAAAACCAGGGTTTTTCCTACGCGCCCAATCACAACCTGCACATGCTCCTGTTCGCTGCCTCTTATGACGGACAAGGTGCCGTGGCAACACAAGCGGCCAAGGACTATCGCAAATTAGGCGGCAATCCGATGTACGAGGTATTGACCCTGATCCGCTTCGGTCGTTTTGACGAGGTCCTTGAGAAGACCAACCGACCCAAAATAAATGTCGTCGCAGCAGCAATCTGGGATTTCGCATACGGTTACGCAAGCCTGAAAGAAGGCGATATCGAAACGGCAAAAGCGATGCTTGATGCAACACTGAAATTCGCAGCAACAACGGACGCCAAATTTCGATTCCACCCTGCGGGCCGGGTCGTCGGTCCACTCGCTCATATTCTCGAAGGTGAAATTCTGTGGACACAAGACGATCTCGACGGTGCTATCGCAGCATTCGAGAATTCGGTAGAGCTTGAGGACTCCATGGACTATGACGAACCCGAACCATTGCCGTTCGCATCACGCCACTGGCTGGGTGCAGCCTTGCTGGAAGCCAGTCGCTACGAGGACGCTGAAAAGGCGTATCGCGAAGAACTGGCCGATCACCCGCATAACGGCTGGTCACTTTTTGGCTTACAAGCGGCGCTTGCTGCGCAGGGCAAGACCGATGATGCGGTCGATGCAGATTTCCTCGAGAGCTGGGCGAGATCCGATGTCTGGATAACCGCATCTAAAATGTGACGTCGAGCACGCGGGTCAGATTGCCAGGGCACCCTCAGTAGTGGCGTTGAGGGTCGTAGGGGCAGGGTTGGGTCGCACGGGGACCCATTCCCTGAAGCTTGCGCTGGAACATCTGCTGCAGCGACCCTGCTACCACATGTGGGAGGTGTTTTCGCATCCGGAGCACGCGCCCGTGTGGACAGCGGCAACAAATGGGGCCATGCCCGATTGGGATAGTTTTCTCCATGAATATGGTGCGACCATAGACTTTCCGGCCGCCGCATTCTGGCCGGAGCTAATGGAGGCCTATCCGCAATCGCTGGTCCTTTTGTCAGTTCGCGATACAAATGACTGGTGGGAGAGCTGCAGGAAAACGATCTTCAGCGCTGACTATCCGCTACCGCCCGAGTCAATTGGGGAGATGATCGAGGCTATGTGGGAAAATCGCTTCACGCACGACATCGCCAATGAATCTGCGGTGAAAGAAGCCTATGAGGTGTTTAACGCAACAGTTCGCCGTCGCGTACCACCGGAGCGATTGCTGGAATGGCGGCCCGGGGACGGCTGGGCCCCGATCTGTGCCGCTCTGGGCCTTGAGATTCCTGACGAGCCGTTCCCACACGTCAATACATCGGCTGACTTCCGCAAGGACCGGGGTACCTAGCCCGGACTGGTTGGCGGCCCCGGCAGGCCGCACGAGCGAATAAATCCACGGGAGCGGTACATTTCAGGCTACAATGCCGCGCTCACCCGCCCCGGCGGCGGTAATCGAGACTTCGAAGCAACACCAACCGCCGGTGGATTTAGCAACTAACACTTTGTTTTGAAACGCCGCCCGCGAAAGGGCTGGCTTACATCTGCACGTGACCCAATATGACTGATATACCCGATACACCCATTCCAAGATCGCAATTTTACGCTATCGTTTCCATCGTGAAGTCCGACCCTCCAGAAGGTACGGAAGGCACCAACTGGCATTGTTACATCATTGAACAAGGCAATAACACGATTCGAGGCTACCGACAGGGAAGTTTGAAGGCCGTTAGACTGGCCGTGGAAGAAATTGTCGAGCAACTGAATGAACGCCGTCTGGGCAAACGCGGGCGCATTAACGCTGCCCCGGCCGCGAAAAAAACCAACCTGACGCAGACGCAAACGCAAACGCAAACGCAAAAATAATCGCAGGAACACGCCCTGAGAGATTCAAAGGTCGAATCGCTGCTAAGTCCGACAGGCTCCTAGCAGCGGTTTAACCTACTCCGGCGGCTTTTCCCAACTGTTGCGGACGTACTTGCGTAGCTTTCGCGGGCCAACCTCGGCACCGTAAATATTTCCTGCCGCATCAACAGCTACGCCTTCTGCGGCGGTCGTTCCGCCGTTGTACGGATCGGGTTGGCCGGGGTCCGGAATAAATGCAGTGACCCACGCATCGTGGACACTGCCAATTCGTATGCCGCGTTTCCAACCCCAGTTTCCTGACCACTCCACATGCGATTCCGAATCTGCCGAATAAAGAATATCGTTCTTGTCAATAAACAGTCCGCTCGGCCGACCGAATTGAGTCCAGGTTGCGATCCAGTTGCCGTCCTGGTCGAATATCTGCAGGCGGCTATTACCACGATCACCGACAAACAATCGTCCCAGCGAGTCCATCGCAAGCGCATGCGGATCACGAAATTCACCAGCCTCGGCACCTGTCGATCCCCAGGTTTTGATAAACGTTCCATCGCTTGAGAATTTGACGACGCGATTATTGCCTTCGGAGCCGTGGCCATCAACCACGAAAATATCGCCGTTTGGAGCAACCAGCACATCCGACGGTTGATTGAATTCATCATTCCCGTCGCCAGCAACACCGGCTTTGCCAAGCCGCATAAGTTCATTACCTCTGGCATCGAATTTGATGACCTGGTGCCCCCGGGTTTCATCACCGCGCGCATCAGTAATCCAGACGTTGCCGTCTGCATCGACATGTATGCCATGCGGCCATGTGAACAACCCGGCGCCGAAGCTCTGCAAGAGATTGCCGTCCGCGTCAAATTGCAGAATCGGGTCGACATCGTCTTTGCCAATGCAACTATTTTGTCCGCAACGTTCAGCGACCCAAATAGTGTTGTTTGGACCTGTGTAGACCGCGCTGGTGGCGCCCCACTCCCTGCCTTCCGGGAGTTTCGCCCACCCATCTACAGCACGCCACGGATGATCCGCCGCGATTGCCTGTGATGCGAATGCCATGAGAACCAGGGCGAAAACGGTGTTACCGGATTTGATCGATCGATTAATCATATTGCCTCCAATGAGAAACGCGGACCAGGAGTCTGCGCGGTAGAAATATCCGTAGCGAGAAAGTGCCACAGCCGGGCCAGTTTTTCGATCTTTTGAGGCACTTAGTGGTTCTACGTAACGAAAAAGATCGGAAAAATGGACCGCTGTGGTGCTTTCGCAGTAGGATTATTTCTACCGCGCAGACTCCTAAGCCGCGAGCTCTTCTTTTAGTGCGCTGACAGCTACCTGCAATTCATCAGGTGTACCCATCGAGAAACGAATGTAATTCTTTAGCAAAGGATTCCCGTCCATGCCAAGTCGGCTGAGCATGATTTTTTTGGCCGCCATGCGCTTGAACAATTCTTCGCCGTCCCGTCCGGCATTAACAAGAACGAAACTCGAGTGACTGGGTATGTATGACAAACCCAGTTTGTCGAGCTCGGCATAGAAATAATCTTTTACGTTGTTGGTCATCCTTTTGACATGACGCACAAACGCGCGATCTTCGAGTGCTGCGACTCCGGCGTAGCAACTGATGGCTCCCATTCCGCCGGAGTTGCCGAGAAACTTAAGTTCATTGATCAGATCCATATCGCCCACGGCGTAACCAACACGCAAGCCGGCCAAACCGTATATTTTCGAAAATGTGCGCGTGACAATCACATTCTTGTGTTTTTGAGACAGTGAAATGCTGTCTTGGTACCCGGCTTCTCGTACGAAGTGGATGTAGGCTTCATCGATCAATACCATCACTCGTTTCGGCAACGCGTCTACAAATCGGGCGATGTCTGCTTGCGCAACAAGCGTGCCGCTGGGATTGTTCGGATTGGTGATGACAACCAGGGTGGTCTTGGGAGTGACCGCTGCCAACATCGCATCGAGATCATGTTTGAAGTCAGCCGTCGTCGGCACTCGACGGAGGGTAATTTCAGTGCCGAATAAGCGGCTGTAGCCCTGGATCGCTCGACTGACCCCACCATACGCCGGTGATGCTTCGATAATCTCTCCTGCACCGCCGGCTACACCGAACCTCAAGGCGACTTGTTTCAGGATGAATCCTGAGCCGCCCTCGACATAGACGGGATACCCACTCGGCGCAAAACGGTGCGCTGGCGGCGGCGGCGTCGCAAAGCCGTGAAATTCCCCGATGGCGCTCTCAAGCGATCTTGATGCGCCAAAGTCATAGCGATTGACGTCCATCATCCTGTCGGCAACGGCCCTGACCGCCATTGGCGACGGGCCATAGGGGTTTTCATTATCTCCTATGTCGACAACGCCGGGAACCTCTCCCCAGCCCTGTATCTCATCCACTGTGATGGGCGAGGAGCCCGAAACAATGGATTGAGCCATTGCGAGCCGATCCGACAGCGCCAGCGCACCCGCACCCGCGAGAGTTCCGGATAAGAATCGCCGTCGTGACAAAGAGCCAGCGGGTTGCTGGTTTGAAAATGAAGTCATGAAGTCTCCCCGGACATGTTCCCTGTCTTACTTGTTATGGAATTGCTTATTGATGCAACTGGATGACGTCGATCTCTTCCAGCGCACCCAGATATTCACTGACGTAGTCCAACGGAACAGGACCGAGTTCCGCCGTCAGCCAATCGCGAATGTCACTCACGGTACGCCTGCCGTCTACAAGATTCAAAGCCTCATATACATATTCACCGCTGCTGCCGTGGCTGCCGGTGTAATTGCGCAATCTCAGTTTCGCTTGACGATCCACACCGTACTTATCCTGCAAATAAGAATACCCAAACGCGCCCATCGGTCCTTGTACCTCCGCATTTCTCGAGTACACGGCAAGGTCACCGCTCGATGCACTGCCGCCATCGGGAATTGCCAGTAACGTCTCCAGATCCTGAACGAATTTAGCGGCCTCATCGTGCAATTCGGCGGGCAGCACCGCGAATGCTTCAATGCTGTGAATCTTGCGACGCTCAACAGAAAACAAGATGCTGGCAACTTTTGCGGCGTCGTAAGTATCCAGCGGCTCAATGCGCTCAAGCAACGTCTTGCTGCGAGCAAGCGCATTTCTCTTCAGGAGCTTCAAAAGCGGCGGCACATCGCGCGCGGAAAAATTCGCCAGGTAGAGCGCCGAGACTGCGCCAATAAATGCCGCGCGCTTAAGCTTCGTGGGATCGATCATGGCTGCCGTATCGAAATTAGTATGGATGTAACGATCCGGCCAATCGTGCAGATACAAGCCTGGAATCTGCCAGGATCCTTCCCGGAAAACATCGTGGTCGCTACCCATGTCAATGCCTTCCAGCAACGCGAGCAGGGGCTCTTTTCCACCCTCAGGTGCGTTCAGGGGAAAACGTACTTCATCGCCACTCGCAAAGCCTTCCGTTTCAGCATTAACGAAGCGTCCTATCTCGAAACCCACGTCCGCGATAAATGTGGGCAAGCTCATCGGCCCACCTGAAATACGAAAAACGGATTTTGTTTCGAGACCTCCGCCAACCATGTCCATATGGATATTCGCTTTGAATCGCGAAGTATCCTCGTGTTGTGACAGATAAATAATGCTGCCCTCTATTTCCGCAGGCCACAGGAAACGAATGGTGCGAGCCGGACGCGGCAGAATCTCGTCGTGTATCAACTTCTGCAATGTCCGAGCAGTCTCTAAAATGGCAGCA
>SMVB01237136.1_pt1 | contig 11661 bp, 9 predicted proteins | sample 2456461 | NCBI WGS metagenome assembly SMVB01 (sample SAMN11095934, study PRJNA526329) | marine sediment metagenome | biome: Marine sediment; feature: Surficial sediment; material: Deep marine sediment; isolation source: Hadal surficial sediment | place: Pacific Ocean | collected 2014-05 | depth 0-1...
ATCGAATATTTTGCTGATCTCCCAGGGGAGGGACCCGCCATTGGTGTCGCAGAGGACGATCCAATCGGCTCCCGCGGATTCTGCCTCTTTTATCACTTTCAGCGCATACTCAGGATTGTTTTTGTATCCGTCGAAAAAATGTTCCGCATCGAACATCACTTCACTGCAATGCTTTTTCAGATAGGAAAGGCTTTCCGAGACCATGCGAAGGTTTTCATCCTGATCGGTGGACAGGGCATGTTTCACATGCAGGTCCCATGATTTGCCGAAGATGGTTACCGTTTCGGTTTCCGCTTCGAGCAGATGTTGAATATTGACATCTTTCTCGACACTTTTTCCCGGATACCGGGTACTGCCGAACGCGGTAATCTTTGCCTGCTTGAAAGTCAGGTGTAGGGCTTTCTTGAAAAAATCGATGTCCCTGGGATTCGAACCGGGCCAGCCACCCTCGATATAGTGAACGCCCAATTCGTCCAGTTTATGGGCGATGCGGATTTTGTCCTCCACGGTAAAGGAAACATCTTCCGATTGGGAACCGTCACGAAGAGTGGTGTCGTATATGGTAATGGATCGCATGTTTTTATAAGGCGGTTATTTTTCTGGTTTCTGCAGGGTGCAGGGTATTTTCTTTAGAGACCCGGACCGGGTCGGTTTTCAGGTCAAACGCTTCGTGCAAGGTGCGCGTGGCCCGTTCAGTATGTTTTTCGTCGATCACGCAGGAAACCTTGATTTCAGAAGTGCTGATCATCAGGATGTTGATATTTTCCACGGAGAGCGTTTGGAACATTAGAGCCGCTATACCCGAATGGCTCCGCATACCTGCGCCTACGATCGAGATTTTGCTGATGCTGGCGTCAGCGGTGATTTTTTCCGCCTTGATTTCCTCATTCACTTTGTTCACCTCGACCATTGCGTCCGTCAAATGCTCGGTGGTGACGGTGAATGAAATGTCCGTATGCCCTTCCTCGCTGATGTTCTGGATAATCATGTCCACCGAAACCGAGGCTTCGGCGAGCGCGTTGAACAATTTGGCAGCGATTCCCGGTTGATCGGGAACTCCCTTGACTGTGATTTTAGCCTGATTTTTGTCGTACATGATTCCGGAAACGACCGGTTGTTCCATTTTTGGATCCTCCTCCGAGATCAAGGTTCCTTGTTTATTATTATATGAGGACCTCACGATCAGAGGCATATTATATTTTTTGGCAAATTCCACGCAACGCAGTTGCAGAACCTTGGCCCCCAGGCCGGACATCTCCAGCATTTCATCATACGAGATGGTCTCCAGCTTGCGCGCATCGGGAACCACACGGGGATCGGCGGTAAAAACCCCATCCACATCAGTACAGATTTCACATCGATCCGCATTCAGGGCCACTGCCAGGGCCACGGCGGAAGTGTCGGACCCCCCGCGTCCGAGCGTGGTGACGTCCCCATGTTCATTGACCCCCTGGAATCCGGCGACGACGACGACATGATTTTTCTGAAGATACCGTTGGCAACGCTCCCCGTCAATCTGTTTGATCCTGGCACGGGTGTGCGTGTTGTCGGTTTGCAGTCCGATCTGGCGTCCCGTCAATGAGACGGCGGGACAGCCGATGGCGTTCAGGGCAATGGTCAACAACGCGCTGGAAATCCGTTCTCCCGAGGAAAGCAGGAGGTCCAGCTCCCTCTGTTTCGGAGTGTCTGAAATCTCCCACGCCATTTTCAGGAGTTGATCGGTTTTCCCGGCCATGGCCGAGACCACCGCCACGACATCTTTCCCAGACCTGCGGGTTTCGGCAATTCTTTGCGCTACGCGCTTGATATGGTCAATGGACCCGAGGGAGGTTCCGCCGTATTTTTGTACGATGAGAGAAGCCATTAAAGTCGTTCTTTTAGAAACGCATCGATCAGAGCCGGTCCATCCTTGAAATGGACCTTGCCTGAATCAAGAATTTTTTCGTCAAAAGCCGGTGCGGTTTTCGCATCCGCCTCCGCTGGATAAACCAGAAAGGGCACGTTGTCTTTGGTATATTTCATCAGGGCCGCTGAGGATACATGGTTGACTGTCAGCAACATTTTAACATCATTCCGGTTGTTGAGGGCATTCAGCAAGGGTCCGGCGACCTCGTTGTCAAAATCCTCGATGCCCAGAATCTTGTCGTCGAGATCCCCTTTCAGGGAGATGTCTTCCAATTCTCCTATGTGCAGATACACCACGTCGTGAGCGTCCAGCTCCTTGAGAGCGGATTCTACACTGCCCTGATAACTGGCAGGGTTGTTGCCGTTCAATCCGCTCCCGTCCACAACGTTCATCCCGGCGGATTTGCCCATGCCTTTTAATAGCAGGGAAGAGGTGATGAGAGCCGCGCTTTTGCCGAAGGTTGCGGAGAATGAAGGCAATGCCCGCCGCCTTCCGTTGCCCCACAACCACACACTGTTCACTGTGTCCTTGCCTTCTTTTTGCAGGTGACGATTGTAGGGATGATTGTGCAGGATGATTTGCGCCTGGTTCATGATAAAAATCAGTTCCTTAAACTCGTCCCCCTGCGGCATGAATTGGCGTATGCCTTCGCCGATGAGTTCCTGGGGTGGGTTCAGGGTCCCGGAAAAGGGAGCGCTTTTTATCACCATTAAATTATGATGGCCTTTGCCAGCATGGAACCGGACCGAATCAGACCCGATCTGTTCCTGCAGGGCATCCAAGAGGATTCGCGAATCCTGGCTGGTAAGGTTGTCGGAGGTGAAATCCTTCATCACCATGTCGTTGTGACTGGATTGCAGTTGCACGAAGGTACAGCAAAGGGGGATCTCATCTTCTTCAAGCACGACATCCAGTGCCACGGCGTCGAAGCTGGCGGTTCCGGCATGATGGGTTTCCGGGTCGAATCCTAAAAGAGACAAAAACGACACATCGTCTCCCGCCTCGAAGTTTTCAGGGATGGTCTGCACACTTCCAGTTTTGCCGGATTGGGCTAACTGGTCCAAGTTGGGGGTATCCGCTATCTGTAGGGGCGTCTGGTTGTCTTTTTCCGCGATCGGCCTGTCGGTCAGACCACTGCCGATAACAATCAAGTATTTCATATTTAAACGGGTAAATTAAGAATGATCGAGAGTGAAACCGGAAATTATAGCGTATATTTTGGTTTAACTCAAATTTTCCAATGGTTCCTCCACCACCTTCAACGAGAATTAACCCGCGTACACCCTGAAATTGATTTCAGGAAACAGGTTGTCCTTTTTCTCGATTTCCGCCAGCCACCTTTCATCCACGGATTGGTTTTGGATGTCGTTATAAAGCTTGGTGAACCGGTGGATGTGGTCACGGGTTCTTTTCAAGGCATACTCGACCATGGTCCCGGAAGTCATGATGAAAGCCCAATCGCTTCCCTGCGCCAGCAGAAGTTCCCTGGCGGCCTGGTTGAGTCCGCGTTCCACAAGACCGGAGGCGTGCGGATGATTTTTGGCCATCTCCTCCATCCGGTCCGCCGCTTTATGCAGGTGACGGTAAATCCAGTCGTTGCCTTGAGCCAGCCAGTATTCGGCATATCCCTTATAGCCCCAGCTGGATGTGGAAGGGGTGGCCGCCTGATGCGTGGGAAATTTTTGCAAATAACTGCTGGGACTGGTCAGCTCAATGGTGTCTTGATCAAAAGCGATTTTGCGGATCAGGAAGTTCAACCATTCCGGCCCTTCATACCACCAGTGGCCGAAAAGTTCCGCGTCGTAGGGAGCAACTATGAGAGGCGGTTGGTCCATGATGCCGGCCAGATGCTCCACTTGTTGTTCCCGGTTGAACATGAAATTGCCCGCGTGTTCGGCGGCTTTGGCGATGGCATTTTCCGGATTATAGGGTTCCTTGTGATCGTTTCCGCCGGTGATCCGGTAATATTTGAACCCCGTCATTTTGCGCTCCCCGGTGGATGCGATGTAGGGCCGAATGTAATCGTATTCCAGGTCGAATCCGATATCCCGGTAGTATTCCCGGTAATCATAATCACCTGGATAGCCCTCATGGGCGCTCCACACCTGTTTGGAAGACTCTATATCGCGTGCAAACACGGCCACGCCGTTGGGACAGTAAATGGGGGCGAAGATGCCATATTTTGGACGCGGCGTCGCATGCAGAACCCCATGCGTATCGGTAAAAAAGAAACGGATGCCCGCCTCTTCCAGATACTTTTCGATTCCCGGTTCATAACCGCATTCCGGAAGCCAGATGCCCCGTGGTTTCCTCCCCATAAACTTCTCGTGCGTCTGGACGGCGGTCTGAATCTGCGCCCGTACCGCGTTGCCGTTTATCGACATCAGGGGAAGGAATCCGTGTGTTGCGGCGCAAGTGATCGGTTCCAGATGGCCCGAATCCTGAAATTTGCGAAACCCCTGGATCAGGTTGTTCTGGTATTGGTTCACAAAGGTTTCGCGCACCCCGCTGAGCAGGTGGTGGTAATTCAAGGCCAGGGAATGGAACTCCGGTTGAAAACGGGTGCGTTCAATTTCCTTGCAGGACAATTCGATCAGCCTGTCAAGGTGGCGGCGATAGCGATCTTGCAGTAAAGGGTCGGCCAACATGCTCAACAGAGTGGGCGACAACGTCATGGTGATCTTGAAGGGAACTTCGTCCTCCACCAATCCCTCAAAAATATTGAGCAGTGGAATATAAGTTTCCGTGATGGCTTCATACAGCCAGTCCTCTTCCAGGAATTCCTCGTATTCAGGATGGCGGACATACGGAAGGTGCGCGTGTAAAACCAGGGCGAGATATCCTTTGGGTTGGCTCATTGATCAGATCCTCCAGTTTTCGTTTCCGTGCGCCGGGTGACATTCGGAGTGATGATGTGGACTTCCGCCTGGTCTGGCGATATAAAGGTGACCGGGAGTTTCAGCTCTCCTTCAGGAAGGCCAAAACGGACGGTAAAGGTTCCGTCGGGACGCAGGTCCAGGTTTTTTCCGGAAAGCTTGATGATGGAACCGAGGTCCGCGCCGCCGTATAGAATCAGTTCCATGTTCAGCCAGTAACTGAAACTCCTTTCCTGCGATGGTTTCTGGATTTGGGCCGACCCAAAACTGCCGACTCCCGGCGAAGAAATATTCGAATCGATCCTCTTTTGTCCCAGCCGGGGTTTTTGCAAATTTGCCGAGCCGTTCTGCCCGAAGCCCGCTTGGGTTTTTCCGGTCTCAGCCACCTCTCCTCCGGACAGGATATAAATCTCTTCAAAATTTTCATCCGTGGTGATCCATTTCTCATCAATAATTTCCGATGGACTGTCTAGGGGGAGGCTGACGGTATTGGAAACGGCGAGAGCGGCGAAATTGCCCTCGTTGTCTATCAGGCCAATTTCCGAGTAGAAGGAAGCGCCCGGCGATAATTGCAGGTAGTGGTTTTGGTGTCTGAAATCAACATCGACGTCAAAAGGGGCTTTTCCGCCAGAGGCGGGATGGATACGCAATACATGGCGAACCTCGCTCCGTGAACGGGACAGCCGCCGCAATCCGTCTTCGATATTGCCCTCTTGCAGTTCCCAATAGAGATAACACCAGTGCGGGTCGCGAACCAACATAACGATTTTGTTGTCGCCATAATTTAAAGGTAATTCAGGGGAAATTTCCCCCCGGGATTCATCGCGGATGTCCGGTTTGCCGATGATAAACTTGGCTTCCTGAGCCATGTCCTCCAGTTCAAATTTTGGTTGAAGCGATTTAACATCATATCCCTTAGTGCCTTTAAATTTTGAAGGAGATGCTGACCGGGAGACCGGGTTTTTCCTGGCATAAGATCTTTTGCTCTTTTTCTTTGGAACGGATCTGGACGGCGTTTTTTGTGACTTGGTTTTTGCTTTTTTTGCCTCGGCGAGTTTCGCAGCTTTTTTGGTCTCTCTTTTCAAGACCCTCAGGATATCCCCTTTCAGCATTGATTTCTTCACCGGGATTTTGATTTTGTCGGCGAGCCGCAAAAGCTCGTCTTTGGTCATTTTCGATAGATCAAGAATGGGCATCGTGTTCCTCAATTTACAGGGGATGGCGGAAGAGCCGGAATTGACGGCCTCTTCATAAAGGAGTTTCGTTTAATTAAAGCAATTCATGTGCCAAGACCGAGGAAATCAATGGATCGACTGATTTAAAAGGGGTTACCGGATATTTATTATTACGAAGATAGTTGGCTGGAAGATAATGAGGAAATATTGCTACAAAATAAAGGAATATAGTTGAATAAAAGCTACAAAATTTTCATTCACTTGCGTGGTTTGTATTTTTTGGGGTCGATGCCGCACTGTTTGATTTTTCGGTAAAAGGTTTTTCGGTCGATTCCCGCAGTTTCCGCCGTTCGGGAAATATGGCCTTTGTGCCGTTTTAACAAGGCCGAAAAATAACGGGCTTCGGATTCCTGCAGGATGTCGGCGATGTATTCCTTCAGCGTCATTTGCGTGAGGTCTTTCTGGTCCATACTCTTCCTCATTGAACCTGTGGATGGAATCTTTTGCGCGGGCAGGGGCAGGCGGTCGATGACCTTGCCTTTGGCAAGAATCACGGCTTGTTCGATAATATTTTCCAATTCCCTCACATTGCCCGGCCACCCGTATTGGCTAAGGTCATCAATGGCCTGCGCGGAAATTTCCATGACCGGCTTGTTATGGCGTTGGGATTTTTCGGCTAAAAAGTGCCGCGCCAGAAGCGGGATATCCTGCGCCCGGTCTCGCAAGGGAGGCAGGTCGATGGAAACGACATTGAGGCGGTAATACAAATCCTCACGAAAACGGCCTGTTTCCAGGGCTTTGGTAAAGTCGATATTGGACGCGGCAATTATCCGGCATTGAACGTCGATGGTTTTGTTGCCTCCCACCCGTTCAAATTTCCGATCATCCAAAACCCGGAGCATTTTGGCCTGCAGTGGGGGGGATATCTCACCGATTTCGTCGAGGAAAAGGGTTCCTGACCCGGCATATTCAAATTTACCCAGCCTTTGCCGATGCGCCCCGGTGAAAGCGCCTTTTTCGTGGCCGAAAAGTTCGCTTTCCAGAAGGGATTCCGTCAGGGCGGCGCAGTTGACCGCTATGAATTGATTTTGACTTCTGGGGCTGTGGGCGTGCAGGAACCGGGCGGCGAGTTCTTTTCCGGTTCCGGTTTCCCCACGCAGTAAAACCGCCGCGGAAGTTTCCGCAACCGCACGCAAGGTCTCGCGGAGATGCAGGATAGACGGGCTTTCTCCCAGCAATTGAAAGGGTTTGTCTTCCCCGATCCTGGAATCGTAATTTTCGCTTTCCTTGGTTTCGTGGCTGAATATTTCACGTATCGATTCCAGCAATTGGCACGGCCCCTGAGATTGGGAAATAAGATGAAAACCTGATTTTTCGATGTTTTCTTCCACGTTCAGGGGCAGTCCCTTCCGAATCAGGACAATTCCGGGAAGGCCGGGGAACTTGCGGTGCAAAAAATCCATAAAATTTTGTCCATCTTTTGCGACAAAATTTTCACCCACCAGGACGAGATGGAACCGTTTTTCCAACAGTCGTTTTTGTCCCTCTGGTACAGTGTACGCCGCAATGATCTCATAGCCCTGACATTTCAGGGTTTTTCGGAGGGTTTCGATCGATGGCCGGTTGGAGTCGAGAATGAGAATTTTTTGTTGCATGAATGCATCATAACACTTGATTCAAGGTTTTGTCTTTTAAAAAGGTATATTAAGGATATTCCTCACAAACATTCCCATTCCGCTTGATAGACTATTTCTTGTCTTCGGCCTTCGGATAGTCTTTTTCCCAGAGCCGCCAAAACTCCTTGTAATAGCCTCCTTTATATTATCCATTACTTGCATAACAATATTTAAGATGGAAGTAATACCCCATGTTGTTGTATTATAAAGAATAATCGGATATCCTATGGTCTAATGGGTGTGATCCCCTGTGCGAATCTGGTTTTCTGGAGAGGTGAAGAGGTTCGTGTACACGGTAAACGAGATATGTAAAAATGGTGAACCCCTTCCTTTGCAGACGGATGGTCATTTGCGTGTGGTTTTCATTGGCACCGGAGCGGCTTTTGCGAAAAGACGCCGACAGTCCAATATGCTTATTATTCAGGGTGACCATCATGTTTTGGTAGATTGCGGGACTCAGGGTCCTCTGGCCCTTGAGGATATTGGGTTAGATGTGTTGCAGGTCAAATGTTACCTGCCGACCCACAGCCATGCTGACCATATTGGGGGATTTGAAGAAATTGGGCTCATGAACCGATATTTGTCTAAAAATTCCAAACCGGAAATGATCATATTGTCCGACTATGAGGAAGATTTGTGGGCCAAGAGCTTTGCCGGCGGAATGGAATACTGCGAATCGAAACAGGGCAGGCCTCTGCGACTGGCAGATTTTTTCAAAGTCCAGCGTCCTTCCGCGGACCAGGCCGATGGCGGTATGGTTTGGAATTATCAGCATGGCCCCATTGAGATTTCTATCATGAGGACCCGTCATTTTTCCGATACTGCTGTCAGAATTGAAGAATCGCAATGATGTAGCGGCGTTTTTATCAACCGGCGCGTGTGGATTTCCGGAGATACCATGTTTGAACCGGAATATCCCCTTAAGTATGCAAAGATTGCCGAATTAATGTTTCACGATTGCCAGTTGTTTCAGGGCGGCATTCATGCCTCCTATTAACGAATTGATGACACTACCGGAATCCGTCCGCCAAAAAATGTTTCTTTACCACTATGGAGACAACTGGGACCAACCGGCATCGTGGGTAAAAGAAACGGATGGTTTTACCGGTAACCCGGTCGAGGACGGTTTTCTCGGTTGGGCGGAGCAACAGATGGCTTACGACTTTTCCTGATTTTAGGAGGATTTCCAATCTATCACTCCCACAAGTGGGTTTTATACCACGCCCCACTATATAGGGAGGAAGAGTGGGTTACGCTCGCCCGTTACACGGGGAGGAAGCTTGGGCCCTGCGAGGCCCTGAAAACATACAAGGTGTAGGAGGAGAGGGGTACGCCACGCTCACGAGCCCCTGAAACCTCTGGATAAAAAATGCGGCACAATGGAGGATATGATCAGCCATAAATCCATCGCACGTCAATATTGGGTCCAGCCCCCCAGGCTGGTTGGGGCCAGCGTCACGCTGGCCGCCTGGTAAAACATTTCAGATGAGAACATTCAGGAGGACTGCATGAGTCACCAGATAACGTTGAATTCCTGGTTCGGGTCGAACCCGGATCAGGCGGCGAAAAAATTAGCCAAGGTGTTCCGGATGAGTTTGGAACAGAGTGAAACCGTTGTGGATAAGTTGCGGGACGGGCGGCCTTGGAAATTCGCCCGAAAAATTTCCGACCATCAGGCAGGCCCCGCCGCGGCCTATTTGCAAAGTCTCGGGTTTCAGGTGGACCTTCAGCCTCTCGACAGTACGGATGACGATGCGATGGACTCCCTGGCTGAGCAGGAGATACCAGCGAACCAATACGAATCTTCGGAATCCGAACTCAGTTTGCCTTTTGTATTTTTGGGCCAAGGGAAGGAATTGTTCGGCATAACCTTCGTCAATTTGTTGAAAACGATTGTAACTCTGGGGATTTACCGCTTTTGGGCGAAAACTAAGGTCCGCCAGTATTTATGGTCGAACACGGTCTTTGCCGGAGATTCTTTTTCTTACCAGGGGACGGGCAAAGAGTTGTTCCGGGGATTTTTGAAATTTATGGGAATGTTGATACCGGTCATGATTGTTTTGGGAGCGCTCCAGGCTGTTGGAGGTCCAATCGGGCAGATGGTAGGGGGCCTGGCGCCTTTATTGTTTTGGCTTCTTGTTCCGGTGTTAATGGTGGGGGCCTGGCGCTACCGGTTGTCGCGTACTGCCTGGCGTGGCATCCGTTTCTCCTTTCGCGGAGAGCGTAAGAAAGCCATGATGATTTATATGAAAGGCGGATTCCTGACCGCTATCACCCTCGGACTGTACTGGCCTTTTTTCCGTATGCAGGCGGAGGCTTTTTGGCGGGAAAACTCCTGGTTCGGCAATTTGCAGGGTGAGTTCACCGGCGAGGGCAAAGAAATTTTTGGAAAATATGTGCTGGCGATTTTCCTTTCAATCATCACTATGGGAATTTACTGGATCTGGTTCAGTGCCTATATGCAACGGTATAAGTGGTCCCACACACGGTTTGGCAACGCACATTTTCGGTTCACGGCCACCGGCGGGGAATTATTTGTTTTGAACCTGGTCAACGTCTTGCTTTTGGTTTTTACTGTTGGATTGAGCTACCCCTGGGTGGTCGTTCGCAACCAGAAATTTTTCACCGAACACCTCACCCTGGAAGGGGATGTCGATATGGATTCCGTGGTCCAGGAGATGAAAGAAAGCGGCGCTGTGGGCGAAGAAGCGTTGGACGCGTTCGATATCCCCGTTGATATCGGCTGATTCTTATTCCGCCATTCCATGAAGATGAGCGCCCGCAAACTGCAATTCACGGGCGCGTATTTTGATGGCCTAAGCGCCCGCAAGCATCGTGTGACGGTAAATTTGTCTCCCCGGCAAATGACCTTATCGCTTCCTGAGGGCCGGACTCTTGGCTGGGATTACGCGGATTTACGCCGAAACTCCGCGTCTGCAGGCGACAACCCTCCTTTTCACCTGGAACGTCTCGCAGCGGACCCGGAAGGCAATCGGCTGGAATCGTTGACGGTGGATGATCCCGCGTTTCTCCTCAACCTGCGCCAAACTTCAGCGGTCTCTCTGCATTCGTCTTTACAGCGGGTGAAGGGGTCAAGGCATGTGGGCTTGGCCTTGGCCGTCCTGGTCATTCCGCTGTTCCTGTATGGATTGTGGAAGGTGGTGATCCCTGAGTTGTCCGACCGGGTGGCGATGCAGGTCCCGGTTTCCTGGGAAGAAAAACTCGGCACAACCGTAATGCAGGGGCTCCCGAAGATGTTGGCTCCTACGCCCAACCCGGCAAAAGAAAAAGTCCTGCAAGCCATCATCGATCGTCTTTTGTCCTCCGGCCCGGATCAACCCTATGACATCCGCATCTATATTTCTCCGCATAAAATGATTAACGCCGTTGCCCTGCCGGGCGGGCGCATCATCGTTTTCCAGGGATTACTGAATGCCGCGGAATCCCCGGAAGAATTGGCTGGAGTGCTGGCCCACGAAATCCAGCACGTTGTGCTTCGCCATTCCACACGCGGCATCATCCGCTCTTTGACTTCCGCGATCCTGCTGACGCTGATCGTCGGGGATATGAATGGCACGATGGAAATGGCGCTGAATGTGGCGGGGGAACTTGATGGACTGCGCCACAGCCGGAATATGGAACGGGAAGCGGATCGGCAGGGCATGGACATGATCCTGACAGCGGGGATCGACCCGTCGGGAATGGTGCGTATGTTTGAAAAACTCCAAGATCGAGAAAAATTATTGACTAAGGGAGAAAAAGCCGAACAGGCCGGCCAGGAAGAAGACTCATCAACATGGACGGAATATCTATCCACGCATCCTGCTGGCAATGACCGGGTGAGCCAGTTAAAAAAGCAGGTTGCAATGGCGGGGAAAAAATCATATACCCCTCTTTTACCCAACCTGGATTGGCACGCCACCGTTCATCAGGAACAGAAACCAAAGTCTGATGGAATCTGATCTGTCTGGGGAGAAATTTTATTTTTGCGAGGAAACATGATCGTTGTGACAGGAGGGGCCGGGTTC
>SMVB01095615.1_pt1 | contig 11657 bp, 9 predicted proteins | sample 2456461 | NCBI WGS metagenome assembly SMVB01 (sample SAMN11095934, study PRJNA526329) | marine sediment metagenome | biome: Marine sediment; feature: Surficial sediment; material: Deep marine sediment; isolation source: Hadal surficial sediment | place: Pacific Ocean | collected 2014-05 | depth 0-1...
AAGGACAGCGTGTCGAGCTCTCCATGCAGGAGGCGCAAACCTACTACCTACGGACGACGATCGCGATGGGATCGAAGTGGGGCACTCAGGTGGCGCCGCGCATAGGGAACGGCAGCGGACCGCTCACCAATCTCTATGCCTGCAAGCCCTTCGGGAAGAACGACTACGTCTACATCATGGCGTTGACGCCACGAATGTGGCGGCAGTTCTGCCACGCGATCGAGCGACCTGAGCTGTTGGAAGATCCCAGGTTTACCAAGTCGAAGCTGCGGCGTGCGAACGAAGCCGCGCTCAAGAGCGAGATCGAAGCTTGGACCGCCCAGCACGACAAACACGAAGCGATGGCGATACTCGCCGGAGCCGGAGTGCCGGCCAGCGCTGTCTTCGACACGCTCGACCTGTTCGAGGACCCGCACCTCAAGGAACGGGGGTTCGTCAAGACCATCGACCACGAAACCCTGGGCAAGGTGCGAATTCTCGGTTGGCCGGCACGTATGTCGGCAAGCGAAGTCGACATCATTCCCGCGCCCTTTCTGGGCCGTCACACGGACGAAGTGCTGGCCGAGGAGCTGGGGCTCGGGGCCGAGGAGATCGATGCGTTGCGAGTGAAAGGCGTGCTGGGGCAAGAGGGAACGCCGCCCGGGACCGAGCAGGGAGCGACATCATGAGTGCAGAGATCCGTCCGTTTCGAATCGAGACTTCCGAAGACGAGCTCACCGACCTCAAACGGCGACTTCGTGCTACTCGATGGCCGGACGCCGAGACCGTCGACGACTGGACGCAGGGCATCCCGCTCGACTATGTGAAGGAGGTTTGCGACTACTGGGCAACTGAATACGACTGGCGTGCCACTGAATCTCGCATCAACGCGCTCGATCAGTTTCAGACCGAGATCGAGGGCGTCGACATCCACTTTCTCCACCTTCATTCGAAAGAACCGAAGGCCCTGCCGCTGATCCTCACTCACGGCTGGCCGGGCTCGATCGTCGAGTTCCTCAAGGTTCTCGATCCGCTCATCGATCCGGTCGCCCACGGCGGCGATGCCGGCGATGCGTTCCACCTCGTCGTCCCGACGTTGCCCGGCTACGGTTACTCCGGCAAGCCCACCGAGCCAGGGTGGTCGGTGGAGAAGATCGCCGACGCGTGGGCGCAGCTCATGGCCCGCCTCGAGTACGAATGGTACGGGGCCCAGGGAGGCGACTGGGGCGCCGCGGTCACCACGGCCATCGGCATTCAAGACCCCGAGCACTGCCATGGCATCCATCTCAACATGGTCACGGTCGGCCCTGACTCTTCGACCATGGATAGCCTCACAGATCTCGAGAAGGAGGCTCTCGAGGGGCTCAACCACTACCGGGATTGGGACTCCGGCTACTCCAAGCAGCAGAGTACTCGTCCGCAGACACTCGGCTACGGTCTCGCCGATTCGCCTGCCGGCCAGGTTGCCTGGATCTTCGAGAAGTTCTGGTCTTGGACTGACTGCGACGGTCATCCCGAGAACGCGCTAACACGCGACGAGATGCTCGACAACGTGATGTTCTACTGGCTCACCAACTCGGCAGCTTCCTCGGGGCGGCTCTACTGGGAGAGCTTCGGCAAAGGAGGACGGCGAGACCCGGTAGAGATCCCTGTGGGCTGCAGCATCTTCCCCAAAGAGATCTTTCGCGCCTCGCGACGCTGGGCTGAGAAGCGTTACAAGAACATCGTGCATTGGAACGAGCTCGACAAGGGCGGCCATTTCGCCGCCTTCGAGCAGCCAGGGGTGTTCGTCGACGAAGTACGGGCCTCGTTCCGACACTTGCGGGGTTGACCTACTCCACTCCGCATTCGGCGGCCGCCTAGTCGGCGCGCGTCCCCGTGAACTCTCTGTCTCCGCGCGGAGTGGTCAGCTTGCCGTTCATCGTGTTGCCGTCGACTGTGGCTGAGCAGTTGATGGAGATCGACTGGCCCTGGCGCTCCAGGTTGCGCTGGAAGGTCAGAGTCTCACCGTCCCAAGCGACGTCGGCGAGGGTGTCGCTGCTGCGGGGCCCGGTCCAGGTGCCACCGAGACCGCCGTCTTCCTCAGTGATCTCGAGAGTGACATCGAAGGTCTGACCCCGGACTTCCAACGGGATCGCCCACTTGCCGACGACGGCCGAGTTGTCGGCCGCGAGCGCGACGCTGGCGCAGAGTAGAGTCAGAACGGCGACCACCGCTAGAGCTTGTTTGGTTCTCATCTCGTATCTCCTGAAGAGTTCGTGCGCTGGTACAGTAGCAGCCCCCTTTTTACTACGGAGATCTCCTCATGACCGAGACTGTCGCCCCGCCGGCTCCGACCGGCTATCTGACGAAGGAGCGTCAGATGCTGCGAGACATGGCACGTGAATTCACGATGAAGGAGGTGCTTCCGGTCGCCAACGAGCTCGATCCGGTACAGGGCCTTATTCCCGATTCTCTGGTCGAGAAGCTCGGCGAGATGGGCTACTTCGGGATCGTCATCCCGGAGAAGTACGGCGGCGCCGGGCTCGGCGCGTTCGAGTACTGCCTGGTGTCGGAAGAACTGGCGCGAGGTTGGATGAGCGTTGCCAGCCTGATCGCCCGCGGCAACGGTTTCTACCGAGCCATTCCGGGAACCGGCGACGAGCGCCGGGAGAAGATTGCGAAGATGGCTCGCGGCGAGTACCTCGGTGCGCTCGCCATGTCGGAGCCGGACACGGGCTCGGATCTGGCCTCGCTCAGCTGCAAGGCCCGCAAGGAGGGCGACGAGTGGGTGATCAACGGCAACAAGTACTGGTGCACCTTCGCCGACGGCGCCGACTTCATCCAGGTCATCGCCCGGACCGAGAGTCTCGAGCCTGGCGGGCGCAGCCATCGAGGCCTGACCTCGATCGTGGTCGAGAAGCCGCGAGGCGAGCTTCCGAAGGGGGTGAGCGGCAACCCGATTCCCACGATCGGCTACTTCGGCTGGAAAACCTGGGAGCTCCACTTCGACAACGTTCGCGCTCCGGTGGAAGTCCCCAAAGAGCGCAAGGAGCAGGAGGGCAAGGCCTTCTATGGCATGGCCAAAGGCTTGGAGACGGCTCGATGCCACACTGCGTCGCGCTCGATCGGTGTCGCGCAGGGGGCTCTCGAAACGGCGATGGCCTACGCCTTGGAGCGCGTCCAATTCGGCCGGCCGATTGCCGATTTTCAGGCTATTCGTTTCAAGATCGCAACCATGGCGACCGAGATCGAGGCGGCGCGACAGCTCATGTACTCGGTCTGCCACGCCATCGATCAGGGCGAATCGAAAGCAAAGGAGGCGGCGATGGTCAAGTATTTCGCCGCCGAGATGTCGGAGCGCGTCGCCAGCGAGGCGATGCAGATCCTCGGTGGCGCCGGCTACACGACGCTCCATCCGGTGGAACGATTCTGGCGCGACGCCCGCCTGACCAAGATTTTCGAAGGCACCTCCGAGATCATGCAGCGCATCATCTCCGACTCGCTCCTGGGAAAGCCCAGCAAGAGAGACTGAGGTCGGCTCAGCGGCGGAAGACGAGCGTGGTGCTCCGGTAGACTCTACGCTGATTCCACCGCCGCGTACTACTCGAGGAGCGTTCATGTCCCAGCCAATGCGCAACAGTCCGACCGATCCCGACGCTCCAGCCAGCGACTCCCCAGACGTCGTGACGAAGAGCTATCGCGGCCGTGAGGTCTTCATGGAGAGCCTCATCGCCCATGGCGTCGAGTACATTTTCGGCAATCCCGGCACGACCGAGATGCCGATCATGGATAGCTTGGTCGACTATCCGCAGGTGTCGTATGTACTCGCTCTACACGAGTCGGTAGCACTCGGGGCGGCGCACTACTACAGCCAGGCGACGGGCAAGACTTCGGTGGTCAATGTTCACGTCGGCCCCGGGCTCGGCAACACTCTGGGAATGCTCTACAACGTCTGGGAGGCCAACACTCCGATGGTCCTCACCGCCGGGCAGCAGGATACGCGCATGCGGCTTCGCGAGCCTCTGCTCGGTCACGACCTGGTGGCGATGGCCGCTCCGTTGACCAAGTGGAGCGTGCAGGCAGAGAGTGCCGACGAGCTCGGTCACCTTCTACAGCGGGCCTTCAAGATCGCCGCCGATCCGCCACAAGGACCGGTCTTCGTTTCGCTGCCGCTCAACGTTCTCGAGGAGGAGACCCACAACGCTGCGATGGCACCGGGTCGGTTGTATGCACGTTCGGCTCCCGATGAGGAAGGCCTTCGTGCCGCCGCCGATCTGCTGCTTGCGGCCAAGCGTCCGGTGGCGATCATCGGCGACGGCGTGGCGCGCTCGGGAGCGCTCCGTGAGATGGTCGCTATCTCCGAGATGCTCGGTTGCAGAGTGTTCTACGAGGGGCTGCACCATCAGATCAGCTTCCCGAGCTCGCACCCGAACTTTCGCGATCGCATGCCGTTTGACTATACCGGCATTCGAAAGGCGCTCGGAGACGTCGACTGCATTCTTCTGGTCGGCGGCAGTTTCTTCGAAGAGATCTGGTTCGACGAGGGCTCGCCCTTTCCCTCCGATGCTCGGCTCATTCAGATCGATGCCTCGCCGCAGCGCTTGTCGCTGAATTTTTCGCCGGCGGTCGCGTTGCTCTGCGACCCGCGGACCGGGCTGTCGGCGCTTCTCGACGATCTCGAGGAGCGCGCCGACCAGGCGTTTCGCTCGGCGGCCGAGGAGCGCAACGCAGCGAGTGCCGACGAGAGGGCGAACGAGCTTGCCGGTCAGAGGCAGCGCGCTCGAGACACCTGGGATGACTCGCCGATCTCGAGCGCTCGGCTGATGGCCGAGATCAAGGCCGTGGCCCCGTCCGGGACCGTGATCGTCAACGAAGCGATTACCGCGACCGGCGACCTCAACCGGACTCTCTTGTTCGAGCGCACCGGCGACTTTTACGGAACTCGTGGCGGCGGCATCGGACAGGCGTTGCCAGGAGCTCTGGGCGTCAAGATCGCCCATCCCGATCGGCCCGTGATCGCGTTGTCGGGTGACGGCTCAGCAATGTACTCGATCCAGGCCCTATGGTCGGCGGCGCATCATGACCTACCGATCGTGTACATCATCCTGCACAACCGCACCTACCGTATCCTCAAGCTCAATATGAACATCTACCGGCGTCGCTTCGGGATAGCACCGGATCGTCCGTATCCGCACATGGATCTGACCGAGCCCGATCTCGACTTTGTCGAGATGGCTCGCGGCATGGGAGTCGAGGGTCGGCGCATTACTTCGCCCGATGAGATTGGACCGGCTATCGAGAGTGCCCTCGAGAAGAACGTGCCGTACCTGCTCGATGTGATCATTGACGGCAGGATCTAGGAGTCTTCCAGCGGCCTGCCGGTCAGCTCCTCGACGAACCTCGCGGTGACCCGGAGGGTCTCCTCGACCTGGTCCAGCAAAACTCATGCTGTCGACCCTCGACCTCGAGTTTGTCGACTGCGGAGGAGCCTGGCGCGGTTCGAGTGCTCCCGGGTGAGTAGAATAGATGACGAGTCGATGTCCAGGGGCGGTTCTCGGACCGAGCGCGATTGGCTGGTTGCCAGCCGATCAGCAGCTCCTGGAAAGCCTAGACGTTCTGGAATCAGCAGGAGCCAGTGAAGATCAAGACTCTCCCCGGCGGCGACGTCGAAGAGCTGTTCAATCTGTCGTTGGACATGCTCTGCATCGCGAGCGCCGACAGTCGATTCGTACGAGTGAACCCTGCTTTCGAACGCACTCTGGGTTGGAGCACGAAGGAGCTTCTGAGTCGGCCGTTCTTCGATTTTATCCACCCGGACGATCTCGCCGCGACCCGCGAAGAGGTTGCCAAGTTGGCCGAGGGCATTCCTTCGATCTCGTTCGAGAATCGTTACCGGTGCGCCGACGGTCAGTACAAACACCTGCGCTGGACGGCACAACCGGACGCCGGAAAGGGCTTCGTCTACGCCATAGCCCGCGATATCACGGCGCGCAAGCGACGCGACATGGAGCTTCTAGCCGCCAAAGAGCGGGCCGAGGCGGCGGACCAGGCGAAGTCACAGTTTCTGGCTGACATCAGCCATGAGATTCGTACTCCGATGAACGGGATCATCGGGATGAGCGAGTTGGCTCTGTCGTCGACGACCGACTCCCGCGTGCGCGAGACTCTCGCGATCATTCAGCAGTCGGCGGGCTCGCTGCTCAGCCTGATCGGCGACCTTCTCGATCTGTCCAAGATCGAAGCCGGCAAGATCGAGCTCGACGACGAGGAGCTCGCCATTCGAGATGTCGTGGGTGACGTTCTGAAGGTGCTCGCTGTCCAGGCGCATCAGAAGGGGCTGGAGCTCGCCTGTCGGGTCGCCGCTCGGGTGCCCGAGAGACTCACCGGTGATGCAGCCCGTTTGCGTCAGGTACTCGTGAACCTCGTCGGCAACGCGATCAAGTTCACGCCGCGTGGCGAGGTAGTGGTGTCTGTCGATTCTGGCAGGCTCGTCGACGGGAGAATCGAGCTCAGTTTCGAAGTGCGCGACACCGGCATGGGTATTCCCGAAGACAAGAGAGCTTCGATCTTCGACAACTTCACCCAGGGAGACCGCACGAACTCGCGGCGTGGTGGCGGAACCGGTCTCGGTTTGACGATCTCGTCTCGCCTCGTCGACTGCATGGGTGGTCACCTTCGCGTCGACAGCGAGGTAGGCGTCGGTAGCGTGTTCACTTTCGCCGCCGCACTCGGGTGTCCACGGTCGGCTGGTCCCTCCCAGCTCGTCGCGCCGCCGGAGCTCGGTCGTGTCGTTACCCTGGTGGTGGATGACAGCGCCACCCAGAGGGGCTTTGTCGTCGAGGCTCTGAGTCGATGGCACATGTCGGCAACTGCGGTTGGCAGCAGCGAGGCGGCGATACTCGAGATCGAGGCGGCGGAGAGCCGTGGCCAGGCTGTCGATCTGTTGCTCCTCGACGTCGAGATGGGACCGCGGAGCGGCTTCGACCTGCTCGAGAAACTGCATGGTAACGGCACGGTTGCGATCGTGCCGATGCTCACTTCGGTCTGTCCGCAGTGTGACGTCGAACACCTTCGTCAGCTCGGGCTCGAGACGTATCTGTCCAAACCATTCAAGGAGTCTGAGCTTCTGCAAGCGATTCTAGAGGCTCTGGGAGTGGTTCCGCGAGAGCGCACGCTTCCAATACCGATTCCCTCGGAGGCGGAGACTCCGCTGCAGATTCTGGTAGTCGAAGACGACGAGGTGAGCCAATGCGTGGCCAGCGGTCTGCTGTCGGCGCTCGGCCATCATGTGGAGGTTGTCAACGATGCCCGCACCGGGGTCGATCGAGCACTGAGCGGGGACTTCGACGTCGTTCTCATGGACATTCAGATGCCAGGCATGGATGGTCTCGAAGCGACAGCCGCCATTCGGTCCGCTGAGGCCGTTGCTGGCTCGCTTAGCCGTGTGCCGATCGTAGCCATGACAGCCCTCACTGGAGAGCCCGAGCGTCGGCGATGCCTGGCCGCTGATATGGACGGCTTCGTTGCCAAGCCGCTGCGTTGCGCCGACCTCTTGGCGGCTCTCGACTTCGAGCCGCGCGGTGGCAGTCCGGCGCTGGTGAGCTACTCAGATCTGCCGCCGAGTGACGACGTCTTCGACGCGTTGGGCGCGATGAGGGTGGTTAATGGCGACCGTGCTCTTCTCGGCCGCATGGCCGAGGCCGCGCTCAAGGAAGTGCCCTCGATGGTCGCCGATCTCGGCACGGCGGCGAGCGAATCCGACGCAGAGGCCGTCGGTCGCGCCGCGCACCGGCTCAAAGGGTCGATCGGAGTGTTCGCGACTTCTGCTCTGCTTGCGCCTCTCGAGGAGCTCGAAGAGTTCGCCAGAGCGGGGAGACTCGAGCGCGGGTGCAAACTCGCCGGCGAGGTGGAGCGAAGCGTCGAGAGGGCTCTGGAGAGCGTTCGGCGTCTGCTGTCGAAGAACGAACAGGGGCGTTCGGTAGCATCCGGGTCGCCAGAGCGGGGAGGCTAGAGGAATGGCTCGGGTTCTCGTTGTCGACGACTCCGACGTAGATCGGCAACTGATCGGCGGTTTGCTGGCAAACGATCCGGACCTCGATGTCGTTTTTGCCAGCGATGGAGACGAGGCTCTGGCCAGCGTCGAGAAGTCGATCCCGGATCTGATCCTCACCGACCTGGTGATGCCCGGCAAGGGCGGGCTGGAGTTGGTTGCCGAACTGCGTGAGAGTCATCCATTTGTGCCCGTGATCCTCGTTACCTCGAAAGGTAGCGAGGAGATGGCGGTCCGAGCTCTGCAGGCGGGAGCTGCTAGCTACGTTCCGAAACGCACTCTTGCAGAGGATCTCGCCGAGACCGTCGCGACGGCATTGTCGGCGGCGGCTCAGCGCCGCGGTCGATCAGAGCTGATGAAGGCCATGCGCAGCCACCACTGCTCGTTTGAGCTCGGTAATCGCCGCGCCCTCTTTGTCCCTCTAGTCGGTTACCTGCAGGAATCGCTGGCCAGTCTCGGCCTTTTCGACGAGGGCTGGAGAACTCGCATCGGAGTTGCCCTGGAGGAGGCCCTGGTCAACGCTTCGGAGCATGGCAATCTCGAGCTCGGCTCGGAGCTTCGCCAGGACGATCGTGAGGCCTATGTTTCGCTCCTTGCCGAAAGGCAGGAGGCGGTTCCCTACTGTGAGCGCAAGATCCGAGTCGAAGTCGAGCTTTCGCGCGACATCGCGTCGTTCGTCATCACCGACGAAGGCTCGGGCTTCGACTGGCGCAATCTACCGGACCCTACCGATCCCAAGAATCTGCTCAAGGTGAGTGGCCGCGGGGTGATGCTGATGAAGACTTTCATGGACGAAGTGGTTTTCAACGAGGTCGGCAACGAAGTCACGATGGTCAAACGGCGCACTGAGAGCTAGCTGCTCGCCGCTTGTGATGGAGCATTTGCAGTACATCGAGCAGCGTTTGCTTCCCTCTGTGACGGTGCTGCCGTTCGACGTTGGCGTCGCCCGAGAGTTCGGCAGAATTCGCGCGTCGCTCGAGGAGAGCGGCGAGCTTCTTTCCGACGCCGACATCCAGATAGCCGCAACATCGATCTACCACGGCCTCACCTTGGTGACTGGCAACCTCCAGCACTTCGCGCGCTTCGAAACTTTGGGCCTGAGTCTCTCGAACGTCCTGTCAGACGCCCGCAGCCGCGTGTAGCGAGGTGTTCTCGGCGGGGTGAGAGCGCACGATTTTCTGCTACAGAGCTCTGGCTATAGGGAAAGGCGAATAAGATAGGCCCCAGAGAAAGGGGCGAACCATGGGTCTTTTCAGCAGAGAGGTGCAGTTGCCGTCACCCGAACAAACGCTTCCGGGGCGGTCGCAGCGAATGCCGGTGGCCGATCGCCACTTCGTGTTGGACGGCAGCCTGGCGTCGCCCTATCCGGACGGCCTGCAGCGTGCCCTCTTTGGAATGGGCTGCTTCTGGGGCGCCGAGCGCATCTTCTGGAAGATCGAGGGCGTGTACACCACCGCCGTCGGATACGCCGGTGGCTCCACGCCCAATCCGACCTACGAAGAGGTTTGCAGCGGCCGGACCGGTCACAACGAGGTCGTTCTCGTGGTTTTCGATCCGCAGCGAGTGACCTATCAAGAGCTACTCAGGGTCTTCTGGGAGGGCCACGATCCTTCTCAGGGGATGCGTCAGGGGAACGATGTCGGCACTCAGTATCGATCTGGCGTCTACTTCTCGGGCTCGGAACAGCAAAGCGAAGCGGTGGCTTCGAGGGATGCTTACAACGAGCGCCTCGCGACCGCGGGCTATTCGGAGATCACCACCGAGATCGTGGAGGCTCCTGAGTTCTACTTCGCCGAGGACTACCATCAACAGTACCTGGCCAAGAACCCAGCCGGCTACTGCGGTATCGGCGGAACCGGGGTGAGCTGCTCGATCGGCGTGGAAGCGTGACGGGGGCGGCCGACCTCATCTCCGTTCGCGTCGACGTCAACGGCACCATCTACGAGCGCCGTGTCGAAGCGCGGATGCTGCTCAGCGACTTTCTGCGCCATGAGCTCGGTCTGACCGGCACTCACGTTGGTTGCGAGCACGGCGTCTGCGGGGTCTGCACCGTGCTCCTCGAAGGCGATGCCGTGCGCTCGTGCCTGCTCTTCGCCGCGCAAGTCGACGGCCATCGGCTGCGGACCGTGGAAGGCCTCGCCCTCCCTGAGCGGGTGGACGTTCCCCATCCGGGACGGGTGGACGTTCCCCGCCCGGAGGCGGTGGATAACTTGCACCCGCTGCAGGAGGCCTTTCGCGCTCACCATGGTCTCCAATGCGGCTTCTGTACGCCGGGCATACTGATGACTCTGATCCCGTTCCTGGAGGAGCATCCCGACGCCACCGAACGCGAGATTCGCGAGGCACTCAGCGGCAACCTCTGTCGTTGCACCGGCTACCAGAACATCATCGCCGCGGCATTGGCGTATCTCGAGGATCCCGCAGCCACAGGCCTCCGAGAGCAGTAGTCGGTACTTCTCCCCCTCATGAAGCGCTTCATCGGAGAGCGGATCCCTCGCAACGAGGATGCGCGCCTGCTCACCGGCAGGGCTCTGTTCGTCGACGATGTCGAGCTTCCGGGAATGCTCCATGTCGCCTTCCTGCGCTCTAGCTTTGCCCACGCCCGGATTCGCTCGATCGATACCAGCGCCGCGCGCTCTCGGTCGGGCGTGCGCGCCGTCATCACGGCGGAGGACCTGGGCTCTTTCTGGCAGCACGGGCCGCTCCTGGTGCCGCCACCGCCGATCGAACGCTGCATGTTCGAAGCCAGAACGCATCCGACCCTGGCGCGCCACAAGGTTCGACATGCCGGTGAGCCGCTGGCGATGGTGGTCGCCGACAGCCGCTATCTCGCCGAGGATGCGCTGGCCGACATCGTGGTCGACTTCGAGCCGCTCCCAGTGGTCGCCGACCTCGAGAAGGCCCTGCTCCCCGATGCCCCGCTGGTGCACGAAGATCTGGACTCCAATCTCGCGGCGCACGTCGTGCAGGAGAAGGGCGACTACGACGCGATACGCGATCAGGCGGCCGTGGTGCTGCGCCGCCGCTTCGACTACGACCGTGGCAGCTCGGCCCCGCTGGAGAACCGCGGCGTCGTAGCGCAGTGGGAGGAGCACGAGCGCCGGCTTACTGTGTGGGACACGACCCAGGCGCCAATACCGATTCGCAATGGGTTGGCGGCGATGCTGGGGCTCTCGGAGTTCGAGGTTCGAGTGATCGCCCCCTTCATCGGTGGCGGCTTCGGGCCCAAGATCATGATGTTCTACCCGGAAGAGGTGCTCATTCCCTGGGTATCGATGCAGCTCGGTGTGCCGGTGAAGTGGATCGAGGATCGGGAGGAGAGCTTTCTCGCGACGACTCATGAGCGCAGCCAGGTGCACGACTCGGAGATGGCGCTCGACTCCGAAGGGCGCATCCTGGGTGTCAAGGATGTGTTCTTGCACGACACCGGCGCCTACGACCCCTACGGGCTTACCATTCCCATCAACAGCCAATGCACGCTCCTCGGTCCCTATGCGGTGCCGAACTACTACAGCGAGTTCCGGGTCGCCTTCACCAACAAGACCATCGTCACTCCCTACCGCGGCGCCGGCCGGCCGCACGGTGTATTCGTGATGGAGCGGTTGCTGGATCTCGGGGCGCGTGAGCTGGGCCTCGATCGGTTGGA
>SMVB01130963.1_pt1 | contig 11657 bp, 5 predicted proteins | sample 2456461 | NCBI WGS metagenome assembly SMVB01 (sample SAMN11095934, study PRJNA526329) | marine sediment metagenome | biome: Marine sediment; feature: Surficial sediment; material: Deep marine sediment; isolation source: Hadal surficial sediment | place: Pacific Ocean | collected 2014-05 | depth 0-1...
CTATAGTAAGCGCCGTCAGCGATGGCTACCCGTTGCGCGGTAAGGTACTCATCTCGGAGCAGATGTTTGCGGCCAGTTACCAGGCCACAGTTATACCTGAACCGGGTACGGCGTGGGCTGAGCCGGGATTAATGGCGCGGCTGGACGCCGACATTGGTGATACCGTTAAACTGGGGTCGGCCAAGTTTCGCCTGACACGCGTACTCGAATTCAGGCCAGATCAGAGTTTCGGTTTTCTCAGCCTGGCGCCGACGATACTGGTGAACTTAGCCGATGTGCCGGCGATGAATGTTGTCAAGCCCGGCAGCCGTGTTACCTATCGGCAATTATTCGCAGGCACCCCCGAAGATATCGCCAGCTTCAAATCGCAGGTATTGCCGGAGCTGAGCCAGGAGGAACAACTGCGCACACTTGAAGATGCCGGCGAGCAGATTGTGGCGGCTATAGACCGGGCACGGCGGTTTTTGACCCTTGCATCGCTGGTGACCGTCATCCTGGCTGCAGTGGCTACAGCCATGGCCTCCCGCCGTTACGCACTGCGTCATCTGGACACCGTCGCGCTCATAAAAAGTTTGGGTGCCACGCAGAGCTTTATACAACGCAGCACGTTGCTGCAGTTGTTGCTGATGGTGGTAGTAACAGCTTTGGCAGGGACCCTGCTTGGATTCATCGCTCAGAGCGCACTGGCGGAACTGGCGGCGCGATTTACGTCGTTTGTATTACCCGCGGCTTCTCTGCGTGCCTCCATGTTGGGCCTCGTAACTGCGGTAACTATCGTTATAGGGTTCACACTGCCGCATCTGTTGCAGCTCAGAACTACGCCACCGCTGCGCGTTTTACGGCATGATCTGGCACCTCCGCCTTTGCGCGCGAGCCTGGTCTATGGAATCGCTCTCACAGCACTCGTTGCGATGATCTGGTCAATTGTGCAGGAAGTCAAAATGCTGGCCCTGATTGTTGTGGGTTTGATTGTGATGACCCTGGTTATGGTTCTGGCTGGGTGGGCGCTGGTGCGTGTGTTTACACGTTTTCGGGGCGGCGGCGGCATCGCCTGGCGTTATGGTTTGGCAAATATTTCCCGCCGCGGGGGCGAAAGCGTCGTGCAAATTGTCGCTTTTGGTCTGGGGATTATGGTGTTGCTGTTGCTCACGGTCGTACGCAACGACGTGCTCGATAACTGGCGTCAGTCATTACCCGAAGATGCACCCAATTATTTTTTATTGAACATCGAACCCGAAAACTGGGACGATATTGCTGAATTGTTTGCCGACGAATTGGGCGAAGTGCCTGAGTTTCTGCCGCTGATTCGCGGTCGTATGAGTGCGATCAATGGCGTAGCCATAGAGGATTACAATTTCCCGTCACGGGAAGGCAGACGGTTTGTGAACCGCGAGGCTAATCTGACCTGGACTGCAAAACTGCACGAGAGCAACCGGATTGAGGCGGGCGAGTGGTGGGGTGAGGACTACGCTGGCGAGCTGCAAGTATCTGTAGATACACGCATGGCCGGGCAGCTTGGTATCAATGTAGGCGACAGTATCAGCATGACCATTGGGGGCGAAGAAATAACGGCTCCGGTTACCAGCCTGCGTTTTATTGAGTGGGACTCGCTCAGCCCCAATTTCTATCTGGTGTTTTCGCCGGGTGACGTTAGCGAATTGCCGCAAACCTACTTGAGCAGCCTGTATATACCCAAAGACAAGCGTCAGGTGCTGAAGACCTTGCTCCAGCGTTATCCGGAGATCACGTTGTTTGATCTTGAAGTTGCCCTCACACAAATACGCGATATCATCGACAAAGCCACGCTGGCCGTACAGTACGTGTTTATGTTTACGCTGCTTGCGGGTGTCGTGGTGCTGCTTGCGGCAGTGCAGGTGACTCTCGATGAGCGACGCTTCGAAAGCGCCCTGTTGCATACATTGGGTGCACGTCGCCGGCAGATTTTGCAGGGCATAGCGACGGAGTTTACAGTGCTCGGCGGGCTCGCTGGTTTTCTGGCAGCACTGGGTGCAAGCCTGATCAGCTATGCGTTGTCTCGCTGGGTATTCGATCTGACCTACAGTATTGATCCTTTTTTGTGGCTCGTCGGTTTGTTAAGTGGCGCACTGGTTGTTGGCGTGACCGGCACAATGGCGACGCGCAAGGCGGTGAATGAACCACCGATACGGGTATTACGCAACGGCTAGCAAAGGCGCTGCTTCAGCATCGGGAATGGCCTGACAAGTCCACAGCACAGTAGTTGTGATGCTAAGCTGATCTAGAACAAAAACTTAGTGCGGATTAGGCGACCCGGTTGCGCTCTTCTCCCTTCTGAAACGCGACTATATTTTTCACTATTTCATCCAGTGCGCGCTGCCGTGACTCACGTGCACTCCATGCGATATGTGGAGTGACTATCAGGTTGGGAAGGTCGGCAGTAAGCAGCGCATTGCCATCTATCGGCGGTTCCTGATCCAGCACATCAATTCCTGCCCCACCAATTTCTTCCTCTTGCAGGGCATGGAGTAATGCTTCGGTATCAACGAGCCCGCCTCTCGCTGTATTAATCAATAGTGCATCGCATTTCATCTGATCCAGTGCACTCGCATCGATGATGTGGCGGGTATCGTCATTCAGCGGGCAATGCAGGCTGATGATGTCCGCTTGCTGTAGCAGTTCGTGCAGTGGCAGCCGAGGGGCGGCCTGTCCGGACTCTGAAGCCGGCGCATCCGCCCGCCATGGCAGGCGTGCAGCTATGACGCGCATATTGAAAGCCCGGGCGACACCGGCTACGCCACTGCCAAGCGTACCAAGACCGATAAGCCCGATGGTTTTGCCGCTGAGCTCCCGGATAGGCGGGTTCAGCAGGCAAAAATTATCGCTGTTCTGCCAGTCGCCGTTTAGCACCCGGGTTCGGTATGCGTTGAGGTTTTGCGTAAGCGCCAGAATTAACGCAAATACGTGTTGTACGACAGAAGGGGTGCAATATTCGCGAATGTTGCACACAGCGATACCCCGTTTACTCGCCGCATCAAGATCGACATTATCTGTGCCTGTTGCGGCCAGGCAAATGAGTTTCAGCTTGGGGGCGGTATCCAGCAAATATGCATCGAGCTGCAGTTTGTTCACAACGGCAACATCGATAGTACCCAGTCTTTCGCGCAGCTCGGTCGGATTACTGTTCGGCCAGTAATCAACCTCGTCGAGCTTCGCGTTGACGTTGCCTGTATCCAGATCGTCCGGGTGCAAGGTGTCAAAATCCAGGAACGCGGTTTTCATGATGTGGGGGCAAATGCAATCATCGTATCTCGCACTAACCGGATGTCTGCAGCCCGCGAGAAATACCGTTTACACTTGCTACCAGGGCCGTAAGCAGTCGTTCATCATCACGTCCGGCCGCGCGCCAGCGGCGCAGCAGTTCGACCTGCAGCAAACTCATCGGGTCGACGTAGGGGTTGCGCAGTCGTATAGACCGGCGCAGGGTGGTGTTGTTTCCCAGCAGTACTTTGTTCTGGCGCAGCGTCAGTATGGCGCTCACACTGCGGTCGAATTCTGCATGTATGGCGGGAAAGAAACGAGCATGCAGTTCTTCCCCGGCAAGTAGTGAATAGTGAGTAGCGATACCGGGGTCTGCTATTGCTAGCGAGATTTCTACATCGCTGACCAGGCGCCTGAAAAAGGGCCAGCTATTGACCATTTCACGCAGTATCTCCTCGTCGTATTGCGCCGCTGCTTTTTCCAGGCCGACTCCAAACCCATACCAGGCTGGCAATAAGTGTCGGCTTTGCGACCAGGCCAGGGCCCAGGGAATATTACGATCAAAGAGTACGGTGTCAGGACTGTCAACGGTATTCTTCAGAGCATTACGCATATGCTCAATCACATCGACAGGCGTTGCCAGTCGAAAGTAATCGTTGAATCCTCTTTCATCGTCAGCGAGTTGTTGATAAGCCGTCTGTCCGGCGTTTGCGATGATGTCCATGACCGAGGACCAAGCATCCTGATTCGAGGCATCGCTTTCGAGTTCTGCTGTTGCGATCGCTACCGCACTAAAAGCTTTTTCAAGGGTGCGAAACGCAATGCCGCGTACGCCGTAGCGTTCATTTACCGCTTCACCATGTTCGGTAGTGCGCAGATGCCCACAAGCAATACCATCGAAAACTCCGCCTCGCCCCGATACGCTCCCCCGCCCATGAAACAGCGTGTAGTCAATGTTTGCACGTGTGAAGCTATTGCCCAGTTCATCGTGCGCTCGCTTCATATTCCAGCGCGATGCCGCTACTCCACCGTCGCTACTCGACTCTGAAGTACTGAGCATCACGGTTTGTCTTAAACCTCGGGCAGCGAGATTGGCCCGGTAAAAAGAATCCTGCAACATCGCTTCAATAAGACCTGGTGCCAGCTTTAATTCTGCACCGGTTTCGAAAGCAGGAGCGACATCCAGCGGTATTGACCCATCAGAACCGGTCAGGTCGGCCCAGCGCGCCACCAGCAGGGCGGCCAACACATCGTCAACGCCCCGGCAGTGTCGTACAAGCAGCACACCGATAGCACGTTGCCCATATTTTCGACGACAAAATGTAATCGCGCTGAAAACTGCCATCAGACGTTTGGCATCGTTATCCGGCTCAGTCGTGGGAGAGTCATTGGCCTCAAGAATTTGACGGATTCGCTCGGTTCGCTGTTTCGATGACTGCTCCATCCAGTTTGGTTCATCAAGACAATGCCCGATAACACGTTGCAGATCGCTGGCGTTGCAACGGATATCGAGTGACAGTAGATGAAACCCAAAAGTTTCTGCTCGCCGGATTAGCCGCTTGACCGCAAACAAACCCGCGTTGATCCCTTTTCGATGAGCGAGGCTATCTGCGATCAGTTTCAGATCACCAATAAACTGGTCAGCATCTTCATAGGGAAAGGCTGCGTCATCATAGGTCGCTTGCAGTCGTGCCATGATCAGGCGAAGGAGCATCCGGTAAGGCATATTGCGATATCGATGCGGCGTGGAACCGCGTACGCCAGGAAACTGTTTCGCATAGATCTCGATGCGTTCGAGGACAATAGCATCAGCATCGATACGTGACAGGCTCTGGCTCAGCTTTTCGGCCAGCCCCAAGCTGTCCCTGTAATACAGGTCGAGGAGTAGTGATCGTTGTCGGGCGAGGGTGTCACGCAATATGCGTGCCGAGTGTTCCTGGTTGGTTGACATATCGCCACCAATCCACGACCCGAAATGCAGCAGGTTCGGGACGCGAAAATGCCTGGCTGCCTCGCCGTAGGCATCGGTAAGTGATGACTCCAGCGCTTCGTAGAACGGCGGAATGACACGGTAAATGACGTCTGTCAGGAAGAACAACGTATGCTCGAGTTCGTCGAATACCGTAGCTCCCTCGGACGGGCTTTCTTCGGTCTGCCAGATGGCGGTGATATCTGCCCTGATGCTTTCAAAACAGGCATTTGTTTCCTGCGGCGTGAGCGCCGGGTTTTGCATGTCGATCATCCGGCGCACAATATTCTGGTGTTTGCGCAGGATGGTACGACGGGTGGTTTCGGTCGGGTGCGCAGTAAACACGGGTTCTATAGCGAGTTTATTTAGCAGGCTCTCTACGGCACCAATTTCGATGCCCGCGTCGCGTAGCTTGTATACCGTTTCGTCCAGAGAACGTGGTTGCCGTTTCTCGGTGTCTTTAAGGTAGTCGCGTCGTCGCCGTATGCGATGTACTTGTTCCGCTGTATTAACGACCTGGAAGTAGGCAGAAAAGGCACGCACGATATCGCGTGCAGCCGCAGTACTCATTTTACCGAGCAGCTTGTCGAGCTTCTGAGAAGCTTCCGCATCGCCTTCGCGACGGCCAATCGCCAATAATCTGGCGGATTCAACGGTTTTGTATAGTGCTTCGCCACCTTGTTCGAGCAATAGTTCACCGACCATGTGCCCCAGTGCGTGTACATCCTTCCGTAGCGCTTCATCCTTTTCGGCGAAACGAATATTCTGGCGCTTCACCGTTGCCGCAGTGTCATGGGATTCTGAATGATTCATCGCACTAATTATTGACTCATGCCGTGTAAACAATTGCCTGTAGGTGAGAATCTTACGGTGCGTTGCCTCTATTGGGAAGTAAATCAGAGGAGTTCCAGGGGCAGCAAAATCTCCTGCCATTGAGAATCAATACATACCGATGGCATATGCAGCAAGCCTTCCTGCCGCAAGCCTGTCAGATTGACGTTGCAGGAAACGTGCCTGCGCCTTTGGAGCCAGGTATGTGCAGCGCCATGACAAATTTGTCTGCGGTTGGGGTTGCGAAACTTGCGGCGCGTCAGGAGTCATACCCATCAGTATGGGAAAAGCGCTTCATCCAGCTGATAGAGAGTGGGGTTTTAGGGCTGCCAAAAAATCCCGGCACTGAAACAGCACTGCATATCAGACGGGTTCCTTTCACCAACGATGTAAGCCGTATCGTGAGCTTTTGTGCCGAGCGCATGCTGGGCGCCTGGCGCAGTAATTGCGTGCTAGGGATTGATTTGAGCCATGTGCAACCGAAGCAGTTTAACCATTGGTTAGACCAGTTTCAGTCTGAATTGGCAACTGCGCTTGCGGGCATCGACTTGTCCGCGAATAGCGTGATGTTTTCATTGCTGGATGAGCACCCGGGCGTGGAATCATTTCTGGGGTTGCGCCGCTCAAGGGCGCTGGGTTATCCGTCGCTCGCTATCCGCTACAACATGGGCACACCGAGGTGTGAACTTCGTGAGCGGCGCTGGCGGGCTCTGGTTGCGGCCAGTCATGCGGATAGCCGTATCAAGCTGGTGCCCATCATGGCGGTACGGCCCTTGTCGGGGTTGCATGTGCTTGAGCGGGGTGACTGCGTGATGCCCGAAAGTTTGTTCGAGGTTAGCGCAGATACAGCGTGGCTGATGCTGGAAATTGATGCCACTAAATTGGGTTCGCCGGCCCAATTGAGGACACAACTATCCGACTGTTTGCGTTTCGCCGACAATCTGATTGATGAAATAGCCTGGCCGCGCCCCATGCTGCAACTGGATGCATTGCTTAATCGCAGGGTTGCCATACATATCAACCGACTTGGAGATTTGTTGTGTCGTCACGGGATGCACCCCAGTAGTGTTGACACTTTTCGCTGGTTGAAACGCTGGCTGCGATTTGTACGGCGATGTTTTGTGCATGAGTCCATGCTGCTGGCGCGTCGGCGTGGCCCTTTTCCCGAGCTCGGCGCCGATGAGCTGATTGCTGAACTCACCCCGCGTTATGGCGTTAAGGATGCACGACGACTGGTGCAAAACCGTTGTTTAAGGCACCGACATCTCCTCGCGCTTTCGCCCTTTGCTTTGTTTCCTGATGAACCCATGGCGCACGCCGATGAACACTGGCTGAATCTGATTCCGGCGATTGATTGTGCCGATGCTTTAACCATGTATGGGCCCGACCCGCGAACCCGCTTGAGTCTGCATGCATGGCGCCGCCTGTTGCAGATGACAGGTGCGCTGGGCGCACGGGATGCTGTAATAGCACATAATTTACCACGTTAGGTTAATTGCCCTAAATGGGCTAATTCCAAGACCGCAAAGCGGGCTTTACGGCATTGCGGGAAGAGTGCGAGAATGCTATTAATTCTCCACCCGAAGTTTGATCTTAAGCCGTGTCCGGCAAGTTTCCCAACCACTATTTAATTCACAGGATAATCATTTGCCTCCTTTACCAGACATACATGCAATAGCCGTCATTCTGATGACCGGCTTCACGCTGTATATGTTTGCGCGGGAGCGTATTCCGCTCGAAACGACGGGCATTCTTGTGCTGGTTACGCTGGTGGTCGGGTTTTATATTTTTGAATACCCGGGTATAGAGCCGCAGCAATTCTTTTTGTCGTTTGGCAATGAGGCGCTGGTAACGATTTGTGCATTGCTGATTGTCGCCAAGGGGCTGGAAGTAACGGGCGCTCTTCAACCGCTTGCAAATATCATGGCAGCCGGTTGGCAGGATCGGCCCAAGCTGGCCTTGTTGACGACACTGCTGATTGGGGCGATTAGCAGTGCATTTTTGAACAACACGCCGATTGTAGTTATGTTGCTACCCATCCTGGTGGCTGTGTGTTTACGGAGTAATGCTGCGCCGTCCGGCGTACTGATTCCCATGGGGCTGGCAACGCTGATTGGTGGAATGTCGACAACGATTGGCACATCTACGAATTTGCTTGTGGTCGGTATAGCGGCTAACCAGGGCTTGCCTAAGATGGAGATGTTCGATTTTGTCGTGCCGGTGTTGATTGCGGGGGTGCCGGGCATCCTGTACCTCTGGCTGGTCGCGCCAAAATTGCTGCCGGAACGCAAACCACCCATGTCGGATATTGCTCCCCGCATATTCAAATCGCTGCTCTACGTTAATGCTGACAGCTTTGCTAACGGCAAGACGCTGACCGAGGTGCGCGCCAAGACGGAGAACCGCATGCGTATCGACCGGGTACAGCGTGGCGAAAATTTGTTTGTTGCACGGCTTCCATCGGTCGTTTTGCAGGAAGGAGATCGCCTGTATCTGAGCGACACAGCGGATCGCCTCAAAGAATACGAAAAGCTGCTGGGTGCTACGCTTTACAACGTGACCGATATAGAACACCCGGTCAGCGACGAAGTGCCTCTGGCGAGTGAGGGCCAGCAACTGGCCGAGGCAGTGATTACCCGCGGATCACCATGGCATCACCGCACACTGAATATAAGTCAGTTCAGTGCCCGCTTTGGGCTGGTGCCACTGGCCATTCATCGTGCCCGCCCGTCGGCGGACGTGGTTGGAGAACTCGAATCAACCCGGTTGCGTGCAGGCGACGTTATCCTGGTGCAAGGTTCGCGCGAGTCTATAGCTGAATTACGTGCCAGTGGTTCGATGCTGGTGCTCGATGGTACTACCGACTTGCCGCACACGGAGCGCGCCAATACGGCACTGACTATCATGATTGGTGTCGTCGCACTGGCGGCGTTCGGTTTAATGCCAATTTCTATCAGCGCGTTGACCGGTGTTGTAGTTATGCTGATGACCGGTTGTCTGCGCTGGCGTGATGTAGGTGCCGCGCTCAATATTCCGGTCATCATGATCATCGTCGCGAGTCTGTCGCTGGGTACCGCGATGGAGCAAACCGGAGGAGCTGAATACATAGCGCAATTGTTTGTAGCAGCAACTCATACCCTGCCGATACCCATGGTGTTGAGCGCCTTGATCTTGCTCATGACAGTGTTGACCAACATGGTCTCGAACAATGCTGCTGCCGTAATCGGAACGCCTATTGCTATCAGCGTGGCTTATCAGCTCGGCGTGTCACCCGAGCCATTTGTACTGGCGGTAATTTTTGGTGCCAACATGAGCTTCGCCACGCCGATTGGTTACCAGACCAATCTGCTGATCATGTCGGCTGGCGGGTATCGATTTTCTGATTTCATGCGTGTTGGTATTCCACTCACCTTTATTATGTGGATCGCCTTCTCGATAACGCTGCCTATGCTCTACGATCTGTAGTTCTGAAGCAGGGCTGGACGCCCTGAATATCAGGCATTAGCCACTGATTATTTGAGGAAATGGCGGCAAGTCTGCCTTGTGTCCTTGACGCTGCTGCCGCCGGTGGCCATACTGCGCGCCATGATCAACGTGCAACACAGACTGAATTGGTGGTGGTCGCCTTCTGAGGAGAGGGTGGCTGGCTAGTCTGTAACACCCGTAAGAACCAGCAACCCATCTCCGTGCCGCGGTGATGGGTTTTTTATTGCCCTTAAATTTAACAAGACCATAACCATTGGGGCTTAAATTGAATTTAGAATGATGGAATCATGCAACCACCTTTTGACATAGCTGCTGATCTGGATACGCCGGTTTCGACGTACCTGAAACTTGGCCCGTTGCAACCGCGCTTTCTGCTGGAGAGTGTGGAGAAGGGCGCTAACCTCGCGCGCTATTCATTTTTGGGTTTCGGCTCTGCACTGGAGTTCAGGCTGGATGAAAACGGCATCCGTTATGGCGATGTCGTACGGCCTCGTCCGGCCAGTCAGGCAGAGTTGCTTGATGCCTTGCGTGACGCGCTGGCGAAAACGCCTAAACTGGCACCCGATGTCGAGGGCCTCCCGTTTTCGGGAGGCCTGGTTGGCGTTGCTGGCTACGATACCGTGCGCTACTTTGAGCGCCTTGAAAATCCGCCGTCTGAGCATGTTGGCCCACTGCCACCGGAAGTTGCGTACCTGGGCACAGAATCACTACTCGTTTTTGATCACCTGAGCCGGCGCATAGCGTTGTTGCACGCGGGCACTGAAGATGAACGTCAGCAGTTGTGTGCCCAAGTGCGCCGCTTGCTGGCGGGTCCGTTGCCAGCAGCTAAATCGGGTCGTTATGAACCGGCGGTACAAAGCTTGTCTGACAAAGAATTTATGCGCAAGGTTGATCAGGCGAAGGAATATATTACCAGCGGTGATATTTACCAGATTGTGTTGTCTGTACGTTTCGTGGGTAAGCATAGTTTGCATCCATTTGAATGTTACCGAGCACTGCGGCTGCTGAATCCTTCCCCCTACATGTTCTATTGTGATCTGGGTGATGTGCAGGTTGTTGGGTCATCGCCAGAGGCACTGGTTCGTCTGAGCGAGACAACGGCCTCATTGCGTCCTATCGCTGGCACACGTCCTCGTGGCGCGGATATGTTCGAGGATGATGCCAATGAACAGTCACTGCTGGCTGACGAAAAAGAAAATGCAGAACACGTCATGCTGGTGGATCTGGCGCGCAATGATCTGGGGCGAGTGGCGACAGGAGGTTCCGTGCATGTGGAACCCTATCGATCAATTGAGCGATACAGTCATGTGATGCACATCGTCAGTGGTGTGCAGGGGGAATTGCGCCCGGATTGTGATGCATTTGATCTGTTCGCGGCAGCGTTTCCTGCGGGTACGCTGGTGGGGGCCCCGAAGGTGCGTGCCATGGAACTCATTGATGAGCTGGAGCCAGAGCGTAGAGGGTTGTATGCCGGGACTGTTGGTTACTTTGGCAATAACGGTGATATGGATCAGGCCATTACCATCCGTACACTGGTGTTCCAGGGTGAGCATTACAGCTATCAGGCGGGCGCGGGCATCGTTGCCGACAGCCAGCCCGAATATGAATATGCCGAGGTGCTGGCCAAAAGCGAAATTCTACGCATGGCATTGGCAATGGCGGAGGATGGCTTGTGAGCGCGCATGTCCTGTTAATCGATAACTACGATTCCTTCACCTATAACCTGGTGCAGGCATTTCTCGTGCTGGGAGCAACAGTCGACGTTCATCGCAACGATCAGATAAGTGTTGCCGAGGCGTTGGAATCAGATTTTTCCCACCTGGTTATTTCGCCCGGTCCAGGCCGCCCGGAAGACGCGGGGGTGTCATTGAAAATGATTGCGGCATTCCAGGCGCGCATGCCTATTCTTGGCGTTTGTCTCGGTCATCAGAGCCTGGTGGCGCATTTTGGGGGCAAGATTGTATCTGCTGCGCGGCTGATGCATGGCAAAACTTCCATGATTGAGCACGATGGTCAGTCGTTGTTCGTAGGTTTGTCGCAGCCCTGCGAAGTGGGTCGTTATCATTCACTTGCAGCGGCACGAGATAATATTCCCGCGGTGCTGGAAGTTACGGCGCGCACAACCGGGGGAGAG
>SMVB01445814.1_pt1 | contig 11656 bp, 16 predicted proteins | sample 2456461 | NCBI WGS metagenome assembly SMVB01 (sample SAMN11095934, study PRJNA526329) | marine sediment metagenome | biome: Marine sediment; feature: Surficial sediment; material: Deep marine sediment; isolation source: Hadal surficial sediment | place: Pacific Ocean | collected 2014-05 | depth...
CAGCACGCCGCTGGTATCCTTGTCCAACCGGTGCACCAAGCGCGGCTTTTCCGCGGCATCGAAACGTAAGACATCGAGCATGCCATCGAGATGGCGGCTGGTCTTGCTGCCACCCTGCACCGCCAGACCGCTGGGCTTGTTCACCGCGATCAAAACCTCATCGCGAAACAGCACGCTGGCCTGCAAGTCGGCGGCGTCCGAAGCGTCGATAGGGGCGGCAGGCTTGGCGGATGCGGCCGGCGCCGCCCAGGCCGCGCTGAGGGGCGGCAGGCGCACGGTTTGACCTTCCTCCAGGCGTTGGCCCGGCTTGGCGCGCCGCCCATCGACGCGAATCTGTCCGGTGCGCAGCCACTTTGCCAACTGGCCATAGGGCACATCGGGAAGCTGGCGGCGCAACCACCGGTCGAGGCGCACGGCCTCGTCGCCGGCGCTGATGTCCAGGTGGCGGACTGAAGGCCTCCCGGTCCCGCCTTCGGTGGTCATGCCAGGACCAGCCGCATCAGGCGCAAACCGGCGAACAGGGCGAATATCGAGACGGCAACCGAGGCCACCACATAGCTCGCCAATTGCAGCGACGCGCCGCGTTCATAGAGCGTCGCCACATCGAGCGAAAAGGTCGAAAACGTGGTGAAAGCCCCGAGCACGCCAACGGTCAGCAACGCCCGCATTTCCACCGAAGGCGACCACACCAGAGCCATGGTCTCGATCAACACCCCCATGAGGAATGAACCGGCGACATTGACCATGATAGTTCCCCACGGAAATCCGTGGCCCATCAGCAGGGTCATGGCGACCGAGACGTAATGCCGGCCCACCGCGCCCACCGCGCCGCCCAGCGCTATGGCAAGAATAAGTTTCATGGCGCGAAGCTAACCACCCCACCCCGGCGGAACAAGATCAACCCGTGCGATCATTCGCTGTCGCCGGCCTCGTCCGCATCGACGCCGCCGCGATCGCGCAGGCGTTGCCAATAGGCGAGACGCTTGGCGATTTCGCGCTCGAAACCGCGGTCGACCGGCGTATAGAAATTCTGCCGCGTCATTTCGTCGGGGAAATAGTCCTGCCCGGAGAAACCTTCCTCCGTGGCGTGATCGTAGGCGTAGCCCGCGCCATAGCCGATATCCTTCATCAGTTGGGTCGGCGCGTTCAAAATATGCTTGGGCGGCGTCAGCGATCCCGATTCCTTCGCCGCCCGCATGGCCGCGCCGTAGGCTTTATAGGCGGCGTTCGATTTCGGCGCAGTGGCCAGATAAATCACGCATTGAGCCAGAGCCAGCTCGCCTTCCGGGCTGCCGAGGCGCTCGTAGGTCTCCCACGCCGCCAACGCCTGGGTCAGGGCCTGGGGATCGGCCAGCCCGATATCCTCGATCGCCGCGCGCGTCAGGCGGCGGCCGATGAAGCGGGGGTCCTCGCCGCCGGCCAGCATGCGTGCCAGCCAGTACAAGGCCGCGTTGGCATCCGATCCGCGGATCGATTTGTGCAGCGCGCTGATCAGATTGTAATGGGCCTCCTGCCCCTTATCGTATAGCGGCGCGCGTTTCTGCATCGTCTCCGCCAACGCAGCCGTATCGAGCAGCGTTTCCTCGGGCATCAAGAACAGCTCTTCGGCCAAGTTCAGGACGTAGCGCCCGTCGCCGTCGGCCATCGCCCGCAGGGCCTCGCGGGCGCTGTCGTCCAGGGGTAGCTTTCGCCCCTCCTCGGCCTCGGCCCGGCCCAACAGCTCTTCCAGCCCATCATCGGAAATGCGGTGCAACACGAACACCTGACAGCGCGACAGCAAGGCCGGATTGATCTCGAACGAAGGGTTCTCCGTGGTCGCGCCAATCAGGGTTACCGTGCCGTCCTCCACATAGGGCAGGAAGCTATCCTGTTGGGCGCGGTTAAAGCGGTGAATCTCGTCGACGAACAGCAACGTTCCCCGCCCGTCCGCCCGTTGGGCTTTGGCGCGTTCGAAAATTTTGCGCAAATCGGCCACTCCGGAAAACACCGCCGACAGGGGCTCGAACTCCGCATCGGAGATATCGGCGAGCAGGCGCGCGATGGTGGTCTTGCCGCAGCCCGGTGGCCCCCACAGAACCATGCTGGCGACGCGCCCCTGCGCCGCCATGCGCCCGATCGGTCCGTCGGGGCCCAACAGATGATCCTGGCCCACCGTTTCCGCCAACGTGGTGGGCCGCAGACGGTCGGCCAGCGGCCTCGGCGCCTGGCCGGCGAAGAGTTCCGGCTGCTGGCGCGCCTTGCTCATCCCGGCACCGTGACGGTCAGTCTTTTGCTGCCGCGCTGGATGTCCAGGCTCCAGGCTTCCCGTTCGCCGGCCACGGCGCGGCTCAGCGTGGCAACCGATCCGATCTCCGTATCGTTGACCCGCAGAACAATATCGTCGAGCCGAAACCCAAGCCGCGCGGCGGGACTGCCACGCGCGATATCGACGATGACGACGCCCGTGGCCAGACGGCTAAACCCGCGCTCCTCGGCCACCGCCGGTGAAAGATTGACGACGGTGGCGCCGGCCAGCGGTTGGGGGCCGTGCAACTGTGTTTCGTCGCGCAGGGGAATTTCGGGGGGGGGCTCGAGGGGCAGGCGAACCTGGACATCGCCACTGGTGCGCAGGACCGACAGATCCGCCGTTTCGCCAATGACGCCGGTCGCAATACGGAACGCCAGACCTTCCATATCGTCGACCCGCTGGCCGTCAATCCCGGTAATGATATCGCCAACGCGTAATCCACCGCGCCGCGCCGGGCCGTCCGGGTGCAACTCCGTCACCAGCGCGCCGAGGGGCCGCGCCAGGCCCATCGCTTCGGCAATTTCCACCGTCACATCCTGCATCTCGGCGCCCAACCAGGGCCGCTGCAGCCGGCTGGAAACCCCCGCCCCGGCGATCACGGTGCGCACCATATTCGCCGGCACAGCGAAGCCGATTCCCTGGCTACCGCCGCTGCGGCTGAAAATCGCCGTGTTCACCCCGGCGAGCTTGCCATCCATGCGCAGCAACGCGCCACCGGAATTGCCTGGGTTGATGGCGGCGTCGGTCTGGATGAAAAAGCTGAAATCGGTGAGACCCACATTAGTGCGCGCCAGACCCGAAACAATACCGCTGGTCACAGTTTGTCCGACGCCGAATGGATTGCCAATGGCGATGACCAGATCGCCAACTTCCAATTCGTCGCTGTTGCCGAGTTCGATATAGGGAAAATCGCCGCCGTCGGGTTCTATTTTGAGGACGGCGAGGTCGGACCGCTGGTCCTCGCGCAGCACGGTCGCCGTGAATTCCCGGCGGTCGGCAAACACCACCTTTATTTCATCGGCGCCCGCGATGACGTGGAAATTGGTCACGACCAGTCCATCGGGCCGGACAACGACGCCGGAACCCAGCGAATTCTCGACGCGCTTACGCCGTTGCTGGGGAAAAGCGTCGCCGAAGAAACGGCGGAAAAAGGGATCGTCGAAGAGCGGCGACACCCGCTGGGTCACGGCCTTGCGGGTGAAAATATTCACCACCGCCGGCGCCGCCCGCTTCACCAGCGGCGCGAACGACATCGTGATGGCTTCTGAATTCTCCGGAACGGTCTTTTGTGCCTCGGCACCACCGGTGATCCCGGCCATCGCCAGCCACACCATCGCTGCGGCAACCGCGACCGTTCGGCTAAAGCGATATGGTTTCAAATCCAGCATCCACTAATTTTAGCGCAGAGTACGGCCTTCTTACCTAAACAAATAGGGCCGCTCGAAAGCGGCCCCAACAAACTTTAGCGTGATATCTATACTCAGGCCGCTTCGTCGTCGCCGAAATTTTCGTCGTCGAAAACAGGGCCGGAATCCAGTCCCTTGGCGTCCTCGTCGCGCTCGACCAATTCGATGATCCCGACCGGCGCCGAATCGCCGTAGCGATAGCCTGCCCTCATCACCCGCGTATAACCGCCCGGGCGTTCGGCATAGCGTTCGGCCAGCGTGGTGAACAGTTTATCGACCAAAGCGGTGTCGCGCAGCGTGGCCAGGGCCTGACGGCGCGCATGCAGATCGCCGCGCTTGCCCAGGGTGATCAGGCGGTCGGTGATGCCACGCATTTCCTTGGCCTTGGGCAAGGTCGTGGTGATCTGTTCGTGCTTGATCAGCGCCGCCGCCATATTGGCAAACATGGCCTTGCGGTGACTGGACGTTCGGTTGAGCTTGCGCCCGCTCATACGGTGACGCATGGGACAATACTCCTAACTGGACAGTGGCCTAGAACGGCTCCTCGAGCCGCTTGGCCATGTCTTCGATGTTCTCTGGCGGCCAACTGGTGATCTCCATACCCAGATGGAGCCCCATTTGCGCCAGTACCTCTTTAATCTCGTTCAACGACTTGCGGCCGAAGTTCGGCGTGCGCAGCATCTCCGCCTCGGTCTTCTGCACCAGGTCGCCGATATAGATGATGTTGTCGTTTTTCAGGCAATTCGCCGAACGAACCGACAGTTCCAGCTCGTCTACCTTGCGCAACAGATTGCGGTTGAACTCGAGATCTTCCTGAACGACTTCAATTTTCTGAACCGCTTGCGGCTCCTCGAAATTGACGAACAGTTGCAACTGGTCCTGCAGAATACGGGCCGCCAGGGCAATCGTATCCTCGGCGTTAACCGCGCCATTGGTTTCGATTTCCAGGGTCAGCTTATCGAGGTCGGTACGCTCGCCGACGCGTGCGTTGCCAACATGATAGGACACCTTGATGACCGGCGAGAACAGGGCGTCCACGGGGATCAGTCCGATGGGCGCATCCACCGCCCGGTTGAGCGCCGCCGGAACGTAGCCCTTACCCGATTCCACCGTCATTTCCATGACCACGCGCGCGCCCTGGTCGAGGGTCAACAGCACGTGATCGGGGTCCATGATTTCGATGTCGGGACCGGTCTCGATCTGGCTCGCGGTGACGATGCCGGGCCCTGTCGCGGTCAGCGTCATCCGTTTTGGACCTTCGCTATGCATGCGTAACGCCGTCGCTTTGATGTTCAGGACGATGTCGGTGATGTCTTCGCGAACGCCCGGGATCGACGAGAACTCATGGAGGACGCCTTCGATCTGGATCGACGTCACAGCCGCGCCCTGCAAGGACGACAGCAGTACCCGACGCATGGCATTGCCCAGGGTCAATCCAAAGCCGCGCTCCAGCGGTTCGGCGACGATAGTTGCCTGTCTGGCCGGGTTTAATCCGGGCTCGATGTCGAGCTTGTTTGGCTTGATCAAATCAGTCCAATTTTTCTGCAGCATTGATTGCCTACCTTAAATTTCGACAAGACCGCTTCGCCGATCACCGGAAAAGTGCGTCCGACGCAGCCCATGCTGGGCGTAGCGAAAACGAATAGCGGGGTGATAACTCTTTAACGGACGCCCCACGCCCCCGGCCTCGTTAAACGCGGCGGCGTTTGCGCGGACGGCACCCATTATGGGGAACTGGCGTTACATCGCGGATCGACGTAATTTCGAACCCGACCGCTTGCAGCGCCCGCAGCGCAGATTCACGGCCAGACCCCGGGCCTCGAACTTGAACCGCCAGGGTTTTCATGCCGTGCTCTTGCGCCTTGCGCCCGGCATCTTCCGCCGCCATCTGGGCGGCATAGGGGGTCGATTTGCGCGACCCCTTAAAACCCCGATTACCCGCCGACGACCATGCGATGGTATTGCCTTGCGCGTCGGTGATCGTGATGTGCGTGTTGTTGAACGTGGCGCTGACATGCGCCACACCCGATGTGATGTTCTTGCGTTCGCGTTTGCGCACGCGCGTTGTTGCGGCTTTTGCCATTACCCTCTGATCCGGTAGCTGCGCTAATTAAACTTTTTTCTTGCCGGTAATCGGCCGCGCCTTACCCTTGCGGGTGCGCGCGTTGGTATGCGTACGCTGGCCATGCACCGGCAGCCCTTTGCGGTGGCGTATACCGCGATAGCAGCCTAAATCCATGTAGCGCTTAATATTCATCGCCACTTCGCGGCGCAGGTCACCCTCGACCTGGTGATCCCTGTCGATGGCCTCGCGCACGCGAATGACCTCGTCGTCGGTCAATTCATGAACCCGGCGCTCCAACGGGACATCGCAGGTTTCGCAAATCTCGACGGCCTTGGTGCGACCGATCCCATGAATATAGGTCAGCGCGATAGGCAGCCGTTTCTGGGTTGGAATGTTGACACCAGCAATACGCGCCACGTTCCGAACTCCTTACGTTACGGTGCAGATAGACAGGCAATTTTCGGGTACCCGAAGTCGCCGGATTATATGAATTTCCGCCGACCGGTCAACAGCTTAGACGGCTGAGACCACTTGCTCTATTTGTCTTGCCACCTCTTCGATCGACGTCATACCGTCGACCTGTTTCAACATGTCCCGATCCCTGTAAAAAGGCAGAATCGGGGCGGTTTGTTCATGATATACCCCAAGCCGCTTGCGCAGGGTTTCCACGTTGTCGTCGCTGCGCCGCTCGGATTCGGGCATTTCGGCGACCCGGGTATCAATCCGATCGACCAGAATATCGTCATCGACCGCTATTTCGACCACGAAATCGAGCTTCAACGACTTCTCGACGAGCATTCTCTCCAATGCTTCGGCCTGCGTCGTGGTGCGCGGAAATCCGTCGAGAGTGAACCCCTTCGCGCAGTCCGGCTGGCCAATCCGTTCCGATATGATCTGGATCATGATGTCGTCGGGCATCAAACGGCCGGCGTCCATCACTGCCTTGGCCTCCTGGCCGAGCTCGCCACCGGCGGCAACGGCAGCGCGCAGCATGTCGCCCGTCGATAATTGGACAATACCATGGGTCTCTTCCAAAACTTTCGCCTGGGTGCCTTTGCCGGCTCCCGGCGGTCCGAGCAGTATGATGTTCATGAACCTGGGCTATGAGTCGGCGTTACCTGCGCCGTCCTTTTAGTTTAGCCTTGCGGATCAAGCCTTCGTATTGATGCGCCAGCAAATGGCTCTGAATCTGCGCGACAGTGTCCATCGAGACGACAACCACGATCAGGAGACTGGTGCCCCCGAAGAAGAACGGCAGGGCCAACCGTGAAATCAGTAATTCCGGTAATAACGCCACCGCAACCAGGTAGGTCGCGCCAACCACGGTCAGCCGCGACAATACGTAGTCGAAATAATCCGCGGTGTTTTTGCCGGGCCGAATCCCGGGGACAAATCCGCCGTTCTTTTTCAGATTATCGGCCGTATCCGCCGGGTTGAAGACGATGGCGGTATAGAAGAACGCGAAGAACGCAATCAACAGCGCGAATACCAGCATGAACAGTGGCTGACCACGGCCGAGATAGGCGGTGATCAAACCTAAGAATTGACCCCCGCCGCCGCCGGAAAAGCCGGCGATCGACACCGGCGTGAGCAGAATCGACGTGGCAAAAATAATCGGAATGACGCCAGAAGTGTTCAATTTCAACGGGATATGGGACGATTCACCGCCAAACATGCGGTTGCCGACCTGGCGTTTGGGATACTGCACAATGATGCGCCGCTGCGCCCGCTCGAAGAAAACGATAATCGCGATGACGCCGATCGCGAACAGCAGGAAGAAAATGATGAACAACGCGGACAGCGCGCCGGTGCGTCCCAACTCGAGCGTCGCCGCCAGCGCCGTGGGCAGATTGGAGACAATGCCCGAGAAGATAATCAACGAGATACCGTTACCGACCCCGCGCGCGGTGATCTGTTCGCCTAGCCACATCAGGAAAATGGTGCCGCCGACAATGGTGATCACCGTGCTGGTGCGGAAAAATAATCCCGGATCCGCGACCGCGGCGCCGCGCGACGAGTTGAGCCCCTCCAGGCCGACCGACAGCCCATAGGCCTGTATGACCGCCAGGAAAACGGTCAGGTAACGGGTGTACTGATTGATTTTCTTGCGGCCGCTCTCGCCCTCTTTTTTCATGGCTTCGAAGCGCGGCGAGATCGCCGTCATAAGCTGCATGATAATGGCGGCGGAGATGTAGGGTATGACGTTGAGGGCGAAGATGCTCATGCGCGACAGCGCACCGCCGGCAAAAGCGTCGAAGACACCGAGAATGCCGCCCGACTGCTGGGCGAAAATATCGCCGATGACGGCGGGATCAATCCCGGGGATCGGAATAAAGGTGCCCAACCGGTAGACGACCAGGGCGCCCAACGTGAACAGCAGCCGTTGCTTAAGCTCTTTAGCCTTGCCGAAAGCCCCGAAATTGAGGCTGGAAGCCAGTTGTCCGGCTGTCGTTGCCATTAATTCATCCGTTCCCGGTCACCGCGTAATCCCTCTGATCTGGGGATCCGCCGCAACGCTTTAAGCCTTACCGAGGCCGTTATTTCGCGTCGTTCGCTGTTGCCGCATCGCTTTGGGCTGCTGCTTTAGCGGCCTTTTTCAATTTTCCCCTTACCTTGGGCTCGGGCTTCTCCACTGGCGGCCGGACAGCAATCGATCCGCCGGCTTTTTCGACCGCCGCAATCGACGACTTGGTGGCGCCGGTGACTTTTATCTGCACCTTGGCGGTCAATTCGCCCGTGCCGATCAACCGCACGCCATCGCGCTTGCGCCGCACGACGCCGGCCGCGATCAAAGCGTCCTCGGTGATTTCAGACTTGGCGTCAATCTTGCCCGCATCGATGGCCTCCTGGAGCCGACCCAACGTCAATTCCATATAGCGGCTGCGATTAGGCTGGTTAAATCCGCGCTTCGGCAATCGCCGGTAGAGCGGCATCTGACCGCCTTCAAAGCCCACCAGCGAAACGCCACTGCGCGACTTCTGCCCCTTCGTACCGCGACCCGCCGTCTTGCCAATACCTGAGGCAATTCCCCGGCCCGCGCGTTTACGCTTCCGGCGGGCTCCAGGATTGTCGGATAACTCGTTCAAATTCATAACTATTTCTTTCCGTCGACCGATGCCTACAGCGGCGCAATCAGCTTATTTCTTCAATACGAACCAAGTGGCTGATCTTCTCGGCCATCCCGCGAACAGCCGGTGTGTCTTCCAACTCACGGACCCGGTGCATCTTGTTCAATCCGAGACCGATTAGCGTCTGGCGCTGATCCGACCGCCGTCCGATGGGACTGCCGATCTGCGTTACCCGGATGCGTCCTGCTTTTTGATCAGCCATTGGCTGCTTCCCCGGCCCCGGCTTCCACTTCGGCGCCGCGTTGCCCAATGATCTGGGTAACTTTAACGCCGCGCCGCGCCGCAACCGAGCGCGGTGACGACGTTTTGGTCAGCGCATCGAAAGCGGCCTTGATCATGTTGTGCGGGTTCGAACTGCCCACCGATTTGGTAACCACATCCTGGACACCGAGACATTCGAAAATAGCACGTAGCGGGCCGCCGGCGATAACCCCGGTACCCGCCGGCGCGGCACGCAAAAGCACCTTACCGGCGCCGAAACGTCCACGCATGTCGTGGTGCAGCGTGCGGCCTTCGCGCAAGGGAATACGGACCATGGTTTGCTTGGCCTGTTCCGTCGCCTTACGTATCGCTTCCGGAACTTCCCGCGCCTTGCCCGAGCCATGACCAACACGGCCATTGCCGTCGCCAACAACGACGATCGCGGCAAAACCGAACCGCCGTCCGCCTTTCACGACCTTGGCGACACGATTTATGCTGACCAGCCGCTCGAGCAGATCGCTTTCTTCGCGCTGATCGCGGCGTCCCCGTCTCTGCGGTGCCTGTGCCATATCCAGATTCCTTTAAAAGTTCAAGCCGCCCTCGCGGGCCGCATCGGCAAGGGCTTTGACACGCCCATGAAATATGTAACTGCCGCGATCGAATACCACATCGCTGATGCCGGCCCCCTTGGCCCGTTCGGCGACGAGTTTACCCACTTGCGTGGCGGCCTCGACATTCCAACCCTTGGCGCCGGTGAAGGCTTTTTCCTTGGACGATGCCTGGGCAAGGGTGCGGCCCTCGATGTCGTCGATAATCTGCGCATAGATATACCGGCCGGACCGGAACACGGACAGGCGCGGACGCAGTTTCGATATCTTGCGTAATTTCTGACGCGTGCGCCGGCGCCGGCGCTGCGCCAACTGGGCCGAAGTGATGGTCATTTCTTCTTGCCTGCCTTACGCACAATCTGCTCGCCGCGATAACGAATACCCTTACCCTTGTAGGGTTCCGGTTTACGATACGCGCGAATTTCCGCGGCAGCCTGACCGACCGCCTGCTTATCAATACCCGACACGGCGATAGTGGTCTGATTTTCACATTTGATCTCGATCCCTTCCGGAATCGGATAATTGATGTCGTGGCTATAGCCCAGTTGCAGATTTAAGGTTTTACCCTGCACGGACGCGCGATAACCGACGCCGGTGATATCGAGCGTCTTCAAATAGCCTTCCGAAACGCCGGTCACTATATTAGACAGCAATGCCCGCGACGTTCCCCACATCGAACTTGCCCGCTTGCTCTCTTCGCGAGGCTTAACCCATATCAGGTTATCCTCCTGGCTGACCGCGACTTCGCGCGGCAGGGTCACCGAGAGTTCGCCCAGCTTGCCCTTCGCGCGGACGAGCTGGTCCACGATCTGGATTTCGATCCCCTCGGGAACCGTTACCGGGTTTTTGCCAATACGCGACATCGTTCTAAACTCCGTATTCGGCCAACGCTAAAAGACGCGGCACAAAACCTCTCCGCCGACATTCTGGCTGCGCGCATCGTGATCCGAGAGCACACCCTTGGGCGTCGACAGAATGGATATCCCCAGGCCGTCATACACTTTGCCCAGGCCGTTTATTCTCGAGTAAACCCGCTGGCCGGGTCGCGAAACCCGCTGAATTTCGCGGATGACCGGTTCACCCTCGTAATATTTAAGCTCGATCGTCAGTTCGGCGATACCATTGCGCAATTCGGCACGGCTGAAGCCACGGATGTAGCCTTCGCTTTGCAAGACATCGAGAACATTCGCACGCAGCTTGGATGCCGGTGAAATTATGGACGACATACCGGCACGCTGACCGTTACGAATGCGTGTCAGCATATCACCAAGAGGATCGCTCATTGACATTGCGGTCTCTCCCTTACCAACTCGATTTAACCATGCCGGGAATTCGTCCCGACGACGCCAGTTCGCGAACCGCGATCCGCGACATTCGGAATTTCCGGTAAACCCCACGCGGCCGGCCGGTCAATTCGCAGCGGTTGCGAATCCGTACCTTTGCAGAATTCCGCGGCAGCTTCGCAAGTTTCATGCGGGCCGCAAAACGCTCCTCGGGACCGCGCGACAGGTCGCAGGCAATGGCCTTTAACTCATTGCGCTTATTTGCATAACGCGCAGTCAGCGCCTGCCGCTTCTTGTTGCGTTCTATCGAACTTTTTTTCGCCATACGTCGTAGCCCTTTATCGGCACTTAGGTGTTGATCGGCATTTCGAAGCCACGCAATAATTCGCGCGCTTCATCGTCCGTATTTGCAGTGGTGCAAATCACGACGTCCAAACCCCGGATTTCATCGATCTCGTCATAATGGATTTCCGGGAATACAATTTGCTCGCGCAGCCCCAACGCGAAATTGCCTCTGCCGTCGAAGCTGCGGGGGCTCAACCCGCGAAAATCGCGAACCCGCGGCAGTGCGACTGTGATCAGACGATCGAGAAATTCGTACATCCGCTCGCCGCGCAGCGTAACCTTGCAGCCAATCGGCACTTCTTCGCGCAACTTGAAATTGGCGACCGAGCGGCG
>SMVB01277154.1_pt1 | contig 11654 bp, 9 predicted proteins | sample 2456461 | NCBI WGS metagenome assembly SMVB01 (sample SAMN11095934, study PRJNA526329) | marine sediment metagenome | biome: Marine sediment; feature: Surficial sediment; material: Deep marine sediment; isolation source: Hadal surficial sediment | place: Pacific Ocean | collected 2014-05 | depth 0-1...
CCGCACGGCCGGGCCGTGGCGTCCGCAACGCGGCCCACCCCCTTTCCGATTACCCTCCTACGCGATCCCGTCGATGAATCCGGACAGACGAACGAAGTCGTCCGGGGACAACGTTTCTGGCCTGCGCGTAAGGTCCCACCCAGTTTCCCGGGCGAGGTCGTCCAACCGATCGCGGGAGAGTCGCAGCGCCTCGTGATCGCGCAGAATTTTCTGCATCTGCTTTCGCCGCCAAGTGAAGGCGGCCCGAGTGAGCACTCTGAGTGAGCGCTCCTCGTCGGCCGAGAGAGGCGGAGGCGCGAAGGGAGTGATTCTTACCACGGTCGAGTCCACCCCGGGCACAGGTCGGAACGCAGTTCGAGGCACGTGCACAACCTTCTCCACCGATGCGACGCACCGGACGCCGACGGTCAGCGCCCCGTACTCGCCCGTACTGGGCTCAGCGACGAGTCGGTCGGCCACCTCGCGTTGCACCATCAGAATGATGTCCCGGGGACGGGGGCGTTCGAGCAGTTTGAAGATGATGGGTGCCGTGATGTTGTACGGGATGTTTCCCACGACGAGTAGCTCCGCCGGATCCGGGACTACGGCAGCCCAATCCAACTTCAGAAAATCCTGATGTAGGACATCCACATCGGGGCGCGTGCCCCACTCTTCCTGGAGCGTCCCTGCGAACCCGTCGTCCAACTCCACGAGCACCAGATGCCCGGCCCGGCCAACCAGGTGCCGTGTGAGCGCGCCCCGGCCCGGGCCGATCTCCAACACGGTGTCCGACCTCGAACAGCCGAGGGCCTCGACGATCTTCTGCTGAATCGAAACGTCTACGAGGAAGTTCTGTCCGAGAGACTTCTTCGCCCGCATCAGCTAACCACGCCGTGCTCCACTCAGGTTCGGAGAACCAACGCGGTCCGGTCGTCCACCGGATTGACCGGGTTGGCGGCGTCGGCCATTTCGAACAGGACATCGACGATGTGGGCGGGATCCGCCTTCAACTCTCTCTTCACCGCATCGAGGACCGCGGCCTCCCCGCTCCCCGGCTCAGGCGTCGCGAGTGTGTCGGACAGACCATCGGTGAAGAGGACGAGGGTGTCTCCGTTCTGCCAAGACAACCCTTCCGCGGCATACGACTCGGGACCCGCAAACCCCATAGGCGGGTCGGTGGCACCGAGCCGCATGGAATCGCCGTTGGATCGGAAGATCCATGCGTGTGGATGGCCGGCATTCGAGTACTGAACCGTCCCGGCCACTGGATCGATCACGACATAACAGAGGCTGACGGACATCTCCGTGGTCTCGAGCTCGCCACTCAGCGCATCGTCGAGCGCCCGAAGCACCTCCGCCGGATCGGGCGATTCCATGGCATAAATGCTTGCAGCACTCAGACACAGCGCCATGATCAGGGCGGCTGGGAAGCCATGAGACGATACGTCTCCGATCATCACGCCGATTTTCCCGGACGGTAGCTTAAAGAGATGGAAGAAGTCCCCACCGACCCGTTCCGCGGACGCCACTCGGGCTGCGACATCCGCCCGGTCGAACGCCTCTGGCGATGTCAGCAGCTTCATTTGGAGATGGTGCGCCAGCTCCATCTCGTGGGTCATCCTCTCCTGCGCGAGGGTTTCCTGAATGAGCCGGTTGTTCTCGAGCGCCGCACCCACCTGACTCGCGATCGCCGAGAGAAGCTTCTTGTCGCTCGTCGTGAAGGGGTCGGCGCGTAGGCGCCTGAAGAGGTCGATGACACCTACGATCCTACTTTCCACTGAACGACGGCTGTAGCTGATGGGGACCGAAATGTCCGTTGTGGCACCCCCCGAGCGAGGGTCGTCCAAATCCCCGCGGCCGCCGATCTGGGCACGGCCTTCCTCGAAAACTCGTGACGTGACCAAGTCCGGAGTACGCGTATCGAGGGGCTCGCCGGAACCCGGGCCCACGGCCGCTGTGAGACGAAGCAGATCTCTGTCGCGATCATAGACCCAGAGAGACCCCCTCTCGGCATCTAATACGTCACAAACCTCTCTGAGGATTTCCTCCGTGGCTTCCTCGAGAATGAGGATTGAACCGAGCGTCTCGCTGATCGAATACAGCAGGTTGATTTCCTCATACCGCTCCGACAGCTCGCGGGTGAAAAAGTCGACCTCCTGCATGAGGTCGAGCACCCGCTCCACCCCCGCCTGTACGAAGGAAGCGACACCTTCCACCGCCAATCCGTCCGAGGAGGAGATTTCGAGCTGCAGGGCCAGACCACTTTTCGGGGACAGAGAGCAGAGGAGACTGTCCGGCAACGGCTCCCGGATCCCGGCGGGGGCGCCGTTATCCGGAATCGGATAGACCTGGGCCGTCCTGCTACCATCCTCCCCGAGGGTCCATACCTGGAGATCCAGATCGAGGTGGGACCTGAAGCCGTCCAGGGTCTCACGAACGGGAAGCGGAAGGACAGGGGGCGAGGCGCCTCCCGGGCTCATGCCGAGGCCTCTCCCTCGAAACGCAGGACCAAGGTCACCGAATTCCCCCGCTCATTGAACTTCACTTCATCCATCAGGGCCTTCATCAGGAAAATGCCACGGCCCCCGGTCTTGGAGATGTTGCCGGGGAGGGTCGGATCGGGCACCGACGCGGGATCGAAGCCCATGCCCTGGTCCGTGACTATTACCGAGACCTCTTCGTGCTTTATCGTGACTTCGACACGAACACGCTTCTCGGGGTCGCTGTCATTGCCATAGAGCATGGCGTTGGAAAGGGCCTCGGTAAGTCCGACCCGGAAGTTCAAATTCAAACGGCGGGCGTAGTCACAGCAACTGCTACAGTGCCGCGTGACATACTCCACGGCGTGTTCGATCGAACGAATGTCGTTCGGCAACTCGAGAATGAGTTCTTGGTCCACGTACTATCCTCCGCTGGATCCGGCGGGACTCCTTAGAATCCCTCCAGCGCCTCTTCCCGCGAATCGGCGATGGTGAAGAGTGTGTCCAGCTTCGTGAGCTCGAACAGGGTTCTCAGGTCCTCGTTGAGGCTGGCCAGTCGCAGCTCACCGTCCTGCTCACGAATTTTCTTGGAGAGCGAAACAAGCACGCCCAAACCGGAGGAGTCGATGTATCCTGTTTCAGAAAAATTCACGACGAACCTGCGTTCCCCCTTCTCGAGCTCATCGAGAACTTTCTGCTTCAACTCCTGGCGATTTCCGACGATGAGCTGTCCTTCAACATCGATGACCGTCACGTCGCCCGACTTGCTCACCTGGAATGACATGGTTCCTCCGCTTGGGATGGGCGCCCGGAAACGCATAAGCGCGACCGAACCGGAAGAAAAACGATAAGAGGGAATGACCCATCGGGGCAATACTCACGGTTTGTTTTCTTTGGATCGTCCCCTGGAGAGGACGGGGGGTCGGCTGCCGAATTCCACACCCCGGGGGCCCGTCAAACTCACTCCCCCGAAATTTTTCGTAAGTGTCTCAAAACGGGTTCGGACACGAACCGGGACACGTCACCCCCAAGACGAGAGACCTCCCGGACGAGGGACGCGGAAAGAAAAGAATACTTCTGATCTGGCGTGAGGAATACGGTTTCGGCCCCACTCCACAGCTCCCGGTTCATCTGGGCCATCTGAAATTCGTATTCGAAATCGGAGACCGCCCGCAGACCCCGTATCACGAACTGGGCCCCGACTTCTCGGGCGAAATCGACAAGCAGACCCTCGAACCGGCAGGCTTCGATCCCGTCATCGTCCCGAAAAACTTCCTCAACCATTTCCAGCCGCTCTTCGACCCCGAAAAGCTCGCTCTTCGCCGGAGACGCTGTGCGTGCGACCGCAACCAATACCCGATCCGCGATGACCAACGAGCGGCGAGCCACGTCCTCATGCCCCTTGGTGATCGGATCGAACGAACCCGGATAGATGGCCACGACCGGATGAACCCGTGTCATGATTTCGCCTCAACGATGGAAATGAGTGTGTCTCCGTACCGCCGCTGACGGAGCCCGGGAAGGTCCGGAGTCGGATCGGTCGTACGATGCTCAACCCAAAGCTGGGACGCAAACGCAGTCGCCTCGAAGCGTTCGATCAAGCTGGCCGCGAGCCCCTTCCCGTACGGCGGGTCTGCGAGGGCGAGGTCGAAAGATCCAGCGCCCAAGCGGCTCACATACTCCATGGCATCTCCACTCAAGATTTCCACCTCCGACGCGGCATCGAGCAGCTCCGCGTTGGCCCGTATGGCCCGCAACGCCCCCGGCGCCCGTTCCACGAACACGATCCTCTCGGCTCCCCGGCTCAACGCCTCGAACCCCAGGGCCCCGGAGCCGGCAAAGAGGTCGAGCACCGTTGCCCCTTCCAGGTCCGGACCCAGCGCCGCCATCCACGATTCCCTCACACGATCACTCGTGGGCCGGATGCCCCGTCCCCGGAGCGTCTTGAGTCGACGTCCCCGCCACCGTCCGGCGATGATTCTCATTCTGGAAGGCTACGGCCTTCTTCCTGTGGCGGCAGCGGACGACTCTCACCCGAGCCCTTCGGGTCCGATCGCCGCACGTCGAGGAGGTGGGCCTCAACCTGCCGGCGTCCTCGGAAAACGGCCAGCTTCACCTTGAATACGAGGTCCACGGGGCCCGTTCCGAGGCTCTCGGGAGTCACGCGATCGACGAGCCCGAAGCCGATGGCGTCGATCGTATGATCGGACTGAGTGACTTGGAGCTTCAGGTGGCCCTTCCCCACTTCCCGGGCAGGACGTGTGAGATCGACCTGGCGTGCCAAGAACACCGGCGCGGGATTACCGACGCCGAACGGCCCGAGGTAGGAGAGCAGGTGTGCGAATCGCTCCGTCATGGCGGAGAGAGGGATCTCGAGTTGCGGTCTGATGACGGGGCGAGGCTGCTCTCCTCGCAGACGCTCTCGGGCCTCCGCGTTGAACATGTCCCGGAATTCCCCGATGCGATCCGCCGCGATATCCATACCGGCCGCCGCGCGGTGTCCGCCAAAACGACCCAGATGCTCCCTGCAAGCCTCGACCGCGCCCAAGAGATCGAATCCGGGAATCGAGCGTGCGCTGCCACGGCCCTGCCCGTCGGCGACAGCGATCAAGACCGTGGGGCGATGGATCCGCTCGACGATCCGCGAGGCGACGATGCCGATCACGCCCGGGTGCCACCCCTCTCCCTCGAGCACGACCCCGAAGTCCTTGGAGGGGTCGAACACCCCCTCCAACCGGTCGAGCGCCTCTCCCAAGGTCCGCGTTTCTTCCTCACGCCTCAGGTCGTTCGCGTCCTCGAGACGGTCTGCCAGCGCTGAAGTGTGCGCCACGTCGTCCGACATCAGCAACTCGAGCGCGGTCGTCGCCTCTATCATTCTCCCCGCGGCGTTGATGCGCGGGGCGATGCGGAACCCCACTTGGCCGGCATCGATCGCCCCGTCTCCGAGTCCGGCTCGCACCATCAGGGCCCTCAGGCCGGGCAGCTTGGTTCGAGCCAACGCTTTGAGCCCGTAACGAACCAAGGTGCGGTTTTCTTGATTCAGCGGGACCACGTCGGCAATCGTGGCGAGCGCCACGAGGTCGAGCGACGAATACAACTCCTCCAGGTCGATCCCTTTTTCTCTTACGAGGGCTTCGCACAGCCGATACGCCACACCGGTGCCGCAGAGACCCTTGTTCGGATATCCGCAGTCGACTCGATTCGGATTGACGACCGCGAGCGCCGGAGGAAGCGTCTCAGCCGGCGTATGGTGATCCGTCACGATCACGTCGAAGCCGGCGGCGTTTGCCTCCGCCACGGCGTCGTGGGCTCGAATTCCGGAGTCGACCGTGACGATCAAGCCTGCTCCGGCTTCCTTCGCCGCGCCGATCCCAGCGGCCCCGAAATCATAACCGTCGCGGAGTCGGTGGGGCACGAAAGGGACCGCGTTCCCTCCCAGCCGACGAATCCACCTCGTCAGGAGGGTGGCACCCGCAATCCCATCCACGTCGTAATCGCCGTGAACAAGAATCGTTTCTCCCCTTCGAACCGCATCGAGGATCCGTTCCGTGGCCGGAACGATCCCCGCGAGCGAATCGGATAAGTCGAGTTCGGAAAGAAGGGGCCGTAGAAACGCCTTCGCGCGATCCGGATCCGCCAGATCTCGCTGCACCAACAGCGCACAAAATACGGCGGGAAGGGACAGCGCCTCCTGGAGCGACCGCACGACCTCGGGAGGTGCCTCGCCGGGTTCCTCCCACAGGGGCTCGACCGAAGGGATCGCCGATGGGGAAGTCAGAGCCCCTGCTTCCACGTCAGCGGCTCCGGGGCGCCCCGCCCACCTCGCCGATCACCCTTCTAGGCGTCGGCAGTCGGATCTCGCGGCTCGGCTCCCTCGGCCACGATCTCGATGTCAGCCACCTCTCCGTCCTCGGCCCCCTCAATCGCCTGCTCCTCGTCAGGGACATCGTCGGAGGCGACGTCCTTGACCGCCTGGTCATCCGCAGGGACATCGTCAGAGGTCACTTCCTCGACCGTCTGCTCCTCGTCAGGGATATCGTCAGAGGCGGCGTCCTTGACCGTCTGGTCATCCGCAGGGACATCGTCAGAGGCGACTTCCTCGACCGTCTGCTCCTCGTCAGGGACATCGTCAGAGGCGACGTCCTCGACCGTCTGCTCCTCGTCAGGGACATCGTCAGAGGTCACTTCCTCGACCGTCTGCTCCTCGTCAGGGACATCGTCAGAGGCGACGTCCTCGACCGATTGCTCCTCGGTAGGAACGTCGTCGGACGTGTCGGACGTGTCGGAGATGGAAGTGGCGCCCTCGGTGGCCTCTTCATCTGTGGCGACCTCGACGGTAACAACGTCGTCGACGGACTCCGACCCCACTTCGGGGGCCAGGTCGTCCGGAGCCGGACCGGAGGCCTCAGCCGCCACCTCCTCTGCTGCCGTCGCCTCTGCGGCCACCTTCTCTGCTGCGGCCGCGTCCTCTGCCTCTTCACGAGCAACGGCCTCGGAGAGGGCAGCCCGCTCCTCATCTCGCTGGTCGGTCGAAGCCTTGAGGGCTCGCTCGATCCTTTCTCCCTCTTCCTGGGCCCGAGCAAGTCCCTCGGGGGATTCCGGCGTCAGGATCACGCCACAACCCTCACACCGGAACATCCCGTCGCCATGACGTATCTGATTCTGAATCTGAAGCGGGACCATGTTGAAGCAGTTTCCACAAGCGCCGTCCTGAGTGAGTTCAGAGACGGCCACGTCTCTGGCTCCGGCCATGATGCTGTCGTAGATGCGCCGCTCCCCGGGATCGATTCCTGCCGCGAAAGCGTCTCGTTCGGTCTGAAGTGCTTCGAGCTTGCTTTCCGTGGCCCCTTGCTCCTTCACCAGCTCCTTTCGACGGGGCCCGGCTTCCTCCAGGGCCTCCTGGTATGCCGCTTCCTGCTCCTCGGACCGCTCCTCCAAACGTTTGATCTGGTCCAGGAGGCTCAGGGCCTCCTGTTCCTCGCTCTCGAGGGCCCGCCTGACCATTTCCAATTCAGCATCTACGGCCGCCTCTTCCCGCACGTTTCGGACCGCACCCATACGTTCTTGTAGCTTGGCCGCCCGGACCCGCCGCTCTTCGATCGTCAGCTCGATCCTGTTTTCTTCGAGCTTGAGCTCGGTGAGCCGCTTTTCAAGCGCCTGAACCTCCTGCTCCAGCCGGAGCACCGGCGCGTCGACTTCCTCCAGGAGGGGATCGAAGCTCTGGGTCGCCGACCGAGCGGCCGCGATCTCCTGGTCCAGGTTCTGCAACTCCTTCAGGGATGTCCGTGTCTGTGGTGTCATGAAATGCTCTTCTGGTCCTTAAGACCTATAGGTGATTGTCCTTGATTGCTCTGCGTACGGTCGGGGACCAGTCCTGCCCCAAGTCCCGGCGCTCTTTGCTGAGCCGAGCCTTCTCGAGGAGGAGCTGGGTCTCTTGCTGCTCGTCCGAAGTATTCTGTAGGAGATGGTCCACCGCGTCGAGTCTCTCCTGCAACAATGTACTGAGGATCTTGCTCGACGACTCCTCGAAGACCCGGTGCGCTCGGCCGAGTTCCGCCGGGTCAGCCAACAGTTTCTCCAGCACCCGGGCGGCCTCGGGGGCCATTTCCTCCGGCGGATGTGTGAGTTCATGGTCCGCCAAAAGGGACTCGAAGACCGCACGATACCTGACGTCCAGAAAGTCCTTGGGACCGAGACGCTCGCCAACGCGCTCGATCCAATCGCGATCCTTGGTCATGAGAAGGAGCAGCTCACGTTCGGGGCCCATCTCAGGCGTGGTGCGGGCAGCCGGGCGGCGGCGATCCCGGCGGCGCACCACCTGCGGCTGCAAAGGTGGAGCCACGACGCGCGCCAACTCGGCTTCCAACGTGTCTCGACGCACCCCGGTGCGGTCCGAGACCTTCTTGATGTAGATGTCCCGAAGGGTGGGATCCTGGACCGCACGCAGCGTCGGAAGCAGCCGGTCGATGGCGGTCCGGGTGTGCTCGATGCTCTTGAAGTGATCGTGCTCTTCCAGGATCTGGATCTTCCTGTCGAGCACGTCGACGGCTCCGTCGATATGGCTCTGGAGCGCCTCGGCCCCCTCGGAGTGAACGATGCTGTCCGGATCCTCGCCCGTTGGGAGTGTGACCACGCACGGGTGCACGCCTCCGGCGAGAAGCAAATCCGCAGCCCGGAAGGTCGCCTTCAGTCCAGCAGCGTCGCTGTCAAACAGGAGGTGAGCCCTCGACGCAAACCGACGAAGAAGGACCACCTGGTCTGAAGTGACAGCCGTTCCGAGCGGAGCGACCGTATTTTCGAACCCGGCAGCCGCTAGGGACACGACATCCATGTAGCCCTCCACCATGAGAGCCGTCCCTTGTCGGCGGATCGTGTTCTTCGCCCAGCTCAACCCGTAAAGGATGCCCCCCTTGTGGTAGATGGGAGATTCGGGAGAGTTCACGTACTTGGGCGATCCCTCCCTTCCAACACCCAACACCCGGCCACCGAAACCCACAACTTTGCCGGAGAGATTCTCGATCGGAAAGATGAGCCGACCGCGGAATCGGTCGTACGGATCCTTGCGCTTTTCACTGCGGGTAACGAGGCCCACCTCGATGAGGACCTCTTCTCCGATTCCGTGGTGGGACGCAGCCTCGTGGAGCCCACGCCACGCGTCGGGAGCGTAGCCGAGCCCGAAACGCTCGGCTGTGTCTCGGTCGATACCCCGCTCCTCCAGGTAGGCGGTGGCCGGGCCGCCGGTCGCCTCGTCCCAGAGCGAGTCTTGGAAAAACATGCGGGCGAAGGCGTTGGCCTCGTAGAGGTACCGAAACGGGTCTTCCCCGGTCTGGCCCCGGTTCACTTCTCTGATCTCTACTCCGCTGCTGGCCGCCACGTGCTTGACCGCATCCACGAAGCTGAGACCGTGGCGCTTCATGAGGAACGCAAAAACGTCACCGGATTCCCCACACCCGAAGCACTTATAAAACCCCTTCGCAGGCACCACATAAAAACTGGGTGTCTTTTCATCGTGGAACGGGCAGCAAGCCTTGTAGTCCTTGCCGGATTTCTTGAGAGGTACGAGGTCGCCGATCACCTGCACGATGTCGGCACGGGCGCGAACCTCGTCGACCTGATCGTCCGGGATCATCTCAGAGTCGCCACCGTTACGCCGGCTCCACCCTCGGCACGCCCGCCGACCCGGAACTCGGACACGCGGCCATCGCCCTCCAGCAGCGCGGTCACACGCTCTCGCACTGCGCCGGTCCCTTTTCCATGGATGATCCTCAGCTCCGTGAGATCGGAAAGGATCGCCTCATCGAGGGAACGCAACAACGCCTGGTCCACCTCGTCCACCCGAAGGCCGCGGAGGTCGACCTCCGTGCGGACCGGTCCCTGGGGTGGTTTCCACGACACCGACCCAGGCGCCGTGTCCCGGGCCCCATCACCCGCGTCCACCAACTCCAGATCCGCCAGGTGCACTTTCATGCGGATCCCGGACGCGTCGATAACGACACGGTCGTCCCGTACTTCGGCCACTATGCCCTTCAGGCCTACGTCGAGAAGCCGTACCCGGTCACCCGGCGTGAGCGTCACAGACCCCGACTCCCTCGACGCATCTGGCCGGAGCTCTCTTTGGCGCCGGGCCGCGTCTTCGATCCTTCGGCGGGCGTTGCGGGCGGCGCCCTCCAGGTCCCGCGCCGACGACGCCTCCCGCACCTCGCGGATGGCCTCCTCGACCTCCCGTCGGGCCTCCATGAGGATCCGCCGTGCCTCCTCCCGGTTCCTCCGCTCGGCTTCACGCTCTTCCTTGCGGAGATCGGACTCGCGAACCTCTATCTCCGCGCGGAGTCCGGCGGTCTCCTCCCGCTCACGACTCAGCGTTTCGACCAGCTCGCGAGCCTCCTTCTCCTTTTTCTCGAGCCGCTCGAGAAGGTCCTCCATCGAGGCGTCACCACCCTCCATGTGGGCCTCCGCTCGCTCGAGGATTGGGGCGGGAAGCCCCAGACGACGGGCCGTGGCCAGACCATAACTGCGCCCAGGCCTCCCTTTCACGAGTTCGTACGTAGGCTTCATCTTCTCGGGGTCGAACTGGAGTGACGCGTTTACCACACCACTGCCTTCGGTGTCGAGGCGCTTCAAGGCTCCGAGGTGGGAGGTGACCACGGCCGTGGCACCCCTCTCGGAGAGGTGCTCGATCAAAGCCCGCGAAAGTGCGGCTCCCTCGGCCGGATCCGTGCCCGTTCCCATCTCATCGAGAAGAACCAGGGACCCGCTCCCAGCGTGTTCGACGACCTCCTTCCAGATCATCAAGTGGGCGGAAAACGTCGAAAGACTTTCTGTTATGGATTGCTCGTCTCCGATATCGGCGAAGATCGAATCGAAGACCGGAAGTCGGGTCCCCTCCTCGACCGGCGGGACGACTCCACTCTGGGTCAGGGAGGCGATCAGCCCCACAGCCTTCAAGAACACACTCTTCCCACCCGTGTTGGGACCCGAGACCACCAGGATCCGCTCACCGGGTTCCAAGCTCAGATCGAACGGCACCACGGGATCATCGGAATTCGCCAGCAGCAGCGGGTGGCGGCCCCGAACGATCGTCCAGCCCTCCGATTCGCCCGAGAGCTCGGGGCGAGTAGCACCCCAGTCGCTCGCGACTCGAGCTCGAGCATAGAGGGAATCGAACTCGACAAGCGCTTCCCAGCTGGCGACCAGTGACGGGTGCAGAGGCCGCAGGGCCTGTGTGATCTCGGTGAGGATCTGATGGATCTCCCGCGTTTCTTCCCGCTCGAGTCCCCGCAATTCGTTCGTAAGCTCGATGGCCATGGGCGGCTCGACAAAAAGTGTCGCACCCGTATGGGATTCATCGTGAACGATTCCGCCCACGTCCCTCCTTCCCTCGCGGCGTACCGGCACGACATAACGCCCGTCGCGAACGCCGACTGATCCGTCCGCGACCCTGACCCGCTCCGGCAGATCCTCGATGAACGCCTCCAGCTTCCGCACGATCTTGTTGCGCGAGCTGCGAAGTCGCTTGCGGATTCGGCGGAGCTCCGGGCTGGCGGTGTCCAGGATTTCGCCCGAAGCGTCCGTGGTCCTCGTGATACGATTTTGGAGGTTCGTGTCGGCGTGTAACCTACTCCGAATGAATGCGAGAGCCTCCGCTCCCGACCACCCCCCCTTCGACGACGCCACATCTAGCGCCTCGTCCAAGAG
>SMVB01071453.1_pt1 | contig 11653 bp, 12 predicted proteins | sample 2456461 | NCBI WGS metagenome assembly SMVB01 (sample SAMN11095934, study PRJNA526329) | marine sediment metagenome | biome: Marine sediment; feature: Surficial sediment; material: Deep marine sediment; isolation source: Hadal surficial sediment | place: Pacific Ocean | collected 2014-05 | depth...
ATTATTGGTTTCCCCGGAACTCAAAAAGACTTTCGAACGACCAGCGATATTGATATGAACAATGTCAGGTTGTCCATCACTATTGAAATCTGCGGTAACCGGAGCGATGGAGAATCGTTGGTTAACAACGCCTGCTTGCGCTCCGACCTCGGCAAACTCGCCAGACGGTGTTTGTACCAGTAAGCGGCCGGGAGCTCGCATGAACTTCATTATGTGGAATGGCGCACTGACGAAATTTTGCGAAACAATCAGGTCCTCGCGACCGTCAAGATTCAAATCTTCGAATACCGCCCCCCATGCAAATTCATAGTTTGCTAATTTGACTGTTTCAGCCACATCCTCAAATTTCATCGAACCCAGGTTGTGAAACATCAACCACTTCCAGTTATGTTGCTGGTCATCTCGCAAATCGCCTTTAACCAGGAAATGCGGCGGGCTCGACCCGACATTTGAAAAAAAGAAATCGACAAAGTTATCATTGTCGTAGTCACCTATGGCGATACCCATTGGGTACGTGTACTCATCCGAGGTCGGATTGGGCACGTCTGTGAAATAACCATCCCCGTCGTTTTCCCAGGTTTTAACTTGCCCAGTGTCGTGTGCAACAATCAAATCGAGGTCGCCGTCATTATCAAAATCCATAAAGGCAGATTGAAAGGTGTTGTGTTTGTAGTATAGACCGCGTTCCTTGGTCTGGTCCTCAAAGCTGTCGTCACCACGGTTGATCAGCAAAGCGCTGGTTCCACCGTAACCTTCCTTATTGAAGATGTTCAGACCCTCTATGAGATCGTTACGGATATACCCCGAGGCGTACATGTCGAAATGCCCGTCATTATTGATGTCGGCAACCGCAATTGAAAGAAAGGTCGTATCCGCCAGTGAAGGCGCATCCAATTTCCGACCGGTAAACCGACCGTCATTATTCAAGTAAAGCCAGACACCCGTGGCGCGTGCGATGATGAGATCCTGTTGACCATCTTTATTAACGTCGAGCACCAGTGCGCCCAGGCTCGATCCGCCTTCCGGCTTGTTGATGCCCGCAGCGTCTGGCACCTCGTCAAATCCACTTCCGTTAAACCTATACAGCACATCCGCTTGTTCGTGGCCGCCGCCTATGTAGATCTCATCCACGCCATCTCCATCAATGTCAATGGCTGCCCCGGCGGTGACGGGTAATGATGTCGCATCTGAAAAACTGTGCTTTTGTGATAGTTCGATCGTAACAAACGATGGTATTTCAGTACCCGCAAGATCCACATCGTAGTCGATCCGTTTGTCAAGAATTGCCCGTACTGATAGCAAAGCAAATAAAAGTACGACAATTGATAGCACTGAAAGACCAAGATATTTGAGGGTCTTTTTCAATATAATTCTCCTTGTTTCGAGCGGATTACAATCAATGTTGAAACTGAGAAAACGATCATAAACGCAACGTTCAGAGCGATTGGCATCAGATACTTACCAACTCCCGGTGCAATTACAAAAATAACAAAACTGACAATAATAAGAAGAATCGGATTGAGGATGGCCATCCATCTGGGATAAGCGCTACGACCTGTGAGAGACAGCCAAACAAAAATTATGGAAAAACCCAGAACAGCGATTCTGACAAGCGTCAAAAGACTTTCATAGCGCAGTTCGTAGAGGGCCAGTGCCGAACCCAGTGCATCCTCCGACATCGTACTCACCAGATATGCGACGTTGGCGCGTGATCCGATCCAGACGGCACCGATCATGAATCCATAGGACATGATGAGAAAGGCTAAGAAAGCCCAAAACCGGTTTGCCGGGCGAAGCATGCGATACAAGTGCCAAGTGCCTAAAAGATAAAACGGACCTCCTAGTACACCGAAAAAATGGCCGGTGGTTGCTTGCGATTCAGTGACGCCTTTGAAGAAATCGAAACCCTGTCCGTAACGCACCAGGGGGTCATAATGAAGCATGAATTCACCGGTACAGACAAGCACGGAGCCAACAATACCTGCCAAACCGGTCAGAACCAGAATTTGTCTGTCATTCAATTCCATCATGTGTAGTTATCTCCCCGGTACGTCATATAACATTACAAAAATCAATCTGGCACGTTGATGCATGTGACCAAGATTCTTGACACCCTAAACTGAAAGGGGCTGTTATTGCTATATATTCCTATAACTATATATTCCTATAATATATTAATATGTCTCCACTTCTCAACTCAAGCGCATTAATTAGCGCATGCAAAATCTGGCCAGCATGGTTCTGTAAGGATCGGATGAAACGAAAAATTGCGTTTGTTGATAATTATTAATATTGTTCTGCGCATGGTGTACCTGCAAATTTTTTTGATGAGCCTCCCCGGCTTTACCAGGGTAAGCTTTTTACATTGAGGTCAAGAATAACTCAGCGTCGGGTTTCCGAGGCGAAAAGTTCATTCATCCAGCGCACCGGATAGGCCCAGATCAACCCGTAGAAAATGGCACCGCCTAATAGTGCGAGGCAGCGACTATTTCCCTGGAGACCGTACACGATTTCCGGGATATCGAAAATGAATGTCCCCGTTAACGCACTCACGAGGCCCATGACGCCACCGATTCCCAGCATTGGGCCCCTCCCGTTCGTCCTGGAAGGATCACCGTAATAGCATTTGTCAATCCGAACAAGACGGGGAAAACAAACCAATAGGTGCCATTCCGGTCACCCATGACTCTCGCAACGTGAAATTAAAAGTCCAAGACAGCGTTGTAACAGACAGAATGGCAAATCACCTGAAAATATTCAGGGCTGGGATTAGAAATGGGTGACCGGACTTATTCCTCCACCACCACTTGATTTTCATCAATTACCTACAGGCAGTGTAGTAAAAGTGCCATTTTGTTAGTCGGTAAGCTCGGTTTACGCTGGTCTGGTGCTAAAACACGATTGGAACTTGACAGACATTCCATATATGGAATATATTCTTAATAAGGAATACTAGTGGTGTGGACAGTTGAGTTTACAGATGAGTTTGAAGAGTGGTGGAAGAACCTTTCGGAAAGTCAACAGGATGACGCCACCGCAGTTGTGGAATTGCTTGAGGAAGACGGTCCCGGTTTACGGTTTCCCCGTTCATCAGGGATTGAAGGATCGAGGTATGAACACATGAGAGAATTGCGCGTCCAGTCCAGTGGCAAACCTATTCGAATTTTCTATGCTTTCGATCCCAGACGCGTGGCTGTCTTGTTAATTGGCGGTGACAGCGGTGACAAAATTGGAACTAACCGGTTTTACGAGGAATATGCACCTGTTGCTGACCGGCTGTATGACGAACATATGGAACAGATTAGCAAGGAGGGATTGATTAAATGAGTGGAAGAAAACTTTTTAATGACCTCACAAAGGATTTCAGTCAGGATCGCCGTGTCAAAATAGAAGCGCAAAAAGTTGAGTTGCGCGAAGAAATGGCCTTGCATGACTTACGTAAGGCTATTGGTACATCTCAGGAATTAGTTGCACACTCCCTGGGTGTGAAGCAGCCCGCCATTGCCAAAATGGAACGTCGTTCAGATATCCGTATCCAAAGTTTGCGCCGGATGATCGAGGCTATGGGTGGTACGCTTGAGATCAGCGCTAGATTTCAGAATGGCAAAGTCAGGATTACGAACTATACCGACGTCGATATTGGCGTTTGAGCGCAAAATTTTAGCTCGATGCTGCTAATGCGCGAAGCGTTGCAAAATACGTTTTCTCTATAAAGCACAGACACCCACACCCAAATCAGTGTGGGTGTCTTGTGTTTTGCTCAATGCTTGCAGGCAATCAACTGCTTATGGAGTTGCTCCCTCGCTTTTCAGTAGCTGAGAGTGTATAAAATCATAGGTAACGGCCACCGAACCGGGAGATTCCCTATGCGGGCTGAAGAACTAAAAAGTGAAGTTAGAAAACTGGATGTATCGGAAAAACTTTTGCTTGTTGAAGAGGTTTGGAATGAAATCGCCAAGTCAAATGAAGAACTGCCTTTGCCTGAGTGGCAGAAAAAAGAACTGGACAAAAGGCTGAAGTCATATTCACAGGGAGAGGCTCAAACAACTGAATGGCATCGGGTCCACGAAGATCTTAAAAATAGCTACAAGTGAACCTGCGTTATTCTTAAAGGGCAAAAATCGATATTGATATAGCCATGGGTTGGGATGAAAGTCAGAGAAGGGGTTTGGGATTTGAGTTCCTGGATTGTTTGGAGGGAACTATCAACCGTATTGAGGAAAGACCAGAACTAGATTCAGTGAAATGCAGAAGTTATCGGAGTGCTTTGATCAGAAGATTTCCATTCTCTGTTTTCTACACAATTGAAAAATCTGAAATAGTCGTTCATGCAGTTTTTGACAGTCGGCAAGATCCGGCAAAAGGCCCATAGACTGGTGAGCGTCTATGAAAAGCCCGGTAACCCATGGCTCTCGCAACGTGAAGTTGTGGGTGTCGCAGCTTTGCTCCCTCAGCTTCTCTCCGAGTCCCTGACTTTTTCTGCAGGTCAAAATCGGCGTACAATCATCAACCAACACCAAAACGGGAGAATCAAGTGACTATTACGCTACTACAACTATGGATGCCAATACTCCTCGGTGCGTTTCTGGCGTGGATCGCGAGCGCGCTGATTCACATCGTGGCCAAGTATCACAACTCTGATTATCAGGCGCTATCGAATGAGGAAGAAGTCATGACGGCGGTTAGAAACGGCTCACCCAAACTTGGTATTCACACCCTCCCCTACTGCACTGACATGTCCGAAATGAACAAGCCGGAGGTGCAGGAAAAATTCAATAAAGGACCTGTCGCCATTCTTACCGTGTTTCCAAACGGTCTTCCGAACATGGGCAAGTTGATGCCCCAGCAGATCGGGTTTTTCCTGTTTGGTATGGACACCCATGGTCCACCACCGCGAAATACTTACTTGATGCAGTGATTTATGCTTTGGTGGTTGCTGGCTCCTTCGCCTGGCTGTGGCCGGTTTGATCCGAAGAAGCAGTACCCGAAGAGTACCCGAAGAAGTAGCCAATGGGCCGGGTACTTTTTTTTGCGTTTAATGTATCCGGCCCCGTGTTTGTCGGTTCTAATCTGCCTCACCCTGGTGTCATGTTCGCAATCCAATGATTCCAATCAGACACCGGCAGGGAACACCCGGTCAGAAATGCTTCTCTCTGACTATGAGGGCTTATATGAGTATGAGCACGGTTCTTCACTTATCATGGTTCAAGGGCCGAAGAACAAGCTGCTGTTCGCGTCAATAAATGATGCTCGATATCCTTTGAGGCCGGCAACAAAGGACGTTTTTTTGAACGCCGGAGATATTGAGGTGATTTTTGTACGCGATGAAAACGGCGAGGTCATGGGATACCGCGAAAATAAAGCCAAAATTCTTGAGGACAACCCATTATTCAAATTACTCGACAGAAGCAAACGCCTGCCCGCTTCAATATGGCACGCCAAGCCTGAGAACGCTCCAGACACATACACATATCGTGCACCAGAAGACCTGGATGACGGCATTGATGTTGCTTCGTTAAGCACTGGTGACCCATTGCTGGACAGCCTGTCTGCTATGACCACACAGGTTTACGCCGAGGCTTTTCCGGGTCTGAACAGTGCATTGGTATATAAAAGCGGTGCTCTCGTTTTTGAAGAGTATTTTTATGAATTCAATCGGGACACGCCGCACCAGCAACGCTCCGCGACCAAAACTTTGGTGGCGTTGTTGGCGGGTGCAGCAATCGACTCAGGCGCTATTTCGTCGGTTGACGAGAAAATTATGCCCTATTTCGGTCAGTACAAAGATTTAGCCAATGTCGATGATCGAAAACGCGCCATAACCATTGGCGACCTTCTGTCAATGCAATCGGGTTTTGATTGCAATGACTGGGGTGACTCCGCTGGCAACGAAAGTAAAATGGTGCAAACAGATGATTGGGCACGGTTCATGCTGGACTTGCCAATGACGTCCGCACCTGGGACAACAGGTTCATATTGCTCTGGTAACGTGGTTCTTGTCGGCAAAATTATTGAAACAGCAACGGCTAAGCCACTCAAAGAATTTGCCGATGATGTTTTGTTCAAACCCTTGGGCATCAAAAACTATCAGTGGGATTTTCGGCCAGACCTCTCAAATGCCAATAATTTCATTCAAGCCTGGCTAACACCGCGGGATATGATGAAAATTGGAATACTCATTGCAGATAACGGCGTATGGAATGGTGAGCAGGTCATTTCAACTGACTGGATATCGGATCTCACAGCAAGGCAATCTGAAATTGGCGATACAGCCTACGGTTATTTCTTCTGGCTCCGGTATTTGATCAAGGACGGAAAACGCTACGAAACCCCACAATCGTCGGGCAATGGGGGGCAAAAAACCATCCTGCTGAAAAAATACGATGCGATTATTGTGTTTACCGGCGGTGCTTATAATCAGCAGTCACACAGCAATGATTTGCTTTCGGAATATGTATTGGCGGGAATTGCACGATAAATCGAAGCAGCAACAGCCCAAACAAGAAAAGGCGCCTGCGAACGGGTAATCCTCCCCGGATATTCCGGAGACTCACTATTGAGAGTCTGCTCGGTCGGATGACCGCGTTAGTTGCTACACGCCTTTGTGTTCTGATTTATACTAACGCTGATTTTGCCGTCGCCATCGGAACCGGCAATTTTGTGTTGAACAATCCAGGAAACAATGAACAGGTCGGGCCAAAAATTATGAAATATATATCAGTTTTACTAGTTGCATATTGCACGCTGTTTAATAGCAGTCACAGTCAGGCCTTTGAGCCGGACATCATGGACAAAATGCAACTTTCTGTTGCACAGGCAATGATTAAAGCCAAGAAAAGCGACCCCACATTGAAAAGATGGTTTGAGGAGGCCCATGCCTATGCGGTATTTCCAAGTGTGGGCAAGGCCGGCATCGCCATCGGTGGTGCCTATGGAAAAGGACTGGTCATCCAGGACGATGAAGTTCTTGGCAGAACGTCACTTACGCAGGTGACCATTGGCTTGCAATTGGGCGGCCAGGTTTATGCTGAGTACATCTTCTTCAAGGACAAGACAGCTTTGAACAATTTTCGACGTGGTAACTTCGAAATGGGTGCCCAGGTTTCTGCGGTGGCGGTCACTGCGGGTGCGTCTGCAGACACCAGTTATAACAGTGGAGTAGCCGTTTTTACCAAGGCAACGGGCGGCTTGATGTTTGAAGCCAGCGTCGGCGGGCAGAAATTCAAATACCGGGATTACTAGTTTACTTACCTTTAATATAAGCGATTGGCACACCCAGGTCCGCGTTAGACGTGCGCACCATTACCAGGCCTTTAGGGAAGTCGTCGGTCTTGGGCTCTACGGCGATCGCAACGCCCTTGTAAATCACGCCATTATCCAGTGTAACGACGACTGGTTTTGGCTCTTTAAATGTATGAGGCGCGTCTTTTTCTATTGCGTCAAACAGTTCAGTCTGAACCGTGTCGTAGTCAGGATTACTCATATATTTGCCCAATGGTCAGGAATTTCTGCCTCCATCTTAGCTGATATACAGTTTGGGAGTTCCAAAAACTGATATTCGCTTCGGCAATCAAGCTGATACGAAATCTGTAAGCCCAAAAATGACGGCATTGGCAGGCACCACCCGCCCCCGCTATCTGCTGTCAGCGGTTCTGCTACACTTTGAATTAAAATCGGTTAAAGGATGCTTAGATGAACTCCACTCTGTCGAGACGGAACTTCGTGGGTCTGCTTGGTCTGGGCCTGACTTTGCCTATGGTGGGCAGGATGTTTGCAGACGTTGGCACGCTAAATTATCGCATCCGGACAATAACCGCAGGCGTTCAAATACCAACTGCTTTCAATCTCGACCAGGCCCAGGCTGCAGTGGTCTACCTTAAGAATGCGCGCGAGGTTTTTGTGGCTGAAGGCTACGAAGTCCAGTCTCTGCGTTTGGCAACTCAACCATTGCAACAATATCTTCCCGACTGGAAAAGCCGAGCGTCACTTGAAGCCATCAAGGCCCTCGACCAGTTTGCTGTCGAGCAAGGTGTCGTTTGCAGCATTGGTCCGGTGATTACCGCCGATGAGTATCACCGGGAGTTTGCTAGCTGGGCCGTGCGTCTTGTTGAGCAAACAAAAAACATCAGCTTTAGTTGCCGGATCGCTTCCGGTGAACACGGGGTGCACCACCACGCAGTGCGTAGTGCCGCCGAAACCATTCAGGCTCTTGCGGCAGGAACCGCAGGCGGAGAGGGTAATTTCCGGTTTACAGCAACTGGCTTCATTCCCGCCGGTACGCCATTTTTTCCAGCGGCTTATTTTGATCGGGGTAAAGCCTTCAGCATCGGTCTCGAATCTCCAAACCTGCTGACAGAAGCGTTCCAGGGACCGCTTGATCTTCGGCAGGCAAAGCAACGACTCAAGGAAAGCATGGAAGCAGCACTTGGCCCGGTGGAGCGGCTTGGTCGCAAACTTGCCGACAATTCGGGTTGGGATTACATGGGTATCGATACATCGCCTGCCCCTGGCCTTGATGCCAGCATCGGTCAGGCGATCGAAACGCTTACCCATGCACCGTTTGGGAGCCCTTCCACGCTTGCCGGTTGTGCAGCCATTACAGATGTACTAAAGGGCCTGAGTGTAAAAACCTGTGGCTATTCCGGCCTGATGCTGCCGGTTCTGGAAGACCCGGTATTGGCGCAGCGTGCCAGTGAGGGCAGATACAGCGTCTCTGAACTACTACTTTACTCAAGTGTGTGTGGCACCGGGCTCGACGTGGTGCCGCTGCCTGGTGACACGTCGGCGGAATCGCTCGCCGCCTTGGTCACGGACGTGGCAGCACTGTCCGCCAAATATCGCAAACCCTTGTCTGCGCGCCTGTTTCCGATCCCCGGTAAAAAAGCCGGGGAGACAGTGAGTTTTGATAACCCCTACCTCACTGAATCCATCGTCATGTCACCCGGTTAGCCGGAACCAGCGTAAAAAACTGCTCGTGTGATATTAAATATAATTATTAAGTAATACATATAAGCAGATGATATATATGGATAATAATATATTAAAAGACATCCAAAACATCGTCGGTTCCAACGGTATATTGCTTGGTGAGGATGTTTCAAGCCGTCCCCATGCCTGGTCATCGCTGACGGGCTGCCTGGCAAAGGCGATTGTCCGACCGGCGAATACCGATGAATTATCCAGGGTAATGCAGCTTTGCCACGCCAACAACCAAACCGTCGTCACCCATGGCGGCCTGACCGGATTGGTCGGGGGCACCACCACTAACTCCGACGATATTGTAATTTCCCTCGAGCGGATGACCGCCATTGAGCCGGTCGATACTGTTAATCGCAGCGTGACGCTTGAGGCTGGCGTGCCCTTGCAACGGGTGCAGGAAGTTGCTGAACAAGCCGGACTGTTGTTCCCGCTGGATATGGGCGCCCGTGGCAGCGCCACCATTGGCGGGAATATCTCCACCAATGCGGGTGGCAACAGCGTCATACGCTATGGAATGACCCGTGAACAACTGCTGGGGGTCGAAGCGGTGCTTGCAGATGGAACCATCATTTCAGCCCTCAACGGCGCGATCAAGAACAACACCGGTTATGACCTCAAACAGTTGTTTGTCGGCTCAGAAGGCACGCTGGGCATTGTTACACGTGCAGTACTGCGCCTGCGCCCCCTGCCCCGTTCAAGAAACACCGCCCTGGTTGCGGTTGCAGACTTTGACTGCCTGTCAGCATTTCTGGCAGAAATGGACTCTGCCCTCGGCGGCACCTTGAGCGCATTCGAGGCGATGTGGAACGACTTCTACCGCCTGATCATTGGTGATGGCAGCAAGCATGGCCAGCCACTTGATTTAAAGCATCAGTTTTATGTATTGCTGGAGTCGACAGGGGGTGACCAGGAAGCCGACAGTAGCCGCTTTGAAAACGCATTGAAACAAGCATTCGAGGCAGACCTGATCGTTGATGCGGTGATTTCGCAAAGCGGTCAGCAACGCAAAAACCTGTGGGCGATTCGTGATGACATTAAAGGCATGACCAGGGCTCTGGACCCGCCAATCACTTTCGATATCAGTCTCAGTATTCCGTTGATGAACGATTACGTTGATGAAGTAGGTGCAAAATTAACGGCCAAATGGCCGGATTCACGGATGGTTACATTTGGCCATCTCGGTGACGGAAATTTACATTTGGTGATAACGGTCGGCAGCCTGCTGGAAAGTGAAGTCCACGCAGTTGAAACGATTGTTTACCAGGCACTTGGCCAACGCAATGGGGTCATTTCGGCAGAACACGGAATTGGCCTGGAGAAGCGGCAGTACCTTAAACACTCCCGCAGTGAAGCCGAAATTGAACTAATGAGGACGTTGAAACGGGCCTTGGATCCCAAGGGCATTCTGAACCCCGGAAAAATATTCAGCCTTTAGAGTCCGGGGCTGAAACCGGTTCATACGGCAGGTTCCAACTGCAAAAAATTTCGCTGTCGCGGGAACCAGACTGATATTTTGGTATCTAAGTTCAGGTCATTCATAGTTGAATAAGGAGTTGTGTTCATGAAAATACTTCAAATCCGATTTCTGATTGCTGCCCTGTTGGTATGCGTGGTTTCCATCAGTCCGGCAATGGCCAGAAAAGCCTTACCAGAGGTCAATGATGAGGGCATGGAACTGGTCAAAAACTCCAAACTGGCCACTGTTTATGCCGATCCCGATGCGGACCTGGGTATTTACAACCGCATCTGGCTTCTCGATGCAACGGTTGCATTCAAAAAGAACTGGAAGCGCGAGCAAAACCGATCTTACCCGCTCAAGGTCAAAGACAAAGACATGCTGGTGATCGAGGAGGACATTTCCGGCCTGTTCCGTGAAGTGTTCACCGAGGAACTGCTTGCGGGCGGCTATGAACTGACCACCGAGGCCGGTGAAGATGTTCTCAAGATACTGCCGGCGATTGTCGACCTCGATGTGCATGCACCGGATATCCGGAGCAATCCTGGTCGCACCTACACTTTCTCGGAGTCTGCAGGGGAAATGACCTTGAATCTTGAATTATTTGATTCTGTTACCGGAGATAAAATCGCCAAGGCCACGGACAGGAAACGGGATTTCCAAAGAGGATACCTTGAGTGGCGCACAAGCGTCAGCAACCGGGCGACAGCCAAGCGAATGATGAGGTCATGGGCCAAGGCCCTTCGCGAAGCTTTGGACGAAGCCAGGGCAACGACCAGCGGAAAATAGACCCCGCAGAAATAGACCATAAAGCCACTGTTTGAAAACGGGTGCCAGGGCCAGTGGTGAATATCTATTCAATAAATAGCTGAAAACCTGCCCACCTCGCAGGTGACGCGTCCATGTTGGCGTTAAGAATCTGACGTTTGCTGGTTGCCAGCGCTTCGGAAATATTCCCGGAACGCTGCAATTCGGCATAAAAACGGCCTATCAAGTCACCGGAGATCGCCTGTTTGGTCGCCCATAGACTGCCAATGACGGCCTGTGCCCCTGCATCGAGAAAACCGGACACGATAGGCAGTTGGCTGCGAAAGGCTGAATCAGGGCTTCCGGTGCGCCGCGTGGCACTGAGAAATACCAGCTCAGCATTCAGTTTGCGCGGCCATATATCCGCGGGCCGAAATGACTCCCGGCCCGAACTGGTAGCGGTCGCAGAAA
>SMVB01374934.1_pt1 | contig 11653 bp, 12 predicted proteins | sample 2456461 | NCBI WGS metagenome assembly SMVB01 (sample SAMN11095934, study PRJNA526329) | marine sediment metagenome | biome: Marine sediment; feature: Surficial sediment; material: Deep marine sediment; isolation source: Hadal surficial sediment | place: Pacific Ocean | collected 2014-05 | depth...
AATTCTCGCGGCCCGCCACTTGTCCAAGGTCGAACGATGGCGGCCAATATATTCGGCTGCTTGCGGTGTTCTGAGATACGTCTTTTGTTTTCTATGCACGTTGTTTGACATTGCCCTGCCCCTGCCGCATGGAAATCCGGTCAATCAATTCGCGGATCTCTTCTACAGTCCAGAGCCTACAACGACCATGTTTCAAACCAGCGGGATACTCACCTGACCTAACGCCAGCCCACCACGTTGATTCGGAAACTGGGAATACTGCGAGTATCTGGGGAAGCCGGACGAATCCAGTCTGGGGAAAGGTATGGTTTTCTGACGGCATTTGCATGTGTATAACTCCACTTGATATTTAGGAGTTACAATATGCGTATCAACAGTGCAAGTCAGGGGACTGAAATACCCCTATTTCAGTCCTTTAATCCTGGTTAGAGCCGGAAGTCTAGGCCCCTATCATCAGGCCGGTTGTTCCAGTATTTGCGGAGAGTTTCTTCATTAATACCGAATATTTTGGCGGCATCTGTATTATGGAAAAGGTCAACTGCTTCATCCAGCGTAAGCCCTAAGCCTCCCTCTTTCACGCTTGCTCTAGCAGCTGCGACCCATGCCAGCGCAAGTCTATCTCTTGCATCATTTTTGCGTTGCTTCTCAAGCGGGGTGCCGCCGCGATTTACTTTTATATTAAGGGCTTCTTTGGGGTCATCTCCATCACCAATCTCAATCAACGCTCTACTCAAAAATTCCCTGTCTTCGCCCGAGAGTGTCTCAGACGCTGCAATGGATTTGCCGATGCGAACAATCCGATTATGCTGTTTAAGCAAAGAGAGATCAGACATGGTTAGGTGATGTCTCCAAAATCCGCAAAGGTTCCGCGTGAGTTGCTAATAAACTTATCTGATCAGCCTCAGTACGCATTATTAGTATCATGGAAGAGTGTGTGGATTGCTATTAATCTAGTAATGAAATGTGGGACATTTTGTGGGATATGCCAAACAAATAGTATTATATTCAATATAATCAATAAGTTAGCATTATAATTGGCGGAGAGCGAGGGATTCGAACCCTCGATAGGGGTTAGCCTATACGCCCTTAGCAGGGGCGCGCCTTCAGCCGCTCGGCCAGCTCTCCAGAATGTGCAATTTTCTCTTAGGCAGCGGTCAAGGCACGGTGTTTCAACGTGCCCAACCACAGGCGCGCGATAATACCACAAACATGACTAAAGCAAAGTAAAACAACGAGATAGGAAGAGTTTATTCCCCCGCTTCGGCAGGTTTTTCGCCGTCATGGATACGTTTGAATATCTCTTCCCTGTGCACCGCTATCTCACGTGGCGCGTCTACACCGATACGGACTTGATTTCCTTTTACTCCGAGCACAGTGACGGTGACCCCTTCACCTATCATCAGCGACTCTCCAACTCTGCGAGTCAAAATTAACATTTTCCTTCTCCAAACAGTTAGGTACTGTGCGGCCCTACCGACACACAGCGGCAATTACCCGACCTCGTCATTGGGGATGGGTGCCTGACGATCTGACTGTTATTGTTAGTTTTAGTACAGATTATGCAGAGTGCAATATATTTTTTTGTGCACCCTTATGCAGTTATTATATTAGTCAGCAGATTCGTTCTCGGGTTCCTTTTCCAGATCAAAGGATGAGTGCAGAGAACGCACTGCCAACTCGAGAAATTTCTCCTCGATAATGACCGAAATTTTTATTTCTGAGGTCGTGATCATCTGAATATTAATGCCCACGTCGGCCAGGGTGGCAAACATCTGGCTGGCCACACCCGCGTGAGAGCGCATGCCAACGCCTACCACCGAAACCTTCGCGATTCGGTTATCGCTGCGAACTTCCTTGGCGCTCAACTCAGCGCACACCTGGTTTAGGACCTCTTCCGCCCGGGGCAGGTCGTGGCGGCCCACGGTAAAGGTAAAGTCGGTGCTGTTATCATCGGCAATATTTTGCACAATCACGTCAACTTCAATATTGGCCTCGCCGATCGGGCCAAGAATTTTATGGGCCACACCGGGCATGTCCGGCACGCCCAGGATAGTGAGCTTGGCCTCGTCACGGTTGAACGCGATACCTGCTATTGTTGGCGTTTCCACGGTGGTCTTGTCCTCTAAGGTAATCAGTGTGCCGGGGCCCTCCTGGAAGCTGTGAAGGACCCTCAGCGGTACGTTGTATTTGCCGGCAAATTCCACCGCGCGAAGCTGTAACACCTTCGAACCCATGCTGGCCATTTCCAGCATCTCTTCAAAAGTAATCTGTGACAGGCGCCTGGCGCCATCCACCATACGGGGGTCGGTGGTGTATACGCCATCGACGTCGGTATAAATCTGGCATTCATCGGCCTTTAGCGCCGCGGCCAGGGCTACCGCCGTGGTATCCGATCCACCGCGGCCCAGGGTAGTGATATTGCCCTTCTCGTCCACCCCCTGAAATCCGGCAACAACCAGCACATAGCCGACCTTCAGATCCTCGTGGATGCGTTTGTCGTCGATCTCCCGAATCCGCGCTTTGGTGTGTGAGTCGTCAGTGAGAATCCGTACCTGGCTGCCATTGTACGACTTGGCTTTCACGCCGAGCTTGTTCAGGGCCATGCTCAACAGCGCGGTGGTCACCTGTTCGCCGGTGGATACCAGCACATCCAGTTCGCGCAGCACTGGCAGTTCCTGAATGTCGTGCGCCAGGCTAATCAGTCGATTGGTCTCGCCACTCATGGCAGACACCACCACCACAATATCGTGGCCCTGGTCGCGAAATTTCGCGACCAGGGCGGCGACTTGTTCGATGCGCTCGATGCTACCGACCGAGGTACCACCAAATTTTTGTACTATCAGGCTCATAATTATCCGCTGCGCCCACTCGCTCTCGTCATATCGGGGGCGCGCCATTTAACACTAAAATGAGCATAATTTATAGGCATGACTACAGCGCCGACTCCACCCACGCCGGCAGGGCTTTCAATACCCCGGACAAACCGGCGATGTCGCTGCCGCCGCCCTGCGCCATATCGGGCCTACCGCCGCCCTTGCCACCCAGGCGCTGGGCAAATTCACGCATCAAATCTCCCGCCTTCACCCGGTCGGTGAGGTCCTGGGTTACCCCGGCAACCAGGGCTATTTTTTCACCGTCGATAACCGCCGATAATAAAATCACGCCGCTGCCCAGTTTGTTTTTCACCTGGTCCAGGGTGTCGCGCAGCGACTTGGCATCGGCGCCATCGACGTTCGCCGCCAGCACTTTTATGCCACCGACTTCCACCGCCTCTGCCGTGAGGTCACCCCCGGCCGAGGTCGCCAACTTTTGCTTGAGCCGGGTGATCTCTTTATCCTTATCCCGGTTATCAGCACGCAGGGTGGCAACCTTGTCCGCCACGTTGTCAGTCGTGCCTTTGACCAGAGCGCAGACCGAACTCAACTGCTGTTCCCCTCTATCGACCAACGACAGGGCCGCAGCGCCGGTCACCGCTTCAATGCGCCGCACACCGGCGGCAATACCCGATTCCGAGACGATTTTGAGCAAACCAATATCGCCGGTGCGAGACACATGGGTGCCGCCACACAGTTCCACCGAGAAATTATCATCTCCCATCGACAGTAACCGCACTTCGTCGCCATATTTTTCCCCGAACAGGGCCATGGCTCCCGCCGCCACCGCGGAATCCATGTCGGTCACTCGCGTCGCGACCTCGGTATTGCCGCGAATGTGTTCATTCACCAGTGTTTCAATGATTTTTACGTCTTCGCCAGTAACACCCTCGAAGTGCGAGAAATCAAAGCGCAGGCGCTGGCCATCCACCAGCGAGCCCTTTTGACTCACATGATCACCCAGCACTTTACGCAGGGCGGCGTGTAACAGGTGGGTGGCGGAGTGATTGAGCTTTACCTGCTGGCGCAGCGAGGCATCCACGGTGGCTTCCAGTGAATCGCCCACACTCACGCTGCCGGATAACACCTTCACATGATGCAGATGTTGATTGCCCGCCTTGGTGGTATCGGTGACCGCCAGGCGAACGCCCTCCCCGCTCAGATAGCCGGTATCCCCCACCTGGCCGCCCGACTCCGCATAGAACGGCGTGCGCTCCAACACGAGCACGCCCGCTTCATCGGCAGACAGGGCCTCGATCTGCTCACCCTCGCGCAGGATTGCGGTTACCTGAGCCCGCTCGTCGAGGCATTCATAACCGACAAAGGCCGTGTTGCCATCGAGCGTCAACACCTCGTTGTAATCAATTTTAAAGCTGCCCCCCTCCTTGGACCGACTGCGCTGTGCAGCCATGGCTGCTTCATAGCCCGCCATATCCAGCGTGAGGCCCCGTTCCCGGGCGATATCGTTGGTCAGGTCGGTGGGAAAACCATAGGTGTCATACAGCTTAAACACCACATCGCCGGGAATTTCATCACCCGACAATTGCCCCAGTGCCTCATTCAGGATGCTCATGCCATTGTCGAGGGTTTTGGCGAACTGCTCCTCCTCGGTGAGCAGGGTTTTTTCAATGTGGCTCTGTAATTTCACCAGCTCGGGGTAGGCTTCGCCCATTTGCTGAGCCAGTGGGGCAACCAGTCGATAAAAGAATGCGGAGGTAGCGCCCAATTTGTTGCCATGGCGCACGGCGCGTCGAATGATACGGCGCAACACGTAGCCGCGCCCCTCATTGCCGGGCAAAACGCCATCGATAATCAGGAACGCGCAGGAGCGAATATGATCGACGATCACGTTGAGGGAGGGGTGTACCAGGTCTTGCTGATCAAGCAGCTGCGCCGCCGCTTTCAACAGCGCCTGAAACAAATCAATTTCATAGTTACTGTGGACGCCCTGCAGCACCGCAGCGAGCCGTTCCAGCCCCATGCCGGTATCGATGGAGGGATTGGGCAGGGGCTTCATCTCACCGCCCTGTTCCCGGTTGTATTGCATGAAGACCAGATTCCAGATCTCAACATAGCGATCCAACTCATCATCGGCACTGCCCGGGGGCCCCCCGGGCACGTCGGGGCCATGGTCGTAAAACAATTCAGAACAGGGGCCACAGGGACCGGTATCGCCCATCTGCCAAAAATTAGCTTCATCCAGCCGAGAAAAACGCTCGGGGCTCACGCCAATCTCATTCATCCAGATGTCAGCGGCTTCATCATCCGAGATATGAACTGTCACCCACAGTTTTTCCTGGGGTATCCCCATTTCGCGGGTGAGAAAATCCCATGAAAATTGAATCGCCTCGCGCTTGAAATAATCGCCAAAACTGAAGTTGCCCAGCATTTCGAAGAAGGTGTGGTGGCGCGCGGTATAGCCCACATTTTCCAGGTCGTTGTGTTTGCCGCCGGCGCGCACACAGCGCTGGGAGCTGGTGGCACGCACATAGGCGCGCGGCTCGGCGCCCAAAAACGTATCCTTGAACTGATTCATACCCGCATTGGTAAACAACAAAGTGGGGTCATCGCCCGGCACCAGCGAACTGCTGGCAACCCGGGTATGGCCCCGACCCTCAAAATAGGCCAGAAAGGCTTCGCGTATCTCGGTTGTCTTCACAGTGCGGTCTTCACAGTTTGTTTTCGGAGAATATTTGCCCGGCAATGATATGCAGGTGTAGATGAAATACCGATTGGCCGGCGTCGGCGCCATTGTTCACGACCAGCCGAAAGGCGTCGGCAACGCCCAGTTGCTCGGCGATCTTTCCCACCGCCAACATCAGGTGGCCCAACAGCGCCTGGTCTTCTGCGCCGGCATCGACCAGGCGGGGAATCCATTTTTTGGGAATGACCAACACATGCACGGCGGCCTGGGGATGAATATCATGAATTGCGACGCAATGTTCATCCTCATAGATGAATTCACTGGGAATCTCACCGCTGATAATCTTGCCAAATATGGTATCGGAACTGAACCCTGACATAGGCCTAACCCAGCTTTTCGTCAGCGGTGAGCGCTCTGGCTTCGCTTTCCAGCATCACGGGAATGCCATCGCGTACCGGGTATGCCAACCCGCTGGCCTTGCAAATCAACTCGTCTTTTTCTTTATCGTATTCCAGCGGTGCCTTGCTTACCGGACACACCAAAATGCTCAGCAATTTTTTGTCTATCATTGTATTCTCAAAGTCGAATGCAGGAGCCGCATTATACGGGCTTTTTCAGGGCTTTGGCATGGCCGGTGCAAGTAATTGCGGGTCGATACGCTGGTTGCGCCAGTTCATGCGCCAGTCCAGGTGAGGACCGGTGGCGCGCCCGGTGGCACCCACTTCGCCAATGATGTCACCGGCACTCAGCTCATCCCCCACTTTTACCAACACTTTGCTCAGATGCAAAAAAGAGGAGGACAGCAGGTAACCGTGATCGAGCACGATGGTGCCGCCGGAATAGAACAAATCCGGTTCGGCCAGGGTCACCACGGCCGCCCCCGGCGCACGCACCACACTGCCGGTGGGGGCCGCGACATCCACCCCGTAGTGGGGCCGCCCGGGCTCGCCGTTGTAATACCGCTGACTGCCATACACGCCGGAAATGGGACCCTCAATCGGCCAGGTAAAACCTTCGAACACAGCGCTGATCAAGTCGGGTCGGTCCAGGCGTTTGGCGCGGGCCGCACTCACCAGGGCCGCTTCACGGCGGATACGGGCCAGCTGTTCCGCCGGTGGGTGCACGGTTTTGGCCGGCACGCCTTCCACCCGCTGAATCTGATAATCGCGGCGGGTGATCTGCAAGGTTTCCCTACACTCGGCACTTTCATTTAGCCTGGTCACAACCAAATCTGCGGTCTTGGGCGCATCCCGGCCAAAGCCGAGGAAGGTGGTGCCGTCGGCCATAACCTCCAGCGCCTGGCCGTCCAGGCTCACCTCGCTACCCGGCACCACCACGCCCCAGATAAAACCGCCCTGCTGCGGTGCCACATTGAAATCGATACACGCGGCAGCCAGTGGCTGGGCAAACACCACCGCAGCAAACGCGGTAAATAAAGCTCTCATTGATAAATCCCTGTTTCGTATCCCGGGGATTTTAGCGCAAACCATGAGTACAATGCGATCTATGAGCCGATACAGACCACCGCGCGGCCGCGGATCCACCGTCATCACCCCCGAGGGTGAAAAAATGCTGCGCGCCGAATTACATCAACTGTGGAAAATTGAGCGGCCGCAGGTTACCCAGGTCGTGCATGAGGCGGCCAAGAACGGCGACCGATCGGAAAACGGCGATTACATTTACGGCAAGCGCCGCCTGAGGGAAATAGATTCCCGAGTGCGATTTCTCAATAAACGCCTGGATGAACTGGAAATCGTCGATCGTCCGCCCTCCGATACCAGCAAAATATTTTTCGGCGCAAAGGTGGTGCTGGAGGACGAGCAGGGCAATGAATTTCGCTGGCGGATTGTGGGGCCGGACGAGTTCGACCTGGCTCGGGGAAAGTTGAGTGTGGACTCGCCTATGGCCAGGGCGCTGTTAGGCAAATCCCTGGACGATGAGGTGGATGTTCGCAGTCCCTCAGGCGATCGAAACTACCTGATCACCGATATCCACTACGCGATCGACTGAGCCCTAGAAGGCCCATTCCACACCCACAGAGGCGGTGCGCGGCTTGTTGGGGCGGGCTCCGTCAGGCTCGCGAGAAACAATGGACTGCTCGTCAAACAGGTTTTCCACTTTGAGGAAGAACTGCATATCGTCGTTAAAGGCATAGCGGCTGATGTAGTCCAGCACAAACAGGTCTTCGGTGGCCTCGAAATCGCCGCTGCTGTTGTTACAGCCAACGTCCACACACATTTCGTCAATATATTTGGCAACGATGTAGTTGTCCCAGCCAAATGCGGTTTCCACACCCACTCGCACGCTGAACAGATTCTCCGGCACAGAGGCCAGTTGATCGCCTTTGGAGATACCATTTACCGCGTTGTCCCGGCTGATTTCAGCCCGGGTGTAGGTATACATTGCCTCCAGCGGCATCGTCATACCTGCGACATTCCACACGGTGCCGAGCTGAAATTCCAAGCCGGATATCTCCGCTTCACCGGTAATAAACGAGCCCGAGGTCGAGCCGTCGCTACAGGGACTGGCGTTGGAACAGTTTTCGCTTTTGTTGTCGAAGTCACTATAGAATCCAATCGCTTCGACGAACCATTCGCCGCGATAGCGTATGCCCGCTTCCCAGTTAATGCTGACCTCGGGATCTTCGCTTTCCTTGGCGCCGCCACCCAGTGGGGAGAAGCCGCGGTGAACCCCCGCCAACAGCTGCCAGCTATCGCTCAGGTTGTAGGTGAACGACGCGCCGGGCAACCACTCAGCGGTTGAGTTGCTGCGCTGACTGGCCAGATCGCTGCGCGCTGGATCACCGTATTCCTTTCGCTCGGAATCCACGTCTTCGTAGCGCAGGGCCAAGTTGAGGCTCAGGGCGTCGCTGACCTGCCAGCTGTCAACCATCCAGAACGACAGGGCATCGGCTGTTTCCAGGCGGTTATTGCTGCCGCTCGGCGCTTTTGTTTCGCCGGTGAAAACCAGTTCGCCATTTATCTGATCGTAATAATCTGTGGGCTGGAAGCGATCCATTTCATCTTCGTGCACGCGCGCGCCAAGCGCGATCTGGTGGTCACCCAGATCCACATCAAAGTTCAGGTCAATGCCTTTGGATTCGTAACTTCGGCTGTTGTGCTTGTAGGACAAATGCTCGACGTCCTGGCTGCCATCCAATACCGCCTGGGCAAAGCTGTCACCGGCGTTGGCCGGCTCGATAAAAGCGTTGCCACCACTGAGTTTGAACCAATCCCGGGAAAACTCGTTGTAGTACACCAGTGCCGTAGCCGCCACGGTGTCCGATAGCTGGACACGGTAGGTCAGGTTGTAGCCCTGGTGGTCGTTGTCCATCTGATCGATACTGGACAGCCCGTAGCGGCGATCTGCCGAGGCATTAAAATTGCTGTCAGTAAGCCCCAGATAGGTCTCATCGGAAGTCTCCTGCGAGTACTGCGCCTTGAACAATACGCTCTGGCGCTCACCCTCCCAGGCCAGCTTTACCAGGTAATCCTGAATTTCGTAGCCGGTGTTGCCAGCGGAGCGATCGATATCCTTAAAGCCGTCGTTCTGGCGTTGGGCCGTTTCAAACAACCAGCCAAAGTCTCCGCTGCGGCCACCGTAGTTGGCCAGCAGGTCCATCTGATTATTCTCGCCATAGGAAAAGTTAATGGCGCCGCCGGACTCCTTTGGAATGGGCGTAGACACCATATTTACCACCCCGCCGGTGGTCTGGGGGCCATAACGCAGCAGTGAAGCGCCTTTTAGCACCTCAACGCTGTGCATGCGTGTAATGGTAGGAAAATAGTATGCCGAGGGGTTGGAGTATGGGGCCGGGGCAATCATTACGCCGTCCTCCATAAGCGTTATTTTACCCGAGCGCTCGGAAGTAGCCCCGCGGATGCCGATGTTGGGACGCAAACCATAGCCGTCTTCCTCGCGGATATAGATACCCGGCACGGTTTTCAGCAACTGATTGATATCAGTGGCTGCCTCGATGTTCATTTGCTCCTGATCAACAACTGCACCGGAACCGGGCAACTGCCGTGCATCCTCGCGGGTGCCGACAATGGTAACTTCTTCGATGGCTAAATTATCGGCGCAAATGGCGCCGCTAAAGGATGCTACCGCAATGGCCGCAGCCAAAATTCGTTTTTTCATCTGTGTTCCAGGTGAATATTGGGTCAGTATTGGCTAATGATCTGCAAATACTAATACAAATGATTCTCACTAACAACACAAATGAGAATATTTCTCATTAAGTGCGTAGCCAGCTATTCGAGGGCGGCATAGACCAGGGATTCCAATTGCCCCCTGAAATTGAAGATACTGGAAGGCATTAGCTGGGTCATAAAAATGACCACCAGTTCCTCGGTGGGATCAACCCAAAACAGCGTGCTGGCCAGGCCACCCCAAAAATAACTGCCGACGCTGGCCGGCGAGCCATTGTCAAAGGCATTGAGCTTATTGGCGAAGCCCAGGCCAAAGCCTACGCCCTGGTAAACGGTTTCACTGAAACTACCAGTGGCATAGGCCGACATATCGGCACCACCGGGCAGATGGTTGCCGGTCATAAAATCCAGGGTACGCGAACCGATGATGCGCTGGCCGTCCAGCACGCCGCCGCTCAGCAACATCTGGCAAAAGCGGTTGTAATCGGACACGGTGGAAAGCAAACCACCACCCCCGGAGAACAGGGTGCGATCCACATACTCGCTATTCTGGCCATCGTCCTGTACTTCCAACTCCTTGCGGTGATTGCGCTGGTAACACGAGCCAAACCGGGAAAGTTTGTCCGAACTGATGTTAAAGGTGGTATCCACCATGCCCAGTGGATTGAAAATAACTTGCGCTAAGTAGTCGGGAAAGCTCATGCCGGAGATCACTTCAACCAAATAGGCCAGCACATCGGTGGCCACGGAATAATTCCAGCGCTCTCCCGGTGAAAACTCCAGCGGTAATTCTGCCAACTGGTCCATCATGTCTTTTAAGGTATAGCCCGGTCTATGATTTCCCACCTGCAGTTTGCGATAGGCATAGTCGACATTGGAAGCGCGCATAAAACCGTAGGTCAGACCCGAGGTGTGCATGAACAGATCCCGTATGGTCATCGGCCGCTGGCAGGGCGTGGTTTCAAACAGCGGCAGCGAACCGGCCTTTCGCACCCGCAGGTTTTTCCATGCGGGGATATAGCGGTGCACCGGATCCGACAGGGAGAACAAGCCCTGTTCGAACAGGGTCATTAGGGCGACGGAGGTAATCGGCTTGGTCATGGAGTAAATACGAAAAATGGTATCGGCCGTAAGTGCGGTTCCCCTGTCGATATCGGCCATGCCGGCAACATCCACATAGCAAACCTCGCCCCGCCGGGCGACCATCACAAGGCTGCCGGGGATTTTCCCCGGCTCCACATATTTTTCTCGTAAATGCTTGCCGATTCGCTTTATTCGGGCCGAGTCAATACCCACCGATTCCGGTGTTACAGGGTTCATTAGTTACCTTTAGCTGTTGGCAAGATCGAGGTGGATGTTACCCCACCCCGACAAAGAATACCCAGGGTGCGCTATTGGTCGGCCATCGCCTTTTCAACATCGCCAGCCACATCTTCAGCATCGCCGCTCATGTCATCCACCGCGCTGTCCATCGCCTCACCGGCATCGTCCACCTCGTCACCTACCGCATCAGTCGCATCGGCGACCATTTCCTGGGCGTCATCCATCGCCTCACCGGTGGCTTCTACCACGGTGTCTGCCGCGTCATTTACGACATCGACAGTATCGGAGGCCATCTCTTGCGCCCCGGCAGCCGCATCACTGGCTGCCTTCGTGGCCTGATCGGCTGTGCTCTCCTCGCTGCTATCGCTCCCACAGGCCGCGATAAAAACGGACAAAACGGTCATCGTAATCAAATTCCGTAACATTTTGGTTTTCTCCAATTAGAATAGGCAAATCGTTATTATTACAATCGACCATTTCACACTTCAGTCAACTGTATTGGCAGTATAGGGAGAAAATCGAACGACTGCACTAATGTTAGCAACAAATAGAAATGTCCGGTTCTGTAGCAAATAGATTGTCCGCTTTGGGTTTGATTGCTGGAAGGCTTTTTGAGCTGTCTTCCAGCCCTACTGGTTGAGCCGCGGACATTATGCTGCAAC
>SMVB01260499.1_pt1 | contig 11650 bp, 10 predicted proteins | sample 2456461 | NCBI WGS metagenome assembly SMVB01 (sample SAMN11095934, study PRJNA526329) | marine sediment metagenome | biome: Marine sediment; feature: Surficial sediment; material: Deep marine sediment; isolation source: Hadal surficial sediment | place: Pacific Ocean | collected 2014-05 | depth...
AACATACAAGACCCCGCCACGCGGGGAGGAAAAATTCTGTACAAAGCAAGTTTTCAGTCAGCCATAAATCCATAGCGCGTTAATATTGGGTCCAGCCCCAGGCTGGCGCTTTGCTCACGAGCCGCAATCTATAAGTAATCGGTTTCATTTGCAATCTTATTGATTTATCCGCAGTTTCTTCTTATGGTACCATCTCCTAATGGACCGCGACCCGATGAAACGCTCCCTCCTCTCTTTACAATACTACAGCCTCCCGGATGAAGTCGGCGGTGCCTGGGGATTGACCCACGAGGTCAACAAACGGCTGGCGGCACGGGGATGGGAGGTTCACTTGATCACTTGCAAACCCACCGACGGACTCCCCGATTACGAGGTGGTCGAGGGGGTGCACTTTCACCGCATTCGCCGCCGGGACAGCAAGAACCTGTTCAGCCTTTGGCGGGCGATCAAAAGACGCATCAATCAAATTAGCAGGCAAACGTCTATTTCCCTGGTCCACATCCATAATCCCCTGGTCGGTTATCTGGCCCTTTTGCATCCCCTGTTGAAGACCGTGCTCAAGGTGACTCATTTTCACAGCTCCTGGCTGGATGAAGAAAAAATCAACCGACAGGCCCAAAGGCCAGCGGGAATGTGGGCGGCGATATTTTTTTTCCTGAAGCTGGCCTGTATTTTGCGGGCCATCAAGTTCATGGAGGGCAGTTGTTTTCAGTCCAGTCGGAGCATTTTATTTTTGAGTGAATATTCACGCGGTCATTTTCTAAAAATTTACCGGAAAAAAAAAGCCCGCCTGCGGGTGATTCCGGGGGGCGTGGATGTGAACGCATTTTTTCCCCTGAAACCGGATCAGGATCTTTCGGCATTGCGGCAGGAATTGGGGTTGCCGACCGACAGACCGATTCTCCTCACCATCCGGCGGTTGGAAGCACGTATGGGATTGGAAAACCTGATTCTCGCGGCTGGGCAAATCGTGCAACGTTGTCCGGATCTCGACTTTCTCATGGCTATTGGCGGCAAGGGTTCCCTGGAAAAAAATTTGGACGCCCTCATCCGGCAAAACGATCTGCAGGACAACGTTCGGCTCATCGGCATGATCCCCAGGGATATTCTCCCTTCCTATTACCGGGCGGCGGACGTTTTTGTTCTGCCAACTCTTTCCATCGAAGGATTCGGGTTGGTCACGGTTGAAGCGTTGGCCACCGGCTTGCCGGTTTTGGGGACGCCGGTCGGCGGCACAGTTGAAATTTTAAAAGGTGTGGATGAAAGTCTCTTGTTTCCGGGAACTACAGTAGAAGCCATTTCCCTCAGGATCGAGAAGTATCTTAAAAACCCCAAACCGTTTGAGGCGTTGAAATCCCGTTGCCAGGAACGCGCCGTGGCGCATTATTCCTGGGACAGGGTGGTTGACTTGATAGATGAAGAGTTTGCTCTGGTCCTCGGAAAATAAAATCTGTCGCTTTTTCTCTGCTCCTTCGCGGAGGGCGAGCTTGCTCACGACGTTTAAAGTTTTCTGGTTTTGGTTCGAACTTTTTCGTCGAGCCTGCACTCACAATCATTCTGGTTCATGAAGAAAATTTCCCCCGTAATATTGCTGACGCTTGCTGTCATTATGGTTTACGGCAATACCCTGTTTCATTCGTTTCATTTTGACGACATTCCTTCCATTCTCGAAAAACCCTGGATTCGCGGGCTCGATAAAATCCCTCAGTTTATTTTCAGCGTCTGGAGCAGGCCGCTGGTGATCCTTTCTTTCAACATCAATCATGCCATTAGCGGATTTGAAGTTTGGAGTTATCATGCGTTCAACATTCTTTTCCATGCGGCAGCCACTCTTTTGGTGTATCGACTGGCTGTCCTGATCGAAAACGTCACCATCGGGATAAATGCCCAAACAGGCGTTCCTCTTTTATCCGCGTTCATATTTGCCCTGCACCCGCTCAGTACGCAGTCGGTGACTTACATATCAAGCCGCTCCACGATATTGGTCACCATTTTTTATCTTGCTGGATTGATTCTTTATTTCAAAGGCCTGCTGAAGGTAAAGGAAACCTCCGCAATTAATTCGAAGGGGAGACTGTTCAGGGCGGGTTATTGGTCTGCGGCTGGGGGTTGCTTTTTTTTTGGAATCCTGTCCAAGCAAACCATTGTGACGCTTCCGGTGATGATGTTTTTATTTCACTTTTATTTTGCGTCCTCGGCGCCCTTTTCCAGATGGTTTACAGGGCAGGTTAAATGGATTGCCCTCATAGGAGTTCCGGTAGTTGGTGCCATAGCCTGGAAACAATATTTTGGAGGCGGAATTGTTTCTGCGTCCCCGACACCCTTTTCCGCGTCCTCCTATTTATTAACCCAGACCTTTGTCATTCCCTTCGAATATTTTCGCAAACTGCTTTTCCCTTTCAATTTGAATATCGACATCAATTTTCCCATTTTTTCAGATTGGTCCATTTTAGCTAACTGGATGGGAATTGGGATTTTGCTGATGGTTCTGGGTCTTTGTGTTCAGGTTTCGCGGAATAGAGCCGGTTCCATGAACCGGCGATGGGTTGGTTTTGGCATGGCCTGGATTCTCATCACCCTGCTTCCCACTTCAAGCTTTGTGCCTCTTTTGGATGTGACCGTAGAACACAGAACCTATCTGCCGATGGTGGGGTTTTCCCTTCTGCTGGCAGGAATGCTGGCGGGGCTGTGGAATTGCCTGGCAAAACCGGAATCAGGCAATGCGGATTCACGCAGAAGGGCGTTGTCTGTTGTTTGGGTCTGTTCGGTACTGTTGCTGGTTTTTTATTCAGCGGGAGTCATACAGCGCAACACTTTGTGGAAAGACGAGGTCAGCCTGTGGGCCGATGCAAAAAAGAAATCACCGAACCTGGTTCGTCCTTACAACAATTTGGGGGAAGCGTATGACAAACGAGGGGAATATGACAGGGCCATCGCCGAGTTTGAATCGGCGCTTCAGTTGAACCCGAAATATTTTTTTGCACTCAACAACTTGGGAAATGTCTATGGTAAAAAGAAAAATTATCCTAAAGCGATTGCCTATTTTGAAAAGGCCCTGAAACAAAAGCCGGACTATTCTCCCGCCCACTACAACCTGGCTCGCGGCCTTCATCTAATGGGAAAACCAGACGCCGCCATCGCGTCTTACCGCCAGGCAATTCGGTTCAATCCTTATTTCGAGCAGGCCTTTTTTAATCTTGCAAATTTATTGTTAGACGCCAGAAAGCCCAAAGAGGCGAGTACTAATTTTCTCCGGTTTTTGGAAATGCAACCCAATCACGCCAGAGCCCGATTTGGGTTGGGCAATGCCTATACCGTGCAAGGCCAGCTCGACCGGGCGTATGCCGAATATCAGCAATCCGCCATCCTGGACCCTGCGTTCGTTTTTCCGCATGTCAACATGGCCAATATCGAAATGCAGAAAGGCAATATCGAGTCCGCCATCGAAATTTATAATCGTTTGTTAGTGCGGGAGCCTAAACTAGCCGGCATTCACAAGAATCTGGGGATGATTTTTTATCAGTTTAAAAAAGACCGCGAAAAGGCGGCCTTTCATTTTAAGGAATCGCTGAGGTTGGACCCCAATCAACCGCAAGCGGCGGCCATGCGGTCCATCTTAGGTGATTTGCAAATGAAAAAACCCGCTACGCGGGAAGAAACTCTGGGCTAACTCCTTCGCGGAGGGAAAAGCGGGGCAGACGTTCGCTATGCTCAGGAGCCCCTGAAAAATGTGGCACAAAGGAAGATATGGTCAGCTATAAGCCCATCGCACGTTAATATTGGGTCCAGGCTCAGCCTGGCTGGTTCAGGCGAACAGGATTCGGGATTTAACAATTCGCGGAATGCTATAGCGATATTGAATCAGCTCGATATTGATGTCCGCATTTTTCCCATCGGCCAACTCTTCATGTTTAACATTTTCAAAATATTCGAGGGAATCGGTACCGCCTGTGAATCGTTTGATTCCCTTTCCCTGGCCAATCTCGATCGAGAACTCCTGCTTTTCCGGGTCCCACAGCCGACCCCAGACTGCGACGTAATTATCCCGATCAATATTTTTCTCCTCAGAATCCAATCCCGTATCCAACCTGTTATCAATGATTGGGGTCGTCATAATGAACCCTTCCTTTCATGAACCATGCCCGTTAAATTTTCCTTTACTTAAATATAGGGTATAAGGCGCTGTTTTGCATGTTTATGGTCACCCTATCGGAAAAAAGTTCGTAAGGGAAGAAGATTTTTTGACTCCAGTGTGACGCTGGACCCAATATTAACGTGCGACCAGCCTGGGGGCTGGACCCAATATTAAAGCGCTATGGATTTATAGCTTTTCGGGGCTCGTGAGCACAGCGAACGGAGCCTAGAGTTTCTTCCCCGTGTAACGGGGTGGGGGGGGGTCAGCCCAGCTTCTCTTCCCCGAGTTGCGGGGTCATCCGGGATTCGAGGGTCAGGACCAATCGTGACAAAAGCAGGGTGAGGATCAGATAGGTCAGCGCAATATAGGTGTAGGTTTCAAAATAATTGAAATGCTTGGTGGCGTATTCGTTGCCCACGCGCAAAATGTCGGTGATGGCGAGGATTGAAACCAGGCTGGTGTCCTTCACCATGCCAAGGGTCTGATTGCCGATGGCGGGCACAATGGTCCGCATGGCCTGTGGCAGGATGATTTTGAACATTGCTTGCCGGGGAGTCATCCCCAGACTGCGGGCCGCCTCACCTTGTTCTTTGGGAATGGCCTCGATTCCGGCGCGGAACACATCCGCCATATAGGCTCCATAACAGAGGCCGAATCCAAGCACGGCGGAGGCGAACGCGGGAATGTGCAGGTACTGCCCCAAGGCGTAATAGATATAAAACAGCAGGACCAACAGGGGAATTCCCCGCAGGATTTCGGTGTAGATAGACGAGGCGATCTGCACTCCCCGGTGACGGGAAAGTTTTCCGAAGGCGATCAGAAGGCCCATCAAAATCGCTGACACGCTTCCGCAAACCGTCACCGCCAGCGTGATTCCGATTCCCTTGGGCAGGAGCGGCAGAAGGGCGAGATAGTCTTTGGTTTCGCCCTGGGCTCCGAACATATCCTTTGCAGGAAGGTAAACGAGCAATGCAAAACTGCCCAGAACGACAATATTCCACGCCCAGTGTTGCGGCGGGACCAGCCTGACGCTGGCTCCTCCGCGGAGGGCGCTCGCTCCCGCGAGTGGGAAATTGCTCACGCCGTGCAATGTTTCTTGGTTGTCCGAATCTTTCATAATGCTGAATTTTTCATCCAGAGGTTCTAGGGCTTCGCGTAGCGTCAGCCCTCCTGCGTAGCAGGCTTTTCCTCCCCTGTAAGGGGCCAGCGTGACGCTGGACCCAATATTAACGCGCTATGGATTTATCATGGTGCTGAAAATATTTTTATCGAGAGGTTTTGGGGCTCGTGAGCGAAGCGAGCGTCAGCCCTCCTGCGTAGCAGGCTTTTCCTTCCCGTGTAACGGGGTTAGCCATGACCGCCCATCATGAAGGCTTCTTCATCATCGAACCGGGGTGGCGGCAGATGCGCGGCATTCTGGAAAAATTCTTCGGCACAGTCCAACACCTCAATCACCGAGGACAATTGAAACATCGTTCGCCTGAAGGCGGCGGAATCGGGATACCCATAGGCCAGCCAGGTGGAAAACTTTCGCAGAAGAAGCAGGGTGATCCGCGTATCGTAATATTTTTGCAACTTTTCCAGATACCTTTTAAGCAAGGCGTTTCCAGCCAGTGGATTCCTGCTGGGTTCACCGAGGCATTCCAGAAATATCCAGGGATTCCGCAGGGCGCCCCGTCCGATCATCACCGCATCCACGCCCGATTCTTTAAGACACTGCCTGGCCTTCGCCGCGTCGCGGATGTCGCCGTTGCCGATGATGGGAATCCTGGCTTCAGCCTTCACTTCCCGAATGAGATCCCAGTCGGCCCGGCCCTCATAGCCCTGAGTACGCGTACGCCCGTGAATGGCCACCCATTCGCACCCGGCATTGGTGGCGGCTCGAACGCATTCATGAATGGTCAGTTCCTCGTCACTCCAACCCGTGCGCATCTTTACCGTGAGAGGCAGGTCAATTCCCCGCTTGATCCGGGATAGAAATGTTTCCAGAAAATCAGGATCGCGCATCAACGCCGCGCCACAACCTTTTTTCACCACCTTCTTGACCGGACAACCGAGATTGAGGTCGATGAAATCCGCCCCTTCTTGCTGAACGACCCTAGCGGCGGAGATAATATCTTCCGCCGATTCACCGAACAGTTGGATACCCGTCAAGGTTCGCGGACGCGGATGGATGCGCGTCATTTTTTTTGTTTTTTCCGAGTTGTAAAGCAGGCCCTTGGCGGACACCAACTCGGAAATGAGAACCCCTGCCCCCATCTCGTCCATCAACTCACGAAACGCCGCATCGGTGATCCCGGCCATCGGCGCAAGCCAAAACGGGCTTCTTGCCTTTACGATCAATCCCGATGACGGATTCAGCAAGGGCTGGGTTTCATTATTGGATTCAACAAGCGCGGCAGGCAAGGTCATAAGGTCTCAATCCTCTCCATCCCGAAACGAACGGAAATGCGCCGGCTCAGCGGCGGCCACGTCCAACAAATTATCAAAACATTTAAAACGAATCCGGTGCGCGTGCAACCCGATCGGCAGATTCGCATTTTCTTCCTGGCCATAAATCCGGTCATTCATAATGGGAAGTCCAATGCTGGCAAGGTGGACCCGAATCTGGTTGGTGCGTCCCGAACGGGGAATGACTTTCAATAAAGATCTGCCTTTGCAGGCAGACAACCACTGAACTTCAGTCACCGCCGGTTTGGACCCGATCAAATCCGCGCCCACTCCCCGTTTGGAACCTTTGATTTTACCGATGGGAGTGTCAATGGTAAATTTTTCCCGGCGAGGAGTTCCCTCCACGATGGCCAGATATTCTTTATAAATATTTTTACTTTTAAACTGGTCCATCAAAAACGCCGCCGCTTGCCGGGTGCGGGCGAAGACGATGACCCCGGTGGTCCCTAAATCCAGGCGTTGAATCGGACGCGGAACTTCATCGGGATAAACCTCCTTGAGCCGTTCCGTCATGCTGTTTTGGAAGTAACGGCCGCTCGGATGCACGGGAATAGGGGCTGACTTGTTGAATATCCTGATCTGCCTGTCCTCGTAGATAACCTCCAATTGGTGGTTGACCGGGGGCTCGGCCCGAAGTCCGGCACGGGTGACAATTTTATCATGCTCGCGCAGAGTCACGCCAACGACCGCAGTCTGGCCATTGACCGTGACCCTCCCCTCACGGATGAGTGCCATCCACTCCTGCTCGGACTGGTAACTGAACCGGGAGACAAAATATTTTTCTATGGAAAAACCGATGTATTTGGCCGGAACGTGAGACTGATAAACTTGTTCCGTCGGAGGAAGGGTGTGGTATCGCGCCATCGAAAATAAAGCCGGTCAAAAAAGAGGGATTGGCCCAATTCAGCAAAATGCCGAAGCCTTGGCTATTTGGGTTATTTTATCAATTCCACTGAGGGTTGACGGGCGCATTGATCAGATATTCGTAATCTTTTCCCATGGATTTCACTGCGCCGGCCCAGACCCGGTCCAGACTATCTTCAAAGACCAGGGATTCATCCGCCTTACAGGTCAACCAGCTACGTTGTTCCATTTCCCCGGCAAGTTGTCCCGCTCCCCAACCAGAATACCCCAGGAAAAAACGGATATTTTTTTCCGGATCTGGGGTGCAGTCCAAAACACTTTCCAGAAAATTCCAGTCCATGCCAAGGTGAACTCCAGGACAAATCTGATCCATTTCAGGAACCGGCTTTTGGGATCGGCAAATATAAAACATCTGCGATTGTGAAACCGGACCCCCAACATAGGCTCTGCCATTATATGACCGCAACAGATCAATGCCGGAAAAAATTTCAGCGGGTTTGATACTGGCTTCCTTATTGATGACCAGGCCAAAAGTTCCATGCTCGTCATGATTACAAAGCAACACCACGGTTCTGGAAAAATTGGGATCCGGCAGAACCGGATTGGCAATCAGAAAATATCCTTTTCCATATGTGTCGTTCATGCCGGCAAACCTGAAAAACGCAATTTACAAAAGGGGATCTCTAACAATTTTTTTTGGCCTTTGCAACCAGCGTGACGCTGGAATTAATATTAACGTGCGATGGATTTTTGAGAAATAATTAGTTTCATTTTAATCCGGTGACTTTTGCACATAACAATATTCCCTCATCCCAGCCTGTCCCTCTGTGAGCGCTCCCCAAAAATGAGAAGATTGAGGTGATGAGGGATTTAAATCTTTTCCGTATTTTAAAGGTTCAAGGACTGCAATTTTTTGAAATTCGGCCCCAGCTGGGCCTCTTCTCTTGCTTCTGCCGAGGCAAAATTATTATCCAGATAAGCCGCTACCAGATTTGGGAAGGCCTTGGAATGGGCCAGTGCCAGAAGTCCCTCATCCTCGATTTCATTTTGCGCCAAATCCAGGTCCTCGATCTTTTGCAGTTTATTTTCCTTGGCCAATATTACCGCCCCCTCATTTTTTAAACAGTTGCGGTACAAATTGAGCGTTTTAACTTTGGTGAAAACCTTGGAATTTACCAGAGCCCGGATTCCCTTTGGCCCGATATCATTTCCACCCAGTTCCACCCAGTTCACCTTGGAAAACAGCTCTGCCTCGGCAAGAAGTTGAACTCCATCATCGCCGATCCGGTTTCCTCCCAGATTCAACCGCTTGACCTTACCGACCCGGTCATCCATAGTGATAACGATCATTCCATTGTGACCCACACAATAACCTTTGAGATTGAGTTCCTTTCCGTCTTTGGAAAGGCATTCACCAACGATTCGGTCCATCGTTTCCCTGAGTGGATCCCCTACTAAATTGCAGGGTTCCGCAGGCTTATATATTTCAAAATGGCTTATTGAAGGCATGATCCCTCCTTAGAACGAATTAAGGCATCTTTTTGAACCAAAACCCATGTTATAAATAGGTTAACAAGAAAAAAACCTGATCCAAAATGATATCCATACTTACCTGATTTTCCTCAGGCTATTATAAGGTTGACAGAAAATCAATTATAATTTAAATTCCCAAGTTTCACAGGAGAGACTATGAAATTGGATTTTGACAAAATGGGGGGCTTGGTTCCCGCTATCATTCAAGACGCCGAAACCAACCAGGTGCTGATGCTTGCCTATATGAACCCGATTGCCTGGGAAAAAACCCTGGAAACCGGAAAGGCTTGGTTTTACAGCCGGTCACGGGACAAGCAATGGATGAAAGGGGAAGAAAGCGGAAACATACAGATCGTGAAAGAAGTGTATGTTGACTGCGACGATGACACCATCCTGTTAAAAGTGGAGCAGGTTGGAAAAGCCGCCTGCCACAAAGGATACACGAGTTGTTTTTTCAGGAAACTCAACGGTGAAGTAAAGGTGGTTGAAAAAAGAGTTTTTGATCCTGAAAAAGTTTACAAAAAATCCAAATAGATAAATTTCAAAGCAGAAAAGAGCCAATTTAATGAGTGGTAATGTTTTAAAATTGGGAATACCCAAAGGTAGCCTGGAAGAGGCTACAGTCAAACTGTTTGCTAAAGCGGGCTATACCATCAAAATCAAAAGCCGGTCCTATTTTCCCAGCATTGATGACGATGAAATCGAATGCATGCTGATAAGAGCCCAGGAAATCGCCCGCTATGTGGCCGATGGAGTCCTCGATGCCGGGCTGACGGGGAAAGACTGGATCATGGAAAACCGCGTTGATGTCGTGGAAGTCGCCGATCTGGTTTATTCCAAACAATCCTCCCGGCCGGTACGATGGGTTCTGGCGGTTCCCAACGATTCTTCCATTCAATCGGTTGCCGATTTGCAGGGCAAACGCATCGCCACCGAAGTGGTCAATATGACTGCCGATTACCTCGAAAAACACGGGGTGACGGCGCATGTCGAATTTTCCTGGGGAGCCACGGAAGTCAAGCCTCCAAAGCTGGTCGACGCCATTGTGGAAATCACCGAAACAGGAAGCTCCCTGAGGGCCAATAATTTGAGGATCGTAGATACGTTAATGGAATCTACCACCAAATTTATCATGAACAAGGATGCCTATAAGGATGAATGGAAAAAAGATAAAGTCGATCGGCTCGTCCTCATGCTGAGAAGCGCAATGGCGGCGAATGGAAAAGTGGGGCTGATGATGAACGTCCCTAAATCCAAACTGTCAGCCGTCATGGCAATTCTGCCGCCAGATAAGAAACCCACCATCGCGGAATTGAGTGACAAGGACTGGGTGGACCTCAGTGTCATCATGGAAGAAAAAATGGTCCGCGATATCGCTCCTGATCTTAAGCGGGTCGGCGCGGAAGATATTGTAGAATATCCTCTCAACAAAATTATTCATTGAAGAGAATCCAGCCCGGAACGGGTGGAGTCGAGCCAGACGCAGGTTCCCTATACTTTTAATATGCTGTTTTTAGGTTGCTGGCTGGAAGTCCATTGCCATGACCTGTTGTCGGAAATGTCATGAAGAAAAAAAATAAAAAGACAAAATCAGACAGCGATCAAGCTGACGCCAAGAAATCCACCAAGCCGGAAAAAGAAGAAATCGACAAGGAAGACAGCGCCTCAAAAGCAAAATCGTCTGAACCCGTTAAAACCTCAAAACCTGCCAAAAAAGAAACACCCCCTGTAGAAACTTCCCAACCCGGCGATGTAGAAAAGGCCCCCGTGGAGAAGGAAGAGTCCGTTTCGGAAATCGCCAAAGCATCCTCTCCAGGGAAAGAAAAAATCGACAAGGAAGACAGCGCCCAAAAAGCAAAATCGTCTGAACCCGTTAAAACCTCAAAACCTGCCAAAAAAGAAACCCCGCCTGTAGAAACTTCCCAACCCGGCGATATAGAAAAGACCCCCGCGAAGAAAGAAGAGACCGTTTCGGAAATCGCAAAAGCAGACTCAATCAGCCAGGAACAAACCTATGGCGGAGAAACCGAAGCGGGGTCGAAGCCAGAAGAATCCCAGGCTCCCGAAACGTCCAAAGCGGAAAGTAAACCCGCAACCGCCTCTGAGGAAAAGCCGCAACCACCCAAAGAGGAAAGTAAGCCTGCAACCGACGCTGAAGACAAGGCACCTGTGGAGCAACGAAAATCCGCCTTCCGGTTCGTCGGTTTGTTTCTGTTCGTGCTCATCATAGGTGGCGCAGTTTGGATATTCAATCTGACCACGAAAGAAAAAAAATCTCCGGGGCCGCAACCCCTCCCCGTAACGGAACAAAAAGCCTTCGTTCCCCCTGTGGAACCCGAACCCGCTTCGCCTCTGGAGATAGCGAAAGTGCCGGAAAGCGACCCGGAGGATTCCGCTCCTCCTGAACCGGAAGCCAGTGAACCGCCTGCCGAAACGCAGGAACCGTCTGCGGAGGAAAATCATGTCAGTGGAGCCGGGTCGGACGGCGAATCCGGTGGCAACCATGTGAGCGGAGCAGAGACATCTACAGAAGACGGGGAAACCGAATCGACTGCCGACCACATCAGCGGGGTTTCAGCCGAAACCGATGAAGCATCTCCATCGGAAGAAGAAACCGCTACGGAAGAGACGAAACCGGATGATATTGACGATTCAGAAATAGCGATG
>SMVB01155905.1_pt1 | contig 11647 bp, 9 predicted proteins | sample 2456461 | NCBI WGS metagenome assembly SMVB01 (sample SAMN11095934, study PRJNA526329) | marine sediment metagenome | biome: Marine sediment; feature: Surficial sediment; material: Deep marine sediment; isolation source: Hadal surficial sediment | place: Pacific Ocean | collected 2014-05 | depth 0-1...
GGGATGACGTGGAACTTCCACTTGAAGTCACCGGTGCGGGCGTCGTAGGCGAGGATGTCGTTGGGGATGTTCTCGATGCGGGTCTGGTTGTAGCCCTGCTCGGCGGAGCTGCCGACGATCACCACGCCGTTGGTGATGATCGGGGGCGATGAGCTGGTGATGTATCCGAGCTCCCGCGGGACCCCGTAGTCGGGGTCGTACGTGCCCTCGTATTCCTCCCACGGGCCCCAGTCATCGAGAAGGTCGGGCAGGAGGTCGACCACGCCGGTCTGGGAGAAACCGTCCAGCGGTACCGGCGTGCCCCAGCCTTCCAGGGGCTGTCCGGTCTTCGCGTCCAGCGCGTGGAGAAAAAAGCCGGGCGTGATGATGTAGATCACACCCTTGCCGTCCACCTCCCCGTAGCCCACACCCTTGCCGTAGCTCGCCCGCATGGAACGCTCCCAGCGTTGCGTGCTGGGCTCTCGGTAGGTCCAGATGGTCTCGCCGGTAGCCGGGTCCATCGCCACCACAGTGCGCCGCGAGCCGGCCACCGTGTAGAGCAGTCCGTCGATGTAGCTGGGGGTCGATCGGGAGGTGGTCTGCAGGTCCGGACTGTAGTTGTCGCCGCGGAAGATCCAGGCGACGCTCAGCTCCTCGAAGTTCTCGCCGTCAATCTGGTCGACCGGCGAGTAGCGGGTGCCCCAGGCGTCGGCGCTCTGGTAGCGCCACTCGCCCGCCGGGTTGCCGCGCTCCTGGCCGGCGTCGGCCTCCTGGCTTACGCCGCGCGCCTGGCCTACGCCGGGCTCCTGGCCTACGCCTCTCGCCTGACCCACGGACAGGAACGCGGCCGCCAGCCCGACGCTGAGGGCCAGGGCGAAACAGAGTGTGTGAAACCGTCGCGGACGGCGTGTCGGGGATGTTCTCATTCTCTTCCTCCCAGAGTTGCGATCTCGCCAATGTACTTGCCCGCAAGGGAAGCGACAAGAGGGCGTGGGGACCAAGGCAGCGGTGGCGGAAGGTTCAAGTTTCGTGACGCCAGCAGCGCCTTCGCGGCGACGATGTCGGATTGGCCCGGGGCCTCCATCGCGTCCTGACTGACCGTATCACTGCCGGAAGAGCTGCTCGCGATCGTGGAAAAGGCGCGGGCGATCGAGCACCGCTCGCGCTCCGAGATCATCCAAGAGGCGATCCGTTGCTACTTCGGCGAGCCCGTGTATGTCCCGACGGACGAAGAGCGACGGCTGCTCAACGAGGCGTTGACGGGTCTGAAGCGCAGCCCCTGAAAGCCGGTTGCGCCTTCCGAGCACGATTCGGGCTACCGTCGGCCGCTGATCGGGGCGATGTTGCGCTCCTCCAGCATGCGGTTGAATGCCGGCAGGTCGTTGGTCAGCAGCCCCTGCAGCGTTGCCTGGTTCGCGGCCAACTGCTGTCTCAGCACGTCGTGTACTTCGCGCTGCTGGTCGTTGGGCGGAAAATCATTGGTGGCCACGGTGCCGGCCAGGTAGCTGATCTGCCGTGCGAGCCGCGCCGGCCAGCGGAAGGTGTCCTGGCCCCGGCCGGTGGCGCGAAGCTGCATCAGCTCTTCCTCGAGCTGCACGAACGTGCCGGCCAGCTCGCCGGTGGCGCCGACGACGTCGGATCGCCCCTGCGCCTCCATCACGTCGGTGAGGTCGGCGAGCTGCCGGCGGACCCATTCGATCTGCTCGACGACGCTCGCCGCCGCCACCAGATCGACCTGCAGCGCCTCCAGCATGGCGACCTGCGCCGCGATATCGGCCTCGCTGCCCTCGGAATTCGGATCCTTCAGGACCTCGATCTGTTGCTCGTAGGTTTGGCCGCCGACCTCGAGCGTGACCGTGTAGGTGCCGGGCGGTTGCAGGATCGTGATGCCGTTGCCTCCTGACCGCCATCCTTCCGCGCCCATGTCGACCCAGTCGGCGTACAGCGGCTTGGTGCGCAGGCGGATCTCGCCGCGCTGCGCGGCGCGCAGGTTCCACCAGATGCGGTTGATGCCGGGCGAGCGGGACCCACTCATGGTGCGCAGCGTGTCGCCGGCGGCGTTGGTGATCCGGATCGTCACGTCGCCGGCCGGCTCATCCCGAAGCCAGTAGTTGATCGAGGCGCCGTAGGGGGGGTTCTCGCCCGTCGTCGGATCACCGGCCGCGGTCATCGGCGAAGTCCGGTTGTGGAACCGATACGCCGGGCGCGGTGCGAACAGATGCGCCGCCGCCGCCGCCACCGCGGGGGTGAGCTGCTGGAGCGGCGTGATGTCGTCGAGAATCCAGAAGCCGCGGCCGTAGGTGCCCACCACGAGGTCGTTGAAGTGCTCCTGCACCACGAGCCCGTACATCGGCGCCGGCGGCAGGTTGGTCATCAACGACTCCCACCGTGCCCCGTCGTCGAACGAGACGTAGAGGGCGTTCTCGGTGCCGGCGTACAGCAGCCCCTCCCGAACCGGGTCTTCGACGATGCTGCGCGTGTAGCTCAACACGCTGTCGGAGATTCCATCGGTGATCTTGGTCCAGCTCTCGCCGTAGTCCTCGGTCTTGTAGAGGTAGGGCGCGAAGTTGCCGACCTGGTGGAACTCGATCGCCAGGTAGGCCTTGCCCGCGGCCCACTTCGACGCATCGAGGCCACGCACGACGCCGTCGGGTGGTAGATCGGGGATGTTGCCGGTGACGTTGGTCCAGTTGGCCCCGTTGTCGCGGCTGACGTGGACCAGCCCGTCGTTGGAGCCGGCGTACAGCACCCCGGCCTGCGCCGGCGACTCGTCGAAGGCATAGATCACGCAGCAATACTCGACCCCGAGGTTGTCGGGCGTCAGACCGCCCGAGATGCCCTGCTTCGACTTGTCGTTGGTGGTCAGGTCCGGGCTGATGACCTCCCAACTCTGGCCGCCGTTGGTGGTGCGGTGCACGACCTGGCTGGTGGCGTACACGGTGTTGTGGTCGTGCGGCGAGATCTCGATCGGGAAGGTCCACTGGAAGCGATACCTGAGATCCTCCGCCGGCCAGCCCAAGGTGCTCTGCGGCCACACCTCGACCTGGCGGAATTGCCGCGTTCGCTCGTCGTATCGGACGACGATGCCGGCGGCCGCTCCCAGGCCCGAGGTGCTCGACCAGATGATGTTCGGGTCCTCCGGGTCGGGCGTCGCGAAGCCGCTCTCGCCGCCGCCCACCGAGTGCCACATGCCGCGCGGGATGCCGCCGCCACCGAACCCGCCGGTGCGGCTGTTGCTCGGCCCGCGCGTCGATGGCCCGTCCTGCCGGTTGCCCAGCACGTAGTAGGGAATGCTGGTATCGACGGTGACGTGGTACATCTGCGCGATCGGTAGCTGGATGCGGTTCCACGTCTTGCCACGGTTCTGAGAGATGGCGAAGGCGCCGTCGTTGCCGACGATCATGCGGTCGCCGTCGGTCGGGTCGATCCACATGTCGTGGTTGTCGCCGCCGGGGCCGCGTCCCTCCCCGGGCGCCTGCGAGCGGCCGCCGTCGATCGAGTGGACGAACGAAGCGCTCAGAAAATAGGCGTCGTCGGGATCGTCGGGGGACACCGCGCAGGTGTTGTAATACGCGGTGCGGCCGCCGAACTGGCGATCGTGGGTGGCGAGCAGCCAGGTGTCGCCGCCGTCATCTGAGCGCCACAGGTCGCCGCTGTCGGTGTCTTGGCCGTGCCAGGGGACGCCGTCGCCGGTCTCGATGAGCGCATAGATTCGATCGGAGTCGGCCGGGGTCATGCACAGGCCGACCTTGCCGAACGGCAGCGTCGGCAGCCCGTTGCCCTCCAGCTCGGTCCAGGTATCGCCGCTGTCGCGGGACATGTAGATGCCGGAGCCGGGGCCGCCGCTCTCGCGGTTCCAGGTGTTGACCGCGACCTGCCACATGCCGGCGAAGAGAATCCGGGGATTGTTCGGATCCATGACCAGGCTCGAGGAGCCCGTGTTCTCGTCGACGAACAGCACGTGCTCCCAGCTCGCGCCGCCGTCGGTGGTGCGGAAGATCCCGCGCTCCGGCTGCGGGCTGTGTCCGTGCCCGAGCGCCGCCACGTAGACGATGTCGGGGTCGGTGGGGTGAATGACGATGTCGGAGATACGCCCCGTCGCGCCGAGCCCCATGTTCTGCCAGTGGCCACCGCCGTCGGTCGACTTGTAAACGCCGTCGCCGATCGAGACGTTGGAGCGAATGTGAGGCTCGCCCGTTCCTGCCCATACGACCTGCGAATCGGACAGCGCCACCTCGAGCGCGCCGATCGCGTGGACCGCCTGGTCGTCGAAGATCGGCTCCCAGTTGATACCGCCGTCCACCGTCTTCCAGATGCCGCCGGAAGCGGCGCCGGCGTAGTAGGTGAGCGCGTCGCCCGGGATCCCGGCGACCGCGGCGACCCGATTGCCCACCGGGCCGATGTGGCGGAAGCGCAGCTGCTCGAGCTGCTCGGTGGCAATGCTCTGCGGTGCGGCAGGGGCGCCGCCGGTCGGGGCGGCCGCGGCGTTGACCATGCCGCCCAGCAGCGTGAGCGTCATGAGACCGGTTACGAAAGAGGGACGCGAAGCTCGGCGGGAGCGGGACATGGGCACCTTCCAGGGTTGGGCCGGTAGCGAAGAATCTCAGCCTGAGCAATAACCCGGAATCGAAGGGACGGCAAGAGATCGTGAGGCAATTCCGAGGATGCGTACTCCTTTCGCCCCGTCGTCTCGATGCCGAGCCGGCGGTCAGCCCGCATATCTCAACACCCTCCTGCCGCAGGCGTGACGAACGGCGTTGAGAGATGCGGGCCGGAGTCCAGCGGTGGGTGGCCGTAACTTTCTCCGCGATTCACTTCATTCGTTCATAGTGGCCGACGTATAGTCGCGGCGGCGGCTCTGAACCCCCAGGCCATCAACGAGCGAATCCACGGCCACGGCAAGGAGCTGTGCGGTGACCGAATCCGGTGGACGGAGGCGCACAAAGAGGCTGCTGATCGGCGCCGTCGCCTTTCTCGTCGGCATCCCCCTCTTCGCCCTTCTGCACAATCTCTTCGACGCTCTCAGCCGGATGACGAGCGCCGTCGTCGTCCTCAGCGGTTTTCTCGGCTTCCTGGGTGTGGCGTGCTTCATGGCGGCCCTGTTCCTGTGTCCGGTGGGGGCGACGATCTGCTTGGTCGCCGCCGTGCTGGACCGGCTGACCACCGGGTGGGGAACGACGCCCCGGCGCATCTTGCTCTTTTTGGCGCCGGCCGTCGCCGCCGGCGCCGCAGTCATCTACCTCGGCGCGTCCCTGAGCCCGAGCACCCGCGAGACCGACGAGACGGCGGGGTTCAACGGCAGCTTCGAGGTCGTGAAGTCCGGCTACCCCGCGAACTGGAACGTCTACCATCGACCCCTGGACGATGGCGGCGCAGAGCTCTCTTTTGACACCGCGGAGCCGATCGACGGGGCTCAGTCGCTGAAGTTGCTCGTGCATCGGGCCGGCCCGGGCGGCGGATGGCGCAGCCCGATCCGAGAGATCATCGACGCCGAGACGACGGGCGACGGCATCTGGCGCGAGTTCATCTACACCTACACCGTGCCGGAACACTACAGCAACATCCGCTTCGAGTTGAACGTCCTGGCGCCGGGCACGCTGTGGGTCGATGACGTGAGGATCGAGCCGGCGTCCGGGAGAGCGAGATCCTCGGACACCGGGCGCAGGTAGATCTCGACGGCGCCGGTTCCTCGGTCCGAATCTTCCGCGCCAACCGCTCCGGCGGCTCCTCGATGCGCACTTCCTCCTGTAAGCTGCTCCCGCCGGCCGATTACAATCGTGTCCACCGTGGCGGGAAACCATCGGTCGACGCTGTGAGATCGAGTACGACATCAACACGGAGGATGGAATGGGGGAGCAGGAAACGTTCGACTTGATCGACCTGGATGGTTCGGCCTGGGTTCGGCTCGAGAGCGCCGCGTTCCGGATGGGATCGGACGCCGGTCGTGACGACGCCCGGCCGGTCCACGACGTGCGTCTCTCGGAGTTTCGAATCTCGCGCCATCCGGTGACGAACGCGCGGTATGCGGCCTTCGTCAGCGCAACAGGCGCAGCCCCGCCGCAACACTGGCCCGACGGGGACATGCCGGCTGACAAGGCGGACCATCCCGTGACCTTCGTTGCGTGGGACGAGGCGCGGGCGTTCTGCACCTGGCTTACCGGGCGCGTCGGGGCCGCGGCAGGGGCCACCGCGGCAGGCGGCGCCCACCTGCCGACGGAGGCCCAGTGGGAGTTCGCCGCGCGCGGCGTCGCGGGGCGCGAGTACCCCTGGGGAGATGCCCCGCCGAGTCCCGACCACGCCAACTATCAGGAAAGCGCGATCGAAGAGACGACGCGGGTTGGTTTGCACTCGAGCGGCGCGACGCCCGAGGGTGTCTACGACCTGGCGGGCAACGTTCGGCAATGGTGCCTGGACTGGTACGAGCCGTACTCGGATGCGAGCCAGGAAGACCCGACCGGTCCCGAAGAGGGCCAAGAGCGCGCCCTGCGGGGGGGCGCCTACGTCGACGCTCCCGGGACGCTGCGGGGCTCGTATCGCTTCAACGTCGATCCGGAAGGCCGCTTCGGCTTCGTCGGATTTCGGGTGGCGTGGTCGTCTCACGGGTAGAGGTCGTGAGACTCTGGTCGCCTGCGGACCTGGTCGCCGCCGGAAGTCGATCCCACCTTCGGAAGGAGTTCACCACATGAGCCGTTTTGCTTCGCGAGTCTTTGCTTCGCTTCTGGTCGTTGCCATTGTGCTGCTGACGGGCACCCCCGCTAGATCGCAGGGAGACGGTTATCTACAAGCGGTTGAGAGAATCCGAGACGAAGGCTTCAGCCGCTCGCAGGTGATGGACTACGCCTGGCACCTCACCGACGTAATCGGTCCGCGACTCTCCGGCTCCGCCAACATGCGCGAGTCGCAGGAATGGGCCCGTGACACGATGCAGCAGATCGGCCTGAGCAACGCTGTGATCGAGCCCTGGGGTGAGCACGGGGTGAACTGGGACATCGAGTACGTGTCGTTGCATATGCTCGAGCCGGACTACCAGCCGCTGATCGGATGGCCGCAAGGTTTCACGGTCGGGACCGAGGGCAAGATCACCGGCGAAGTCGTGGTGGCGGACATTCGCAGCAGGGCGGATTTGGAGAGCTATCGCGGCCGCTTGCAGGGTGCCTTCGTGCTCTCCACTCCCGTGAGGCAGTACGGGCCGCGATTCGAGCCCCAGGCGATTCGTCATGACGAAGGATCGTTGGAAGTCTTCGTCGAGGAAGGTTTCGACCGCAACAACGCGTTGCGCCGCGAGGAAGAATGGGCGCGCAACCCGCCGGGGCTCGAGGATCTTTCGGCCGGCGAGCTGGAGGCGTTTTTCAAGGCCGAGGGCGTGGCCGTGGTTCTGGTAGCGTCTCAGGGTGGGGACGGCACGGTGTTCGTTACCGGCCGCCGCGACCGTTCGCCGGCAGCGGTGCGCAACAGCCTGCCCACGCTCTACATCGCGGCGGAGCACTACGGGCGTATGTACCGGCTGGCCGCGGGCAACGTCCCGGTGACGATGGAAGCCGACGTCCGCATCCGTCTCGAGGAGCGCGACAGCCGGGAGTACAATGTCATCGGCGAAATTCCCGGCACCGACCTGGCGCATGAGATCGTCATGCTCGGCGCCCACCTCGACTCCTGGCACACCGGCACCGGTGCCACCGACAACGCCGCCGGGTCCGCGGTTGTCCTGGAGGCCATGCGCCTCTTGATGGCCACCGGCGCCGCACCCCGCCGGACCATCCGAGTGGCGCTGTGGAGCAACGAGGAAGGCGGGCTACGCGGCTCGCGCGCCTACGTGGCCCAACACTTCGGGAATCCGCGAGATGGCACCAAGGCCGACTACGAGAACTTTTCCGTCTATTTCAACATGGACAACGGCACCGGCCGGATTCGCGGGATTCATCAACAGGGCAACCCGTTCGTCGCGCCGATTTTCGCGGCGTGGATGAGGCCTTTCAACGATCTCAAAGTAGGCACCCTGTCGAACTTCAGCAATCGCGGCTCCGATCAGCTGTCCTTCGACGAGGCCGGGTTGCCCGGCTTCCAGATCCTGCAGGATCGGATCGAATATCGCACCCGGACCCACCATACGAACATGGACGTGTTCGACAAGCTGATCCCCGAGGACCTGCGGATCAACGCCGTCGTTCTCGCCAGCTTCGCCTATCAAGCCGCGATGGTCGACGAACGTCTTCCCCGGAAGCCATTCACGGATTGGCGACCTGAGTTCGAGCTCGTCCAGGAGGATGTCTTCGGCGCCCCCAACAGCTACACCAACGCGATCGCCGACTACGACAACGACGGTGACCTCGACATCTTCGTGGGCTTCAGCGGGCAGCCCAACAGGCTGTACCGCAACGACGGGGGTATTTTCACCGACGTGGCCGCGCTCGTGGGTGTCGCCGATAATGACGCGACCCGGGCTGCTGCCTGGGGTGACTACAACGGCGATGGCCATTTGGACCTGTTCGTCGGCTTCGCTTCGCGGGAGGGGAGCTGGAACCGCCTCTACGAGAATGACGGCGACGGCAGGAGCTTCACCGACGTGACGGAAGCCGCGGGAATCGGTATCACCGGCAGCTTCCGTCAGGTGAGCTGGGTCGATTTCGACAACGACGGCGATGTCGACTTGTTCCTCGGCCTGCGCGACAAGCCAAACGTGCTGTTCCGCAACGACGACGGCAGGTTCACCGACGTCGCCGCCTCGATGGGGCTCGACGATCCGCGGCACACCGTCGGCGCCGCTTGGTTCGACTTCGACAAGGACGGCGATCTCGACCTCGTGGTCGCCAACATGGACGGCGACGCCAACGGCCTGTTCCGCAACGACGGGGCGCGCTTCGTCGACGTCGCCGCCGAGGCTGGCCTCGACAACGGGGGGCGGGCGCTCGGGTTCCCGGCGTACGGCAGCGTGCGGCCGGTGCTCGGCGATTTCGACAACGATGGAAACATCGACGTCTTCATGGCCAACTACGGCCCCAACGGCCTCTTCCGTAACCTCGGTGACGGCACATTCGAAAACGTCGCACCGCGCATGGGAGTGGCCATCGATAGCCGCTACGACACCGCGACCTGGGGTGACTATGACAACGACGGGCGCCTCGACCTGTACGTCAACGGCACCGTCGGCGGCGGTAACAACTACCGCGATTACCTGTTCCACAATGACGGCGACCATTTCACCGATGTCACGCCCGCGGTGATCGGCGATCAGCAATCCGACCACGGGGCGCAATGGGCCGACATGGACGGCGACGGCGACCTCGACCTGTTGCTCACCGGCGGCTCGGCCGCCGGCATGCACTATCTGCTGATTAATTCCCAGGCTGACGAGCGCGCCCGCAGGTCGCTGCAAGTCCTCGTTCTCGACGCCGACGGCCACTACACGCGCGCCGGCGCCGAAGTCCGCCTGTTCGACGCGGCGAGCGGCGCATTGCTCGGGACGAACATTGTCGACACGGGTTCCGGCTACAACTCTCAAAACGCCATGCCGGTGCATTTCGGCCTGGCGAGCGACGCCCTCGTGGACGTCGAAATCACCACGCTGACCCGACAGGGTCGAGTGCAGGCACGATTGTCCGGCGTCGATCCGGGCTCCTACGTAGGCCGCTGGCTCGTGGTGAAGGTCGATGAGAACGGAGACTTGAGACAGTGAAATCCGGGCGGCGTGAGGTGCGGCGGTCGATCACAGTCGACGCCGGAGACACCGGAGCCGGTCGCCCGGAAGCATAACGATGCCTGCCATCGTCATCCCCGTCGTCGTCGTGCTGTTCGCCGTCATCGCCTACTTCGCGTGGCTGGCGCAAAAGGCACGACGCAAGGCGATGGCGGCGCTGGCGGCTGAGCTCGGCTGGCGTTTCGACCCGTCCAAGGACCACGACCACGACGACGAGTACGCCCATTTCGAGGTCTTCCGGAAGGGGGGCAGCCGGGCGGCCTACAACACGCTGTACGGCGCCGTCGAGATCGATGGGCGCGCCTATGATGTCAAGATGGGTGACTTCCGCTACACGATCCAACACGGCAAGAGCAGCTCGACGTACCACGGCAGTTACCTGATCATGCGTATGCCTTTCGTCACGCCGAGTCTCCTCATCCGCGGCGAAGGCTTGTTCGACAGGCTGCGGGGAGCTCTCGGCTTCGGCGACATCGACTTCGAGTCGGCGGCGTTCAGCCGGCGTTTCTACGTCGCCAGCTCCGACAAGAAGTTCGCCTACGACGTGGTGCACCCGCGGATGATGGAATGGCTGATGGCGAAGAAAGTGCCGTTGATCGATATCGAGCGCGGCCGTTGCTGCCTCGTCGACGAACGGAGCCGGTGGGAGCCGGACGAGTTCAAGCGCTGGTTGCGGCGCGTCGATGAGTTCTTCGAGCTATGGCCCGACTACTTGCTCAGCCGGCTCGATGGCTGACTCTGGACGGCGACGCAGATCGCCTCCGGTGCGCCGGCGCTGCAGACGGAAGGTTGATCGATGCCCGGCCTGATACTCGTCCTCGCTCCGGTTGCTCTCCTACTGCTGTGGGGCGTGGCGACCTTCAACCGGTTCGTGCGCCTGCGCCAGCACATCAAGGAAAGCTGGGCGGACATCGACGTCGAGCTCAAACGACGCTACGAGCTGATTCCGAACCTGGTGGCGACCGTCAAGGGGTACGCGGCGCACGAGCGCGATGTGCTCGAGAACGTCACCGAGTTGCGCAACCAGGCGGCGGCGAGCCGCGGCGCTTTTTCAACGGCAACGTGCGCGACATGAACGTCACGTTGCAGAGCTTTCCGAGCAGCATCGTCGGCTCGATGTTCAACTTCGAGCCCGGCACCTTCTTCAAGCTCGACGCCGCGGCCGAGCGCGTCGTGCCGCGGGTCTAGCCTGCATATCTCCGCGCCCTCGTGACGGCGGGCGTTGAGATATGCGGCCTGGGAATCCGGGCCAGGCATCGAGCGGGCCGCAGATCAACCCGCCCGGCTCAATACGGCGGCCGCAGCCCCCCGAACATCGGGAAGTGGCGCACGTTGCCGGTTGCCAGCTCACTATCGAGCTCGTCCACGGTCGCGGCGATTGCCAGGTCCGCCGAGCTGAGCGTGTGACTTCGACGCCAGCGGCGTCCCAGGTGCCCGGCACGGCGGGCGATCACTTCGTCCACCGGGATCCAGTCGAGCGCCTGAAACAGCGTCTCCGTGGTCGATCGCTCGCTGGCGAGCATGCCCCGCAGCACCTCGATTCGGGTGACTTCGGAGCAGGCGGGAACGGTATCGAGCCCGTTGAGATACTTGACCGCTTGCGGGTGACCGCGCAACAGGTCGATCAGTATGGAGGTGTCCAGAACGGTGACGCTCATACGCCGCGCTGCGAATCGATCTCGCGCTGGCGCTCGATGTCGGCGCGGCGCAGTCGTTCGACGTACACCCGGCCTTCCGGCAGGTCAGGGACTCGACCGGCCGCCGCTGCCACCGCGCGGCGAAAGCGCGTCAGGCGCCGGTCAGCGTCGTCGGGCCCGGCGAGGAGCTTGTCGATTGCGCGTCGGATCAGCTCCGACTTCGTCACGCCAGTGGCCTTGGCGCGCCTCGCCAGCTCGCGGTCGTGTTGTTCGTCGAGGTAGATCTGCGTTCGTTTCAAGGTGAACCTCCGATTCGCCGGGTTGTCGCCACAGGCCC
>SMVB01346711.1_pt1 | contig 11647 bp, 10 predicted proteins | sample 2456461 | NCBI WGS metagenome assembly SMVB01 (sample SAMN11095934, study PRJNA526329) | marine sediment metagenome | biome: Marine sediment; feature: Surficial sediment; material: Deep marine sediment; isolation source: Hadal surficial sediment | place: Pacific Ocean | collected 2014-05 | depth...
AATCCGGCATCGTGTGCCTGATGGACGAGACCGGTGGCCACCGGAGCGCCATCAGATTTACGTATTTCGTATAAATCGGAGATGTGCGGGCCGATTCCATCCACGGTTTTTGCCAGTTCGCGAATTCTTTCTTCCGGCCGGCCGCCCTTCTCGATCAGATGCACTAACTTAAAGGGACAATCGAGATCGTTCCTTAGGCGCCGCAGCTCCGCTGGATCAAAACATTGCAAGAAGACCGGATCATTCCGCTCGGTGTAGCCGAATTGCGCCAAAAGTTTGAGCAAGGCGGGTGCGATATCGACGCCCTCCTCCCGATGCCAGGCAGGGCGCTTGATCTCCGGATAAATTCCGACTCGTTTGCCCGACTCCGCGTTTAATAGTTGAATGAGCTCAAGCTCCTCGGCCAGCGTATTGAGACGAAAATCCCCACTCTTTCCCGGATACCGCCCGGGATAGACCGGACTGCCATCCGGATTCATGCGTTCCCAGATGGTCAGTTTAAGTAGTTCGGACGAATCGAAATCGCGCACATAGAAGCGTCCATCGGCTCGTTGCCTGCCGGCGAAAACAGACGCAACGTCGGTAACCCGGTCCAGATAGATATCGTGGAGGACGAAGAGCTCGTCATCGCGGCTGGCGACCACATCCTGTTCGAGATAGTCGGCTCCCATTTGATGCGCAAGGGCCTTGGCGGCGAGCGTATGCTCTGGCAGGTAACCCGACGCTCCTCGGTGAGCAATAACCAGCGGTTTCATGGCCTGATCTTAATTTCTAAATGGGTTACTCAGAATCCAGACCGGGAAAATCGATCACTTCCCAGCGCTGGGTCTCGGTTCCACGTGCCAGAAGTGTAATCGTGTCTACAATTTCGCGCGCATTCCACTCAAGCTCCTCACTGACCCGCGCGATGACTTCCTTTGACGTCTCGGAGATGCCGCCAAACGGCTTGACCGTGATCATGGCTTTGTTATTGGCCGCCGCCACATCCATCATATAGAGCACCTGGTCGGAGTCCTGAGCAAACACATCGGGTACTATAACAACGACCTCCGCCTGCAGGATTTGCTCAATCAACTCGTCCTTAATGGCCTCAGGACTGGCTTCAACTGGGATGTTTTCAGGCTTGCTGACATTGAGGTAATAAAATCGGTCCACGCTTTCCAGGAACTCGAAGACTCGAAGATAGTCGGCGCTCTCGTCGAACGTATGGGTGACGAACACCCGGATCGGGTCGCTCTCGGACATTGTTGGCTCCCATTCGTAGTGTGCCTTGCCGAGTTTATCGAATTCTCGGGGCCCTCGCCCGGTTCCCATGCTATCGCCTATTAGGTATCGTAGCCAAACCGGCCATGCGACTCCTCCTGTACAACATTCGATACGCTGTCGGCGGTGGCGCGAGAATTCATATGCCACTGCCGGGCGCCGGCTATGTGCTTGGTAATCAGGCCGTTTTGCCCGGCATTACGCGCTTTATCAAGTCGGTCGATCCCGATATCGTGGGTTTGATCGAAATCGACACGGGTTCAATCCGCAGCCGCAAAGTCAATCAGGCGGAAAAGATCGCCGCAGATCTGGGCATGAGTACGTCCTACGAGACCAAATACGGGACCAAGTCCTTCAATAAAATGCTCCCGATAGTGCGCAAGCAAGGGAATGCTTTCATGGCGGCTCCGCGCGTTCACGGCGAAAAGTTTCATTACTTCGATACGGGCATCAAGCGTCTGATCATCGAACTCGAAATGGAAAAGTTTTCTGTTTTTCTGGTGCACCTTTCGGTTAAGTACCGCCACCGCCACTTGCAGTTGCGGCATTTGTACGACCTCGTCATCAAGACTGAAAAGCCGGTCATCGTCGCCGGCGATTTCAATACGTTTTGGGGCGAAAACGAAATTTATTTGTTCATGAAGGCCGCAGGTTTGTCATCGGCAAATACCGATGGAGTGCCGACTTACCCCAGTCGGTCGCCGCGCAAGGAACTCGATTTTATCCTGTACCAGGAAGGGATCGAGGTCACGGGTTTCGAGGTGCGTCAGGAGCGGCACTCAGACCATTTGCCGTTGATTTGTGATTTTGAAATTCGCTGAGGAGTAGTCGTGGATTCGCAAAACTGGATAGTGGAAACCGACGACGATGAAGTCGTTTGGCTTCAACTCGACAAGGCAAACAGCAACGCAAACGTACTTTCAAATGATGTCATGAATGAACTCAATGACATTGTCGAGCCATTCGTCACGGTGCCGCCTCGCGGTCTGGTCATCTACTCGGGCAAGCGTAGCGGTTTCGTGATGGGTGCGGACATTAATGAGTTTACGTCAGTTGATACCGCTGAACTCGCCTACAAAGTCACTCGGCTAGGGCAACGGCTCTTCGACAAAATCGAGTCGCTTGGATGCCCGACCGTGGCAGCCCTCAACGGACTCACACTCGGTGGCGGTCTGGAACTTGCGATGGCATGCGACTATCGCCTGGCGCTCGCCAGTGATACGCCGGTGCTCGGGCTACCCGAGGTGAAGCTTGGCCTGCACCCCGGTTTCGGCGGCACAGTGCGTGCGGTCCAGATTTGTGGCGTGCGACCGGGTATGCAGCTCATGCTCACCGGCAAGTCGATCACGGTGGACAAGGGGCGCAGAATTGGCCTCATAGACCGTATTTCCACCGAGGATAACTGGCGGCAGGAGGCCAAAGAGCTGATCACTGCCGCACGACCCAAGCGCCGCGCGCCGCTTGTGGAGCGGCTGCTAAACCTCAGCCTGATTCGACCCTTGGTTAAGTCGATGCTGATCAAGCAAGTGGCTGGTAAGGCACGGAAGGAGCACTACCCCGCTCCGTACGCGATGATAGATCTGTGGGCGCGACATGGCGCGTCATCAAAAACCGGCTACGAAGGCGAAGCAAGGTCCTTTGCGAAACTGATGTGCTCCAGTTCTTCGCGAAACCTGGTACGCGTGTTCTTCTTGCAGAACAGGCTCAAAGGCCAGGGTCAAAAAACGGACAAGAAAATTGCTAACGTTCACGTTGTCGGCGCCGGCGTCATGGGGGGTGATATTGCGGCATGGTGTGCGTTGCGCGGATTAAACGTTACGCTTCAGGATCGCGAAGAGCAGTACATACAGCCGGCGATCGAACGGGCTCAAAAAATGTTCGCCAAGCGCGTGCGGAACGAAGCAAAAAGAAGCGCAGTAGCGGCGCGGTTGCGCTCCGATGTAAGCGGCGACGGTATTGCAGGCGCCGACTTGATCATCGAGGCGATTTTCGAAAACCTTGAGGCGAAGCAAAACCTTTACGCAACGATCGAAAAAAGTATGCAGTCGGGCGCAATTCTCGCGACCAATACCTCGAGTATTCCCTTGCAGGAACTGAGGACCAGTTTGCGCGACCCACAGCGGTTTATTGGATTGCATTTTTTCAATCCTGTTTCGCAACTGCCACTCGTCGAAGTGGTGCGTTGCGATGACACATCGCAGGACGTTCTTGATCAAGGTTTCGCATTTGTTAAAGGCATCGGCAAGTTTCCGCTCGAATGTGCGAGCGCGCCGGGCTTCGTCGTTAATCGCCTCCTGGCGCCGTACATGGCCGAGGCGATGCACCTGGCCGAAGCCGGCGTACCCTTGATCGAGATTGATCGGGCTGCCGAGAGCTTTGGCATGCCGATGGGACCTGTGGAACTGGTGGACAGCGTCGGTGTTGATGTTGCGCTGCACGTGTCGAAAGTGCTTGGCAAAGCCATGAATCGACCGGTACCATCCCGGCTCGCGGAGATGGTCGCCAAGGGTCACCTTGGTCGAAAATCAGGTCAGGGCTTCTACAGGTGGGAGCATGGCAAAGCACAAAAGCCTGCGGGTGACGGTTCTGAAGTGCCTGCGGATATTGAAGACAGACTGATCCTGCCGATGGTCAACGAAGCGGTGGCCTGCCTGTCTGACGGGATTGTGAGCGATGCGGATTTGCTGGATGCCGGCGTCATTTTTGGTACTGGATTTGCGCCGTTCCGTGGCGGGCCGATTCACTATGCGCGGGAGCGCGGGATCGACGAAGTCACGGGTCGGCTGGCCGAACTCGCGGCCAAATACGGTGACCGATTTGCTCCGTGTCAGGGTTGGTCGGAGATTTAAGGCCTGAGTTTGATCAAAAATCCCGGGAAACTGTGCGCCGCTTCACGGTGCGCGCTCATGGTAGTACCAAGTCATTGAATTAAAGGTAGAATACCGTGCCAATAGGAAATGAATCAGGATGAAGAATGACTAGTGAGCAGATAAACACGGACCTGCTCAAAACCTTTTCGCCACTGGACGGTCTGAAGCGCGACAATCTCGCCGCACTGGCCCGCAAAGTCCAGCTACGCGAACTGTCTCCCGGCCAAGTCCTGTTCAAGGAAGGCGACACGGAGAAGCGCACCTTTTATGTTGTCTCGGGAATCCTTGAATTAATCGATCAGGGCAAGGTTGTCGAGACTGTAGAGGGCGGCACAGATCCCGCACGTATGCCGGTCTCGCCAATTTTTCCGCGGCGTTACTCCGGGCGGGCTCGTGACCGAGTCAATTTCATCTCCATCGATAGCGACCTGCTCGACGTCATGTTGACCTGGGATCAGACCGGTACTTACGAAGTGTCGGATTTGCAGGGAAACGCAGCTCCCGCCGGCGACGACTGGATGACGATGCTGCTGCAGACGAAAGCTTTCCACAAAATTCCGCCGGCCAATATCCAGGCCATATTCATGCGTATGCAGCAGATCAATTACAAAACCGGCGATGTCATCCTCAAGCAGAGCACTGAGGGAGACTATTTCTATGTCCTGACCCGCGGTCAGGCGATTGTCACTCGCGAAACGCCGCTCTCAAAAGAAGGCATCAAGCTGGCTGAACTCAAGGTGGGTGATACTTTCGGCGAAGAGGCCTTAATCTCCGACACCAAACGCAATGCGACAGTCACCATGGCTACCGACGGCTCTGTGATGCGACTCGGCAAGGAAGATTTCAAGAAACTGCTCAACGAGCCCATGCTCGACTGGGTGACCACCGAGCAAGCGGATGAACTGGTGAAAAACGGCGCCCAGTGGCTCGACGTTCGTCTTCCCAGTGAGTTCGACAACTACCACAAAGACGGTGCGATCAATATCCCGTTGTATTTCATTCGTTTGAAAATCAATACGCTGGACTCGGACCTCAAGTACATCGTGTGCTGTGATACAGGCCGACGCAGCTCAGCAGGCGCTTACATTCTCAATGAGCGCGGCTATCAAGCGTATGTATTACGAGATGGGATCAAGAAAGACTAGAGGTAGCAGTCGCTACATCGTGTGCGTTTGTTTATCTCCGCCCAGTGCGCCGGCGAGGTAGTTTTCGATCTTATTCTGCGTATTTCCCTGATCCTGGTCGCTGAACTGCACGCCGATACCGGTCGTACGTTTGCCCTGCGCGCCCTTCGGAGTCAGCCAGATGACCGTACCCGCGACCGGAATTTTCTCATCTTCGCCCATCAGGTTCAGTAGCATGAAAACCTCATCGCCAAGGCGATAGGAACTGTTGGTCGGAATGAACAGCCCGCCGTTAATGACGTAAGGCATATAGGCCAGGTACAAAGCGCTCTTGTCTTTGATGGTTAGCGTCAATAATCCTGGTTTGCTCATTTTTACGGTCTCTCCACCAGCAGTTGCCACATGTTGTCGCGGATCGGATCCTGGCCACAATTCTTCAGGCTTTCAGCCCAGTCGATCAACAGGCGCTCCAGCGTCAAATGCACGTTGTACGACCCTGCAGGCTGCCCACGTAAGCGGTTTATCGTGTCTAGATAGCAGAACAAGTTTCGCCTGTCCATGCGCTTGAGCACAGAATCGTCGATTGCCGCAGCCACACGGCTATTTCGACCTGTAAACACGGCCGAAATGACATATTGAACCTGCCTTACGAGCCAGTCCAAAACGAACGCCGTGTCGAGTTTTACCCATTTCGCCGCGACATCCAGAGCCGATATCCGGCCGCTCGCTACATCACTAAAATCACGGCTCATCGTCGCATGCGTGTCGAGTTGTTGCAGCGCACCCAGCGCGGCCAGCGGTGCGTTACCAGCCAGTCCAAGCGCTTCGGCCCAAGCCGCTCCGGGTTGTAGTCGATCAAGCCAGGCTAAGGCCTCGCCTTCATCGGGTGGTGAAATCTCAATGCGTTGACAGCGGCTGAAAATCGTCGCCGGCAATCTCCCTGCCCGATCTGCAATCAGAATAATCAACGTGTCGCCTGGAGGTTCCTCCAGCGTCTTGAGCAGACTGTTGGCAGCGCTATCGGTCATCGAATTGGCCGGTGCAATGATCGCGACTTTGCCGTCCCCCGTGTAGCTCGTCAGGTTTAACACGGCAACCAGATCGCGGATCTGGTCCACACTGATGGTCTGCTTGTCCTCAAGAGGTGCTATCCAACGTAAATCTGCGTGCTCGGGACATTCCGCCGGATGCAAAGGGAGGGCTGTCTGTGCGCCGATACCCAGCCGTCCGCTGGCCATCCAGATCGCTGCAGCCCGCTTGCCAACACCCACTGGCCCGGATAGCAGGACGGCGTGTGGCGCCCGCCCCTGCTCGACGCGGCCGGTCCAGGATTGCGCGAACGGCTCAAGCCATTTTATCTCTACCTTACCCAAGCAACGTGAACCTGTGCGAAAATATGTAATGCATAATAGTATTTAAAACAATTAGTTAAAAGTAATACTTAATCTAGTTTCCTGCTCTAAATCTTAGCCGCTATGGCCTCTATTTTCGCACGGACGTCGCTCAGAGACTCGGTCGCGTCGACGATGGTGAAGCGCTCGGGTTCGGCCGCTGCGAGACTGAGATAACACTCCCGAACACGGATAAAGAACTCACTGCGCTCGATTTCGAAACGATCCGGCTTACTACGACGCCCTGCGCGGCTCATGCCCGTTTCGACCGGCGCATCGAGCAGTATGGTGAGCTCCGGCTGAAGATCGCTGTGGACCCACTCAGCGAGCAGGTTTATGTCCTTCTGTGGCAAGCCGCGACCGGCACCCTGGTACGCCCGGCTTGAATCGGAGAAGCGGTCGCAAATGACAAGCGTACCCTTGGCCAGTGCGGGCCGAATGACGTTATTGACGTGCAACGCTCGCGATGCGAATACCAGCAGCAGCTCCGCAATGTCCGGCATAGGCTCATCGCCATGCTCGGCGACCAGTTCGCGGATTCGCTCGGCCATCGGCGTCCCGCCAGGTTCGCGTGTCGTGAGCACAGTGTAACCGCGCTGTTCCAGTGCATTCTTCAGGTGGGCGATGTTGGTCGACTTGCCAACGCCCTCTATGCCCTCCACGGTGATGAATTTGCCGGTCTCCATGTATCAATCGCCTTGTCGTCGCCGCTGCCGCAGTCGTTTCAGGTACGCAGCCACAGCAGCGTCGTGTTGATCCTTGGTGGTCGAGAACGCATGACTGCCGTCGTCGTTGCCGGTCGCGACAAAATACAGTTCCTCGCCGTCCTCAGGATGCAGCGCCGCGTGAATAGCTGCACGGCCTGGCATGGCGATCGGCGTCGGCGGGAGTCCGCGGCGTGTGTAGGTGTTGTACGCGGTATCCGTTTTGAGATCGCGGCGCGTTAGATTGCCGTTGAAGTCCCGGCCGATGCCGTAAATCACGGTTGGATCGGTCTGCAGTCGCATGCGATCGTTCAGGCGCCGGGAGAATACGCCGGCAATACGCGGTCTCTCGTCTGCGCGAGCGGTTTCTTTTTCGACGATTGACGCGAGCGTCAGAGCCTCGTAGGGCGTTGTAATGGCCAGATTCTCCGCCCGCTGCTGCCACTCCTGTGCAAGTATCGCCTGCATGGCGTCGTACGCCTGAGCAAGAATCTCACGATCGCTGGTATTGCGTGCGAATCGATAGGTTTCCGGTAGGAACAGGCCTTCCGGATGGATGTACTCGGCGCCGAGGCTCTCGAGCAGCGCAGGCCAGTCTTCCTCGGTGAGACTCGCATCCATGTTCGGATCGTTTGCGAGAGCGCTCAGCAAGTCCCATTGGCTCCATCCTTCAATGATCGTGAACGAATAGAGCCGCACGTTGCCGCTGGTAAACTGCTGCAGTAAGTCCAGCGGCGTCGTGCCGCTTTTGATCCGGTATTCACCTGCCTGAGCAGCGCTGGCCTCCCCGCTCCATCGCGCGTAGAGGCGAAACATCCGGGAACTGTCGATGATTCCGCGAGCGGCAAGGTCGTCGCTGATGTTGCCAAAAGAAGCTCCGGAAACTATCTCGAAATCCGTGCCTGCATCATCAACGTGGACGGGCGACTGCAAGAAATCGTTCATTCGAATCGCGGCAATCACTGCGGCAATAGTCAACAGCAAGGCGACAACGCCGCCGAATGCCAGCAGACGCTTCATCGAGCACACTCCGAAACACCATTCCTGGCCATCAGCGCCATGACATTGCGAGTCACTTCGCCTATGGAAAAACTGATCGAATTCAGCTGTCGTACCGGTAAGACGCCGAACTGGCTGTTCGTAAGAAATACTTCGTCGGCAGCGTGTAACTCTTTAAGTTCGATATCCCGAACCTCACAAGCCTGCCCCTGTTCGCTCAGGGTCGACAAGACGTGTTGCCGCATGACGCCGAGAACACCGCATCGAGTCACAGCAGGAGTAGCGATCGAATTTTCACGGCAAATAAACACATTACTCATGGTACCGCAGATGAGCCGGTCATCCGTATCGAGCATCAGGCCCTCAGCGACGGACGAGTCATCCCATTCGGCCCGCGCAAGAACTTGCTCGAGGCAATTGAGAGACTTGATTCCGGCGAGCAAAGGCTGCAACGCCAGTCTGCTGCGGCACAGCATGACCGCGACGCCATCGCGATATTCGGTGCGGGCCAGCGGTCGTGACTCAAGAATTCCGATGCGGACAACCGGCTGTGTCTGCACGGGTCGCTGGTATCCGCGTCGCCCGCCTTCGGCGGAAACGATAATCTTGGCGACCGCGAAGCTGGTATCGACCTCGCTGCTCTTTATTGCCGACTCCAACTCCTGTTGCAGCGCTGCCTCTTGCGGCGCTTCCAGCCCCAGCCGATCGCACCCTGTTCGCAGCCGATCGAAATGCAATGTCCAGAACCGTGGCCGTCCGTCGCGGATCGCTACTGTCTCGAATAAACCGTCGCCGTACTGTGCACCGCGATCGTCAACAGGAATTGAGTCCAGCGGCATTCCTTGTGCAAACCATTCACTCACAATGACAACGCCTGCAGGAGTCCTTTCGCCTTGGCGCGCGTTTCGGCTAACTCGGCCTGCGGTTCCGAGTCGGCGACGATACCGGATCCTGCGCGAAGGCTGACTTCATTGCCGCGAATAACGATGGTGCGAATCAAAATATTCAGGTCCATGCTGCCGTCCAGATTCAGGTAACCGAAAGACCCCGTATAGGCTCCCCGCGAACCGCTTTCAAGTTCACTGATTATTTCCATGCAACGTACCTTGGGGCATCCGGTAATCGTGCCACCGGGAAATACGGCTCGAATCGCGTCACCGGGTGACACATCTTCGCGCAGGCGGCCCCGCACGTTCGAGACTATATGGTGTACGTGCGCGTAGCTTTCGAGCACCATCATTTCGTCAACTTCGACGCTGCCGGGTTCGCAGACGCGGCCGAGATCATTCCGCTCCAGATCAATCAGCATGACATGTTCTGCGCGCTCCTTGGGATGGGTGATGAGTTCCGCCGACAGGATCTCATCATTATCGGGGTTGTCCGATCGCGGGTGCGTTCCGGCTATGGGCCTGGTCGAGATCACGCCGTTACGAACGAGCAGGAGTCGCTCAGGCGACGATGAGGCCACGGTAACTCCGTTCCAGTCCATAAGCCCGGCGAAAGGTCCTGGGTTTGTCTGTCGTAGCGCATCGTAGATTCTGTCACCGCAGTCCTGGCCTGCAACGGTGGCTGACCATTCGCGCGAGAGGTTGGCCTGGTAAATGTCTCCTCGCGCAATATAGTCTTTGGCGCGATCGACAGCTTCCAGAAATATCGATGGCTCTTCCTCTTTCGCGCCAGACCCGGACAAGCTCTGGTCGCCCTGGCGTGGCTCGCACGACCTGCAGGCTTCTATGTCGGCCATGATCAGGCCGCGATCGACAGGCGACGACTCTTCAATAACGATGTCGCAGCGATTCGTCTGATGATCGAATACAAGCGCAACCGGACAACGCACAGCCAGTGCGACGGGTAGCACCGGATCCGGTCGCAAATCGAGCGCGGGCTCCACTTCCCCAGCCAGTTCGTAGCCGAGATACAGGAACCACCCTCCTGAAAACGCGACCTGCGATTTGCCGGCATCGGAGCGTTCTGCTCGCCACCATCTGTCGAGTGCCCGCAGGAATTCGCCCTGACCGTCGCTGTGCGGTCCGCTGAGTTGTCCGGGTTCAGAGAGCACCAGAGCTGCCTGGGGAAAGCCAAACAGAATGTCATAGCGACCCAAAGTCGCGGTGGCTGCAGAACTTTGCAGCAGGAACGGGTAGCGCTCGGGCGCATGGCGATGCAGCGCCAGAAGATCCACAGTCCCGGAGAGCCTGGACATGGCGGCTTACTCAGTCGAACGCTTTGAAGATCAAGCTTCCGTTCGTGCCGCCAAAGCCGAACGAATTGGAAAGAGCGATGCGTACCTTCGCGTCGCGTGCTTCATTCGGTACGTAGTCCAGGTCACAGGCCGGGTCTGGATTCTCGAGATTGATCGTCGGCGGCACGACCTGATTGAGAATGGCCTGCACACAAAAAATGCCCTCCAGAACGCCAGCTGCGCCCAACAGGTGTCCCGTGGTCGATTTGGTTGAGCTGACCATGACACTATCGGCGGCGTCGCCGAATGCACGCCGGATGCCCACGGTCTCACCGAGGTCACCGGCGGGTGTCGACGTGCCATGCGCGTTCACATAGTCAATGTCGCCAGGATCTATGCCAGCATCCTTGATCGCCGCGACCATGGCCTTGCGTGCCCCCTCGCCATCGGCGGGTGGCAAAGTAATGTGGTGTGCATCGCCGCTCATGCCGAAGCCGATCAGCTCCGCATAAATAATCGCGCCGCGCGCTTTGGCATACTCGAGTTCTTCGAGAACGACGCAGCCTGCGCCATTGCTGAGGACGAAGCCGTCCCGGTCGATGTCGAAAGGTCTGCTCGCCGCTGTCGGGTCATCGTTGCGGGTTGACATCGCACGAGCAGAACAGAAGCCACCCATGGCCAGAGGCGTCGTTGCGTGCTCGGAACCGCCTGCCAGCATCACCTCGGCATCGCCATGCTCGATCATTCGCCCGGCCAAACCGATGCAATGCGAAGAGGTCGCACAAGCGGTGACGATGGAGACGTTCGGACCCGTAATATGTTGCAGGATGCTGACGTTTCCGGAGGTCATATTAATGATGCTGCCGGGGATGAAAAACGGAGACACCCGGCGTGCGCCACCGGCCAGAAATTTATTGTGATTGTCCTCGATGGTCTTGATGCCACCGATGCCGGCGCCCATCGCGATTCCGATCAGGTGACCGTTTTCCTCGGTGATTTCGAGACCGGAGTGATCTATCGCTTTGATGCTCGCCACGATTCCGTAATGAATAAACGGATCGGTTTTGCGAGCCTCTTTCCTGGACAGATAGTCTTCAATGTTGAAGTCTTTGAC
>SMVB01453838.1_pt1 | contig 11642 bp, 11 predicted proteins | sample 2456461 | NCBI WGS metagenome assembly SMVB01 (sample SAMN11095934, study PRJNA526329) | marine sediment metagenome | biome: Marine sediment; feature: Surficial sediment; material: Deep marine sediment; isolation source: Hadal surficial sediment | place: Pacific Ocean | collected 2014-05 | depth...
AGTATGTTTTCTATCACGAAACCTTCCCAGGAATGCCCCAATACAGGGTGACCCAAAAAATCATCAAAGTTTGATATTGATAACAGGCGGTGAAGCAAGCCACTGTCTCGAATGTGTTGATTTGCATCCAATATTGCCCATGCTTTTGCATATTAGAATTGACCCGTCTGGTGCGGTTCCGAGCAACACCGCCAAGCTGTTAGACCGTTGTAGCCGGGTCAATTTTGGATGCAAATATATGCTGTTTTTGGTTCAATTTTGGTGCAAATGAACAATTTCCCGCCCGTAGAGCATCAGGTCAACATCATCAACCCCATTTAAGCGGCAACGTCGGTTATCGGTTCAGGGTTGAATAGTTTGGCAATTTCACTGTTTGATAGCATGCCTTTTCAATTCCAGTAAATAATTTGGCTTATTTTCAGGCCACAATATCGACCCTGCATTGATTAGAATCAAACGCGGGCGGGTTTTTGTCCCCGTTTTAGTGAGATTGTAAGTTAATATCCATTCCGTGGGTCTATTGGTGGCTATATATTTTCTAGAAGGATATGTGTATGACTGTTCGTCAAATCTTTTTCCTGCTCCTGCTGGTGGTGCCTCTGGCGGTAGTATTGCTGGACACAATATGGACGCCGTTTCACTGGTTGTTTGTTATCATTATACCGCTGTTGCTGCTCGGTCTGATTGATGTTTTCCGAAAACAGCATTCTATTCGAAGAATATACCCCGTTGTGGGTCGCATCCAATATTTGTTTGAATCAGTACGCAAAGAGATTCAACAATATTTTGTTGAATCTGATATTAATGGTGTTCCCGTTAGCCGGGAATTTCGCTCACTGATCCATCAACGTGCAAAAGGCGACCGGGATACCCGGCCCTTCGGTACAATTTTTGATGTTAATCGGGATGGCATTTTCGATAAAGACCTGTTTAGTGAAAAAGCCCGGCAAGAAGTTGGTTAAGATAATCGAAATCAAACTATCCCAGGGTGCTAAACCGGGCCATGGTGGTATTTTGCCGGCGATCAAATTAACTGAAGAAATCGCCGCAATACGGTATGTGCCCATGGGCCAGGATGTGGTCTCACCCGCAGCCCACACAGCATTTTCCAGCCCGCAGGGACTGTTGGATTTTGTCAAGCAACTGCGTGGGTTGTCAGGCGGTAAACCGGTAGGCTTTAAGCTCTGTCTTGGGCAGCCAAAGGAATTTCCTGGTATCTGCAAGGCTATGCTGGAAAGCGGTATAACCCCTGACTTTATTACTGTAGACGGTGGTGAGGGTGGAACCGGTGCAGCACCGACAGAAATGACCAATGCTATGGGTACTCCTTTACGCGATGCACTAATATTTGTGAACAACACGCTGACAGGTGTTGGTTTAAGGGCTGAAATCCGTATCATCGTCTCCGGCAAGATTTTCTCCGCCTTCCATTTGTTGCGGATTATTGCCCTGGGCACAGATACGGTAAATTCCGCCGCGGCATGATGTTTGCCGTCGGCTGTATTCAGTCCCGCTCATGTAACAACGACACCTGTCCGACTGGCGGTGCAAACCAGAACCCCGCCAGGTACAAGGCGCTGGATGTTGAGGATAAAAGCCGACGGGTTGCTAATTTCCAGCGTGAAACTGTACATAACCTGGTGGAATTGCTGGTTAAGCGCTGAAAACATGCCCGAAAACTGGCAGGCAGCATGGCAATCGGCTAGTGCCGGTGAATGGTAAAGCCACTCAAGGAACTGAATTATGAAAGCATCTGATTTAATGGTTAAAGCGCTTGAGAATGAAGGCGTAGAAACGATTTATGGTATTCCCGGTGAAGAAAACCTGGATTTCCTGAACTCATTAATAAACTCAAAAATTGAGCTGATCCTGACCCGGCATGAGCAGGCTGCCGGGTTTATGGCAGCGACTTATGGCCGTCTGACCGGCAAGCCCGGGGTTTGTCTTTCAACCCTGGGGCCGGGTGCGACAAATTTTGTTACCGCCGCCGCCTATGCCCAGCTAGGTGCTATGCCGATGGTTATGCTGGCCGGGCAAAAGCCAATCAAAAAAAGCAAACAGGGGCGTTTCCAGATTGTTGATGTGGTCGGATTGATGCGGCCCATTACCAAAGAGTCTGTACAGATTGTTGATGGCAATAACATTCCGGCCATTGTTCGAGATGGATTTAGGCAGGCTGTGGAAGAGAGGCCCGGTGCTGTATACCTGGAACTGCCTGAAGATATAGCAGCGGAAGATACCGATGCCAGCCTGTTTGATGTGGTCGGGCATCAGCGGCCGGTCGCCAATAGCGAGGTTATAGACGAGGCCGTGGCGATGATTAGCGCTGCTGAAAACCCGCTGTTGCTGATTGGCGCCGGAGCCAACCGCAAGTCCACCGGCAATGCGTTGCTGGAATTGATAGACAAAACCGGTATCTATTTTTTCAATACCCAAATGGGCAAGGGGGTTGTCGATGAGCGTCATGAAAAATTCCTTGGCACGGCGGCACTTTCAAGCCACGATTTCCTGCATTGCGCTATTGACCGGGCAGACCTGGTAATAAATGTTGGCCATGACGTCATAGAAAAACCCCCATTCTTTATGGAGAAGGGCGGAAAGAAAGTCATCCACATTAATTTCTTTGCTGCGCATATTGATGATGTTTATTTTCCACAGTTAAATGTTGTAGGTGATATCTCCAACTCGATCGAGGCGATCAGCAGTAAAATTAGTCTCAGCGCAGATAAGGAATATTCCTATTTTGAGCGGGTAAAACACGAGGTAAACAGTCATTTAACCAAATACTTCGAAGATGACCGCTTTCCTATGCTGCCACAGCGGCTGGTGAATATCCTTAGGGGCGCGCTGGCGGCTGAAGATATCGTTACCCTGGATAACGGCGTATATAAAATCTGGTTCGCGAGGAATTACAAATGTTATCAGCCGAATACATTACTCCTGGACAATGCCCTGGCAACCATGGGTGCAGGGCTGCCCTCGGCGATGGCTGCCAAACAGCTGTATCCGCATAAAAAGGTCGTTTCAATTAATGGTGACGGCGGTTTCATGATGAATTCCCAGGAGCTTGAAACAGCCATTCGAATGAAGCTGGACCTGGTGGTTATCATTCTTAATGACAATGCTTACGGCATGATCAAGTGGAAGCAGGAGGCCATGGGTTTTGATAATTTTGGTCTCGACTACAATAATCCTGATTTTGTAAAGTATGCTGAAAGCTTTGGTGCCACAGGGCATCGGCCGGAAAGCGTGTCTGGTTTTATAACTATCTTGCGTGAGGCACTGAATTCAAGTGGTGTACATGTGATTGAACTGCCTGTGGACTATTCCCTGAATCATTCCATTTTAAATGTGCTGATCAAAGATTCCAGCTGTATTTTGTAGGAGCAGAGTATGAAAACAGTACAAATTACCCGGCCATATGATGGCTCCCTGATCAAAGAAATCCCACTGCACGATACCGCTGCCGTAGAGCAGGCACTAACGTTGGCTTATGGAGCTTTCCAGGACCGCTCACAATGGCTGCCGGCCCATCAGCGCCTCAGCATCCTCGAAAAAGTTGTTGAGATTATGAGCGGCCAGATTGAAGAGTTGACCCGTATTGCTACCGAGGAAGGTGGCAAACCCTACGCGGATTCAAAAGTTGAAGTTCTGAGGGCCATTAATGGTGTCAAACTGAGCATTGAGCATCTGGCGCAGATTAAAGGCGAGCAAATTCCCATGGGCCAGACCGCCTCATCGGTTAACCGGCTGGCGTTCACGATGCGAGAGCCGATTGGTGTGGTTTCATCCATCAGTGCTTTTAATCATCCCCTCAACCTGATTATCCATCAAACTATTCCAGCGATTGCAGTCGGCTCGCCGGTGATTATCAAACCGGCGTTAACCACACCCTTGTCCTGTTTAAAGTTTATGGAAATTCTTGCTGAGGCCGGCCTGCCCGCAGCCTGGTGCCAGTGCCTGGTATGCGACAATGAGGGAGCAGAAATGCTGGTCACAGATGAGCGGGTGAACTATCTGTCCTTCATTGGTTCAGCCGGGGTGGGCTGGATGCTGCGCTCTAAATTATCCCCGGGTACACGTTGTTCCCTGGAGCACGGCGGCGCAGCTCCGGTTATCGTTGAAGCGGATGCAGATTTTGAGACGATGCTTGATAGCTTGCTCAAGGGTGGTTTTTATCATGCGGGACAGGTCTGTGTTTCAGTGCAGAGGGTTTTTGTCCATGCAAGCATCTGTGATGCTGTGGCTGAACAGTTGGCTGCAAAAGCCAGTAAGTTAATTGTAGGTGACCCGCTGGATGAGAAAACCGAGGTTGGCCCGTTAATCCTGTCACGGGAAGTTGATCGGGTTGAAGAATGGGTTGAGGAAGCGCGAGATCAGGGAGCAACCGTTCTCTGCGGCGGGCATAGAATTTCAGATACTTGTTATGCGCCAACCGTATTATTGAATCCAGCAGAAAATTCCAAAGTTTCACAGATGGAAATATTCGGGCCTGTGGTCTGTATCTACTCATACACAGACAGGCATGCGGCAATTACAAAGGCCAATGCGTTGCCCTACGCCTTTCAGGCATCCGTGTTCACCAAAGATATTGATACCGCGCTGGATACCATAAACCGCTTAAATGCGACGGCTGTTATGGTCAATGACCATACCGCCTTCAGGGTGGACTGGATGCCGTTTGGTGGCAGGGATGTATCCGGTATCGGTATGGGTGGTATTCAATATTCCATGCACGAGATGACGCGCGAGAAAATGTTTGTTATTAAGAGTGCAGTCCTGTTCTAGAAGAAGCGGAAATATCCAGTCAGATAGTTTTGCTATGTTGTGCGGAAAAGAATGGCGAAGAAAAAGCCCGGAAAAAAGCCCGGACATCCATCGAAAAAAGCCCGGGCATCCATCGAATAATTGTTGATTTGCATCCAATATTGCCCATGCGGGGATCAGAGTAGCATGTCAGAGTAGACAGCCCGGCAGCAACCATCCCTACAAAATACTGACATCCCGGGTTGCGTGAAACGCAGCCCGGGACCCAGTATAAAAGCTTAATTCCCGTCTGGATCTACTTTCTTAACAGCCTTTTCAACGCTGGCATCAGAACTCAATGCTTCTTTGACTTTATCCATATCAACGGACTCAGCAGCTTTCTTTTTGTCCACCGAATCATAGGCTTTTTTGTAGTCTACCTTGGTGCCATCAACAGAGTCTTTGAGTTTTTCAGCGTCGACAGATTCAATTGCTTTGTCGGTATCAACGGCCTCCGCCAATTTTTCCAGCTCTGCAGAAACAGCCAGCACAGGCACGGCCAGAAGAAATGCTAGTAATAGTGATTTAGTTTTCATCGTTGGGACTCCAATAACTTTTTTAGGAACTGACCAGTATACCAGTCGGAATTTGCTCTAAGCAAGTTCTGCTTTCCGAATCCAATAGCGACTACCAAATCGGCGATGCCCAGTCACGTTCCTGAACGTGTAAACCGCACATCCTATAGCAATGGCAATTCATCTGTTAAAGTGCACACGGTAATTAACAGTCTCCGGTAGTCCGGGCGTCCCCGGCGATAGCCTGGATTATTGAAACATCGAGATTATCGAAGCATCTGCTGTAATCGCTCAATGTGATCGGGGCCAACCTCGCAACAGCCACCAACAATGACCGCACCTGCATCCACCCAGTCACGGGCATGATCTGCGTATACTGCCGGCGTCACATCGACGCGCGCTGGCGGAATGGATTCATTTCCATGAAAATCCCAATGATGTGGTATCGGGGTAAATGCATTGGCATAGGCTCCCACGGGTATGTCACAGACCGAAATCAGTTCGGGCAACACTTTGCTGATCGCCTCCGGTGGGGAACAATTTATCAGCACGGCCTGTACGCCGGTATTGGCTATATCATGCCACGCGTCATGGATGGACTCACCGCTGCGCAGCACCGCCTCACCGGTATCGGCAATCGACCAGGATAGCCAGACCGGTTTGCCGGTCTCCAAAGCGGCCGTGACCGATGCTTTGGCCTCCAAAAGACATGACATCGGTGATATTCCAATAGCGGGAATCTCCCGGGCAATACGGCTCAGAAACGCGCTCGACGCGCCCGGATCTGTCGTAATACTGATCGGTGTAGGCATGGGTGCCATCCAGTTGCTGCACTGCGGTGCGTATGGTGCGCCCCAGTTGGTCAGAACATTGCACCTGGTCGGAATTTTTTGTGGGTGTCCACAACTTTTGTCGTAGGGGGTGTTATCGATTGAGACCTGGCGTGGGCTTTGGCATGCATTCAGCTTAGCCAAAGCATCGCTTGGCTACTATGGCAAAAGTGGCAGAGCTTTGTAGGACCAGGATTAAATGTGGCTGTCCGGGTTCTTCTCCGGGTTCTTCCCTATTATTCTTTGTCGTTTGCGCATGGTTAAAAAAAGGGGAGCCAGGATTCGTTACTGGACAGGAATTGTATATGATATGCATACAGACAATCAGAGTATTTAATTACAGGAAGGATTTAATGAGAAAAAACATTCAACGCGGCATTCAACTGGGTTTGTACGGTGTGATTTTGGCCTGCAGCGCGTGCAGTCAAGGTGATGCGCTTAACACCGGTAGCGTAGCTGGTGTCGAAAACAGCAAGCAGGAGAAAGAAATGGTGACTTCCGGCAATTCAACAAATCAACAAATTGCTGATTCCATAGCAGACCTGGTCGCCCGCACAGGTGTTGCTGAGGATTCCGTGGTTGTCACCAGTGCCCGCGCAGTGACCTGGAGTTCAGGCGCCCTGGGGTGCCCTGAACAGGGAAAGAGCTATACCGAGGCCCTGGTGCCGGGCTTGCAGGTAATACTGCAAGCAGGTGGTACGACGTACTATTACCACGGTCAAAATGGGAGGTCCCTGGTCAATTGTCCTGCCGAGCGTGTCCAGGCACCTGCACTGGGCATGGGAACCGAAGTCATGTAATCAAACATTACATACACATTTACCAGGTGTAAAAAAACGCCCGCATCGAAATGCGGGCGTTTTTTGTATTGCTAAAGTCTTAAGCTGACGTTTTGCCAGCTTAGGACAGTCTCTTAACGTGCGTCGATATCGAGGATGGTCCTGCCGATTTCGCCACTGCCGTCCATGTGGTGCAGTACACCCAGGTTGCGGGTCGGAGCGAGACCGGTGTAGTCCACCGTAACGGTACCTTCGGCACCCAACACGGCTGATGCCGGAGCTGTGACCGAGGTGTTGCCTTCATCACCGAATACCGGCTGGAACCAGAGTTTGTAATCGGTATCCGTGCCGTTGGAGGCAGAGAAATAATCGACCACAACGACATATCCACCGGCCGGGGCATTGGCAATATCAATGACTTCTTCTGACGTGGCTCCACCACTGGCACCGATTTGCACGATGTCAAAAGTAGCGCAGTCAGTCGCAGCAAGGAACAGCCTCAGATCGATGTCGTCTGCACCCGGATCACTGGTGTCTTCATCGAAGGTCGCAGCACGGAAATGGGTCATCGCCGGTAAGTCCCAACACCAGATATCCAAGTTGCCCTGCGGCCCTGTGATGTTGGTTACAGGGGTAGCAATGCTGTCAAGAATACCGCTGACGCTGGCGCTGTAATCTCCCTCATAACCAAATATGACCGGTACATCGACAGAACCGTCACCGGAACCGTCAGCAACACCGTCCACTTCACCCGGAGCCGAGAACGCCGTGGGGCGCACCGCAATCGGGCTGTATACGGAATAATTGCCGTCATCGTCCGCCCAGGTCAGTGAGCCAAAGGCCCATTCGTCCAGGGTCGCTCCACCGGTAACAGTGAAAGTGACTTCATAGCTCGTCGAAGCGTCCTTTGCCAGCGTGAATGATGACGGTGAAACGGAGACATCGATCCCTGCTGGTGCGTCCACGGAGACCGAGAAGTTCTTGTTGCCTTCGTTGTTGTAAACCGCGGTTACGGTACGCCCGATGGTCTGGGAGCCAACAAGGTCCCCAATCCCGATAGACGGCAGATTGAGGTCGCTGCCATCGGTGGGGAAGCCAGCTCCCTCAAGAGTCGCGCAGAAAGCGTCACTTACCAATTGCACATTGTTATCGCAACTGAACGCCAGGTAATCGAAAATGCCTGCGTCATAGGCCAGGCCAGGATCATAGGCGGCGCTGGGCAGGATTTCACCCGCACCGATATCAAACGGGTCAGCGGCGGCTGCACCGAAGGTTTTCTTCAAATCCTGACGCGCCGTAGTCATCAGTGCTGACCTGGCTTCGGCCGCGCTCCAGTCCGGGTGCGTCTGTTTAAGCAGCGCAAAGGCACCGGCCACATGCGGGCTGGCCATAGAAGTGCCGTTGATGCTCATGAAACCGTTGTTAATCGTGCCGGCGAGTATGGCCACGCCCGGTGCGCTGACGTCAGGTTTGATGATGTCGAGTGCACCATTGTTGGGTCCACGTGATGAGAAATTGGCAATGCGGTTGGCCGCAGAGACCGAGTTGGCAGGATCCAGCGTGCCGTTCAAGCCAGATTCAGCAGCCAGTGCAATACCATCAAAAAAGCCGATCATGACACCCGGTATGGTGGTGCCGGGGGCTGACATGACGATGGGGTCAATACGCCCGGGATTGGCGCCGTCATTGAAGACAATGATTGCGCTCGCACCTGCCGCCGTGGCGTTGTTGTACTTGGTCGTGAAAGCGCAAGCTCCACGGCTGGCCAGAGCGATATTTCCAGCAGGAATGGGATCTATGGGCGCACATGCAAGATCATCTGAAACCAATGTGATATCAGCCGTGATCGCACCTGTGTCAGCCAGTGACACGGGGCTGGCGCCCTCTACTGCAACGTAATCACCTGCGACAGAGCCGGGTGCGTTAACCGTGAGCGCATTGTAAAAAACGCCGTCATCCTGGGTTGCGCCGACGGCGGTGATCCAGGGCACACCGGAAGGAGTGCCGACCGTTCCCGCACCGGGACCGGCATTGCCATTGGCAGTGGCTACAAAAACACCCGCTTCAGCGGCAAACAGGAAGGCAATGTCATCGGGACTGGCAAAAGAGTTGCCGGCGCCGCCGATCGAGAAGTTAATTACATCGACGCCGTCAGCGACGGCCTGATCGATGGCTGCAGCACTGTCAGATGAAGCACAGCCGCCGGTCCAGCAGACCTTGTATGCTGAAATCCGGGCCCGCGGCGCAATACCGCTTACCAGGCCGATGAAATCTCCGCCTATTTCAGCCGGTACACCGTTATTGCCACCCGCGGTAGATGCTGTGTGAGTGCCGTGACCGCCATCATCACGGGCAGACTCGAACTCGAATCCGCCGTCGAATACGCCGTCGCCACCGCACAGGTTGTTAGGATCGAGTGCAGACGAAAACCCCAAGTTGTAGCAGCGGGCTGCAAGCAGCTTGTTGTTACATGTGAACGCAGCGTCCCCAGGTACTGCGCTACCGAAATCACAACCACTTGATGAGAATCCGGCCGGGTGCGGTCCGAACTGTATTTTTGGACCCTTGTTGCCCTTCTTGAACGTGTCCACGTCAGCAAAGCTGGGATGCTCGGGCCAGATTCCGCCATCGACAATGCCGATCACGACACCCTCACCGGTACGGCCTTTGGACCATGCCTCACCCGCTTCGGTGATTCCGATAAAGTTTGGGCTGGCATTTGTCTGGAGTTGACGTATTTCATCCTTCCAGACATTGACCACGTCAGACCTGCTTTTGAGCGCAGCGGCATCCGCTGCCGTCATGTAAGCGGCGAAGCCGTTGAAAGCGTAACGGTAGCTGTACACCTTGTCAGCGCCTACGCTGTCGCTGGCCTGATTCTGTACCGCTTCGAGATGGGCTGTATACTTTTTCACATGGGCGCTGTTAGGGTTGATCTTTTTACCCTTGCCAGGCTTGGTGGCCTTGTAACCAGCAACATCGCCTTCATAGGCGACTGCCGGATTGCCCTTCATCTGGACAATGTAAATACCGGTAGCTTCTGATTTTTGAGCTGCTGCCGGCAGATTGAAGTTTTTCCCATCCATTTTCTGGACGGTGAGATCGGCTTGCGCGGTTGCTAAACCGGTCAGAGCGATCAAACATGTTAATGGTAAATGTTTCAATATCTTCATTGCTTTGTAATGACTCCTTTTGCATTGGTTAAAGAACGAGATGGAAAAATCGATTTAAGGACAGGCTGAAACATAGAGTGAAATTTATTGAACAGCCCAGTGAAAATATCAATAGAACTTATTGTATTTTCTGTACTAAATCGATCGTCGATACAAAATAAATCCAATGCAACCGGTTGGCGCAGCGCTCTGATGCTTTCAGATGATCGCGCGAAATCCGATGATAATTTATTAGGTTTATTTTGCAATATTTCAAGTTTCATATGAATAAAAATCACAGCCAATTACTAGAAAAATGATGGCTCCCCTTTATGTGTTCAATAGGCATGACTTGAGAACAGGCCGATAAGTATACACAAAAACATGAATTATAATAATGGACGAAGAAAATTAATCACTTTACTGCGAACCGGTGCGAATTAATAAGAAGTGGGTGACGGGTCATATTAGCATGCGGTGACCACTGCCACTCCGCATAGATTTGAGTATGACATACGCCGCAGGATTCACTGCCAACATAGTCCGCATCGTAACCTTTGGAGTGCGGATCAAGTAAAACAGGCCACAACAATCATGGGTATCAATATGTCGTGTATAGGCAGCATTAAAGCTGTATTGCCAGAACTCTTCATATATTGATCATCGCTTTACGTCGACATTTGCGTTAATTCGCCGCGAATTGTTGCGCTAGTTGAGTGGGGAGGACTGGATTCTGCTCTTTTACCGCTCTATTTCATGCCAACCCCAATGACTGGGCGAAAAAAGCCATTCTGCTACCAGTTTAGGAACAGTGGATCAGGACTGTGATTGGGTTTATTCTTTCAAACGAACAAGCCCACTGACGGCGAAGCTCGGCAATCCGGCAACAGTGCCGTTGCTGCAGAATTTGCATTGTCATCCAGGTGCGCGAGTATCTTCTGAATAACTACTGGGTCTTCGATACTGGCAATAATCTTGACATCGCCACCGCATTCGCTACAAGTCTCAATGTCTATATCGAACACTCGCTTTAGGCGCTTCGCCCATGTCATCGAAGCCCGTTTCTCGGCGGGTGTTTGGTCATTTAGGGCTTTGACGGTTTTTCCCCTACCTCGCTTTGCAGGAGTTACCAGCGCCCGATATTTACTGTTCGGCGCGAAAACACCATGGTCGTTCCTGCGCATCCATGCGCCCACGACATTCATAACATCCTTGTAAATCAAACCGTGTAAGGTTAACGCGTGGTTTGGGAACAAGTGAAACCAGCCTGGAGATAAAATCCAGCGGCTCAAATATGACATGGGTAGTGCCGTTGCGCCAGGGTGTTTTCAACTCATAGCGGACCTGGCCATTGCGGGTCAATGACAGACGTTTTGTGGATACTGCCGGCCTCGTAATGTAACGGCACAAGCGTTCCAGTTTTGCACGATCTTTGGCTTTGGTAGCTACACCTGCATGCAGTGAAAACCCGGCAGCTTCACCGACTGAGCTTGAAGATGGGTTATCTGATTCAAGGTTGGGCAGGGTTTGCAGTGTGAATACCTTACGGCCTTGTTGAGA
>SMVB01037380.1_pt1 | contig 11640 bp, 9 predicted proteins | sample 2456461 | NCBI WGS metagenome assembly SMVB01 (sample SAMN11095934, study PRJNA526329) | marine sediment metagenome | biome: Marine sediment; feature: Surficial sediment; material: Deep marine sediment; isolation source: Hadal surficial sediment | place: Pacific Ocean | collected 2014-05 | depth 0-1...
AAAGCTGCAGCTGCCGGCGACCTCTTCCGGCTCCGGCACCGCCCCCGGGATGGCTACCAGCTCTGGCTGGCGACGATCGGCCGCCGGCTCGGAGAGCAGCAGCCCGAGCGTGTACGGGTGGAGCGGCTCACGCTCCATCGCAGGAGCCGGGGAGACCTCGAGGAGGCTGCCGGCATACAGAACGTGAATGCGATCGCATACCGAGAACGCCACCCGGAGGTCGTGGGTGATGAGGAGGACGCCCATCCCCCGGTCCTGTTGCACGGAGCGAAGCAGTTCCAGGATCTCGGCCTGTGTCGTCACATCCAGCGCCGTCGAGGGCTCGTCGGCGATCAGCAACTTCGGGTCGCGAGCCAGTGCTGCGGCAAGCGCGACGCGCTGGCGCATGCCGCCGGACAGCTGGAATGGGTACCGCCCGGCGACGTCGTCCCCGTCGATCCCGACTTCTGCGAGCCTCCGCATGACTTCGGTACGGCGCTCGGATTTCGACAACCGGCGGCGGTCGGCGAGCGACTCGTCGATGTGCGCTCCGCATCGAAGCAGCGGGTTGAGCATGGTGAAGGGATCCTGAAGCATCATCGCGATCCCCGACCCCCGGACCCCGGCCATCTCTCTCTCGCTCAGATCGAGCAGGTCGCGACCCTCGAAGACGACCCGGCCGGTGGCGAAGACTCCCGGCGGGAGCAGACGAACGATCGCCCTGGCGGTCATCGACTTTCCGCTCCCCGACTCGCCGACGATGCCAACGGTGTCGCCGGGTGCCACGGTGAGGTTCGTCCCTGTGGTGATGGTCCGGTTCTCTCCCCCCGCATCCGATGACACGCGAAGGTCGTCGACCTCGAGCAGTGGGACGGTGTCGTTCACGTCATTGCCGCAGGCTGAACCGATCGTACATCCAGTCACCAACCAGGTTCATGGCTGCGGCGGTGAGGATGATGAGGACGGCGGGAACCACCGCAGCCCACGGGTTGGAGAACAAAAGGCTCCTGTTCTCGGACAGCATTCGCCCCCAGTCGGCGGCTCCTGGCTCGATTCCGAGCCCCAGGAACGACAGGCCGGCCAGAGCCACCAGGGCGAAGGCGAAGTCGAGCACGACGTAGGCGAAGATGATCGGCAGGATGTTGGGGAGGATGTGCCCGAACATGACCCGGGGCTTGGAAACGCCGAGGGTGCGGGCGGCCTCGATGTAGGGCAGGGGGCGCTGCTGGAGCACCGCGCTGCGCACGATTCGGGTGTCCGGGGCCGCAAACAGCAGGATGAGCACCAGGACCGCCACCCAGAACCCTCCGCCGAACACCCCCACGACGACGATGGCGATGAGCAGACCGGGAAGCGCCAGCATCAGGTCGGCCCAGCGCATCACGCCGGCGTCGACAGCACCCCCGAGGTAACCCGAGGCGAGGCCGAGCATGGTGGCGATGGCGAAGGCCCCGACCGAGACGGTCAACGCCCCGACGAGCGCCGGTCGAGCTCCAATTATCGTGCGCGAGAACACGTCTCGACCCAACTGATCGGTTCCCGCCCAAAACTGGGCGCTCGGTGGGGTGTCGCTGACAAACAACCTCTGTTCCTCGTGGTCGTGCGGGGTGATGGCGGTGCCGAACACCGCAAACACCAGCATTACGACGAGAAAAGCGAGCGACAGGGCAACCATGATCGTGATGCGCCTGCGGTAGGGCTCCGTGGTGCGTTTGAGCTCGAGCGTTTCAGCCATCAGGACTCTGCGCTCCCGAACCGGATTCGTGGATCGATCACGGTGTACAGCACGTCGAGACCCAGGTTCACCACGATCACAAAGACGGCAGTCAACAGGACCAGGGCCTGCACAACCGGGATGTCTCTAGTCAGTACCGATTCGACCAGCAGCGTCCCCAGGCCGGGCAGGCCGAAGGTGACCTCGATCAGCACTGCGCCGCCGAACAGCCCGACCACGATCAGCCCGGTTACGGTGACGACCGGGATCAGCGAGTTCCTGAGGACGTATCGGCTCATGATGCGGCGCCGCGAGAGGCCCCGCGACCTGGCGAAGGCGACGTAGTCCTGATCCAGCTCTTCGATCATCGCTGCCCGGGTGATCTTGACGATCAAAGCCAGTAGGGCCAGAGCCAGGGCGAGGGCGGGAAGCGTCAAGTGGTACGCCCGGTCCCAGAATCCCTCCCCACTGCCGAACGTCGGGAACCAATCGAGCACCACACCGAACACGTACAGAAAGAGAAGCCCCACCGCAAAAGTGGGGGCGCTCACCCCGAGCACGGAGATGCCGACGACCGTGCGGTCGGTCCTCGAGCCCCGTCGTAACGCCGCCCACATACCAAGCGGGATGCCGAAGACCACGGCGATCAGGGTGGCATATGAGCCCAGGAAGATGGTGAGCCCGATCCGCCGCCCGATGGCGGCCGTCACCGCTTCGCTGGACTGGATCGATCTGCCGATGTCACCGGTCACCACTGCTTTGAGCCATAGGAAGTATTGGAAGAGGAACGGCTCATCCAGGTTCCACTGCTCGCGGATCGCGGCAATCGTCTCGGGCGAGGACTGCCTGGCACCCAGCAACGCCCGCTCGGGGGTCCCGGGTGCCAAGTGGATGAGGGCGAACACGGCGAACGTGATCACGATGAGTAGCGGCACCGCGAGAAGCAGGCGTCCCGCGACATAGCGGCCCATCCCACCCGATCTCACAGGCCGTCTCGCACTGTCACGCCGGGCCGGCTCCTGCTACTTCGGACCGAAACCCCGGATCGCCCACGGGATGTTGTAGTAGAACGCGTTGAACCCATCGAGCTTGAGGTCGGAGCGAATCGCCATCCCGGTGTCCAGGTAGTACACGGGAATCGTTGCGACCTCTTCCCTGGCAATCTCGAACATCTCCTCGAGGGCCGCTTTGCGGGCCGCCGGGTCGGATTCAGCGAGCGCAACACCAATCAGCTCATCCACCCGCTCGTTGACGTAATTCGAGGCGTTGAATCCACCAGGGCCGGCCGACAGGCTCCACAGGAACAGCGTCGGGTAGTTCACCGGATCAACGAAGTCGGCCGCGTATTGCATGATCTGCATCCCGAGGCCTGGGTCGTGGGTGAAGTAGGTGTCCTGCCAGGTGGCGTCATCGACCTCCTCGACGTTCATGGTCACCCCGATCGTCTCGAGGTTCTGCGCCAGGCTCAACAGCGGGTTCAGCATCAGCGGTGCGCCGCCCGGTATTTGAACGGTGAACTCGAAGCCATCGGGAACCGATGACTGAGCCAGCTCGGCTGCGGCCTGATCCAGGTCGAACTCGTACTGGGGCAGCGTTGCATAAAACGAGCGGGCTTCATCGCCGGGAACCACCGGGGTCCACGTGTCCGGCGGGCTGACCGTGGTTCCTTCCTCGCCCTGCCCCTTCAGCACCGCCGAGATCAGCCCCTTCTGGTCGAGGGAGTGGGCTATGGCGCGGCGAACGTGAATGTCTTCGAACGGCGGCGTCTCATAGTCGAGGGTGAGCACGACGAGCCCAAGAGCGGGCTCGGTGATCACGTCCACGCCGTCGAGGTTCTGCCACTGGTCGATCTCGGTCTCCGGCAGCTCAAAGGTGCCGTCGATATCGCCGTTGCGCATCGCCAACAGGCGGGTTTGCGGGTCCGGGATCTGGGTGATGGTGATCCGCTTGGCCGGGCCGTTGTCACCCCAGTAGTCGTCGTAGCGCTCCAGCACGACCCGATCGCCGGGTATGAACTCGACCACTCGATAGGGGCCGGTCCCGATGGGGAACAGCTCGGGTGTGCCCAGGAGGTCGATGTCTGCGCTCTCCAGCTGGCTCGCCGGCATGATGAAGCCTGCCATCAACGCCGGCGTGTATTGCCAGGTCACGTCAGGCTCGAACAACGTCACGGTGACTTCACGATCACCGGTGGCCTCGATCGAATCCACGGAGAAATAGAAGAAGTCGACAAACGAGAAGTTCTCCGGATCGAGGTGCCAACTCATCGAGGCCGCTACATCCTCCGCGGTCACCGGGCTGCCGTCGTGGAAGGTGGCACCCTCCCTGATCGTGTAGACGTACGTGATGTCGTCGACCTGCTCCCACGATTCAGCGAGGGCGCCGGTGAGCTTGAGGTCGTCGTCAAAGGCGAGCAGCCCTTCCTGGGCAAGCGACACGACGACGCCTTGGGCGGTGGTCCACTCATGGGGCACGAACAGGGTATCGGGGAGGAAAGGCAGCGCCCAGGTGATCTCCTCGATGTCGCCCGATGCCGGGGTCTCCGGTGCGCCCGTGGTCGTGGTCGGGGTGTCGCCCCCGGCTGAGGTTGTCGTCGTATCTTCGCTGGAGCTGCACGCTGCGGCTACAACAGAAAAGGCCAAGACCAGCGCCAGCAGACGCCAGGTAACGCGTCTGAACGCTCTCGGACGGTCGTGAAAATGCATTTCTCGGTACTCCAATCAGCCCGATTGCGGATCGTGGTGTCAGCTTCTGAGGGACAGGAAGCCTAGACCCCGGATCTCAGGCGCGACGGGGGTCGACCAGTGACCAGTGACCAGAAGGACCTCGATCTAACTGGGAACCGGGAACTGGGAACTTCTCTGAGCTGGGAACGCTGCGACTGAGTCGTACCGGCTCACTACCCTCGATCCCAATGCGCTACCAAGCTCTCTACCGCAAGTACCGCCCGCAGCAGTTCTCCGAGATAATTGGCCAGGACCACGTCGTTGACACACTGTTGCGCGAGATCACCGATGACAAGATCACCCACGCCTATCTGTTCGCCGGCCCGCGGGGCACCGGCAAGACCACCTCGGCCCGTCTTCTCGCCAAGTCGCTGAACTGCACCAATCGCCGCCCGGACGGCGAGCCGGACAACGAATGTGCATCGTGTGTGGCGATCACCGAGGGCGCGTCGCTTGACGTCATCGAGCTTGACGCCGCATCCCACAACAAGGTCGAGGACGTGAGGGAGATCCGCATCAACGTCGGCACCGTCGCCGCTGCCGCCGGAGCCCACCGCGTGTACATCCTCGATGAGGCACACATGTTGTCGCGTGCCGCGGGAAACGCCCTGCTCAAGACCCTCGAGGAACCACCGGAGCATGTCGTCTTCGTCCTCGCCACCACCGAGCCGTACAAGCTGCTCGACACGATCCGAAGCCGGGCCCAGCGGTTTGACTTCCACCCGGTGGCCACCGAGGTCCTGGGGACCTACATGGCCGAGATCGCCTCCAGAGAAGGGTTCGACGCCCGACCCGATGGCCTGGCAATGATCGCCACCAATGCTCGCGGCTCGGTCAGGGACGCGTTGAGCCTGCTGGAGCAGGTTGCCGCCCTGGGCGAGGGAACGGTGGACGCCGAAGGGGTGACCAGGGTTCTCGGGCTCGCCGACGGAGACGCCTTCACCGGGCTCGCCACAGCAATCGCAAACCAGGATGCCCCTGCCGCACTTGGCCTCGTCGCTCGCCTTGCGTCGCAAGGGGCCGACCTGAGACGGTTCGTAGCCGATGCCCTCGGGTTCTTCAGAGGCATCTTCCTCGCCCAGTACGCGCCGAACCTGGAGGAGATCACCGATGAGCCTGCCGACGTTCTGACCGAGTGGCGTCGGATCGCCTCCGAGCTGCCGGCGACCGACGTCCTTCGTACTATCGATCAGTTCTCGGACGCCCTGGTCGAGCTACGCGCCGGGCGCGAGGAGCGGCTGGTCCTCGAGCTGGCTCTGATCCGCCTCACTCGGCCGGAGACGGCGATGGATGAACAAGCCCTGGTGTCGCGGATCGAAAGACTGGAGCAAGCTAGTCATCAGTCGTCGGTCGTCGACCAAGAGTCATCAGTCGTCGATCCTCACCCGGAACCACCGGCCATCAGTGGCCAGACCCTTGCCTCCCCCTCAGGGGGAGTTGGCAGCGGCGCAGCCGCTGGCGGAGGGGGTCAAGCCTCCGCCGACGGAGAGCCCGAGCCGACCAAGACCGATGATGAGGGAGTCTCGGATGAGGAACCGTCCGGCCCCCCTCCCGGCCCGACGGCCGGACTCCCCCCTGAGGGGGGAGCAAGGAAGGAAAGGCTCGGTAGCGAGGACAAGTTCGTCTCCCCCCCCAAAGTTGAGGAAACGGGTGTCGACCTCCCCCTTGCCGACGTTTCCCTTGCCGAGTTCCAGGCTGCTTGGCCGGCGATCGTTGCTAGCGTTCGCACCCAATTCGGGGCACGGCGGCATGCCTTTGTCAAGGTCGCAGAACCGCTGGCAGTAGCCGGCGGTGTCGCCACTCTCGGGATGCCAAGCCATCAGCATTTCCATCTGGAGCAACTCAACGCCGACACCGAGCTCCGAGTCGCTCTGGACAACATCGCCGCCGAACAGCTCGGTGGCACCATCACCCTCGAATTCGTGGAAGACGACGGTCCGACCCAACCGGCAACCGACGAACCGGAGCGCGCCCCCGACAAGGACCAACTCATTGCTGACGGCACTCCGCCCGACGACCCCGCCGACCTCATCGCCGACATGCTCGGTGGCGAGGTGGTATCGGAATGACGACGTCGGAAGATGGGGCGATGCGGCTCGGCATCGACCTCGATGGTGTCGTAGCCGACTTCACCGCCGGCTGGGTTACCCGCTACAACGCCGAGTTCGGCACCGATCTCGGCAGGGAACAGATCGAAACCTGGGGGGCCATGGTCGACCTGACCCACTTCCAGACCATGAGCGAGTTCTGGAAATGGACCGCAAAGGGGGACGATGGATCGCTGTTCCGCCACCTCGACACCTACCCCGACGCCCTCGACTCGCTGAATCGCCTTGCTCGTCATCACGACATCGTGATCGTGACCACCAAGCCGGACTGGGCGGTTCATGACACCTTCGCCTGGATCTCGGATCAGCGCATTCCGACCAGGGAGGTGCACATCACTGAGGACAAGTGGCGGGTGCCCTGCGACGTCTACCTCGACGATGCTCCGCACCAGCTCGAAGCGCTGCACCGCGAGCGGCCCAATGCGATCGTGTGTCGGTTCGTGCGGCCATGGAACGAACCGATCTTTGGCGTCCGCGACATCCACGACTGGAACGAATTCGAGGCCCTGGTCGACCGGCAGCGGCGCTGAGCGAACATTCTCAGGCCCCAAACGATTAGCCTGGCCGGTGGGTGCGGGCAGGTTGCCCGCGTAGATTGAGGAGACCACTAAATGAAGAAGACCGCGTTACTCGCACTGATTCTGGCCTTCGGGCTGATCGCCGCCGCGTGCGGCTCGAGCGACGACACGACGACGACGGCAGCAGTCGCGGCGCCGGCGACAACGACGACGGCACCGCCCGCAGATACCACAACCACAACAGAAGATCCAAGGGCCGATTGGCCCGACACGATCCTCTACGGGTTCATCCCATCGGAGCAGCAGGAGACCCTCGCCGAGACGGTTCAGCCCTACATGGACTACCTGAGCGACGAGTTGGGTATCACGTTTGAGGGCATCATCACCGCCGACTACAACGGCCTGGTGGTCGCCATGGGCGCCGACCAGCTCGATCTCGGAGCGTTCGGCCCCTTCGGCTGGGTTCAGGCGGAGGCGCAGTATCCGACGCTCGAACTGCTGATGCAGTCGATCCGATTCGGGTCGAAGACCTACCACGGCCAGTGGATGACCAACGACCCGTCGATCTGTGACGAAGGGACGCTCCTGGAGGGCTCGGCCCTCGAGAACCAGGATGGCGAAATCGTCCAGGTGGATTACTTCGACGCCGTAGCCTTGCAGGTCGGTGTCGCCTTCGGAGATGACGGCAAGGAGCCAGAGGTGCTCGAAGACGGCACGGCCGTCGCACCTGGCACGTCATGCAGGGCAGGGCTCGACAAGGTGGCCGGGAGGAGCGTGTCGTTCACCTCGGCGACGTCGACCTCCGGTGGCGTGTTCCCGCAGCTGCAACTGTTCAACGAGGGCATCGACATCGAGGACGACATCGAGTACTCCTATCTGGTGTCGCACACCGACTCCGTGGCCGCCGTCTACAACGGCGACTTCGACATCGGCCTTTCCTTCGATGACGCCCGCCGCGGCCTCCGCAACGACAACCCCGACGTTGGCTCCAAGGTGATCGTGTTCAACATCACCGAAGAGATCCCCAACGACATAGTGGCGGTCCGCGGTGACTTGCCGGACGATCTGAAGCAGGCGATCTTCGATCTGACGAAGGCGTTCCTCGCCACCGATGAGGGCGAGGCGATCTTCGACGAGATCTACGGCTGGACCGACGTCCAGGTGGCGATCGGCTCCGACTTCGACGTGGTGCGTGAAGCCGCCGAGAAGCTCGGAGTGACCGAGGGCTAACAGGCGATGGCAAAGGGGGCCGGTTCCGGCACCGGCCCCCTTTGCCTACAGTGACACCATGCCGATAATCGAGTTCACCGACACGTCGGTGACCTACCCCGGCGGGCTGATCGCGCTCAAGAACATCAACCTCGAGATCGAAGCTGGTGAGTTCGTCGTCATCGTCGGGCTGTCGGGTGCTGGCAAGTCGACGTTGTTGCGCTGCGTGAACGGTCTGGTGCCGGTTGCGGGCTCGGTCGTGACCGACGGCATGGAAGTGGTAGGAGCATCCCGGTCCGAGCTCAGGGAAATCCGCTCCAAGGTCGGGATGATCTTCCAAACCTTCAATCTGGTGAACCGGTCCCGCGTGCTCACCAACGTGTTGGTCGGCCGGCTGACCCACGTCCCACGCTGGCGAAGCCTGCTCGGCATGTGGCCAGCGCAGGAAAAGGAGATCGGCTTCCAATCGCTGGAACGGGTCGGGATCGTGGAGAAGGCGTTTGTCAGGGCATCTGACCTGTCCGGCGGACAGCAGCAGCGAGTCGGCATCGCCAGGGCGCTCGCCCAGGAACCCGACATCATCCTCGCCGACGAGCCGGTGGCCTCCCTCGACCCCGTCACCTCACACATCGTGATGCGCGACCTGCAACGCATCAACCGTGAGCTCGGAATCACCACGGTGATCAACTTGCACTTCCTCGACCTGGCCCGTCAATACGGAAAGCGCCTCATCGGGCTCAACGACGGCGCGGTCGTCTTCGACGGCGACATTGCCGACGTCGACGATGCCGTGTTCCGGCAGATCTACGGCCGAGCCATCACCCCGGACGATTTGCTCGAAGGCGCAGAGGCGTGACCGCGGTCGCCGAGGAGATCAGACCGGTCGAGCCACCAAAGTCCATCCACTATGTCCTTCCTCTCCTGGGGGGCGTCATTGCTGCCGGTGCCACAGGGATCCTCGGATCCATGGGTCAGGCCATGGGACCGATCTGGGGCCTGGCACTCGCCGCCATCGTCTTTGCCATCTTCGCCTGGCAGGGCATCACCAGATCCGTCCTCGATGCCGTGATCCTCGCCATCGGCGGGGTGATCGGGATCGGCTACTTCTCGACGGTCGTCTTCGGTCGGACCAGCGTGATCGACCTCAGGCTGGCGCTGCTCGCCTCACTCGGCTGGGCCCTCTTCGGGCTCGGCGTCGGCATCGTCGTGGTCAGGAACCGCCAAGGCCTCAGGCCGGGCGCGGCCCTCGCCCAGGGGCTGGTCTGGAGCGGCGGTGCCACTCTCACGATGCTGACCGCAGGCGCCATGGGGTTCGTCACCGTACTGAACTCGCGCCGGATCGATGCCGGGGAACTCGAGGAGCTGACCACCCGGCTCTTCGTCGCCATCGCCGTCGTAACCGCCGCCTTCGGCCTCGCCGTCGCTCTGTCGTTGTGGGCCAAGCTGCCTGCGCTGACCGGGGTTTCGGTGATCGTCGTTCTGACGGTGCTCGCCTACAACGAGATCGGGTTCTCGATGGCCGACCTCCTTTCCCAGCTGGGGCCGATCGGAGAGTTCGCCACCCGCTTCTGGCCCCCGGTGTGGACCTGGCCGAAGAGCCTGGGACAGCCCCCGACCAACAACATCATCGAGCCGTTCATCGAGACCATCCAGATTGCGATCGTCGGCGCCACGGTCGGCTCGTTGCTCGCCCTGCCCCTGGCCTTCATGGCTTCGCGGGCGACGGCCCACAACCGATGGGTGTACGGGGTCTCCAAGGGCTTCATGAACTTGATGCGCACCATTCCCGATCTCATCTGGGCGGTGTTCTTCGCAACCGCCGTCGGCTTCGGCAGCCCGTTTGCCGGCGCCTTGGCCATGACCATGTTCTCGCTGGCGATCATGTCCAAGCTGTTTTCCGAGACGGTGGACGCCATCGACGTCGGCCCGTTGGAGGCGGGCAAGGCCTCCGGTGCCAAGCATTCCCAGGTGATCCAGTACACCGCCTTCCCACAAGTCAGCCCCAACTACGTGGCCTATTCCTTCTATCTCTTCGAGCTCAACATCCGGGCATCGGTCATCATCGGATTCGTCGGCGCCGGTGGCATCGGTCGGCTGCTCGACGAGCGGCGCAGCTTCTTCCAATGGGACCAGGTGATGGCGATCGTGATCGTCATCTTCGTCAGCGTGCTCATCATCGAAGCGGTGTCGATCTACGCCAGACGGAAGCTCCTATGACCGTCCCCGATCTGAAGATCGAAGCCGAGGCGCAGGTCAGGCCGAAGGAGCCGGTACGGCCAAAGGTCATCCGCTGGGTGATCACCGCGGCGATCTTGATCCCATTCATCTGGTCTGTTGCCGGCCTCGACATCTCGATCAGCCGAATCGTCCAGGCCCCCGGTCAGGTGTGGAATCTCGTCACCGGCCTGTTCCCACCCGACTTCACCAACGGCGGAAGGATCGTCACCAAGCTGCTCGAGTCGGTCTACATCGCTTGGATCGGGACGGTCATCGGCGCCGTGTTCTCGTTTCCCTTGGCCTTTGCCGCCGCAACGAACGTATCACCGCGATGGTTGACGGTGCCGACCAGAGGGATCCTGTCCGCCATCCGGGCATTTCCGGAGCTGATCCTTGCCATCATCCTGATCAACCCGTTCGGTCTCGGGGCCTTCACCGGTGCTCTCGCCCTCGGGATCCACTCGATCGGGACGCTGGGCAAGCTGTCCTCCGAGGTGATCGAGGGCATCAACGAGGGGCCAAGGGAGGCGATCCAGTCCGCCGGGGGAAGCCTGGGCGAAGAGATCCGCTTCGCCATCATCCCGCAGGCGATGCCCACCATCGTCGCCTATTGGCTGTACCGGTTCGAGATCAACGTCAGGGCCTCGGCGGTGCTCGGTCTGGTCGGCGCCGGGGGCATCGGGGCCGAGATCATTGCCCGTCTCAGATTTCCCAACGACTGGCCGAGAGCGGGCGCCGCCCTCATCGCCACCGTGGTCGTCGTGCTGATCATCGACGCCATCTCGACTGCCGTCCGCCGCAGGATCATCAGCGGACAGCCTTCGGACAGCGCCATGGCCTGGTCTGCCGGCATCATCCTCGGATCGGGGCTCGGTCCACCGACACCGTCCCGGCAGCAAGCATGACCGGCGGCGGGTTCATCCTGCGAACCCGTGTGGACGCAGAGCGGCTCGAAGAAGAGCTCCTCGCCCCGTCGGCGACCCGGGCTACGGATTCCGGCGGCCGGGCCGTCGCCGAGGAGCCGGACGAGTGGAGGACGGTCTTCGAGCGCGATCGCGACCGGATCGTGCACTCGAAGGCGTTCCGCAGGCTCAAGCACAAGACCCAGGTGTTCATGAACCCGGAGGGTGATCACTTCGTCACCCGGCTCACCCACACCCTCCAGGTAA
>SMVB01403239.1_pt1 | contig 11638 bp, 10 predicted proteins | sample 2456461 | NCBI WGS metagenome assembly SMVB01 (sample SAMN11095934, study PRJNA526329) | marine sediment metagenome | biome: Marine sediment; feature: Surficial sediment; material: Deep marine sediment; isolation source: Hadal surficial sediment | place: Pacific Ocean | collected 2014-05 | depth...
GACAGACGTATAACTGAAGATTTTATTAAGAGAATGAGTAATGGAGTTCCTATTTTAGAAACAATAACTAAAAAATGTAGCGTTGAGAAAGTAGGGCGTTATATTTTTAAAATCACTCTTATTCAAGGTTTGAACAGACAAATACGTAGAATGTGTGAATATTTAGGGTATGAAGTTGTTGTTTTACAACGAATTAGAATCATGAATATTCATTTGGGAAATTTAGCAAAAGGTAAATGGCGAAATCTCACTAAAAAGGAACTCATCGATCTAAAAAAATCATTAGGAGATTCGCTTAATATTTCACAGGAAAAAAGAAATAAAAGTACCGGAGAAAAAAGGAGATGAAAAAACCGCGTACCGATTGAGTAGCACGCGGTCATTATCAACTAACTAACCAAATTAAATTTCAATTATGAAATCTCAATCATTTTTTTAAATGCCCTTTATACTTTTTATTAAAAATCGACTGTTTAACACTTAATATGTAAATATAGTATTAAATATTGTTAAAACCCTAAAGGTCAAAATTATATATACTACTAAATAACAAAAATATATATAATTTTAGAAATCTTGCGTTATTTATAATAAATATAACATACAGATTAACAGATATTTATAAAAATTTAACATTAAACCTAATTTCTTTAACAAAACGTCAAATTCAATAAGAAACCAGTCATTTTTCCTATAAACTACTTTCTTTTTGTTTTAGTATAAAATATTCTACATTTTTATAAACATTATCCCAAAATATTTACAAAATATAAAACTTCCCTTTTGGTCTACTTAAACAAACAATGCTCGGTCTTTTAGTCGGTTACAAGATTAAACATTAATGTGAAAATATAATTGTACTGGGATTCAATTGAAATAATAGCTCAATTAATTATAAAATGTTTGAAAAATCTTTATTATTTCTGAAGAAGGAATTACTTTGTCTTCATAATCATTCATACGTGCTAACACTTGATCTATTACTTCTGCCCTAATCCCCATTTTTAGACCAAAATTTTTAATAACAATTATCTCTTTTTCATGAGTCTCTCGATCTACATTCATAAGTAATACTAACTTATGAAAATGGGTTAAACGTTCTAATTCTGTAAAAATAGGTTTTGAGGGTAATGGCTTAATAAATAATTCTTCTACCTCTTCCTGAGACACTTCCATTCGATTTGCTAAACGCAAGATAAAATCGTATTCAGAATGAGTTATCTTATCGTCCGCATGAGCTAAAACAATTAAATCACTAATTAAAGATTGGTTATTTTTATTTTTCACAGTGTAAAAATAAAAAAAATCTCGTTTTCAAGAATACTTGTAGACGAGATTTTATTTTTGTTGATAACCTTACTACTCCCTTGAAGCTATTCGTACAGGTAATTTATATTCTCTACCTTTTTCTAAAGAAGTTTTAAGTGTTTTGTAGTTAAGTCGACTTTTTATAAATCTTTCGACCATTTCATTTTCAGTATCTACTGATAGTACTACTATTTCACCTTCTTTATTAATTAAAAAGGTAACATAGGCCATAACATCTACATCCACTCTAAAATCTGGATTTTCAAGAAGTTTCTCGATTTCAACAGATGTTGAAGTTTTAGTTTCTAAAGCTGGTACTGCAGCAGATGAAAATACGGTTCCTACTAAAAGCACTAAGGCTATTAAAATTACATTTACTTTTTTCATGATTGTTCGTTTTAAAAGATTGATATACTAAGAAGACGCAAAACCTGTAACAATTGTTACACAAATTCATCAATTTTAACTAATCCTTAACGCAACTCTTTAATAAAAACAAATAAACCTTACTAATTAAGGTTTCAAATAAACTCTATATTTATCAGCTATGATAGTACTTCCTGAACTATATCAGCAGCTTCTTGGAATTCGACAGCACTGTATACATCCAATCCACTTTTGTCTATTAATTCTTTAGCAATATCTGCATTGGTTCCCTGTAAACGAACAATAATTGGAACATCAATTGTTCCAATATTTTTATAAGCATCAATAATTCCCTGTGCTACGCGATCGCAACGTACTATTCCACCAAAAATATTTACCAATATAGCTTTTACATTAGGGTCTTTTAAGATAATCTTAAAAGCTGACTCTACCCGTTCAGCATCAGCAGAACCTCCAACATCTAGGAAATTTGCAGGTTCACCACCTGCTTGTTTTATAAGATCCATAGTTGCCATAGCCAATCCAGCTCCATTTACCATACAACCGACATTTCCATCTAAATCTACATAATTTAATCCAGCAGCTTTTGCTTCTACTTCAATAGGGTTTTCTTCTCTTATATCCCTTAATGCGATATAATCCTTATGGCGAAACAAGGCGTTATCATCTAAAGTTACTTTAGCATCGACAGCTATCACTCTATCATCACTTGTTTTTAATACTGGATTTATTTCAAATAAAGAAGCATCAGATTTAATGTAAGCAGTATATAAATTAGTTACAAATAGTGTCATTTGTTTAAAAGCTTTTCCACTTAAACCAAGATTAAAAGCAATTCTACGTGTCTGAAATGGAAGTAATCCCATAACAGGTTCTATTTCTTCAGTAAAAATAAGATGAGGTGTTTTTTTGGCTACTGCTTCGATATCCATTCCTCCTTCGGTGGAATACATAATCATATTTTTTCCAGTTGCACGATTTAGTAAAACACTCATATAGAATTCATTGGGTTCACTATCTCCCGGATAATAAACATCTTCTGTTATTAATACCTGGTTTACTTTTTTTCCTTCATCACCGGTTTGAGGAGTTATTAGATTCATACCTATTATCTGATTGGCTATTTGTTCTACTTCCTGAAGATTTTTTGCAAGTTTTACACCGCCTCCTTTACCACGTCCTCCTGCATGTATTTGGGCTTTTATTACATGCCAGCTAGTTCCGGTATCAATTGTAAGTCTTTTAGCTGCTTCTACAGCTTCAGCTGGAGTTTTAGCAACAATTCCACGTTGTATTTCTACACCAAAATTGTTTAATATTTCTTTTCCCTGATATTCGTGTAAATTCATAATAAAGTGATTCTCCCAATAATTATCGAATTGTTTTAAGAATGGCAAAAATAGCAAATGTTACACGAATGGGCTAATTTTTATAGAATCTGAATTTTTTTTTATATGAAAATGTTTGTAGTTATTTTGTACCTTTAAGTAAACATTTCAATTGTGAAAAACTTTGACTGGACTCAATTAACTAAAAAAATGTTTATCAAAGCATCCGTACAATCTTTATATGATGCTTGGTCAAAACCCCGAGAAATTGAACGTTGGTTTTTAAGTGATGCAACGTTTATTGATAAAAATGACACAATTGTTTCTAAAGATAAAAACATTGAAGAAGGTTATAATTATCAATGGCAGTGGTTTTTATATGATGTTACTGAAACAGGAAATGTAATTAAAGCAAATGGCAGGGATCACATACAATTTACATTTGCTGGTAATTGTTTGGTAGACATTCAACTAGAACCATTTGAAGATGGAGTGATTGTAACACTTTCTCAAAAAAATATCCCTACCGATGATAAATCGAAATTAAACATTAGACTAGGTTGCGATAAAGGTTGGTCATTTTATTTAGTGAATTTAAAATCTGTGTATGAAGGAGGGTTGGATCTTAGAAATAAAAATCCTAACCTTAAAAATATGCTAAATACCTAGTCTTTAAAAATTTCTGATTCTGGATGGAATGCCAACCAGGCAAATGCAAAATGGTTACTATGTGGTTCTATTATCAATTGTTTCTCCTTTAAGGGACCAGAAAAACAATGCCCGGTGATATCCCATTTAGAATTGGTTTCGTTGTCGATAAACACATCATTAACTTTTCTGAAAGTAAGGTGCTGTCCATCAATAACGGCATTAAAGACAGTAACCGAACCTATATCTCTTGAAGCTGAAATGTCATTCTTATCCATTATCGATATCGTTCCTGCCTTATAAAATAATACTACTTTTGATGTTTTAAAAATATCATTAATCACACCTTTTTCTAAAACACTACTAAAACTATACACTTTATAGTCTCCCATATTTTCTATATCAACTACACGCTCCATAGCAGGGAGTCGTTTATCTACTTTTCCACTCTCAAAAAATCTCTCATAGGGAGTGCTTTTTTTATCATAATTAGCATAGGGATTATAACCATAACGACTTTCAGCATTTGCAAATCCCGTTCTTTTTGATAATATTTTACCATCGGGATAGCGTCTGAAAAATTCTTCAACAGAGATGATGATGGAAGGAATTATTTCAAGCTCGGTTTCATTATATTCCCCCACTATAGCAGTTCCTATTAGTTGTTGCCATAGGGATTCTGTTTTTCTATCCAACATGACCATATCACTATTACGTAACATCCCTGAGGCTTCAAACTCCAGAGTTACTTGTTCTCCTTTAAATTTTAAAACCCGGTTATAAACAATCCCTGAATTACACAATGGGCAATAAGTCACCAAAATATTCATCCCTCCTAGTTCATCATTAGCTATTTCGTGCATGGTTAGTATGTTCATTGAATAAGCTTTTGCTAATCCATCGACTTCAACAACAATAACGGGTTCGTTTTTAAAGAACATTTGTAAACCAACCTCTTTTTCCACAAACTTTGGGTAATCCAGGGTTGGGAATGAACTCTTAGGCAATACAATTTGTATTTCAGAAAGGTCTACAGATTTTTTTGAGAGATTGGTCTTCCAGGTAAAAGGAATGTTTTTTGGATTTTTAATCTGTGATGAAGCTAGCGTAGTTACAAAGAAAAACAAGAAGCTTAAAAATAGTTTTGAATTCATTATTCAAGGAATTTATATTTGACTTTTGTCGAAAATAATTCTCTCAACTTTCAAAATGTAATATTATCAAACCCTCCCCACAATCCTGTCTTTTGCTAATTGAAGAATAATATGAAATTGATCTTCCAGATTTAATTCAGAGTTATCTATTTCAATAGCATCCACTGCTTTTATAAGGGGAGAATCTTTACGGGTAGTATCCATTAAGTCTCGTTCTTGAACATTTTTATAAATTTCTTCGTAAGTAATGTCATCACCTTTTTCAATAAGCTCTTTATAACGACGTGAAGCACGTTCTTCGGGTTTAGCAGACATAAATATTTTTAATTCGGCTTCAGGAAAAACCACAGTACCAATATCACGCCCGTCCATAACTATCGCTTTATTCTTCCCCATTTGGTGTTGTATGGTTACTAGTTTTTTACGTACCTCAGAAAGGGCTGCTACCTGGCTTACATATTCAGAAACTTGGAAGGTGCGAATCTCTCTTTCTACATTCTTATCATTGAGATACATTTCAACTACACTAATTGTGTCATCATTTCTAAATTCTATAGAAATATCTTCTAGCGAATTTATCAATGCATTTTTATTAAAATGTCTTTCAGAAATAAATCCTTTTTGTAAAGCGAAAAGAGTTATAGCTCGGTACATAGCACCTGAATCTACATATACATAATCCAGGTAGTCAGCAAGTTGTTTTGCAACTGTACTTTTACCTGTGGATGAATATCCGTCTATAGCTATTGTAATTCTTTTCAATGGTACATTAATTAGACCCTAGGAAATTAGTCTTTTTATTTTTCAGAAAAAATATTATTGAAGATTTATATTAAGTCCAAAATAATTAGAAGCTGCTGCTGTACTATATTTCGCATAAGAATAACTCAATCGAAGCTTGTTTAATTTAATTGAAAAACCTGCACTTAGACCTGCAAAAGCACGCTTATTAACTATACTCAGCTCTTCCCCCCTGCGAATATTATATCCTAATCTAATATTAAATCCACCTTCAGGAAAAAGTTCCAATCCTAAAATCATATGCCTAAAAGTATTATCAATAAAATTGATTTTTTCTTCTATTACATTACCTTCAAGATCAATTTCCTCCATATCGGGATTTGTAAAGGCTACATTCCAAATTTGCATGTTCTCAAGTGTTAAATGCCAACGAATAGGTACGTTTTGAAGTGTTTGAGATATGCCAAAAATTAGCTCGAAAGGTAGTGGTTCATAGACTTCATTGTAGGGAGTGAATTGAGTGCCTAAATTACGTGCAACCCCTGAAATATTAAGATCCCAATCTTCATGTACATACATTACACCTATATCTAATGCGCCTCCAAAAGAAGAATATTGCTCTAGTTTTGAAGATATCAGTTTCACATTCACACCTATATGAAAATTGGTATAGGGTATATTTCTAGCATGACCAACAGAAAACGCTACTTCTGCACCACTAAAACTGTTGGTAGGATTTCCAAATTCATCGTAACCGTCAAATTTACCGTAGTTAATATAGGTTACACCTGTGTGAATAACCTGCGTGCGTCTATCCCACAAATAAGCATAAGCAACAGATCCATAACTTATATCGCCAATATAATTAACGTAATTTAGTGAAAGCTGATTGTCCATTGCAGGATTAATACTTGCCGGGTTATATAAAGCCTGTGTTGGATCATAATCGTAATTAGTAACTACTTTCCCTCCTAACGCAGCTTCCCGGGGAGAATTTACCAAGCCTAAAAACTCATAGGTATAACGTCCACCTACCTGCGCCGTAGTAATTGTAGCTGTAATAAGAGTTAATAAAAGTACTGACTTTTGGTTCATGGAACTAAATGGCATATTTCTGAAAGATTAAACGAATGCAAGTATATTTTATTTTCGGTATAATGAAAAACCTATTTACGTTTAGATTTCTTATAATTCCTTTGCATTTTTAACTTTCTGATTGGTAAGTGCAATATCTAACACTTCTATCATGTCTTTGACATAATGAAAAGTTAATCCCTTTAAGTATTCAGGCTTAATTTCTTCTATATCTCTTCGGTTGTCTTCACAAAGTAAAATCTCTTTTAAATGAGCTCGTTTCGCTGCTAGGATTTTTTCTTTAATACCGCCTACAGGTAATACTTTTCCTCGTAGTGTGATCTCTCCTGTCATAGCAAGGCTTCTTTTTACCTTCCGTTGGGAGAATAGAGATACTAAAGAAGTAAGCATTGTAATTCCAGCGCTAGGACCATCTTTGGGTGTAGCTCCTTCTGGAACATGAATGTGTACATTGTATTTTCCAAAAATATTGGGAGAAAGACCTAACAATTTAGCATTAGATTTTATGTATTCCATTGCAATGGTTGCAGATTCCTTCATTACTTTACCAAGATTTCCGGTTAAAGTAAGAGTCCCTTTTCCTTTAGATAATATAGATTCAATAAATAAAATGTCTCCTCCTACTCTTGTCCAGGCAAGTCCTGTTACCACTCCTGCAACATCATTATTTTCATATTTGTCTCGTTCTAATTTTGGGTAACCTAATATTTCAACAATGATATTGTTGGTTACTTTAATGGGGTATTCTTCATTCGTTGCTATTTTCATGGCTGCATAGCGTACCATTTTAGCCAATTGTTTTTCTAAACCGCGAACACCGCTCTCCCGAGTATACCCTTCTACAATTATTTCCAGTTGAGCTTTACCAATTTTTAAATTTTCTTTGCTGAGTCCATGTTCTTTAAGCTGTTTTGGAAGTAAATGTCGTTTTGCTATTTCTACTTTTTCCTCAATGGTATACCCCGAAACATTTATTATTTCCATCCGGTCCCGCAAGGGAGCTTGAATAGTTCCTAAACTATTAGAAGTAGCGATAAACATAACTTTAGAAAGATCATAACCCACCTCTAAAAAATTGTCGTAAAATGAATTATTCTGTTCCGGATCCAAAACTTCTAACATAGCCGAAGAGGGATCTCCCTGGCTTCCAACCGAAAGTTTGTCAATCTCATCCAATACAAAAACAGGATTGCTTGTTTCAGCTTTCTTTATATTTTTAATAATTCTTCCCGGCATAGCACCAATATATGTTTTACGGTGCCCTCGAATTTCAGATTCGTCTCTCATACCACCTAATGACATGCGCACATATTTCCTTCCTAAGGCTTCTGCAATTGATTTACCAAGTGAAGTTTTACCAACTCCAGGAGGTCCATACAAACATAAAATTGGCGATTTCATATCGTTTCGAAGCTTCAGGACTGCAAGATGTTCTATGATACGTTTTTTTACATCGTCCAATCCAAAATGATCTCTATCGAGTATTCTTCTAGCTCGTTTTAAATCAAATTTATCTTTACTGTATGTACCCCAGGGTAAATCCAAATACAAATCCAGATAATTCCGTTGAATTCCGTATTCTGCCATTTGAGGGTTCATTCGTTGTAGTTTAGACAACTCTTTAGAAAAGTGCTCATCAACTTCATCATTCCATTTTTTCTTTTTAGCGCGTAAACGCATATCCTCAATTTCTTCTTCTGAAGAAGAGCCTCCCAGCTCCTCTTGTATGGTTTTCATCTGCTGATGTAAAAAATACTCACGTTGTTGTTGACTAATATCACTTTCAACTTTTGACTGAATATCAATACGAAGGGATAGCTTCTGTAATTCAATATTCATATATCGAAGTGTTTCAAGAGCCCTTTCTTTTAAATCATTAATTTCAAGTAGTTTTTGCTTATCATCTACAGGAATATTAAGGTTAGAGGAAACAAAATTTACCAGAAATGAACTGCTATTTATATTTTGTATCGCAAAAGCAGCTTCGGAAGGAATATTAGGGCTAACCCTAATGATCTCCAATGCCTTTTCTTTAATAGAATCGATTATTGCTATAAACTCATCGTTCTCCTTAGCGGGTTTTGCTTCAGGCACCTCTCTTATAGTTGCTGTCATATAAGGCGTTTTGGTAATTACTTCAGTAACTTCAAAGCGTTTTTTCCCCTGTAGTATAACTGTCGTATTTCCATCTGGCATTTTTAAAACTCGAAGTATTGTTGCCACAGTTCCTACCGCATTGATATCATTTAAACCAGGTTCTTCAACATTTTCATCTTTTTGAGAAACAACACCAATTACCTTATTGCCTTTGTTGGTTTCGTTAATAAGTTTGATAGATTTATCTCGTCCTGCAGTAATAGGAATAACTACTCCCGGAAATAATACAGTATTTCGCAGGGGTAAAATGGGAAGTATTTCGGGTAATTCCTCTTTATTCATTGCATCTTCATCTTCCGGGGTCATTAGCGGAATTAAGTCTGTATCTTCCTTCATTTCCTGAAATGACAAACTGTCGATTGATATTATTTTAGATTTTGCCATATATTAGAATAAGACATTATGTCACAAACTATATTGAGAACAAGGTTTTAAAGTTATTCGTTTTTTTCTTGTTTTTCTGAAAAACAGCTATAAATATAGTATTCATTTCTATTTTCAATACTTCTAATTCAATTGTTATGCCATTTCTTAGATATAAATTATTATAATATTTGATTATTATAAAGATTCTAATTACTGAAAATCATATTTAAGATAAATATAACTAAGAAAGGTTTAAAAAATTATTCAATTAAGTGTAACAATATTCATCTTACTGTATCTTTAGCATAAACAATTGTTTTTTTTGACACTGACCAACAAAAATATTAATACGTTACTCGTTCTTTGTGGAAAAGGAAATCAACTTGCGCAATTAGAGGTTTATAACCGCTATCAGCATGCGATGTACAATACTGCTTTGCGTATTGTTAAAAATACAGCCGAAGCCGAAGATGTGATGCAGGAATCTTTTATTTCTGCTTTTAGTAAGCTTGATAAATTTAAAGGAGATGCCTCCTTTGGGTCTTGGCTAAAAAGGATAATTATTAACAATAGCATTGTACAGTATAAAAAATCAAAGCGCTTTGTTAACATCGCAGATGAAGATTTTAAAGAAGAAGCCCAAGAGGATTCTTATTTTGACACTTCAGAAGATTATACGCATACCAAAGCAAATAAAGTTCTTAGTTGTATGGATGATTTAAATGATAATTATCGTCAAATTTTAAATCTCCATTTTATCGAAGGATTTGATTACGAAGAAATATGCGAAATTATGCAGATAAGTTATGCCAATTGCAGAACATTAATTTCCAGAGCTAAAGAAAGTTTACGTAATAAGTTAATTGCAACGCAATGAAAGAAGATCAAATATCTGAATTATTTAAAAATCTTGAAGGTACGTTTAACGTGCATAATATTTCTGAAGGACATCAAAAACGTTTTTTAGAGAAGTTAAACGCTAAAGATCAAACAACTAAATCGGTAATTAAATGGCGTAAAGCTCTTTCTATAGCTGCCTTGATAGCAGTTATATTTGTCGTTAGTTCATTATTTTTGAACGAAGATGTCACAGCTGCAGAATTAGCAAGTGTATCACCAGAGATGGAACAAACCCAATCTTTTTTCACCTCTACAATTAACAATGAATTACAAACCTTAAAAAGTTTTGAAAGTCCAGAAACTGAGATTTTGGTTCAAGATGCCTTAGAGCAATTAGAAAATCTTGAAAATAAATACGAAATCCTTAAACTCGATTTGGTTGAAAGTGGAAACAACAAACGTGTAATTTATGCTATGATTAAAAACTTTCAAAACCGAATAGATTTGTTAGAACAAGTCATTTCAACAATAGAAGAAGTTAAAAAACTAAAAAACCTTAAAAATGAAAACAAAATATAAAACACTACTATTTCTATTCCTATTACCTGCAATATTATTTGCTAATCACGGAAAAATTAAAGGAAAATACACTAAAGAGAAAACTATTAATAAAGAGTATGTTGTAAACCCCAATGCAGAATTACAAGTTAAAAACAGTTATGGAAACATTGATATAGTTACTTGGAATGAAAACCGTACTGTCATTGTAGTCACAATTAGAACCAATGGAAATGATGAAGAAAAAGTACAACAAAGACTTGATGATATTACTGTGGAGTTTACTGGAAATGCTTCTCTTGTAACTGCTAAAACCAAATTCAAAAATAAAAAGAAATCCTGGAAATGGTGGGGAAGTAAAAACAATAAGATCTCTATTGAAATAAATTATACTATTAAGATTCCCGTTACAAATAGTGTTGATTTAAATAATAATTATGGGGCTATTAGCATTAATAAACTAGAAGGAATTGCCAAAATTAATTGTGACTATGGACATCTTTTTATTGGCGAATTATTAGCCGAAGATAATTATCTTAACTTCGATTATACCAGTAAATCTACTATTGGTTATATGAAAAGTGGAAAGATTAATGCAGACTATTCCGATTTTACTTTGGATAAAGTAGAACGATTAGAATTGTATGCTGACTACACAGACTCTGAAATTATTGAAGCAACTAATATTAATTATAATTGTGATTATGGAAAAGTTGTTATAGGTAAGGTAAAGACCTTAATAGGTAATGGAGATTATGTAAACCATAGAATTGGTACTGTTACAGGGTCCTTGAAACTCATCTCAGATTATGGCTCAATAAAAATTAAACGCTTAACAGCATCTGTTAATAATGTAACCATAGATGCAGACTATACTGGAATAAAAATAGGATTTGATAATGATTTCAATTTCGATTTCAATTTTAACTTGAGCTATGCCAGCTTTAAGGGTGAGGAAAACGTTACCGTTAAGCATTCTTCAATAAATGGTAAAAACAAGAAGTATTCAGGGTTTCATGGAGTAGAAAATTCTGGAAATTCTGTGAATGTCAACTC
>SMVB01315202.1_pt1 | contig 11637 bp, 9 predicted proteins | sample 2456461 | NCBI WGS metagenome assembly SMVB01 (sample SAMN11095934, study PRJNA526329) | marine sediment metagenome | biome: Marine sediment; feature: Surficial sediment; material: Deep marine sediment; isolation source: Hadal surficial sediment | place: Pacific Ocean | collected 2014-05 | depth 0-1...
ATGACTTCAAACGGTACTGACAAGTTAATCGCTCCTCTGGCAGCATGTCAGGATGAAAAACGGTACTGACAAGTTAAAAAGTTTGTGTGGCTCAATCGTGGCCAACTCATTGTCTAAGGGGTTGTAACCGCATCCCACGTCGCGAACGATCGAATCCGAAATAGTTTAAAGTATCGTCTGCAAAGCGAATGTCGATGAAGATTGAACAGATTGTAGACGGCAGCGTGGCTTTCCAGGAATCTCTGCGCCTGCGTGATCGATTTGAATCGTCGCATGCTGCGTTCTCGAACACGGGTGGCTTGATGTGAAAGCTCGGTACTGACAAGTTAACTTTTCTCGTGGGTCAGCGTTACACAAACCGTTCGTTTTATGCTCTTCAACGATCTGATACTCCCACTTTTGAGATATTTCGCAGATATAATTGAGCCCATATACCCACCTTCTAAGAGGCGAAAGCATTAACTTGTCAGTACCCCTGGGATCAATGATCTGTGCGCGACGCCATAGCTGCGCCGTTTGTCTGTGACGATCTCCCTTGGTTTGCCACCTGCTTTAAGAAAACGCTGGAAGAAACGTTTGGCTGCTTTGGCGTCTCTTCGTGCTTGTAAATACACATCAACGACCTCGCCATCTTGATCAACAGCGCGCCAAAGGTAATGTTGTATGCCTCCAATCTTTACGAAAACCTCGTCCAAAAGTAAGTATCGCCGAAGCCAGAGTGTCTGCAGCGAAGACGTTTGGTAAACTCAGGGCTGAATTTGTTGATCCAGAGCCGAATGACTTCATAGCTAACGGAGATATTGTGTTCGGCTAACAAGTCTTCGACATCTCGAATGCTGAGATTGAAGCGATAGTAGAGCCAAACTGCATATTGAATGATCGAAGGAGGGAATCGGTGTCGCTTGTAGATGTTATTCATCTCTACACGCTGCCAGAGCGCAGGTCAATTTGTCAGTACCTTGAGCAACGCTATCAGCGCAGATTTACAGCAAACCCAGCGCTTTGACTAAAAGGCAAGGCCGCTTAGAATCAAACATCATGAGGAAAAACGATACTCAAGCCAGTATCGCACTAGGGGAGCAAATGTCCGAACACACTACTAACGTCAACGATCTGGGATTCGACCCGGAGGTCTTACGCGCAAAGTACGAACTCGAGCGAGACAAACGGCTGAGACCAGAGGGCAGCGAGCAATATCAGGAAGTCGTCGGGGACTTCAGTCACTACATCGACGACCCGTATGCGGATGAATCCATGATGCGGGACCCGCTAACCGATGAGCTCGACGTCGTCATCATCGGTGGTGGTTTTGGTGGTCTTATCACAGGTGCGCGTTTCAGCCAACTGGGTATCAACAATATCCGCATCATCGAGAAAGGGGGTGATTTTGGCGGAACCTGGTATTGGAACCGCTACCCGGGTGCGGCATGCGACACCGAGTCCTACATTTATCTGCCGTTACTCGAAGAGCTCGATTTCATTCCCAAAGAGAAGTACACGCACGCTCCGGAAATCCTCGCCCACTGTCACAACATCGCGACCAAGTTCGATCTCTACGACAGAGCCTGCCTGCAAACACAAGTAACGGGGCTTGAGTGGGACGCGCCTACTTCTCGATGGACAGTTCGCACTAATCGTGGCGACGCGATGCGCGCACGCTTCGTCGTCATGTCCAACGGTCCCCTCAATCGCCCAAAGCTGCCCGGTATCAAGGGTATCAATGACTTTGAGGGGCACACATTTCACACCAGCCGCTGGGATTACGCCTATACGGGTGGCAATTCGGACGGTGGGCTGGACAGTCTCTCTGACAAACGTGTCGCCGTCATCGGCACGGGTGCGACGGCTGTGCAGTGCGTCCCACATGTGGGGGCAAGCGCAAAAGAGCTATATGTGTTCCAACGTACGCCTTCGTCGATCGACGTGCGGGCGAATCGACCGACGGACCCAGAATGGGCGGCTAGTCTGGAACCTGGCTGGCAACGCGAGCGGATGGAAAATTTCAATATTCTTTGCTCAGGCGGGGTCGTTGAAGAGGACCTTGTGAAGGATGGTTGGACCGAGATCATCCGAAATTTGATCTCGATGGCAAACTACCGCGGCAAAAATACCAATTGGGATGAGGTACCTAAACTGATGGAGCTCGCCGATTTCGAGAAGATGGAACAGATCAGGGCGCGAGCCGAAGAGATCGTCCAGGACCCGGATACCGCCGAGGCACTGAAGCCCTACTATCGCCAATTCTGTAAGCGACCTTGCTTCCACGACTCGTATCTGCAGACGTTCAACCGAGCAAGTGTGCAACTGGTCGACACCGCTGGTCTTGGAGTTGAGGAGATTACAGCGCGCGGGGTCGTCGCGAACGGTAAAGAGTACGAAGTCGACTGCATTATCTTCGCGACGGGTTTCGAGGTCGGCACTGAATTTACCCGGCGTGCAGGATACGACGTAGTCGGCAAGGATGGCGTGATTCTGAGTGACAAGTGGGCAGACGGGATCCGTACTCTGCACGGTATCCACACCCACGGATTTCCAAACCTGTTCACCATGAGTAACTCACAGTCCGGCTTTACGACAAACTTTCCACACTCGATGGATGAGACCGCAGGGCACATTGGGTACATCCTTAACCGCTGTTTCAGCGAAGATATCGAGACCGTCGAAGTCACTCAAGAGGCCGAAGATGCATGGGTCGAGGAGATTATTGCGGTAAGTCGCTACAACGAGGACTTCCTGGTCACCTGTACACCCGGTTACTACAACAACGAAGGCCAGCCGAACCCCAAAAGCATTCAGAACGGTCCATATGGCAAAGGCTCGCGGCCCTACTTCAGGATTACCGAAGCATGGCGCGACGAAGGCACCATGCAAGGGCTTTCCTGCGATGAGTGAATTCGAAGACAAGGTCGTCATCGTCACAGGCGCCGGTGGAGGCATCGGTCGCGAACACGCGCTTGAATTTGCCCGCCGTGGCGCTCGGGTCGTTGTCAACGATCTCGGCTCAAATGTACGGGGCGAAGGCGGCAGTGCTGCTGCCGGCGCTATGGCAGACGCCGTGGTCGATGAAATAAGAGCAGCCGGTGGCGTCGCAGTAGCGAATTACGATTCTGTCAGCGAACCCAACCAGGCAAAGGCCATTGTGGAGCAGGCCGTCGCAGAATTCGGCACCATCGATATCCTCATAAACAACGCAGGCATCCTGAGGAATCGTACATTCAAGAACACGAGCATAGAAGATTTTCAGTTGGTGGTTCAGGTCCATCTGCTTGGTTCAGCTTACGTCAGCCACGCCGCCTGGCCCATCATGTACGAGAAAAACTACGGCCGCATCGTTTTGACAACATCGGTATCCGGTATATTCGGACAGTTTGGTCAAAGCGCATATGGGGCCGCGAAAATGGGCTTGTTGGGCCTCATGAACGTTCTGGCCCTCGAAGGGCGAAGCCACGGTGTTAAGGTCAACTGCCTGTCTCCCGGAGCCGACACCCGCATGACAGCGCTGGTCACCGAACTGGGTATCGATGCCGAAAACCCACGCCCCCAATCTCACCCACATCTCGTAACGCCGGTAGCTTTGTATCTCGCGAGCGAAGATGCGCCGACGGGAATCGTCATGCACGCGTTGAGTGGGCGGTATCTGCGTTCCGAAACATTCGCGAACCCAGGCGTAGACCTTGGTGCTGCTACCAGTTACGAAGATCTCATTGCTAACATCGACGCCGTGATGGATCTGGAGAATGCCGAGCCCCTGGCAGAGCCCGGAAATATTGGTCTTTTGGGAAGCTGAAGGAGGGTTCAATGGGCCCAATGAAGCACTGGCGACGGTACTGACAAGTTAAAAGTTGGTGTGAGTCAATTGCGGTCCAATCCCTAGTCTAGGGGGCTACGATTGCATCCCAGGTCGCGAATGATCGAGGCCGGAACAGCTTAAAATATTTTCTGCTTAGGCAATGCCTGTGCAGATTGAACAGATTATAGACCGTAGCGTGGCTTTCCAAGAATCGCTTTGCTGCTTTCGCGTCTCTTCGTTTTTGCAAAGAGATATCAACGACCTCGCCATCTTGATCAACACCTCGCCAAAGGTAGTGTTGTTTGCCTCCGATCTTGACGAACACTTCGTCCAAAAAGTAAGTGTCGCCGAATCCGGTGTGTTGGCGCCGCAGGCGTTTGGTAAACTCAGGGCCGAATTTGTTGATCCAGAGTCGAATGGCTTCATAGCTAACGGAAATATTGCGTTCAGCTAACAAGTCTTCAACATCTCGAATGCTGAGATTGAACCGATAGTAGAGCCAAACGGCGTGTTGGATGATCGAAGGGGGAAATCGATGGCGCTTATAGATGTTTTTCATCCGGATATGCTGCCAGAGGAGCGATTAACTTGTCAGTACCCGTTGGGCCACTGTTACGAAAGACCAACTCAATGCTTTTGCGTCGTCTCGGTAATCGTCTCGCCTAAAGCGCGTGCCCGAGCGAGGCGCGTGGACACATCCCTAGGCAGGTGCCGCCAGGCGAGCGTCAGAAAGACCAGTGTCACCAGGAAGATCACCATGGATACAGAAATAGCGCTGCGCAGGGCATCCGCGGAATTCATTCCCCTTGCGGCGAAACCGTCAGAAAGCTGGCCCATCACGTAGGGTCCAAGCGCAAGCCCGATAAACGTATTGACCAAAATGTAGTAGGCGCCCGCGACTGCTCGCATGCGTGGTAACACCAGATCCGCCGCTGTGCTGGGTGGAATTCCAGGCCAGGAAGCCGCCGGGATGTGAAAGGCGAAATTGAGAAAAAATGCCATATACAAACTGTCGGTGTAAATCATCCATAACACCAATGGAGCCGTGCCGATTACCGCGAAATAACCGATCAGCAGTCGACCGGAAGGAATCATCCGTTTGAACCAGTCGGCGAGCGCTCCGCCCATTGTGACACCAAGTAGTCCGCCCAGGGCGTTTCCTAAACCGATGTAAAGGCCGACTTCAGCCGGGGAAGTGTCGTGCAGGCGCAGCAACAGAGGTGGTGTCCAGAAGCTGACGCCGTAGGTGACAAACGAAATTGTCGGGAAAGCGATCATCGTGTAGATCATGCCGCGGGATTTAAAAATCATCGCGAATGTTGCTGGATCGCGTTTGCTGAGTGACTGTGCCCAGGAAAAAACGACATAGACGCCGATGCCGATCGCAATCCATTGGGCGATATCTTCGGTAAGGAGCATGAGCGCCGCGGCTGCAAGGCTGATCAGGAACGCAGCCAGTGCGTTTAGTCCGAGCGAACCACCGGCTGCTTTTAAGCCGGGAAGATTGAAAAAGGGCAGCATGGAGACCATCTCGGTCTTCAGCACGGTAAAAGGCGCAGGATGGACTTCACTGACGAGCCCTTCGCTGATACCGCGTTGTGGTTCACGCAATGTCCGTACCCAGGCAGCCATGAGGATCCCAGGGATTCCCACAACCATGAAGGCGACGTGCCAGCCTTTGAGTCCAAAAGGGGCCAGTTCGACGACAGGATAAGCGCTGCCCCAGGTTTCCAGAATCATCCCGCCCAGGAACAGACCGATACCACCGCCGATGTAGACGCCTGACGAGTAGATGGCGATCACCGTGGCTCTCACGTGGGTGGGGTAGTAGTCTGAAAGCATGGAATAGGCTGCAGGCGATGCACTAGCCTCACCGATACCCACGCCGATGCGGAACAGCGCCAGTGTCGGAAAAGACCGGGCTAATCCGGAGCAGAAGGTCATCACGCTCCAGAACATCAGTCCGATCGAAATGAGGCTTTTCCGCACCCACACATCTGCAAATCGGGCCAAGGGTATCCCGAACACAGCATAAAATACGGCGAATACCGTGCCATAGAGGAATCCCATCTGCGCATCGTCAATCCCTAAATCGGCTTGAATGTCCTGGGACAGGATCGACAGAATATTGCGATCGATAAAGTTGAATACATAGACGATCACTAGAACAAAAAGCACATAGTGCGAGTACCAGCCACCAACTTTGTTCTTCTTGTTGTCAGAATTCATTGTCACCTCTATTGGTTTGTGCGTGCTTAATCCATCACCAGCGTGGGTACTGACAAGTTAAACTTCCTCGCTTGAATCAATCCAATTCCAACTCTTAACTTAAGGGGCTGTAATCGTATCCCAATTCGCGAATGATCGAAGCCGAAACAACTTAAAGTATCGCCTGCAAAGTGAATGTCGGTGGAGGTTGAACAGATTGTAGACGGCGGCATGACCCTCCAAGAATCGCTGGGCTTGGGTAATTGATTTGAACCGTCGCATGCCTCGTTCTCGAACCCGAGTGGGTTGATGTGAAAGCTCTGCTCGATTGTTGGCGTACTGTTGTGTGTTGTGGCAGGCACCTGGGATCAACGATCGGTGTGCGACGCCATAACTGCGTAGTTTGTCTGTAACGATTTCTCTTGGTATACCGCCCGATTTCAGAAATCGCCGGAAGAATCGTTCTGCTGCTTTAGCGTCTCTTCTCTTTTGCAAATAGATATCAACGACTTCTCCATCTTGATCAACAGCGCGCCAGAGGTAGTGTTGTTTGCCCCCAATCTTTACGAACACTTCGTCCAAAAAGTAAGTATTGCCAAAGCCAGAGTGTCTGCGCCGAAGACGTTTGGTAAACTCAGGGCCAAATTTGTTGATCCAGAGTCGAATGGCTTCATAGCTAACGTTAATGTAGCGTTCTGCCAACAAGTCTGCTACATCTCGGATGCTGAGATTGAAGCGATAGTAGAGCCAGACGGCATGTTGGATGATTGAAGGTGGAAATCGATGGCGCTTATAAAGATTTTTCATCCTGATATGCTGCCAGAGTACCGTCTAACTTGTCAGTACCGTGTATTGTTGCACATACGCGCGACATGCCTAAACTGGTACGCACGGGTATAGGGAGTATTGAACGTTGCAGAAGCTCACCGCACGACAGCGCCAGCAGTGGCAAGCTGAAGGCTATCTACACCTACCACAAGCTCTCAGCCCCACGGCAGTGTCGCAACTCACCGGGGAAGTCGATCGCATTCGTGCCTTGCCCGGTTATGAACCCGACCCTGATCCGAATCTCCCCATCGGACACTATGCGTGGCTTGATCACGCCAGAGACTTGGATACGGATGGCTTCATGGATCGTCGTGATCTGTTGCCCTATCACCAATCCTTCATCGATCTGATCGATCAGGCGCCAGTGTTCGACTATATCGTGGACATCATGGGGAGCAACATAATGCTGTCCATGAGCCAGGCTATCGTGCGGCCTCGCACCGAGAAATTTCCAGGCTATACGCACACCGATGGTGGTGAGTCGTTGCGTCATATTCGGGTCAGTGAATCCGGTCCGCCCATTGCCATGAAAGCCATGTATCTTCTGACCGACGTCGATGGCCAGGACGCGGGCAACCTCACCGTATTTCCTGGCAGCCATACGCGGCAGATCACTGAGGGCGTGACACCCTATAGCGAAGGGGCGGTACAGTTAAATGGCAAGGCTGGGGACGTCTACCTGTTTCCACACGCCCTTTGGCATGGTCCGGCGAAAAACCTCAACGGCACTACGCGCAAAATATTGTTGTACAACTACTGTCAGCTATGGGTCCGCAGTTACGACCACGATACGGTGCCCGATACTGCTGTACGTTGCTCTCCACGACAGCGGCGCTTGCTTGGCGATCTTGGCTACGACTTTCGCCCAGGCTCCTATTTCTACGTTCCCAAGGACCAGCATAAGGTGATCGCCGAAGAATAGTTGAGCTATGAATCCTGCAATCGTTTTGCGGTTTTCTGTAGTCCTTTCGAGAACATGGTGACTAAGCCGTGACTGTCCAGCCATCGGCTATGCAAACCGGAGTCTTGAGCGCCATGGTTTGCGATCAGCGTTTCGAATAGTTGTGCGCTATCACTGGTGCTGGCATCTAATTCTATAACGCCGCGGGGTACTGACAAGTTAACTCTTAGGACCTCATAGAAAGTGGGTATATGGGATTAGTTATCTGTGTGAAACGCTTTGGAAGTGGGAGCACCAGATCGTTGAAACGCGTAAAACGAACGGTTTGTGCAACGCTGACCCATGAAAAAAGTTAACTTGTCAGTACCCTCAATAGGTCAGGTTAATCCTGGCCCCGAAGTTCTGGCAATTGTTCACTGGGTAATGGCTTGCCCGCATTGTTTGTTCGCACGCCCAGTGATCCTCGTTGCTCACGCGCTTCACGGCGAGCGAGAGATGCGACCAATTTGGCGTGACGCTCATTCGTCACCGGATAATTCCATACCAGATAGGTGGCTAGTAGAAAGAAGAACGTCGGTATGACGGCATATTCGAGCCGGATCATCCAGAGACCCGCTTCAGTCGGATTCACTTGTGGATCGTAACCTGTCAGATTCAAAACCTGCAACGCGATAAACATGCCAATCGCGATGCCTATTTTATCGACAGCGCCATGCACGGCAAAGAACAGTCCCGCTCGCTTTTGTCGGTTAACAGCCGTGTCCACGTCAACCACGTCCGCCACCATCGCAAGCGGTAAGTACGCGAATGCGCCAAAACTTGCGCCTTTTATTATGTAGAAAATGAGAAACGTATTGTAGTCACCGGCGCCCAGGAACGCAGTGGCCAAGACCATCAGTGCCGAATTTGTCATCGCGATCGCCAACGACCTGTGTTTACCGTAGCGTTTGGCTAACCACTGCCACAATGGGATCGCGGCGACTCCCATCAGATAGTAAAGAATGAATGTGCGGCCTATGCGATTACCTGCCTGTAGCACATCGTTCATAAAAAAGACCAGAACTGCATGGCGAGAGGCCTCTCCGATCACAATCGCCAACGCCACATAGAGCAGGCGCCGAAAAGGACCGATCTTCAGCATGCTCGCAATATCACGCCACCAAGCGCGCTTGCTTGCAACCACGACCACCGGCTTCTCAGGCACCCGCCAAAGGAGTATGGCAACTGTTATGGGCAACAAGATCAAGAGGGTCCAACCTATGCCGGAAAGAATCTCTCCAGATCCGGTCTTGTCGAGCACCTCCTGGTAGAACCAGATCACCAAAGATGCACCGATCAAGCCACCGATCGTCCAAACCTGTCGGATCGCGGTGATCCGTGCCCGCACCATGTAGTTTTCGGACAATTCTGCTCCCCAGGCTCCATAGGGCAGAAGCATGACCGTCCAACCGAGGTAGACAACCATGTTCCAAATCAACATGTACCAGATGTCGACTGGTAACTCCGGCATAAACAGCTTGTAAATCCCCAGCATCATGATCGGTAGACCTAAAGCGATGTAGGGGCGCCGACGACCAAACCGCGTGGAGGTGTGATCGCTGACCCATCCCATCAATGGGTCCGTTACAAAGTCAGACAGCCTCGACAACAATAGAACCGTGCTGATTGCTGCGAGCCCTAAGCCTAGTTCGCCTGCATAGTATGGATGCAGGAACAACGTCATCGGGTAGCCAAGTATGGCTATTGGAAAGCCCAGGCTGCCGTAGGCAACCAGAGTGCTATGTTTGACGTCGCCTGTCACAAAATGGGCTCCAAAATAGCCTCCAGAATAGGAAAGTCAGTCTGCAACTAGCCGTTCCAGTTTTACTTGATCGGCTGCAAAGTTGCGGATCCCCTCGGCCAGCTTTTCGGTTGCCATTGCATCCTCGTTGGACGCCCAGCGAAAATCGCTTTCGATCTGCTCGACTTTAGCCTCGCCGTCGCGCGCGGCTGGACTCAGTTGACGCGGCAACTCGCCTTCATCCTCGGCCAACTCCTGGAGCAATTGGGGACTGATCGTGAGTCGGTCGCAACCGGCCAGCGCTTCAATCTCACCGGTGTTGCGAAAGCTTGCGCCCATCACAACCGTCTCAAAGCCGTGCGTCTTGTAGTAGTTGTAGATGCGACGTACCGCGACAACGCCGGGATCAGTCTGCGCCGTATAGGTCTCCCCGGTCGACTGTTTATACCAATCAAGAATTCGGCCGACAAAGGGTGAGATCAGATACACACCCACATCAGCACAGGCAACCGCCTGTGCGAACCCAAACAACAGTGTCAGGTTACAGTTTATACCTTCACGCTCTAACGTCTCGGCTGCGCGGATACCCTCCCAAGTGCTCGCTATCTTGATCAGCACACGCTCAGGCTCAACGTTATGTTGCGCGTAGAGTTCAATCAGACGCCGCGCTTTGCTTACCGTTGCATCCGTATCAAACGACAGCCTCGCATCGACTTCAGAAGACACGCGTCCAGGGACCAGCTGTAAGATCTCACAGCCGATTGTCACGGCCAGCTTGTCACAACAGTTGGCCAGCATTTGCGATGAGCTTCCACCTACTTTCGCAGACCAGCGTTTCGCATCTGCCAACAGTTCGGTGTACTCGGGCAGGACCGCTGCCTTCAACAACAACGATGGGTTTGTCGTCGCATCCTGAGGCTGATAACTGCGAATTGCATCGAGTTCACCTGTATCGGCAACAACATCTGTCATCGATTTCAGCTGCTCTAACTTATTCATTTGTGTCCAAACCTATCGTCCTCCCCTGTTTGATCTGCAACGGTACTGACAAGTTAAGCGTTCCTCTGGCAGCATATCAGGATGAAAAACATCTATAAGCGCTATCGATTTCCACCATCTATCATTCAACACGCTGTTTGGCTCTACTACCGATTCAATCTCAGCATCCGAGATGTGGAAGACTTGTTAAGCTGAACGCAATATTTCCGTTAGCTATGAAGCCATTCGACTCTGGATCAACAAATTCGGCCCTGAGTTTACCAAACGTCTTCGCCGCAGACACTCTGGCTTTGGCGATACCTACTTTTTGGACGAAGTGTTCGTAAAGATTGGTGGCAAACAGCATTTCCTCTGGCGCGCTGTTGATCAAGATGGTGAAGTCGTTGATATCTATTTGCAAAAACGAAGAGACGCGAAAGCAGCAAAACGTTTCTTCCAACGATTTCTTAAATCGGGTGGTATGCCGAGAGAGATCGTCACCGACAAACTCCGCAGCTATGGCGTGGCGCACCGATCATTAATCCCGGGCGCTCGCCACAACACACAACAGTACGCCAACAATCGGGCAGAGCTTTCACATCAACCCACTCGGGTTCGAGAACGCGGCATGCGACGATTCAAATCGATCACGCAGGCGCAGCGATTCTTGGAAAGCCACGCTGCCGTATACAATCTGTTCAATCTCCACCGGCATTCGCTTTGCAGACGATATTTCAAGCTATTTCAGCTTCGTTCTTTCGCGACGTGGGATGCGGTTACAACCCCTTAGGTTAAGAGTTAAATCTCATTTAGCCCATACCAACTTTTTAACTTGTCAGTACCCGAATCGGAGCTATTGAAAGCCCAAAACACACCATCACTTCAGCGTAGTAGATTCCGAATTCACAGAATTCGGTCGAGGCTGTGTTACTCGTCTACTATCACTCAACGCCCCAGCAGGTCCTGCTGGGAATAATTTCCGCCAGATATATCCATACCACAGCAAGACGCCCGCCGAGTGATTGGACGGAAGGAAACCAACTGCTGATAATTTCCTGCGGAGTTATCTATACCCCTGGCTTGCAATAGGATACTGTTCAAATATACAGTATTTAGGTTTGCAAAGCCGTTTTGAGACTATATATAGCTGAG
>SMVB01068515.1_pt1 | contig 11636 bp, 10 predicted proteins | sample 2456461 | NCBI WGS metagenome assembly SMVB01 (sample SAMN11095934, study PRJNA526329) | marine sediment metagenome | biome: Marine sediment; feature: Surficial sediment; material: Deep marine sediment; isolation source: Hadal surficial sediment | place: Pacific Ocean | collected 2014-05 | depth...
CTAATTCTTCTTCCAGTGTTTTTTCTTCTTCTTTTTTAATTTCTTCTAATTCTTTTTTAGTTAATTTTTTTACTTTTACTGGTTTTGCTTCAACTTTCTTTGTTGATTTTGCTTCAGGTTTCTTTGCGGGTTTTGCTGCAGTTTTCGTTGTTGATTTTGCTTCAGGTTTCTTTGTTGATTTTGCTGCAGTTTTCGTTGTTGATTTTGCTTCAGGTTTCTTTGCGGGTTTTGCTGCAGTTTTCTTTGTTGATTTTGCTTCAGGCTTCTTTGTTGATTTTGCTGCAGTTTTCTTTGTTGATTTTGCTTCAGGTTTCTTTGTTGATTTTGCTGCAGTTTTCTTTGTTTTCACTGTTAGGGTTGAATCTAGAATTTTCTTGTTCTTTTTTAATTTATCAAGATCTGCTTTAATTTTTTCTGCTTCATCAATTATAGAATCTCTTTTCTTTACCATCAAATTACCTCATTTTTTAAATTTAATTTCCTATTTACCATACAATTATTCATTCCTATTTAACAGTAAATACCTCACTAGTTGAGACATTCATGAGTTTTTTTGATACCATTTCTACGACTATCTTATAAGAACCTGGGGTGTCAATTACGGTAGAGAACTCATCCCCAATAGGAAGAATTTTACTTCCTTTCTCAAAGCATTGCTCAAAGAATCCACTTTGTGTGATTACGTCATTTTTTTCGGTGGAATAAATTGTAACATAAAGATCTCCACAATCAAAGGATATTTCATCAATTTTAATTTGAATTTTTATAGGTTCAGAAGTAGAATATTGTTTGGATAAACCAATTATCTCAATTGTGGCATTATAAGAGGACTCCTCATCTGATGAAGACATTGGCCACATGTTTAATTCTTTATCAGGTTTCTGGAGAATATCAGTTAATACAACATAGCCAAAAACTACCGATAAAATTGCAGGCAATACAAATACAACAAAAACTTTCTTAGTTATCATTTTGTTTTAAAATTTGTAATTCCCTTATATTTATTTAACAGAATTAGCTAACTAGAGATCAATTTGACGAATGAGTTAAATCGTAGCTAACTAAATATCGCTAGATGCGACTTAGGAAATTCAGAGTCAGGGCATTTCGTTGTATTCATGATTCTGGAGAGATTACTGTTGGTGATTTAGCAGCTTTTATTGGAAGAAATGAAAGTGGAAAAACCACGATCCTTGAAGCATTAATTTTATTAAATAAGGATGAGCAAGTTTCAGAATTAGATCTTTGTGACGAAATGGATGAAGAACTCAAAGATGAGATTAAATTAGTAGAAGGAGAATTTGAACTAAACCAAAATGAAATTACTATAATAAAAGAAAAATTTCCGGGCTTGCCAGAAATAAAAAAAATTAAATTAATTAGAACAAATCGAAATTCAAAAGTACAATATGAATTTGAAGATATTGAACTTGGTGAAGATGAAGATAAAGGACTTAATTCATGGGAAAATTTCTCAAAGCAGATTATTGGATTTTTAGACACCATTCCAAATCATCTTAGAATACAAATTGACACAAAATTCTTTGAGGAACCAATTCCAAAGAACCAAGAAACATTTGATAGTAGAATGGCAGAGTTTAGTAATCAATTTCACGTCTTAGCCATTCAAGAACCCAAAGTCATTGAGGAATGGGAAAAAATCTATGCAAGTCAAGAAAACCAATTTTCAAATCTATTGAGTGGTGAAAGTCAAAAAACAGCATTAGAAAATTTTATTGCATCTGAATTACATCCAAGATTTGTTTACTTTTCAGATTATAAAAAAATCTATGGAAATATTAATCTCAATGAATTTTTTAAAGTAGAAAAAGGAGAAAAAGTAAATTCAATTGAATATGTTGAAGAATTTGATAAAGCAGAGACAGTGAGAAATCTATTCTATCTAGCTGAATTAGATTTGAAAGAGTTAGATGAAGTAAAAGAAAGTCCAGCAAAATGTATCAAACTTCTTAATGCAGCAGGTAATCGATTGACTAGTAAATTGAATCCATCATGGAAAGGAGATCCCATCCATGTAGACTTGAGATATAATCCAGGAAATATTTTGAGTGTGGTAATTTCAGATGTTCACAAAGATGGAACAATTACAAACACAGGACTGTTAAATAGAAGAGCAGAAGGTTTCAAGTGGACATTTTCTTTTATTGTAAACTTTGCAGCTGAAACACAAAGATCAGAATTAAAAGAAGCAATATTACTTTTAGATGAACCTGCAAGAAATCTTCATCCTACACAGCAAAGGGGGATTTCAGATTTATTAAAAAATTTAGCTGGTTCAAATCAAGTATTGTATGCAACACATTCACCATTTATGATCTTTGACTACACTCCAGGTAACCTACTTGTTGTAGAGTTAGATAAAAGAAAACACCTTAGCAGAATCTTTTATGATTATTGGAATGCAGATGACAAAACATTAACACCAATTTTGTATGGACTATCAAGAGGTCTAGTTGAATCTATTGTAGATAGAGAAATTGGGACAAACTCCAGACCGGTAATAATTGTAGAGACAATGTCGGATTCAATGTATCTAAATGCTTTTGACAAATTCTTACAAGATCCAAATATTTCAATGAATCCTCTCAATATTGTTGCAGCATACAACAAAAATTCAGTTTTACCTTTAGCAATATTTTATAGAAATCATGGTTACAAGACATTTATTTTATTAGATAATACTGAAGAATCAAAGCAAATTTATGCCCAGTTAGTATCAAATGAATTTACATCTATTCAAACCATTTTCTTTGAGAGAGAAGGAAAAAAGCTAGAATCAATTGAAGATTATATTGTTCTTGAGGATTATTTGCATGTGGTAAATCAAACTTATGAAATTAAGCTGAGACATGAAGGATTTTCAAATCTCAAACCACAAGATGTTGCTTCTAAAGATAGTAAAGGAATCTTAGATAAGTTAAGAATGATTTGGGAAGAGCACAGAGAAGATGATTGGGGAGAATTTGATAATGTGGAGATCACTAGATACATCTGCGAAAAAATTACACTTGAAGAAACTAGTTTTCTATCAGATAAAACAAAAGACCAATTCAGATCATTGTATAGATTAATTGCTGAAAGAATTAGACAATATCAAAATGTAGTTAGAAAACAAGACCTAAACAAATTTCAAAAGGCAAAGGCTTAAGATTTAAGAAGGTTTCTCATGAAAAATACTGAACTAAAAAATAGAAGGCAAGAAAAATTCTTTTAGGTTTAAGTGAATGATGATCAGGTTGAATTACATGAATAAATCCTCGACGAGGGGAATTTTTCTTTCAATTATATTATTATTTTCAATAATAGTTATTACAATTTCATCAAATGCATATGCAGAAGAAATTAATGTCAAAAGTTTTGCGTTTGAAGAAACAACAATTATTGAATTTACAAATGATTCAAATGAAGGAATCAATACTTTTAGAATTTGGCTTGGGAGTGATTTCAGTTTCAAATCTTTTAAAACAGAAAAAGGATGGGTAGGCGAAAAAACTCCACTAGGAGTCATAATTTTCACATCATCTGAAACAATCAAACCAGGTGAATCTGTAAAGTTTGGTGTTAAAACAGATATAGTAAAACCGGGAATCAATTGGAAGGCATTAGACAAAGAAGATAATCAATTAGATACAGGTAAAGTGTTGCCAGGAGAACTACCAAAGGTAATTCAAAATACAACCCCCACACAAAGTCAAATTATATCTAGTACAGGTACAAGTATATCTACAGAATCAATCTTCAGAATAATTCCAGAAAAACCCAATGTTGGTTCATCAATAAGAGTTACAGGAGATGAATTTGGTGTTTATCAAAAATTTGATTTTTACATTAACACACAAAAAATTGGTAGTTTTGAAACAGATGAAAACGGTCACTTTATGACAACAATGAAAATCCCTGATGATGTGGAAATTCCAGATGATGAAGATGATGTTAGAGTTGATTTCATAGTAAAAGACAAAGAGGGAGAAGAAAAAAAGATTAGCCTTAGAATAGGAGAGATTGAAAATAGAATTCCAGAATCACAAAATATCAAACTTACAATTAATGGAATTCCAAATGTTATTCATAGAGGAGACTTTTTAGAGATTTTTGGAACTGGGAATCCAGGTAGTGCAATAACAGCAAAAATTGCTACATTTGATGGAAAAATTATCAATTCAAGAACAGCAGAAATAGACTCGAAAGGAAATTGGAAATTAAGTGAGCCAATTATTGTAGCATTAGATACTCCATTTGGAAAATATAGTGCAACTATTTCGGATGGAAGACAAAGTATACTAAAGCACTGGATAGTAGAATCAGATAAAGTAATTATCATAGCACCAACTAATTTGAAGTTTGAACAAGGTGAAATCATAAAATTTAATGGAACAGCTTTACCAAACAAACCAATTGAAATAATATTAGAGGATCCTCTTGGAAAAGAGATTTTTTCAGATATTATTCAAGTTGATAATTATGGTGTTATCGAGTTTGAATTTCAAACAACTCTAAGTGCGAAAAAAGGAACATACACACTAATTGCAACACAAGAAAAGGAGAAAGAATTTATTTTTGTAGGAGTTGGACAATTGCCTTCAATTCCAGTTAACTTAGAATTAGACAAGTTGAATTACAAAACATCAGAAACAGTCATAATTTCACTCACAGGAAAAGGATCAGATGTTATTAGTTTACTAATTGTTAATCCTTCTGATAAACCAATAGGGGGAACAATATCTATTACATTAGAACCAGATGGCAGAGGAACATATTCTCTTAATCTAGAGGGTTATCCATCTGGAGTATACACAGCCGTTATTAGTAAGGGAACTACTCAAAGCACAGAAGTCTTTTCAGTAGGTCTCCAGACAGGTTCTGGAAAAATTGAAATTAACACTACAAAGCATAATTATCTACCGGGTGATCCTATTTTGATTTTAGGGGATACTTCTTCAAATGTTCTACTTACAATTATTTTATATAATTCTGATGGGAATGAAGTTAAAGTAAAAGAGACTTTCTCAGACAAGAATGGGAAGATTTCAGAAAGCTCTTTTAGAATTCCAAGTAATGCAAAAATAGGAACGTGGGCAATTCATGCAAAAAGTGGTCAAAACTTGGACACTATAGAAATTGAAGTTTTATCAGAATTATTTGAAGGAATGCAAATATTTGTTGAGAAAGGAGAAGAGGTCCCCGCTGTTGGAGAAACAATTACAATCAAAGTATTTGGTGCCAAACAAACCGTAACAATTGAAATAATAACAAAAGATGGTAAAATAATCGATACTTTGTCATTCGTAGCATCAAACCAAGGAGAAATTAATCTACCGTGGATAATTCCCAGAGAAACAGAGCCTGGAGTGTATATAATCAGAGCAACAGATGCATCTGGTTCTATAGAAACCACTTTCGAATTGAATTAAGAATAATTTCAAACAATTTTATTTTACTGAGAACATCAATCATCATGAATCTTAGAGAAAAAATTGCCGAATATCCTAATTTCCCTAAAAAAGGAATTTTGTTTAGAGATTTTAGTCCAATTTTGAAAGATCCATCTGCTTTGTCTTTAATTGCAGATGAGTTTTCAAAACATTTTCATCCAAAGGATATTGATTTATTTGCTGGAATTGAATCAAGAGGATTCATTTTAGCTTGTGTTTTAGCCTCAAGATACAACAAGGGTATGATAATGATTAGAAAAGCAGGAAAATTACCTGGAAAAACTGCAAAATTATCTTACACAATTGAATATGGAAAGGACACAATAGAGATTCAAAAAGACATTATCAAAAAAGGGCAAAGAATACTCATTTGTGATGATTTACTTGCAACTGGTGGTACAGCAAAAGCATCTGCAAAATTGATTGAAAAAATAGGAGGAAAAATTTCAGGTTTTGCATTTATCATAGAATTAACAGAACTAAACGGAATGAAAGGAATCAGCAAGTATGATTGTAAATCATTGGTGAAGTATTAATGGAAAAAGATGTAGAAATTGGAATTTTTGGAGGAACAGGAATTTATGATTCAGATTTACTTGAAAATCCACAAGAAGTGGAAATTGAAACACCCTATGGTAAACCTTCAGACACCATAACAATTGGAATGTTCAAGGGAAGAAAGATTGCTTTTCTTCCAAGACATGGAAAAAAACACACCATTCCACCACATATGATTAATTTCAAAGCTAATATTTGGGCATTCAAAGAATTAGGAGTTACAAGAATCATAGCACCTTCAGCAGTTGGAAGTCTAAAAGAAGAGTTAGAGCCTGGTGACTTTGCATTACCATCACAATTTTTAGATTTTACAAAATCAAGAGATGGTTCATTTTCAGAAGAGGGAAGAGTAATTCATATTTCAGTAGCTGATCCTTTTTGCCCAGAATTACAATCATTAATTCTTCAGGTAACAGAAAAACAAAATTTGAAAATACATAAAGATTGTACCTATGTCTGTATTGAAGGACCAAGATTTTCAACTAAAGCAGAATCAAAATTATACAGATTTACGGGAGCAGATATTATTGGAATGACACTTGTTCCAGAATGCCAGCTAGCAAGAGAAGCACAAATGTGTTATGTTTCAATTTCTACAGTTACAGATTACGATGTTTGGGCTGAAAAACCTGTAACTGCAAAAAAAGTCTTAGAAACGCTTTCAAAAAATGTTGAGAAGACAAAGACAATATTAACAGAATTGATTGATAAAATTCCTAAAACTAGAAGTTGTTCTTGTGCTAAGGCATTAGAAGAAGCAGAGTTTTAGTCATCTTTAACTAGAATCTAATGTTCTATGATAATTAATACAGGTTTCATTTTCTAATCTTCATTATTGTAAGTATTGGAATTCCAACATACTGGCATTTATTGCGACATCGTTTGTTAAAGAGTAAACGATATCAACAAAGATGAATGACAATAGGGTAAATGAAATTAAGACCATGATTTTTTCAAATCAAAAATATTCAAAAAGATTACAGCTGCCTAAGTTTTAAGTAAGATAAGTATGGATTTGGATCTTTGTGAGACAAATTCTTATTGTTTTAAGCATAATTGTCGTTCTTTTTATGCCCGTATATGCTTCTGCTCAAAGCTCAGATAGAATCACAATTATTGAAAATTTTGGTAATTATGAACGTGGTGAACCTCTATTTGTTTATGGTCAAGTTGCAAACATCACCGATGATTCTTTTTTGATAATGCAAATTATTAATCCACGTGGAGATCTCTGTCAAATCCAACAACTTGTACCATTACCAAATGGTGTTTTTATCACAGACGTAATTCCGCTAAAAGGTAGAATTTGTGGTCTTTCTGGTGAATATGAGATTAAATTATTTTATGGTGACTATTCAAAATCTACCACATTCAATGTTTCTTCTACTTCTTTTTCTGAAACAAACAATAATGAAAAGATCTCTTTAGCACAAAACTTGGTATTAACTCAAGCATCATTAATTAGTGAAATATTTAATATTTCATCCCCAATATCCAATGTAACCTCTACTAATTTGTCTGAATTGGAATCTGTTTATGTTGATTTGTGGGATGAATTCTTTGTAGATAATCTGATTATTGAAATAGATCCATTAATCAGACCTGCTATATCATCTTCATTGGATTCTGTAGAGAAATTATTAGATGAAGATAAAATATCTTTTGATGTTGCAAAGTCTATTGATAGGATAATTTTTGCGGCAGTATTTCATTATGAAATAGGTAACAAAACAAAATCTATTAATTTGTTAAGTGATGCCTTTGTTGATATTAGAAATGTAAATCCACAAAAGATAACTATCCAAAGATCTCCAACTTTTGATGAATTAGAAGAGACGTTACTAAACCTGATGAAAAAATCTGATACAGTAATGAGTAAATCTGTAAAAAATGAAGTTGGATTTATCTTTGCTAGAGGAACTGCTCCTATTTACTCTGACGAAATTAGCGAACTTATCGATATGCTTTCAAAATCACGATATCTTGATATTGTGTCACGAAAGCAAAATGATCTTTATAGACTGGTTCAAAATGATTGGGAAACAATCAAACCTTCCTTAAGTAACAAAGATTCTATTGAAGAACTCATTGCATCAAAGACCAAAGTTTTAGAATTACACAAAGCCGCAATACTTTTACGAGAACTTGATGGCGTTAAGAGATTCATTTCTTCTGATTCTGAAGAAAATGGTGATCTAGCAAATCTGATAATGCCTGATTGGAATGACTTGGAGCGTAATTTGGCATTAGCAACTTCGGTTGAAGACATTTTGAAATCAGAAGCTAAAATTTATCAGATGAGTCAGATTATAGATATCTCATCAAGAATTAGTAAGAGTGTTGAGATTTCACAAGCAAGTAATGTTAATTCGAATCTTGCAGATGATTGGAAATTACTTTTAGAAAGAATTGGAAACGCTGAATCAGTAGATGAAATTTTAGAAATTGTTTCAGAGTTTGATCAATCAATGACTGAACTAAGAGAGAAACGAAATCCTTTGTTAATTTTAGAATTTCAATACAAAACCATGAAAGAAAAGGCTGAACTCCAAGCAGACTATGAAAATCTATTTTTAATTGATAACGCCTTGAAAATTTTAAACACTGCCAAACAAATGGAGTCTGGAAATCCTTCAATTACTAGAATTGATAGAATTGAAGTTTTGTTAACTTGGGTTAGTGAAATAGCCCCACAAATTAAGACAGATTTGGATTCTTATACTAAAGATGTATTCAAAGTTCGTGCTAGTGATGTTTTACAGAGAGCAAAATCACTTGAAAATCTTGTTGAACTAAGTCTTACCAAGAATCGTTTTTTGCCAAACTATATTGAATTTACTGAAACATTTAATGAAAAAATTGATGATGTGAGAGACCTTGTAATCAAAAATGATCTTGATCAAGCTGATGAACTAGTTCGTGATTTATTTGATGAATGGACTCTTGTTTCACAAGCCTATGCTGATGATCCACATGGTTCTGATGTTGGATACACAACTGATGAAATCAAACGAATTGAATTCCGTGAAAAACTAGATGCATTCTCAAATACTGTTTCTACTTTCTATAACAGTGAATTTTCTGTACATGTTAATGGATATAATTTAATGATGGACGATACCTATGAATTAATTGAGATTGCAAATTTTGTTGATGTGGAATCTAAAATTTTAGAAATTGGTGATTATCTTAGCAAATACTTAGTTTTACATAATCCAAAAATTATCTATGATATTTCATTTGATATTGAAAAAGATATTTGGATTATCAAAGGTGCGATTGACAAACAAACCTTTGATAGGCGAGAAAATCTGTATGTTACTGTTTTCAATATGGATGGCACCACTCATAGTAGTTTGGAGTTCAGCGATACTAAACAGGGCAACTTTTACACCCAGTGGGTTGCACCAACAGATCCTGGTCTTTATGTTGTGATGTTACAATATCAGAATTCAAAGGCCACACAGATAGTTCATGTTGAGGAGAAGTTTGATTATGAATACAGCAAATCTGATTTGAATATGGTTGATCTTGCACGCGAATTTGAGGAATTGGAATCATTTGCAAAGGAATTCGGCAGAGAGAGTTTTTATGAAAATCCTCGATTTGCCTCCGTAATTAATCAAATCAAATCTAGTCTTATTGACAAGAATACTAAAAATGTAGATGACAATCTAAACGAACTCAAGACAATTATTGAAAGATATCTTCCTGTAAGATCACGTGTAGCAGTAATTGAAGCAATCTATGACAATGATAAATTGATTTTATCTGGTGCTGTTCAAAAGACCATTGCATTTAGAGAAGATCTTTTTGTTGATGTCTATGATCAAAGAGGTAACCTAATTGAAGAGATTGCATTAAAAGACAATTCTTCAGGATTATTTACTGAAGTATTATCACAACCATTTGATCCCGGAGTTTATGTCGTTCAGCTACAATATCATGATGTGATAGTGACTGACTTTTTTAATGTAAGATGATTAGTTTTTTCCTTTCACTAAATTGAAGAGTTGTCTTGCAGCAAGTTTTGTGTAATTGCAGTTCTCTCTGCGAGATTTGGTTTTAGTGATTATTCTACTAGTTCAGTTCCACAGTTAGGAGTATCAAACTAATAGTTTGACACCACAATAGAGTTTAGAGATTTGAATCAAAGAAGTAACCAAAACAAGCAAAAAATTGAGATAAAAATACTTTAAAGCTTATTTAGTCATCTACAAATGATTCTTTGGTAAGTCCTTCTGGAAGAGTCAAATCTCCTTGAAGTAGATTCTTTTGAAGTAATATGATGACATCTTCAACATCATATCCCAATTTTTCCAATTCCTTCTCAGTTGTTTTGGAAAGCTTAGCACCTATATTTTGTCCACCTATCCTACCAAAAGCAATTGCAGTAAAACGAAATGTATTATCATCTAAAATGAATTTACCAGTTATCTTTGCAGCCATTTGGCTTCCATGCATATTAGTAATGTAAACTTTAAGTTCCATTTTAGAAACTAAATTTCCACAGCCTTGTTAATATTGTCATCAACTAAAAAGCTCCAATGCTGTTTATCTTCAACTTTGAAATCATTAATCTTAAGTGAAATTATTTGTTCATCTAAGCATTCATGTTTTATTTCGCTATTTTCTTTTAGTTTGACTAATTTCCATTTGTATCTACCTTGTTGCAATTTACATACAGTAACTGCCCATTTTGCATCAGGATCAATTTTTGGCATTCCTACTAGATCAGCTATTTCTTCAATTCCAAGTTGTTTTTCTTCACAGAATCGTTTCTTGCAAACACCACATCTCCAGATATCAATTGAGCCAATAGTTTTCTCAGATATGTTAATGTTTATAACTCCATAGTAAACGGGTTGATGTTTACAAGTTTCAGTATCAATATTCAATGTAGTTCACACATTATTAGTATTATTTAGTTCTTGCATCATCATATGGTTTTTCTAAAATTACTCCCATATTATCAACAACTTTATTTTGTTTAAATTCAATATTTTCTCGCTCACACATTTTTCTATACATGTTAACTGCTGTAAATCTAGGATGCATTGCCTCAAACTCGGTATCAGAAAAGTCTATGAAAGCACCAAGAGTAATTAGTTCTTTAGCTACCTTTTGGGCATGATCCAAAGAAATCTTTAATTTTTCTGCAATTTTTGTTGAAGACATTTTTCCATAACAAGTAACTAACAAATACACTTTAGCCTGAATAGGTTCTAATTTGATTTCAGAAATCAGATCATTTTCAATTCTAGAATACATCATTTTGGAAATTAATTACAATGAAATAAAATGATCTATACAACTACTTTTTGACCAATAATTTTTTAGAGATTTTCCAGGCAAATATTAAGGCAATTAAATGAACAATTAAACCTGAAAATGCTCCTGAGATAAAATCATCAAGAAAAACCCAAGTTATGACAAATGCAGCAAGTGATGGAATTGTAACAATTATAGCAATTATGGTTCCTCTAATCACAATTTCTCGTATTGTAAGTTTGATCGATTTTTCATTATCAGACAACAGCTAAATTTTAAAAAATGGTAATAAAAACCAAAGATACTTTATATTTGGTAGACTCAGATTCGAAATGTTTGGCAAGTTATAAGGGA
>SMVB01307379.1_pt1 | contig 11633 bp, 8 predicted proteins | sample 2456461 | NCBI WGS metagenome assembly SMVB01 (sample SAMN11095934, study PRJNA526329) | marine sediment metagenome | biome: Marine sediment; feature: Surficial sediment; material: Deep marine sediment; isolation source: Hadal surficial sediment | place: Pacific Ocean | collected 2014-05 | depth 0-1...
CCGGTCCTTGAAGGGAAGCCACCCGTCCACGCCCAGGATCGTCGTGCGTTGAAAGCCGGCGGGGATGGAGCCGTCGAGGTACTGCTTTCGGACGATGTGCAACTCGTTGACGAGGTTGAGCCGCAGCAGCAGGGCCAGGCACAGGGCGATGTCGATCGCGTCGTCGTCCATGGCGAACGGCGGCGTGTCGTCGAACTCGTACGTGCAGACGGTGGCATGATGCACCCGGTAGATGATGTTCTTGCGGGTCTTCTTCTCCATGAGCGCGGTGCCGTCGTACTTGCCCATCTCCGAGAGCGTCGGTCGCATGTGGCGGAGGATCTCGGCGTCGTAGTCGCTGCTGTAACGGCCGGCGGGGCACCGGCAGAAGAGCTTCGACCGGGTGAGCAACTGCTGGTGCACCTCCAGACCGCACTTCAAGCCGATCGCCGAGTAGTCATCGATCGACATCTCTTCAAACGGCTTGAGCGGCAGGGCATCCATGGGGTCCATCATAGAGGGCGTCACGGGCCCACCGGCGCGACGGCCTCGAGGATCCGCCGGGCCATGTAGCCGTGGAACGGGTTGTACCGCAGTCTTAGCAGGTCGCTCGCGGCGATGTTCAGGACGTTCTTCTCGCCCCGCGGCGCGAGGTTGCCCAGGTTCGCATGCCCGGCGCTGCCGTCGGGACCGTACAGCGGGTCGTCCGGCGGAAAGGGGATGGACACGTGGGCCAGCGAATAGACCTGCTCGGGCCAGGCAAGCTCAAGCGGCTCGGTGAGCACCTCGGCGGAGAACGGTGTCTTGGTGCGCGCGACGACGGTCCGGGACTCCGGCGAGGCATTGGTGATCAGTGTCAGCCGGAAGGGCATCGTCGTGTCCGCCTCGTAGAGCCGCTTCGCCTCGACCGTCCGGGCCCGGTAGAACCCGTCGAGTTCACCGACGGAGTTGATGTCGAAGACGACGAGCTCGCTGCCGTTGTCGGGGAGTCTCCGGTACAGCTTGTCGATGACGTCCTGGGCGATGATCGTCGAGTCCACGATGGACTGGAAGGTCAGGATCGGCGGCATGTCCTGCAGACGCCCATTCGCCGCGGCCCGCTCGATCCCGGCCTGGACCCGCCTGGTGACGGCCCAGCTCAGGGCGCCGGCGTTCTTGGGAAACGAGTTGTACTTGAACGGATCGTACTCCGGCTGCAACGACACCCACTTGGACTTCTCGAAGTACGGGATCCACGAAAAGAGCTTCTGCCAGTTCGAGGCCATCGCGAAGCGGGTGATCCCGATCGCCGGCGACATCAGGATCACGCGGTCCGGCGCGGGAAGATCATCGTCGGCCAGTGCGCCCAGCGTGTACAGCACGACCAGGGCGCCGCCGTTTGAATAGCCGCCCATGATGAACGGCTGATCCTCGCCGAGTTGCGCGGTCACGTGCCGCGCGCCGATCTCGATGGCTGCCGTCCAGTCCCGCCAGGAGACGTCCAGCAGTGCCGCCGGCACGGTGCCGTGCCCCGGCATTCTCATCGCCAGGACGTAGTAGCCCTGGTCGTACAACAGCGTGGCCAGGCTTCTCATGCTGTACGGTGAATCGGAGAGGCCGTGTACGAGCAGGACGCCGCCGCGGATCTCTTGCGGCACCAGTTCGAAGGTCCGGTTCCAGTTGCGGTCGAAGGTGTCGGGATCGCAGAGGCCGCCGGCGACGTACCTGATGGCCCGGGAGTACCCGGCCGGGTCGTCCGAACTGACGGCGAAATCGCCGAGCCCGTCGAAGAGTCGCCGCTCCATGAGGAGATAGTCGGCCAGGTCGAACTCTCCATGGGCGGCGGCATCGGCATCGCCGGCGCGGAATTCACCGGCGGGCGCCGCCAGGTGCCACGGCTGGAGTTCCGGCATCGACCGGTCGCCGAAGGCCACCACCAGCAGCACTGTGACGACGACGAGGACGCAGCCGGCGACGACGCGCGCGGCCACGATGGCAAGGGTCCTGGTCAGGCGGCGAACTGTGGCGGGCTTCATGGGCGGCGAGCTCCTGGGGCCGCCAGTCTACCCGGCCTCGGCCAGTCCCTCGCGCAGTGCGAAGCGTGCAAGCTCGACGCGATCGTGGATTTTCAGCTTGGCCATGATCGCTGCCCGATGATTGTCCACGGTCTTCGGACTGCGGTGGATGGTCTCGGCGATGTCGGTGCGGGACATTCCCTTGGCGATCAATCGCAGGACGCCCAATTCTCTCGGTGAGAGCTGGCCGAGACGCGACGACGGTTCCGTGCCGTTGCGGCCGCCGGTACGGCAGCGCTGAAGGACCTTCGGCCCGAACCCGAACTCGCCGCGGCTCACCTTCCGGATCGCCTCGACGACGCTGGTGGGGGTATCGCTCTTGGAGACGTAGCCCCACGCGCCCCCCTTGACCGCTGCATCGATGTAGTGGTCGCGCACGAAGGCGCTGAACATGATGACCCGCGTGCCGGCGTGCTCCCGCTTGATATTCCGCAGGACCTCGAATGAATCGGTGCCGGGCATCTCGATGTCCAGCAGCACGATGTTCGCGTCCGTCCGGCGGATTTCGCGCGACAATTCCCCGACCGACTCGATCCAGCCCACGAACTCCATGTCCTCTTCCAGGCTGAGCCGTGTCTTGATCCCCTCGGCAAGAAACGCGTGGTCATCAACGCACAGGAGACGAATCGGCTTGGTCACGGACAGGCTCCTCTTCGGGTCAGCAGGTTCAACGTGACGGTCGTGCCGGCGCCCGGCGACGACTCGATCTCGACCGACCCGCCTGCGGACGTCGCGACGCCGTGCACGAGCGCGAGGCCCAGGCCGGTGGACAGGTGCCTTTTCTTGGTCGTGAAGAACGGCTCCAGGGCCCGGCCGGCCACCTCGGCGGGCATGCCTTTGCCGTTGTCCGTGACGCTGACGCGGACGAGGCGCCCCTCGCCCTGGACCTCGGCGCGGACGGTGATCGTCCCGCCCCTGGAAATGGCCTCCGAAGCGTTCACCACCAGGTTATAGACGGCCTGCGTGAGCCGATGCGGCGCGACGGCGATCGGCGGGACGTCGTCGGGAATATCGTATTCAAGTGTCGACTCTCGCGGCAGTGCCGCGCGAAGCAGCGGGGCGACCTCGTCGGCCCATGAACGCAGGTCGGTGGTGTGCCGGGAGGCGTCGGGGTCATCGGGGTCCAGGACCATCAGCCGCAACCCGTCGCTCAGCTGCTGAAGGTACTCGATCGACTGCCGTACCTGGGCGACCTCTTCGGCTGCCTGGTCGTCGAGCCCGGCGGCATCCAGCGCGTCGAGTCGACAGAGAACGGGGAACAGCAGGTTGTTCATGTCGTGGCCGAGCCCGGCGGCGAGCGTGCCGACCGAGGCGAGACGCTCGGCGAGCCTGAGCTGCTGGTGGGAAGCCCGAAGCTCCGCCGTGCGCTCGGCGACGAGCTCCTCGAGGTGATCACGATGGCGTGCCAGCTCGGCACGGTTCTGCCGCATGCGCGTGGCCAGCATCGATCCGTAGAACGTCACGCCTGCGACCATCAGCACGACCAGGCTTGCGATGACGAGCTCGAAACGACGCACCCCCGCCGCGTGGGCGATCTGCTGCTGGAAGTGCAGCGTCTGTATGGCGCGAACCCGCCCGCTGAGACGGGCGAGTGCGGCGTTTACGCTCGCGAATTCGCGGTCCATCCGGGCCATGCGCCGTGCGGCCTGCTCCGGCTCGCGACGCTGCAGGTACGAGAAGATACTCTGCGCCTGTACAGCCATCTCGCGCATCGCGGGCGGAATCGCATCGAACGCCGCCAGGAGTTCCGGTGACTCCGATGCGTCGACATTGCGCACCAGGTCCCGGCGGGCAATGGCAGCACGTTCATTGAACCGGGCCAGCGCACCGGCGAGCCGGGCGGACTCCCCGCGGATATCGCCGCTCTGAAAGACGTCGTTGCCCGGCGCGTTGACGGCCGCCGCCAGCCCGCTGAGTACGGAGTACTCATTGAGGCGGGTCGCCCACACCTGGTTGACGGCCACCGAGTCCTCGTAGATGTCCGCAAGCCGGTTGATCAGGTACAGGCCGAGCGAGACCGTCAGCAGATCGAACGCGGCCAGCGCGAAGTAGACGTGATGCAGCCTCGGTCGCAGGATCATCTCTCAAGATGAGGCCCCAGAGGCGGGGGGAATACTCCGGACTGGGGAATCCGCCTCATTCCCCGTTGAGTGCAGGGGAGTCCGTATCCCCTGACTTTCGGCGGGGCTCCGTTCATGCGGAGTGACCGTCAATGCCCGGAATGAAACGACCAATGCGAGACGACCGGCACACGCTGTCGCTGGTGGTGTCGGCCGTCGTGGCGGCGGTGCTGGCACGGATCGGCGCCGCCCGGCAGCCGTCACCCGCCGGCAGCCGACAGCCCTGGCTTCCACCCTGCCCACGGCTCCTCGCAACAAGGCCGATGGAGACGGTCGGCTTCCAGCCGGTCGCCAGGGGTCGCAACGCGATGATGCCGCCGGTTCTGCCGACGGGCTGACGCGAGTTCCTTCTCCCGGCATGGCTGCTAGGCTACTACCCGTGCCCACCGTCCCCCCCAAGGCAGGTCCGCGCCGCCGGGCAGCGTCGTTCGACGACGCCAAGCTCGTGGAGGCGTGCCTGGGAGGCGATTCGGAGGCATGGGACGAGGTCGTGGGCCGGTTCGGGCGCCTCGTGTACTCGATTCCGAGGCGATACGGCCTCTCCGACGCTGACGCGGACGATGTCTTCCAGACGGCTTTTGCCATCCTCTACGAGAGGCTCGGCCAGCTTCGGGACCGCAGCCGCCTCTCGGCGTGGCTGATTCGCACCACGCACAGGGAGTGCTACCGCGTCGGAAAGCGGTCCGGCCGGTACGTCGATCTGGACCGGGTCATCGAGAACGTCTCCGAGCCGAGTGACGACCTCCTGGAGACGTGGGAGACGCGCCACCTGGTTCGCCAGGCGTTGCGTCAACTCGGTGGTCGATGCGAGGGCCTGTTGACGGCGTTGTTCCTGGCCCCGGGCCAGCCCCGGTACGACACGATCGCCGAGCAACTGGGCATGAAGGTCGGAAGCATCGGCCCGACACGGGCCCGCTGCTTCGAGAAGCTGGAGAAAATCCTCCTCGAGTTGGGTCTGTCGGCGGATCCCGACGAGGAATCGTCAGCACGAGAGTATCACGACCCGTCGTGAGGCCTCTGCTGGATGAACCACAGGGGGTTGACATGAGCGGAAAACGGATTCCACGAACGACACTGATCGCATACGCCGCCGGCGACCTCGGCGGCACCGAGGCCGCGACCGTCAAGGCCATGCTCAGCCGCGACCCGCGGGCGTCGGCCACGGTGGCCCGCTACCGGTTGGCCCGCCGCACGCTGCTGGCAGACGATGGCGCGGATCCCTCCCCGGCCGCATCCGCGTCGGCCCGCGCGATCTTCCGGAGTGCACCGGGGGCGAACCTGGCCGACCGCGTCGTCGAGGTCGGGCGGATCATCGCCACCATCATGTTCGACAGCCGGGTCAAGCCCCTCGCGGCCGGACTTCGCGGTCCGACCACCAGCTTTCAGATGACCTGGTCGCTCTCGGGGCCGGAAGGTCTGACCGGTGAACTCGACCTCGCCGCGGAACCCGTGGAGAGTGATCCGGACGGGTCCTGGCGGGTCGTGGGCCAGCTCGCCACGCGCGAGCCGATTCCGTCGCTCAGAGTCGATGTCTGCCGCGCGGGGAGCCTGACGCCGGAACAGACCACCGTCGGTGACCGGCGCGGCGCGTTCATGCTCCGTCTGAGACCCGGCACATGGGACTTTCACCTGCATCTGCCGAAGACGACGGTGGTGGTTCCGGACATCAGGATCGTATGACCGACCCGTCCTCCGGGAGCAGCATCGACCTCGATGCGCTGCTGGCGCTTCCGAGGCAGCAGCAGGCGGCGCTCGTGCGCGGCTGCGATGACGCGGACGCTGCGCTCGGTGGGCTCGGCCTGGAAGCGGAGCAGCTCGCCGTCACGGACGTGGCGCGAGCGCTTGCGGCGACCGAAACCCTCGTCGAGGTGGCGGACCTCGTGGGCACCTCGCTCGGGCGCGCCCTGGCCCGCCGCGCGCGTGGTCACGCCCTCTGTAACGCGGGGCGGCTCGAAGAAGGATGGGTGCAGTGCACCGATGCCGCGGCGCTGGCCGAGGAAGCCGGCCGACCTGTCGAGGCCGGCCGGGCCCGCCTTCGGTCAATGCAGGCGCTGGGCGAACTCGGCCGGTTCAACGAGTCGATCGAAGCCGGCGAGGCCGCCCGGCGCGCGTTCCTGGACGCCGACGAGGATGCCCTTGCCGCCCGGGCCGAGGTCAACATCGGCATCATGTACCAGCGGCACGACGATCCGGCCCGAGCCATGGAGTACTTCGACCGCGCCCGGCCGCGCATCGGTGACGAACCGCTGTCGATCGGGACCGTGGACAACAATCGCGGTGTGGCACTGCTGGTGCTCAACGACTTCAGCGGCGCGCAGGACGCCTTCACCTCGGCCGTTGCGCACTGCGAACGGGCGGACGCGTCGCTCATGACCGCGGTGGTGGAGGGCAACCTCGCCGACCTCGCCGCCAGGCGCGGGATGCTGCATCGGGCCGTGTATCACTTCGAACGGGCGAGGCGGCAATTCGAATCGCGGCACTCTGAAGGGCACCTCGCCCGCCTGCTGACCGAGCAGGCCGAGGCGATGAGCGTCCTGGGGCTGCCCACCGACGCGCTGGAGCTCTACGAGGCCGCGCTGCCCCAGCTCGATCGGGCCGGGCAGGCCCTCGAAGCGGCGCGTGCGCGGGCAGGTCTCGGGCGGGCCCTCGTGCGACTGGGACGACTCAGCGAGGCCGAGACGGCGCTCGCCGCGGCGGCGCGCGCCTTCGACGAGTTGGGGCACGCTTCGGCCCGGGCCCGCGTGGACCTCGTCCGCGCCGAGCTTGCCGCCGCCAACGGGCTGGCGGCGGAGGCCAGGCGACTCATCCATGCGGCTTTGAGCGTACTCCACGACCGCCCGATCGAGTCTGCGACGGCACGGTACCTGCTGGCGAGGCTTGCGCTCGAGGAGGGATCGCTCGACATGGCGTCCGCCGAGCTCGCCGCGGCACTGGAAACCGTCCGCCGGCTCGATCTCGCGCCGTTGCTCGCGGACCTGCTGCATACCAAGGGGCGGCTGTGCCGGCGACAAGGTGACCTGCAGGGTGCCGTGAGCGCTCTCGAGGCAGCCGCAGCGCAGATCGAACGCGTGCGAGGAACGCTGCACGCGATTCGATTTCGCGGCGCCTTTCTGAGCGACCGGCTCGGCGTGTACGACGACCTTCTCGCGGTCCTGCTGGAGCGCGGCGGTGACGAGTCGGTCCGGAGGGCTTTCGCCGTCGCCGAGCAGGCCAAGAGCCGCCTGCTGCTGGAGGTCCTGGGGGGGCAAGTGGAGCCGGGCCAGGGCGAGCCGGATGTCTCCGGCTCCGACCGGCCCGCGGCCGACCCGCAGGAGCAGCAACTGGTGGAGGCGTACGGCGCGCTGCGCGCCGAACTCAGCGGTCTGTACAGCCGTCTCGGCGATGACGTTGCCGCGGGCGCCGACGCCTCGTGGCACGACGCGATCGTCGACCGCGAGCACCGCCTGGAGGCGCTGGAAAGCCGGTTGTCGACGACGCGCGGCGCCGTGACGTTGTACGCTCCGCCGGCGGACCTCGACGCGGCGGTCGCGGCCCTTCCGGAAAGGACCACGTTGATCGAATTCGCCGGCAGCGGCGGCGAGGTCCTCGCGTTCGTCGTGTCGGAGGGCAAGCCGGTCGTCTGCCGGACGCTGGGGCCTGTCGTCGAACTTGAGGACCGGATGGCACGACTTCAGTTCCAGATGAACCGCGCGTTGCGGCCGGGGGCGCACGAGGGCTGGCGGGCGGAGCGCCTGCTCGACGATGTCGTGGCGGAACTCGCGGCGCTCGACCGGATGCTGATGGCCCCCCTGCGAAGACTCTTCCCGGAGGAGGATCGCCTGCTCATCGTGCCGCACGGTCCGCTGCACATGCTGCCGTTCAATGCCCTCTGGGATGGGACGCACTATCTCGTACAGCGGCACGAGATTCACACCGCCCCCAGTGCCGGCGTGTACGCGCAGCTCGCCCGGCGACCCGCCAGGCAGACCACCGGCAGGCGGGCCGTCGTGGTCGGTGTCGCCGACGAGGTCGCGCCGCGGATCGAATCCGAAGCACGCCGCGTCGCGGCGTTGCTCGGCGACGATACCACGACGCTTATCGGCCCGGACGCAAGCGTCGCGAGGTTCCGCGCGGCGGTGCCGCGGGCCGATCTCATTCACCTCGCCTGCCATGCCCGGTTCGCCCCGGCCACGCCGCTTGGGTCCGGCGTGCGGCTGGCGGATCGCTGGCTCACCGTCCGGGACATCTTCTCGCTTCGCCTGGATGCAGGGCTGGTCACCCTCTCCGGATGTGAGACCGGCCGGAGCCTCGTGCATACCGGGGACGAACTCGTCGGGTTGCTCCGCGGGTTCCTCGCCGCCGGCGCCTCGTCGGTGCTGGTGAGCCTGTGGCGGGTCGACGACGAGACCGCGGCGCCGATCATGGAAGAGTTCTACGAGGCGTGGATGGCCGGTTTGCACACGACCGCCGGCGCGCTGCGGCAGGCACAACTCCACGGTCTGCTCCGGAGTCCGCACCCGGCGTACTGGGCGCCGTTCCAGCTCACGGGCCTGGTCCTGGCGCCGGAAGGTCCGTAAAGCCTCGTGGTGATATGTGGGGGGGCGTGCAGGGGGTCTCACACCGCTTCCGCGCCATTGGCGCTATGATCATAAGTTCATAGGTCGAAAGGATTTCAGCGAATCCTTCGCAACCGCCCGGGACCGGGGACGAACGAACATTTTGGAGCTGCCGGGTCATGGACAGACCACGGGTTGCCATTCTGGATGGGCTTCGGACGCCGCAGTGCAAGTCCGGCGGGCCGCTTCGATTCGTCCCCGCGGACGATCTTGGCGCGATCGTCGTCAAGGAACTGCTGGCTCGCACGGGCATCGACCCGGAGCAGGTCTCGGAACTCATCTTCGGCAATGTCGGCCAGCCGGCCCACGCCGCCAACATCGCCAGGGTGGTCGCTCTCAAGGCAGGCCTGCCCCGGAGCATGGTCTGCCACACCGTTCACCACAACTGCGCGTCGGGCATCCGGTCGGTGACGACGGCGGCGATGCACATCCAGGCGGGCCGCGCCGACCTGGTGATCGCCGGCGGGACCGAGTCGATGAGCCAGATACCGCTTCTCGTGAGCGCGCCGATGACGGCGCTGTTCCTGAAGCTCCTGAAGGCGCGTTCGCCGGGAGCCAGGCTCCGGGCCCTGCTCGGCTTCAGACCGTCGCACCTGAAGCCGATCGTCGCGCTGCAGCTTGGTCTCACCGATCCCGTCTGCGGGCTCAACATGGGTGAGACGGCGGAGGTGCTGGCCCGCGAGTTCGGCATCAGTCGTCACGAGCAGGACGAGTTCGCGCTGGCCAGCCACGAGAAGGCAGTCTCTGCCGCGGAGTCAGGGCGATTCGAGGAGGAGATCATCGCGGTGATCGGGCCACCGGCGTGGGACCATGCCCAGACCGTGGACGACGGACCGCGCCCGGAACAGTCCATGGAGGCGTTGGCGAAGCTCCGACCGTACTTCGACAGACAGGCGGGTACGGTGACCGCCGGCAACAGTTGCCCGATCACGGACGGCGCCGCGGGACTCGTGCTCGCCTCCGAGGACAAGGCGAAGGAACTCGGCGTCGAGCCGCTGGGATTCGTGGGCGACTGGGCGTACGCGGCGCTGGACGGGCGGCGCATGGGGCTCGGACCGGTCTACGCGACCGCCAGGCTGCTGAAGCAGACCGGCCGGACGATGCGCGACTTCGACGTCATCGAGCTCAACGAGGCGTTTGCCGCCCAGGTCATCGCCAACCAGCGGGCGTTCGCCTCCGCGAACTTCGCCCGAGAACACCTGGGCCTCAGCGACGCCGTCGGGGAGCTTGACCCGGGTCGGCTCAACGTAAACGGCGGGGCGATCGCGTTGGGGCATCCGGTCGGAGCGACCGGGACCCGGCTTCTGCTCACCGTGCTGCGGGAACTCAGGCGGCGCGGCAAGCGATACGGGCTGGCCACGCTGTGTGTCGGCGGCGGCCAGGGGGCCGCGGTGACCGTGGAGGCCGCGTAGCCATGAACAGTGCGAACAGTGCGAACAGTGCCTGGAGCATGACCGTCGACAGCGACAATATCGCCTGGCTGACGTTCGATCTCCTCGGCGAGAAGGTGAACAAGCTCACCGCGACGGCGCTGGCGGAGTTGGAGTCGATCCTGGACGAACAGGTCGGCGGTGCCGTTCGGGCCGTGGTCGTGCGCAGCGCCAAGAAGAACAGTTTCGTCGTTGGTGCGGACATCAACGAGCTGGCCCGGATCACGGATCTCGACGACGCCCGCGCCAAGGCGGACCTGGGCAAGCGGGTCTTCGAAAAGCTGGCCGCGCTGCCGATGCCCACACTGGCCGTGATCCACGGGACATGCCTTGGCGGAGGCCTGGAGTTGGCGCTGGCGTGCCGGTACCGGCTTGTCACCGACCATCCTTCGACGAGCCTGGGCGTGCCGGAAGTGAACCTGGGGATCATCCCCGGCTGGGGCGGCACGTTGCGCATTCCAAGGGTCGTCGGCTTGACGCAGGGGCTGAAGCTCATTCTCGCGGGTCGCCCCGTCGACGGGCGACGCGCCGCTCGGATAGGCCTTGCCGACGCGATCACCGGTGAGCCGTTCGTCGAGGACCAGGCACGGCGGTTCATCGAGAACGTGCTTACCAAGCAGGGGCAGCGCGAGGTCGTGCGGCGCCGGCGACGATGCCGCGGCTGGTCGGCCAGGCTCGTTGCGGCGACGTCGGTCGGCCAATGGCTTGTCCTGCGACAGGCGCGGCGACAGGTCCTGGCACGGACCCGGGGCCACTACCCCGCCCCACTGAGCGCGCTGGAAGTCGTGCGCCGGACATACCGCCGCGCCGGCGAAACGGCGGCGGCGATCGAGACCGAGGCGTTCGCGCGGTTGGCGGTGACGACGATCAGCCGGAACCTGGTCTGGCTCTTCCAGGCCGGCCAGCGGCTCAAGAAGGCGCATTCGTCCGGCGATGAAACACAGCCCGTCACGCGTGTCGCGGTCGTAGGCGCCGGGATCATGGGCAGCGGGATCGCGTGGTCGCTTGCCCGCAAAGAGGTCAACGTCCGCCTCAAGGACGTCTCCTGGCCGGCACTTGGAAGGGGCATGGCCGCGGCAGCATCCGCGTGCCGTGCGCTGATCAAGCGCCGCAAGATGACCGAGTCCGAGATGACGCTCGCCATGCATCGAATCGGCCCGACCGTCGACGACACGGGTTTCGGCGACGTCGACGTGGTGATCGAAGCCGTGGCGGAGGACATGAAGATCAAGAAGACCGTGCTGGCGGCACTCGAGAAGGTCGTCGGTCCCGACACGCTGATCTGCACGAACACGTCGTCCCTGTCGCTGAAGGAACTCTCCGGTGCCCTGGAGCGTCCGGAGCGTTTCGTCGGGCTGCACTTCTTCAACCCCGTCGCGAAGATGCCGCTGGTGGAGGTCGTGGCCGGGCCGCGGACGACGAAACAGACGGTCGTGGCGGCGGCTGAACTCGTCA
>SMVB01357446.1_pt1 | contig 11632 bp, 8 predicted proteins | sample 2456461 | NCBI WGS metagenome assembly SMVB01 (sample SAMN11095934, study PRJNA526329) | marine sediment metagenome | biome: Marine sediment; feature: Surficial sediment; material: Deep marine sediment; isolation source: Hadal surficial sediment | place: Pacific Ocean | collected 2014-05 | depth 0-1...
CAATGCCAGCATAATGCAGGCTAAAATGGTTATAAGGGAGGAGGAAGAAGATGAAGAGGAAGAAGACGAAGAGGAAGAAGACGAAGATGATGAGGATGAGGAGTGATAAGGTATATCCTCCTGATCCCTACTATGCCCGCCCAGACTAGCTATTTGCATATATCCGTTCTTCTCTTACTAGGCGAGTAAAAGTATTAAGTATGCGCAATAACCACTCCCGAGGAAAATACCAGATATTTTTTTCAAAGGAACAAGTATCAAAAAAAATTGTACTGCTTAAATCTGGTTTAATTGTATCAATCCACGAACGAATAGTTTGATACCTCTTACACGAAACAGACCGAAATTCCTATCCCCATTGAAACTCCTACTTATAGACTTGACAAGATAGAGATGCTGCGATATTTCCCAGAAATTAATATCACCTATACCCACAGGAAGCGAGATTATTTAATAGCTGTATTTACTTTTGTGTGTGTAGCAATCAGTTTAAACATGGATGCAAACGGAAGCATAGAAAAACAAAATCTTATGGGGATTATCGCTTGGGTCTTTTTGATAGGTCTACTGTTTGGTGAAAATAAAGATATACGGATGCAGGTAGCAATAGCGGTTGCTTTTGCAACAGTCGGCGAACATTTTGCTTCTATTTACATGGGCGGATACAGCTATCGGTTTGAAAACGTACCAGCTTATGTGCCCCCTGGTCATGGCATGGTCTATTTAACTGCTATTGCTCTCGCTCGTTCTGGTTTCTTTCTAAAATATGCAAGAAAAATCGCAATATTTGTGGTGTTCGTGTGCGGCACATGGTCAATTTGGGGAATTAGTGGCTACCCAGAACAGGGAGATGCGGTAGGTGCGTTGCTGTTCTGTGTTTTCTTAGTGTATCTATTAAAAGGCCCTTCACCAATGGTTTATCTTGCCGCTTTCTTTATAACTACATGGCTAGAATTAATTGGCACGGCAGTTGGAACCTGGAAGTGGGTGACGATAGAGCCTATCTTTGGGTTATCACAAGGAAATCCTCCTAGTGGTGTTGCTGCTTGGTATTGCTTGGTTGATGCAGTAGCAATCAGCGGAGCTGCGCCATTATTAAACTGGCTCAAGAAAAATGGTGAGTGGCTTACGCAGAAATCACGAAGGGAAATCCCTCAAGAAACGACGGAAAACGAATAGGTGTATCAATACAACAAATCAGATAATGATATTATCTTGATTAGATCAGTCCCATAAGCATTGGTAGTTTGTTGAGGAGTAATGTGAATGTCATTTGATCAACTTAGTCTATCTGCAGAAATTCTTAGCGCGATCAATGATCAAGGCTATACAGAACCTACACCCATTCAGACCCAAGCGATTCCGCTGATACTTGATGGCAAAGATATCATGGGTAGGGCACAAACCGGAACCGGCAAGACTGCCAGCTTCACCCTACCAATGCTACACCGGTTACAACCCTATGCAAACACTAGCGTATCGCCTGCCAAGCACCCGATTCGTGCACTGATTCTGGTTCCCACGCGGGAACTAGCAGCTCAGGTATTTGAAAGTGTCAAAACTTACGGAAAATACCTGTCACTCAAATACACTGTGGTTTACGGTGGTGTCGATATGGATCTTCAGACCAAAGATCTATGTGCCGGAGTGGAAATCCTGGTAGCCTCTCCTGGACGCATGCTAGATCACGTCCAGCAAAAAACAATACGTCTTTCTAAGGTGGAAATTTTGGTATTAGATGAGGCTGACAGAATGCTGGATATGGGCTTCCTGCCCGACATTAAACGTATCCTCGCACTGATGCCGCAACAACGACAAACTCTGATGTTCTCTGCCACTTTTTCTGAGGAAATCAAAAAACTCGCAGACAAGATACTAAAACAACCTGTATTGATCGAAGTAACGAAGCACAACTCCATGACTAACCTAGTAACGCATGTCGTGCATCCGGTCAAGCGAGATCGCAAGCGTGAATTGTTGTCTCATCTTATCAAGTCGCAAGATCTGAGACAGGTGCTAGTTTTCGTTCGAACTAAGCATGGCGCTAGCCAACTGGCCCGGCAATTGGAACGGGATGGTATTTCTGCCACCTCGATTCATGGAGACAAGAGCCAGCTTCAGCGAACCCAAGCTCTGGCGGAATTCAAACATGGAGAAGTACGCATTCTAGTGGCAACTGACGTTGCAGCGCGTGGACTCGACATTGAGGATTTACCGCATGTAGCCAATTTCGAATTACCAAATACACCGGAAGATTACATCCATCGTATAGGACGAACTGGCCGTGCTGGCACAAAAGGATGTGCAATTTCACTGGTATGTGATGACGAAAACGATTTACTCGAAGATATCGAGAAGCTTTTGAAAATTAAACTTCCGAAAAAGGTGATTATTGGGTTCGAACCAAAAATATTAGATAGTCAGACCGAAACTACACATACACTTCAGAAACACGAGCACTTTGATCGCACCAAAGAAAAGAAAAACTCTGAGCCTCGCGCAAAATGTCAGGATAAAACAGGCTTAAAACCTAATTCCAAGCGATATGTGTATGGACAAGAGAAACAACTGAAGTCACCGCAGGATCCGCTATTCAGTCAGCCTTATGTACCTTTAGCTTACTCTACCGAAAATGAATCTACGCACACTACTGAAACGATAACATCATTATCTGTGATGAAAGGACGACCTGCCCATCTTCGAAATGGACAACACCAAAAACCACTGCCTGCATTGTTTATGCCCCCTCTTTCGAATAAACCTAAACAGAGTGGCTAAGGGTAAATGTGTAAGCCAATGCTCTGCTATACCTCAATGCTCCACTACACGACATGGCCAATCGACTAACGAGAATCTATACGCGAACCGGCGATGAAGGAACCACTAGTCTGGGAGATGGTACACGTTCTACCAAGGGAAGCATACGTATCGAAGCCATCGGTACCGTAGACGAGCTCAACAGTTGCATTGGAATATTACTTACAGAAAATCTTGAGACAGGGGTACACGACAAGCTGGAAAATATCCAGCATGACTTGTTTGATCTAGGTGGAGACCTTAGTATCCCTGGCCGAGTCAGCATGAGTAAAGCGCAAGTCACAAACCTGGAGGATAAGCTTGATCAATACAACTCTACTGTACCTGCTCTGAAGGAGTTTATACTTCCTAGCGGAACTCGTGCATCGGCCCTCTGTCATGTTGCCCGTACTGTATGTCGTCGAGCGGAAAGGTGCGTTGTCAGATTATCACGCGCCGAAACAGTAGCGCCATTCGTTATTCAGTACCTTAATCGTCTGTCAGACTTTTTATTCGTACTCTGTCGGATATTGAATCACCAGCAAGGTGTTGGAGATGTGTTATGGCAACCAGGTAAAAATCGTTAGGCGGCTATTCGTTACTTTTTTTATCTCGAAAAGTTTCGAATATCAGAAGTAATGCTCCTATAAATATCGCTGAATCGGCTATATTAAACGCGGGCCAATGGTAACCACTATAATGAAAATCCAGAAAATCAACTACATAACTAAGAGTTATGCGATCCCATAAATTTCCAAGTGCGCCACCTAATATCAAGCTAAGCGCGACACAAAATAATTTTTCTGAAGTATGCTTTCGCAGAAGATAAATAATCAGAACTGAAGCACATGTGGCAATTCCACTAAAAAACCAACGCTGCCATCCGGATTCGTTACTCAAAAAACTAAATGCTGCTCCTTCATTATGCGCCAACACCAAATTAAAGAAACTTGTCAGTAGAATCTGGTGACCATAAACCAACTCCGATTCTACCCAACGTTTAGTGGCGAAATCTAACACCAGTACCAATAATGCCAAGATTAAACTAACGTGAAGTTTCATCGTACCTTGTGTTTTTTTGTAAGCAACGAATACCCAATTCAAGTCCAAGCAAATCGCAAAGTGAAACGGTTAGAAGATCGCTCCAAAGATTGAATAGATGATACGGTAGAAAACAAGCAAAGAAACAAGCAAAGTGCCAAAAAAGATACGAAATTAGAGTCAGGCATATCTACGTGCCTCACCCGACCCGAAAAGATTGGATACACATCGAGCACATATAGTAGGATGGTCAGCGTTGCAGCCAACATCTTTACGATAATGCCAGCAGCGTTCGCATTTAGGATGAACACTGGCAGCTACAAAAATACCCTTTTCCTGGGAACCTTCAACTTGTACTACGTGCACTTCTGAAGCGACGATTACCAACCGCAAATCGTCTCCCAGTGTATTAAGAAGAATGAAATCGTCTCCGCTGGCACGAATTTCCACAACGGCGGAAAGTGATGAACCTATCTTTCCCTGAGTGCGTGATTCTTCTAGTTTTTTTTGCACCTCCGAGCGTAACTCGCGGAGTCTGGTCCAGCGCCGTATCAACAATTTCGTATCCAGTTGCGACGGAAATTTATACCAAGTGTGTAACAACACGCTGTCATCGGCATTTCCCGTCAGATGCTCCCATACCTCTTCTGCGGTGAAACTTAGAATAGGTGAAAGCAAGCGAACTAGGCTATGCGTAATGTGATACAGTGCGCCCTGTGCGGAGCGACGTGGGACACCTTTTGTTGTGGCAGTATAAAGCCGATCTTTAAGAACATCCAGATAGAATCCGCCTAAATCTTCGGAACAAAAGTTGTGCAATTTATACACCACCAAATGGAATTCGTTGTGTTGATAATTCTGTGTCAGCTCATCCTGAAGCGCTCTTGTAAATGCTAACATGTAGCGATCAATATCCAGCCATTGTTCTTCTTCCACAAAATCAGTGTTCGAATCGAAATCGGCTAGATTAGCCAACAGAAAACGTAGTGTGTTGCGAATGCGCCGATAACTCTCCACCACTCTTTTCAAAATTTCATCTGAAATAGAAAGTTCACCGGAATAATCTGCGGACGCCGTCCATAATCTTAGAATATCGGCTCCTGAAGTATCTACCACCTTTTGTGGAGAAATGACATTACCCTTAGATTTGCTCATCTTGTAACCACCGCCATCCACTACAAAGCCATGAGTAAGCAAAGCATTATACGGAGCACGGCCATTAATTATGCAACTGGTCAAGAGCGAAGACTGAAACCAGCCACGATGCTGATCAGAACCCTCGAGATAAAGATCAGCAGGATACTTAAGCTGTTCATCTGATTTTAAAACGGTATCATGTGTCGTACCAGAATCAAACCAGACGTCTAGGGTATCAGTCAATTTTTTGTAATCCTTTGCCTCCTCCCCTAGAAATTCTGTTGCATCCAAACTAAACCATGCATCAATCCCTTTCTGTTCAACCATTTGTGCTATCTTCTCAAGTAATACCTCGGTACGAGGATGCACTTCATGAGTTTCCTTGTGTACAAAAAATGCCATTGGTACGCCCCAGTTGCGTTGGCGTGATACACACCAATCGGGGCGATTCTTGATCATCGATTCCAAACGAGCACGACCCCAAACTGGAAAAAATTCAGTGTCAGCTACTGCAGAATTAGCTCGATTCCGAAGGGTATCTTTACCATCTAATATCGTTGGAGCAAAACGCGTATTTTTCGGCGCGTCCTTGTACGTAGGTCTGTCCATACCTATGAACCACTGTCTAGTAGCACGAAAGATAATCGGCGTCTTATGCCGCCAGCAGTGAGGATAACTATGTTTCAATTTATCTGATTTGAGTAACAAACCATTTTTTTTCAATTCATGGATTATTACTTTAGTAGCTTCCCAAACTGACATACCTCCTACAAGCGGTGTTCGCTCGTAAAATTTACCATTATCATCAACCGGATTGTCCACTGGCAAATCATATTTCTGACCGATAACGTAGTCATCAACACCGTGCGCTGGAGCGATATGTACCAGTCCTGTGCCCACATCAGTTGTAATATGCTCGCTACAGATAATGGGTACGGCACGGTCATCAAATGGATGTCTCAACTCGAGAAGGTTAAGTGCTGCCCCTTTACAAGTACCAAGTACTCCTAAATTTTCTAAACCATAATTAGCCAGACAATATTCAGCGAGAGATGAGTTTCTTAGAACTGGTTGTTTTGGCTTCTCGTCAACTGGAGATGACCTAATAGACTGTACTCCTGTACAGAGTTCGCTCGATAAAATTAGCAGCCCCTTGACGGTACGTACTAAGTGGTAATCATATTCTGGATGCACACTTACTGCTTGATTGGCAGATAAGGTCCAAGGCGTAGTAGTCCAGATCACTGCAAAAGCAGGCTCACTGATAACCGATATGCCCAGCGCTTGAGCAAGGGCGGCGTTATTCTTGATCGGAAACGCAACATCAATCGCTGACGAAGTCTTGTCCTCATACTCGATCTCCGCTTCCGCCAGTGCAGAGCTACAGTCAATGCACCAATTAACCGGCTTCTGTCCCTGATAAAGATATCCCCTTTTGTGGATCTTTCCGAGCGCACGGATAATACCAGCCTCGATCCGATAGTCCATGGTGAGATAAGAATTATCCCAATCCCCCAATACTCCGAGCCGGATGAAATCAGCTTTTTGCCGTTCCACCTGCTCCTGTGCAAAATTCCGACACAATTTTCGCACCTTGTCCGCTGGCAGGTTCTTGCCATACTTCTTTTCTATCTGGTGTTCGATAGGCAGTCCATGGCAATCCCAACCAGGTATATAAGGTGCATCAAAACCTGCTAGTGTTTTACTTTTAATAATAATGTCTTTAAAAATTTTATTAACTGCATGACCAATGTGTATATCGCCGTTGGCATACGGCGGGCCATCGTGCAGAACAAACTTAGGCCGTCCTTTGCAAACTTTACGGATTTTCTGATAAAGATTCTTTTTCTTCCAAGCCTTGAGCATCACTGGCTCACGCTTAGCGAGATCACCGCGCATGGGAAAAAGCGTGTTAGGCAAGTTAAGAGTTTTTTTATAGTCAGTCATGAAATATCATGTTAATTGACTGATTAGGATGATTTTAAGAAATAGTTCTTTGCATTTTCCACATCACGCCCAATTTGTCTAGTAAGTGCCCCCAAGTCTGGGTATTTCTCTTCGTCTCGAAGCTTGTGTAAGAAATTTACCCGCAAATGACAACCATATATCTCTTTTTGAAAATCAAACAAATGTACTTCAAGAACTGGTTTGCCGTTCTCATACATTGTAGGGCGTACACCCAAACTGGCTACGCCATATACTGCTACTCGTGAAGATAACTCGTCGGTACCATACACCTTGGCCACAAAGATTCCAGATAGCGGTGGCCGATTGTGCCTCAATTGAATGTTGGCGGTGGGATAACCGATTTTCTTACCCAGTTTGGCACCTTCGATCACACGCCCGCTAATGCTATAAGGCCTTCCCAGAAGAAGTTTGGCAAGCTCTAGGTCACCTGTCACCAGTGCTTCCCGCACCGCCGTACTCGAAACCCGTAGATCACCTAAGGTGTAACTTGGCATTTCCGCAACTTCAAAACCATGTTGTACAGAAAATGTTTTTAGCATGGCACAATCACCAGTACGATGCGCACCGAAACGAAAATCGTCACCCACTAGAATCCAGCGGACAGCAAGCCCCCGTTTCAGGATACGTACGATAAAATCTTCTGCGCTAATCGACGCAAAATTAAAATCGAAGTGACAAACCTGCACCCGTTCTACGCTTAATTCTGCTAAAAATTCTAGTTTTTCCCGAAGACTAGTAAGCCGTGTAGGTGCCTGATCCGGCGCGAAAAACTCGCGAGGATGTGGCTCGAAAATCATAACACAGGAAACAAGACCAAGCCGGGTAGCTGCTTTTTTCAGGCGAACAAGCATAGCCTGATGACCTAGATGCACTCCATCGAAATTACCTATAGTAATAGCAGTAGAATACTTAGCTTGAACGGGAGTTCCGCGAAAAACATGCATGACACAAAGCTACTCAAAAGGCCAAATTGTAGCCTGTTCAGGACAAACAGGTCTAGGTTTTAGCGACTAAATTTCTACGGAGAAATAATGGTAACTCTTCTCTGTTCTGAAATCAGCCTGAAATAGCCCTTCACGATAAAAATAACGACTTTACTTTTTTCATCACGATTTCTTGATCGATCAACTTGCAATTGGGTTCAAATGCCGAACTTGACCAAGTTGGACTTGAACTAATCAAGCAGGAATATGCATAAGTTTAGCATCACTATCCTTAAACATATCTCACCTTAGTGAGATATGTTCGTCTACATTATGGACAAAAATAATAAATACGCTATTAACCCTGGAAACCGGATTCCTATTGATCGCTTCCTTGGCCCTAGCCATTTTTGCCAGTTCTTAACTAGAAAAAAATATTCACCTGTGAAGAAGAAAGTATTTTACCGCATTACGTTTCCTCTCAGCCTGTGGCTACTTTGACACATTAATCTGTTGAGAGTAGGTTCGATAAGAAGAAAGGATTAAAGTTCTTACCCTTATACGGACTGGCAATTGCTGCCTGCTTTATTCGTATAAGCCTTGTTTTTTTAATAATCGCATTATCTTTTTCTGACAATATTATTTTTGTCGTATACAGTATGGATTGCAGTGAGGAATTAAGCTAGAAAAAATACTCCCCGCACCGAATATGAATAAAGACACAGTCATTTACCTAAATGACATACCTTTCCTAAATTTACTTGCCATAGAATAATTACATAGTGGCTGGTTATACTCTGTAATAATCTTGATTATTAATGTGCAAACGATTTAAAGAATATTAATGCGAATCCTGCACATCCTTGATCACTCTATTCCACTGCAAAGCGGCTATACCTTCCGCACTCTCGCCATTCTCAAGGAACAACGTGCTCTGGGTTGGAAAACCTTTCATCTGACGAGCCAAAAGCAGGGATACTGCAAGATTTCTGAAGAGGATATTGATGGTTGGAATTTCTACCGTACCCCAATCACATCAGGAGCTGTAACGAAATTACCCATCCTGAATCAAGCTTCTATAATTAATAGTCTGACTCGCCGTTTGAGTGAAGTGGTCAAAATTGTCAGGCCGGATATTCTGCACGCTCATTCCCCCGTACTCAATGCCTTACCCACTTTACGTGTTGCACGCAGCCTAAATCTACCGATCGTATATGAAATCAGAGCATTCTGGGAAGATGCGGCGGTAAATCACGGTACCAGCACAGAATGGGGGATTCGCTATCGTCTTACGCGTGCGTTAGAAAGTTATGCTCTGAAACATGTCGATGCGGTGACCACGATCTGTGAAGGATTGCGAAACGACATTCTAGGGCGGGGTATCTTGCCCGAAAAAGTCACTGTCATCCCAAATGCCGTTAACATTGAAAATTTTAAGGTAGACGAAAAACCGGATCTGCAACTTGCAATGGATCTCGGTCTCAATGGAAAATTACTACTTGGTTTTATCGGCTCTTTTTATGCATACGAAGGTTTAAATATTCTGTTGCGGGCCCTGCCGAAGATGCTGTCCCAAAATCCAGATATTCGAATTCTGTTAGTCGGTGGAGGCCTACAAGAAAATGAGCTGAAGGCTCTAGCAGGACAGCTGGGTATTAAGGATAAGGTAGTTTTCACCGGCCGCGTTCCTCATGACCAGGTTCAGCGCTACTATAATTTGATCGATGTTCTGGTTTACCCAAGACTACGAATGCGACTTACCAATCTAGTAACACCACTTAAACCACTTGAAGCAATGGCGCAAGGTAAGCTGCTTATGGCCTCAGATGTCGGCGGTCATTTGGAGCTTATCCAAGACGGAAAAACCGGTATTATTTTTAAGTCAGACAATCCAGATGAATTAGCAACCAAGGTATTAGATCTCCTTTCAAGATACGATAGCTGGCCTGCTCTGCGTGCCGCAGCACGGAACTATGTGGAAACAGAGCGTAACTGGTCAGCTAGCGTGGCCCGTTACAAAGATGTGTATGACTCCCTTGTTAATAAGGAAATACCAAGATGAAAACATCTGGCTTGCACATCGGATTGGTTGGACCCTTACCCCCTCCTTCTGGAGGAATGGCAAATCAAACACAACAATTGGCAAAATTGCTGCGTGATGAGGGCGTCTTGGTGGAGATAATTCAGGTTAACCGCTCGTATCGCCCACGATGGGTAGGAGGGGTAAAAGGAATAAGAGCAGTGTTTCGACTGGTCCCCTATCTAATCCATCTCTGGCAATGTGCAAAAAAAGTCCAATTATTTCATGTTATGGCCAATTCAGGCTGGTCGTGGCACCTCTTCGCTGCTCCGGCTATCTGGATAGCTAAAATCAGGAGAAAACCAGTTATTATCAATTACCGTGGAGGTGAGGCAGATGCTTTCTTTAACAAAGATTTTTCCTGGGTTAAACCTAGTTTGCGCCAAGCAAATGCTATCATTGTTCCTTCTGGCTTCCTCGAGGCGGTGTTTAGAAAACGTGGTTTTTCAACCAGTACCGTACCTAATATTATAGATTTAAGCCGTTTTTCGGTTGAGGCTGGCACTAGAGTTGTATCAAAAGCAGATTCTCCGCACATCTTGGTTGCACGAAACCTAGAGCTGATTTACGACAACGCAACAGCACTGCGTGCTTTTAGTATAGTTATAAAACTGTTGCCGGCAGCTCGACTCACTATTACCGGTTCTGGACCTGAGAGACAAGCCCTGGAAAATCTTGTTGCTAAACTGGGACTGCAAGACGCCGTCATTTTTACGGGGCAAGTGAATAACGAAGACATGGCAGCTCTTTACCAAAGTTCAGATGTCATGGTAAATCCCAGCTTGGTGGACAACATGCCCATTTCTGTGCTGGAGGCATTAGCCAGTGGGGTGCCAGTAGTAAGTACTAACGTCGGGGGGGTGCCCTATCTGGTAACACATGGCGATACAGCGTTACTGGTGCCCGTACAAGACCCAATAGCCATGGCAGATGCTATTCTTGTGCTGTTAAACGACCCAGCTAAGGCCCAGCAAATTAGGACAGCTGGGCTTAATGCCGTGCAGCGTTATACATGGCAAGAGGTGCGAAGCCGATTGTTAAGCGTATATGAAGATGTGCTAAAAAATCCGAGATAACTTTAAGACAGAACACTAGCAAAAGTCGATTCGTAAACAAAGAAATGGACTTATACACATCTCTTATATCTAGCGTACTTTTTCCTTTGCATGAACGCCTCAAAAAACATGACAGCGTTGAAGTGCGTAAGGAAATGGAATCTTCACAGTGGTGGGATGAGAAGCTTCTGAAGGAACTCCAGCTTTCCAAGCTATGCCAGCTTCTCACACATACCCAGACACACGTACCCTATTACCGAAAACTATTCGCAGAAATTGGATTTAAGGCGGAAAATATGCGCTCCATTACCGACCTCGCACGTATACCCTTCCTCGACAAATCAAAAATCCGTGCCAATACCGAAGCATTGAAATCCGAAATTGCTCAAGACCTAGCCAGTTTTAACACCGCTGGCTCCAGTGGTGAACCACTAATTTTTTACATTGGAAAAAAGCGCGTCAGTCACGATGTCGCTGCAAAATGGCGAGCCACACGCTGGTGGGGAGTGGATATTGGCGATCCAGAAATTGTTGTTTGGGGATCTCCCATCGAACTTGACGTACAAGATAACATCCGTATTCTTCGTGATCGGTTGTTTAGGACCAAGTTGCTACCCGCTTTTGAAATGTCC
>SMVB01399302.1_pt1 | contig 11631 bp, 9 predicted proteins | sample 2456461 | NCBI WGS metagenome assembly SMVB01 (sample SAMN11095934, study PRJNA526329) | marine sediment metagenome | biome: Marine sediment; feature: Surficial sediment; material: Deep marine sediment; isolation source: Hadal surficial sediment | place: Pacific Ocean | collected 2014-05 | depth 0-1...
GGGCGACCCTGGGTTGATGAAGTATTCACGCAGATTGACAACAAGATCCAAATCGACTGGAAAGTTAAAGAAGGGGACCTGGTAGTACCAGGCACGCTCTTATGTTCGGTATCCGGGCGGGCGAGAAGTTTACTGACCGCAGAAAGAACAGCGCTGAACTTTCTGCAAACATTGTCAGGAACCGCCACTCGAACCAGGCACTATGTTGATCTGGTCAAACACACCAGTGTTCGCCTTCTGGATACAAGAAAAACGATTCCTGGATTAAGGTTAGCGCAGAAATATGCAGTCAAGGTAGCCGGGGCCTATAACCATCGAATCGGCCTTTTTGATGCGTTCCTTATCAAGGAGAATCACATCTGCGCCGCCGGGTCAATCGCCACTGCGGTAGTGCGAGCGAGAAGCCTCTCTCCTGACTCCCGGGTCGAGGTAGAGGTCGAGGATCTCGCCGAGTTCAAAATGGCGGTCGCTGCTCAGCCAGATTGGATAATGCTGGATAATTTCGATCTCGCAGATCTTGTAAAAGCAGTTGATTCAAACAATACCAACATAAGGTTAGAGGCATCCGGCGGTATCGAACAGGACTCTGACCTGATCGCCATCGCAGAAACCGGCGTAGACTACATTTCAATTGGTGCCCTGACAAAACACTGTGAAGCCATTGATTTATCGATGCGATTTGTTCAATAGGAGTTTTCAATGTCGCGTTACCTGGCCTGTTTCTATCACTTTATGATCAGTTTATTGATCTTCATTGTTCCTGCCTACGTGATCGTTTTTCATTGGTACCCGGATTATTTCTTTGCCATCGATGGTGGCTGGGAAGGCATGCGTCTCGTCATCGGGGTTTGTATGGTGTACTAACCCCGGATCCTCTGGATTTTTCAGACACGACCCCGGCAAAGGTCGTTTCTATTCTGCCATAACACCCTATAGAGGAAGCTGATGTTCGACAAATCCTATATCACGATGGTATTCCTGCATGGATAGTCGAACCGACCTACAGACAATTGTCAGAACATATGGATCTGGTGATGGAAGGAGTAACTAACGAGGAAGAACTAAGAAATCGCGATGTTAATGGCGAGCTAGATATGTGGCTCGATCATCATGGTGGTAATTTTGGCGACTATGTCTTTGTCCCTATTCACTCCCGTTATCGTGACGTATTTATCGGCATCAAAAAATCAGAAAAATCGTTCGTTGATATCATCGAAATTCCGCCGCCAGTCTAGGATTTGATAGCAAGGCTCTAACCCTGGGCTTAGGTGCTAGAACGACGTTCTGGCCACTTTGTTCCCCAACAATAGTATACTGGTTCATTGTTCAATTACTGTAGAAGATGATGGTGCAAATTCGTCACCCAGGATTGTGGCTCAATCCCCTGGCTGTTTTTTTGGTATGCCTGGCTGCCTACGTCTTCACGCTGCCGCGCAGCATTACGCTCGAAGATGCAGGCCTCTTTCAAATGGTCTGCAACCTGGGTGGAATTTCCCATCCGCCAGGCTACCCATTGTTCACCTTAATGTGCCAACCTTTTGTGCAGTTACCTGTCTTTGGAAATAGTGTATTTGCCGGTAATTTTCTCAATGCTCTCTTCGCCAGCGCCGCCGTCGCACTGTTTCACCACATTGGCTTTCGGCTAGTGAACCGACGCTTTGCCTGGGTAGCGGCATTGGGTTTCGGCCTATCGACCACCTACTGGTCCCAGGCAATTATCATCGAGGTCTACGTACTTGCAGTTTTACTCTTTCTTATCTGCCTGAGCGCCGCCCTGAAGTACATGCAGACCGGGGAGATAAAATATTGGTATGCCCTGGGCCTGTGTTTTGGACTGGCGCTTTCCAATCATTGGCCTCTTACGGTGGTATCCACACCAGCCTTGTTGCTCCTGGTTTCCATCAGGTATCAGCAGCTGAAATCTCAGTTTGTGCGACCTCAATTCTGGATGTTTTCAATCGCCAGCCTGTTACTCGGCTTGTCTCCCTATCTCTCATTGATCACAGATCCGGATCCACGCATAGGCGTTTACGGTGGAATCCGGTCAATCGAACAGTTCTTCAACTACATCACCCGGGCCGCATACTCAGATAATTTCGCCTATGCAGATCTTGCAGATAAATTGAATTACGCCCTATGGCTACTCAAACAAAGCCTGATGCAAATGGGGTTTTGGGCAGCGCCCATTATTCTGATTGGACTCTGGTTATCATTCAGGAAATTTCCACTGATTATTGGAAGTTCCCTGCTCCTGCTTTACCTTGGCTCCACCTATTTTTTGTTAGCTTTGCTGAATTTTGATTTTGAGCCATTCCGTCAGGCGATCTTCAAGCCCTACCCCGTAATCGCTTATCTGTCTGTTGCCGCCTGGTTTGCACTGGGTATTGAAGAAATCTCAACCAGATTAGAGAAAATTGGATCCGGTGGCCCCTGGGCCACTGTGATTCCAATTATCTCCATTGCATTGATTGCATTTTCAAATTTTAATGAGAACAACAGGCGGCTGGATTCGTTCAGCGAAACCTACGCAAAAACTGTACTGGAATCACTGCCAGCAAATAGCATCTTGTTCGTAAACGGGGATTTTGAATCAGGTCCTTTCGGCTACCTGAACCTGGTTGAAGGTATCCGCACTGATGTTGAAATCCGGGACTGGGAAAACCTTGTATTTGATAATCGGCTTACATCGCCCTTCTTGCCGAAGGAAATGATAGATAGTGCAGCCCTTGAATTTATCCTGTCGACGAACCGACCTGTATTCTCCCTCTCAAATCGCCTTCGACCGGCCATTAACTATGGCGCCTACTACGGACTCACCACACCCGGGAATGTTGGCTACGCCATCAACCCGACAATGGATAAGTATCTGCAGCACCTGATTTACCTTTTTAACAATCACCTCGTTAACGATGCGCATGAACAATATTTAGCTATCGACTTACTCATAAAATATTCAAGATTGTACATCCGCTACGCGGGCCAATCATCGGCAAACGAGTCAGAAGTCGAAGCCAGGGTACTTGAGTTGCAATCAACCTTTCCCGGCAGGCTGATCACCATGGAAAACGCCTTAAGGGAAAAGACCAGTGACCCACAAATTTTTTTGCAAGCATTGGAATTAGCAGCACTAGCCGAGAATGAAATTCCCTCTATGGCATCGAACAAAATTCTCGCTATATTCTATGAATATTACGGCCGCTTACTCTCGCAAGACCAATCAAAATTGTCAGAGGCAGTGGCATATTTAAAGAAGTCGGTTTCAACCTACCCGGCAAGCGAAAATACAGCTATCTGCTATTTGGAACAGCTGGTAGAGCAACAAGAGCTGGATCACCCAAAAATTCTAAAGCACTTTGACCTTGATGAATGTGAAAAGCAGGAAATTGGGATACCGGATCAGTGATTCCTAACGCCTTCAGGCAATATTTGTGCTGCAAACGTTCCCGATGACAATATTTCGACTGCCGGTCCTTTCTTATTTCAATTGAAATTTTCTGCGTTGGTACTATAAATTGATAAAAAAATTATAGCGCTCTTGTAGATTGTTTAGTCAATATGGTGCCGGAAAGAGGATCTGGTCCCAGCAGCTCCTACAGAAGCCTGACGAGGTATAATGCGCCCTTGCACCAATCTTGCTTTCACAATATGCATAAAAGTGGACCACCTCAGTGTAGCACCCCCGTCAGAATCACAAATCGTAACAGGTTTTATTCCAAAGCTTACAAAAACTCACTTTCACAGAACTAATATCAACTGAGTTTAAATTTTATTGGCCGTTGACAAGGAATATAGAAATCGTATTCAGAGAGTTCACCATGTACAGTACGGGCTGTTTGATCATCAAGCAACTATCATTTTGAATCACTGAACTGCGCCGCTTTGGCGCGTATACCGACCAGAATGGTTGATCAATTCAAATAATCCAAAGCGGGCGGAATCGGCCAGGAGCGGCGAAAACAGAACCTGATTGTTGACTACCATTATATCCTAGACAATGCCTGCGTTGAAGCTGATCTACCGGGATTACACTCGGTTGGATTGATAGCTGTAAATGATGTTGGCCAGGCCTCAGTGGAATTTGGCCTGGCAATCCAACCTAGGTTTAGGGACGTCAGCATTTGGGTCCACGCTGTCTGAAAAGTCAGAATTTAAACAGAGCAGTTCTAATTTTCGTCCGAAGTTTGCGCAAAATAGTATTGCATGATCTTTGCAGACGTCGAGGTAAAGAAAGGACATGCATGTGTCACAGAGAAGGAGTTTTCCTGCATGTCGAACCACTGTTCACGAAAGTTCGTTAGCCACCGTTTATGTCTAATCTGCTCGTCCGTCGAAGGCTTACGTCCCCCAACAACTATCGGATTCCGTTCGGCTAAGCTCTTCCTTGCGTAAACGTCCCAGGGAAAAACGTAAAGTTCTCCTGGCGTTGGTGCACGAAGAGCACTTACCGAAGGCTGGGTTGCCCTGCGTGATATCCATTCAATACCGTCTGCCGATTCCTGCGTAACAACACTTTCGAGCCTGATTTGACCCTCGGGACCAAAAACCTCGCGGAGGTAGCTATGTGAAATCATCCCTATAGGCATCCGGATCAACTGGCTGGTGGGTACATGGATTTCTCCATCCAATAGGTAGTCATCGTACTCAAGCTTGTACTTGAGAACCTTGATGATTTCGATCCCGAGCTCAAGGAAATTGATGCAAATCAGGATGTCTCTGAAGGGACCGTGTACTTTACTATCGCGTAGAATCTCTAAAGTAACCTCTGTTCGATGTTCGTCCACGACTATCCTCAGACTTTGCGGGCCTGGTTCGATCAACCCGAGTGCTTCGTAGTACCCTCGCAAGTCGATGTGATCCCGCATGAACCTCGCTGCAATTACCTGAGGCGGAATTGGGAAGGGACCAATTTCAAAACTCTTGATTTGCCGGTATCCGGATGCTCGTGGAGAATTGGGAAGAACTAGTGTTTCTTCGAGGAATTCCCTGTATATGAACAATCGAGGGTCGTTCAGTTCTTCCACAGTCTCGGATGCGCCGAGCGCGATATTCCATCCAACTGGTTCTATATCTCGGAAGAAGAACGGGGTCCACGTTTCTCCACGCCACTTGACAACAGAGAGAACACCACCGGACGCCCACCGAAGTGGTATGTTTCCGGTTGGGATCGAGAGGGTTCCATCTTCCTTCGCCAGCAGGAAATCGTGGACCATTTTTTCGAGTTTTTCGGCATCTTCACGCGTGGATCCAGTAAGAATCTTGTCGCAAAGCGCGTTCCGTCCTTTGGTAGTATAAATGGCTTGTTCAGTGCCGTGCCGTTCCGATCGATCGTGACAAGCAACTTGCCATCAACACGATCGAGCTGGACCGGGTGCTTCAAAAGCTCGATCGCAAATTCCTGATCAAGTGGTTCAGCTGACGACTCAAACACTGCACTCCATGAGGCGATTCCTTCTGACTCTTCGTCTCGAATAGCAAGTAGAACCGAGTTTAGCCCTTTCGCTGCTCCAGTTCGGAGGTCGATGTACTTCCGGCCTGCGAGCCATGGGGGCCTAACTTCACTCCATTTGCCTCTCAAAAGAACCGGGATGCAGTTGCGTTGGTCGCCCTCTTCAAGAAGCGAACCACTCAGAATACTTGCTTCGTAGCGAACACCGCCAGCGGAACCCGCCGATCGCTGTTTGTATTCCGGAGTGCAGAAGGCTAGGACGTGTCGACTCCTTGTGATCGAATCCATAAACTCCGGTATCGAATCGCCGGGCTTCAGACTGACATCGATTCGAACGGACACCCCCTTGTTCGAAAGGAGTTCTGCAAGGCTACGCACGTCCTCAATCTCATCCCGTGTTGTATGTGCGTACGAAAAGAATACATCCCACTCATACGCCGGAGTGTGTTTGGAAAGTGACATTTCGCCCTCTTTTTCGAAGTGCCTGTGTCTATTGTATTCCGAAAACGCAAAAGTATCATGATCGACTGTGAGTGCGCTGTAATGCAAGGAAATGACTTTTCGTCAATGACAGCTCCTTGACCGACTAGCCACTCCACTCGCGTTCGTAACTTTAGCTAATCCTGTCTACAAAGATGGCCGATGACTAAACAGGTGCGACCTTAGCGTTGATCGCGGCAAAGTTTTCCTCACCTAGCAAGGTGAATTGGTCTGGTAATTCCACCAACCTGACGATGTCAGCAATGGGTACGTTCCGACCAGATGGTTAATATCTAACCAACGTCAGCAAGTAACAAATGCATGAACGTGTGCTAAGGGGAACGAAACCATAGACAATCTGTATTGTCTGCTCCTGATAGCATATCGATACTCATCAGGTGGAATTCGTCTCCTCAGGACCCAGACTGTGTAAAAACTATTTTCGTAAATTATTAATCGTTCTTACAATACCGTCATTTGATTTTTTACGATGAAAGTTACTAAGGAGGAAACTCTCGATCGCGTTTTCAAAGCTTTCAGAAATCGAAATTTATCAAATCTGAGTTTTCACACAGTCTGGACCCATACCGGAAGTTGAGGAAATCCTTAAAAGGTGGCAAAGCAGACGTTCACCACAACGACTTTGAGTAGACAATAGCCCTCTGAAATATCTCAAATCCTGCTGAGTATAGGAACCATTAACGCCCTATTCAGAGAAATCTGCAAGTATGATTTGATAGTTTTCTACAGCACCAGAAAGGCACTAGACCCATTTTGAATTGGCGCCCATCCAGACCGGGGCCCACCTGCCTGTTTTGGTTTGGGCCAGGACCAGATGGGATCGAAGTCGACGAACTCGCCATGGTATTGCGCCTCGTCGTTGTTCCAGATCTCTTTCATCGCCAGAATTTTTTCACGAACAATCTTCCATCGATTTTTATAGTCAGCACCATGATTTTCCATTTCTTCCCGGTTCCAGCCTGCTCCAATACCGAGGATCAGCCTGCCGCCGGAGAGATAGTCTAAGGTGGCACATTCCTTTGCGAGCGTAATGGGATCGCGCTCGATGACGAGGCAGATTCCGGTGCCGAGTTTGATCCTGCTGGTGACAGCCGCTGCTGCCATGAGGGCGACGAAGGGATCGTGGCTGCGCCAGTAATGTTCCGGCAGGCCGCCGCCGCCGGGGAAGGGCGTGTCTCTCGAGACCGGGATATGGGTGTGCTCCGGGAAAAAGAGTGAATCCAGGCCACGGTCTTCTACTGCTTTTGCGAGTTCAATAGGTTGGATAGTCTTATCAGTTGGGAAAATCTGTACGCCAAAGTTGGGCATTGTGTTTGCTCCGATATCCGATCAGATGGTCATGGTAGCGTGTGTTGGGAGTTACGCCAACGTAAAAAGAGTTACGCCAACGTAAAAAGCGTTACACCAATGTAAAAAAGTTACGCCGACATAAAATTAGTGAGTACAGGAAAAGCGCATAAAAAAGGGCGCCGAAGCGCCCTTGAATAACTCTGGTTGAAGCTGCTTCTAGTTGTGACCCAGTGCGTAGGTTAGTTCAAGACCGTACAATCGAGGAGATGTTACTCCACCCGTATGGCGGAAGAATTCAGCCTCAGATTCCCGCAGGACCTGCAGTACGCCAACATCGTCAAACACGTTATTCACAAAAGCGGACACGGTCCAGCTTGCACTAGTCGAAGTCCATGTGGCGCGAAGATCCAGCCTGTCGTAGGAGTCGGCCAATTCTGCGTCATTTTCAAAAGGCGAGTAGTAAACCTCGTCAATCCAGCTGTAAACTCCGAAAAACTCGAGGTTCGATCCGCCGGATAATGGCATGGCGTAACTTCCCCAGAGAGTGTACTTCAGTTCCGGAACCTGCAGGACCTGGTTGCCATTGATATTCTCAACCTGATCTTCAAAGTTCGGGAACAAACTGGCGGGTGTGTTCACACTTGACGGATCTTTCATAAACAGATCTTCAGTATACTCACTGGGTGTAAAGCTGAAGTTGCCACCGACAGTCCATCGATCAGAAACCAGCCATGTTGCTTCTGCTTCGATTCCGAAGACTTCTGCCCCAGGTGCTTCGAGTACTGAAGTTGACAGGCCTGCCGTTCCGCCAAAGTCGGTCAGCGGTGGAGACACCTCGGTGGCCACGGTATGAATTGTCTCGTAGTCGTAGTAGTAGGCCGAAGCAAAAAGCTGAAGTGTGTTATCAAGGAACGTTGTCTTGTATCCGATTTCGTAAGCAAGCAGCTCTTCCGGACCATAGGTTGGGGTCGCACTGAAGAACACCAGATTGAAGCCACCTGCACGTGTACCGGTCGTGGCCGAAAAATAGAGCAAGGTATTGTCAGTGACGTTCCAGTCGAGATTGACCCGCCAGGTAATCTCATCATCGGTTCGGTGGAAAGGCCGATAAACACTTAAGGAAACCGGGATACCGCCATTGACAGCCAATTCGGTAGGTGCGAATCCACCCACGTGAGTAGCGTCAGGTATGAGCCCGCCATTTGCAAGATTGTAAGTCGCCAAATCAATCGTCGTCACGGCAGGAAACAAGTTCCCTGCAACTTCAGAGTATCGGAACAAATTCTCTTCAGCTTCGATATTATCTTCAGCGTAACGAATACCTAATGTCAGCGTTAAAATATCGTTCATGTCCCATACACCCTGAGTATAGGCGGCGAATGCGTCCTTGACAGTCTGTGTGTGGTACAGCAAATCACTACCCAGGCTGTTAATGCCATGCACCACATCCAGATCCGGGATTGTACCGTCATCGCCATACCATTGGGCAAGATGCAGGTTATTGTTGTCAAGACCATCGGTGCCGGGATTGTGCGCGATTGAATAGTTGTCCGCACAGGATGGCGCAGGGTTGGCTACCTGGCATAGAGTCCTGGCAGAATGCAGTGTTGCTGTTGGCCCATTTCCGAAGAATGCACCGGCAAGCCCGGTATTATCCACGTAAGGATTAATGAATCTGGCCTCACCGACAGATGAATAAAAATCGCCACGCTGGTCAATGGTTGAGTCGTAGAAGAAGATGCCTGAGGTAAACGACAGGTTATCACCAATTTCATAGAACGCTTGGAATTCATGTGATTCATATACTGCTTCATGATTCACATAAAACTGGCGGTCGTGGAAGGCACTCGCTGTATTGTCATCATCGGTCGTTCGCTGATAAGACAATTTGTTGTAACCATAGATGTATTTGAGCAGCACCGTGTCGGTGACGTCCCATTCAGCGCTGAATTGCACTCCCTGCTGATTGAACTCTTCACGGTTCAAACCGTTGGTTGCAGCGCAAAGATCATCCCCGCTGATACTCCCGGGAAATACACAATCGTTATATCTGGCAGCGGTGGCATCGGAGGTATTGTTAAATCCATCCAGTGATGCTGCTGCATTCTGGAAACCATCAAACTCACCCAAATCAATACCTGCCCGAACGTGCTGGGCCGGTACATTTGCTCCGGTTACTGGATCGGTGAAATTGAGAATGGGTTTGGTAGTATCGTAAAAATCATTGTCGAAGTAGTTTCCGATAGCGCTATTAGCGGAGTCGATTCTGCGGAATCCAGGTGCCACATTTTCAGTATTTCTTGTTGGACCGCCATCTTCATTTAGTACGACAAGTCCGCCACCGTTGGCCCCGCCAAAATCGCGATCAATCTCCATTTTGTTCGCACGGACGTTAAACGACAAGGCGTCTGTCGGTGTCCATCTAAATTGAATGGCCGCGTTTTTAGTCCCAAGACCATCCAGGTCGTCTCCAGGGCCGATTTCTTCGATTATGCCATCTCGATCCCGAACACTAAAATTAACACGCGCCGATAAGACGTCTTCAATCAACGCACCGTTGATCATGCCGTAGTATTCCTGGGTATTGAAGTTGCCACCGATTACCCTGAACGCGTAATCCAGCTCGTCAGCGGGTTGCTTGTAGAGTATGTTGATTGCACCGCCAATCGCGTTTCGACCGTAGAGTGTGCCTTGCGGCCCACGCAGAACCTCAATTCGTTGCACGTCCCAGAATGTCGCAGCAGTTGCAGTCAGCAGGTCTTCCGAGTAGACGTTGTTCATATAGGTTGCGACACCAGGGTCACCACCTAAAGCCCGGAAATTTCTACCAACTCCTCGAATTGTTGCATCGTACGGCTGAATGGTAGTGGCCGGTATGAAGTTTTGTAGATCTTCCTGATTTCGAATGCCAAAGTCATCGAGCATACCTGCGGTAAATGCCGTGATGGAAATTGACGTGTCCTGAACGGATGCTTCCTGTCGTTCAGCTGTAACGATCACCTCTTCAATCTGCCGAGTGCTTGGTGCGGCGTTCGTCGCAACAGGAATTGCCAGGGCAATACCAATGGCAGAAACGATAGGCATTTTTTTGAGTATATTGGACGAGTAACCGCCCTTATTTGAAGGTCCAATTCGCATTGTCTTCCCCCTAATGTATTTTTAATTTTAATGTATTAGAAGCCTTGATTCCGTGACTGGCAGCCCCGGTAATGGGCACCAATACGCGGAACGCAGAAAACGCTCCATATGACACCATACATCGACTGGAAACCCCTTGCAATGTGCATTTTGTAGTTTTTTGTGCGATTCAGGTGAAATATTATTTACTTATGTCGGGCCAGCCGTAATCTCAATCATCCACAGCAGTTTTGACTGTGTTCCAGGGCGGAGGTTTGTGGTTTAGCTGGTCTCAAGGATGGGGAGATGATTTGAGGACCTGTCAATGGTTGTCGTGGATAGCTGCCCTGCAATTAAGGTAGGATTGCTACATAAAGCGAGTATAGGAACCATTAACGCCCTGCCCCCTTGTGTGATCGAGGATCTTTTGGATTATGTCCGGGTCAGTAATCCGAAGGCGGCCCCGTCCGATGACACACATAGTTCCGCCACACATAGGGCATAGGGAAATCCGAAGGCGGCCCCATCATATTAAAGACGCGCTTGAGTCGCTGAGCCCAAGTCAGGGGAGCATTAAGCTCAACGCTACTCGCAAGTTCTTCCGCCGTTTTGTGTCTTTTGTCGTCCCCTTTATTCTTTACTTTTTCAATAGGTATGTTTTTCTTCGGAACAATGAGTTGGCATCTTTTTCCTCTCATTCCTTGCATCGAAGTCAATACCCAGATGATCAATAATGGCACCGAGCATCAATTCAACTCTTTCCAGCCTGAACTTGGCGTCGTCTTTGGGCGATGACCAACTCATAGAATTCTCCAATTATTTGAACCACTTCTCTTGCAGTAGTACAGAACACATCAATAAGGGGCCGGAGCGCGTCAGCGCGGAGATCCCAGTGAACGTAATGCACGACTTAATTGCCATCTTAGGAAAGATACCAGTCGAGATCAGCTGACAAGTACTCAGTGGTTCCTCTCACAATTGACTTAGTTTTTCCCATACTTTCTACTTCCCAGTTCTTCTTGCTCTCATCTGTCCACGAGGATAGGGCAAATAAACCACATTTCTAGAAATCTGCCAAGTACGGTAATTGTTGACTTTCATTCAATTTGAAACACCGTGAGCGGCTCCATGCGTGTCATCGGACGGGGCCGCCTTCGGATCACTGACCCAGACATAATCCAAAAGATCCTCGATCACATAACGGGGCCGCCTAGGCCGCAACCACCACCGCTTAATCCTGCAATAGTTATCCAATCTTAAAACATGCCTGGATAAAC
>SMVB01229259.1_pt1 | contig 11629 bp, 10 predicted proteins | sample 2456461 | NCBI WGS metagenome assembly SMVB01 (sample SAMN11095934, study PRJNA526329) | marine sediment metagenome | biome: Marine sediment; feature: Surficial sediment; material: Deep marine sediment; isolation source: Hadal surficial sediment | place: Pacific Ocean | collected 2014-05 | depth...
AAAACGCTCTAAGTCCTTGTTTGGTCGCATTTTCTTAACGCGAACCGGTGTCCACTTCGCTCGAAAATGCTCTAAATCGCGCAAGGCTTTTCAAACACGCTTATCTTCGACAAAAAGGCAAGCGCGTCGTCTTTATGCGCGACAGGCGTGTCTTTGAACAGGGCTTTGACGCCGCTCGCAATATAACTCGCGTAATAGGGTTCGTGGAAATTTTCCGGAAACATGTCGAGCAGGGCATCAAATTCCGGCCGATCGCCTATCTGTAACGTGTCGACAAAGATCAATGTGCCGCCCGGCTTTAAAAGCCGCACCATTTCGCCAGCGACTGTCGGGCGAACACGCGGCGGCAATTCGTGGAACAAATAGCTGCACGTGACAACGTCGTAGGATTCGCCATCGAACGGCATGGCTTCGGCATTTGATCGGACAAGATCGACGCCGCGCCATTTTTCGAGGCTGCGCCTGGCTTCCGCCAAATAGTCCGGGGACAAATCGACCCCGGTTATGGATAGGCGCGGATAATTATCTTTGACAAACGTCAAAAATCCGCCGGTGCCGCACGCCACATCGAGAAGTTTGAGTTTTCTTTGATCCCGCCGCTTAAGGCAATGGTAAAGCGGCACCAGAGCCTGTCGGCGCATGGCGTCGGCCGCGCCGGTAAATAATATCTCCGCCTGAAAATCGTAGATGCGGGCCGAATCCTTCGACAAATAGCCATCCGTCTGATGATGAAAGTTTTGTAAATAATAGGCCGGGTAAATGTCGCGCCGGTCGGGCGTGACTATTTCGAAAACCTGATTACCGGCGCGGCGTTGTTCGACCTTCGGCAAATCGCGAAAGAACTGCCGGCTCAGATCCAGCATGGCCAACGGATTAGCGAACAGATTATGAGGCAGACCATAAGTCCCCGCTGCAATATGGCGCCATTCTTGCTCGAATAGAGCGCCCATCTCCGACATCAAGTCGCGCCGGCTGGGCAGGTCCGACGATTTCCGGCGCGCGGGTTTGGTCGGCGCGGGGTCGTCGCGCCTGGCGGCGGCAGATAGGCGGCGCGCCGCCGCATAATGCCCGGTATACCAGGCCACCCGCATCCGCTGGGCCGTGTCGTAAGCGAGGCGATCCAAAAAGCCGGTGGATTGAGTCATCGTCCTATGATGTCAGGTCTGGCGATCACCGCAAGAGGCCGTCGCCACGCCGCGAGTCATGGCCGGCTAAAGACGCCCACAAGCTCGATCTGGGCCGACCACAGAAATTGATCGATCGGCGTCACCCGATCGAGTCGAAACCCGGCATCGCACAAAATCCGCGCATCCCGAGCAAAGCTCGCCGGATGGCACGAGACACCAACCACGCGCGGAACCGAGCTCTTGGCCAATTCGGCGGCTTGTGCCGCCGCGCCGGCCCGCGGTGGATCGAACACCACCGCGTCGAACCGGTCGAGCTCGGCCGCCAGCAACGGTTGCTGAAAAAGATCTCGATGTTCGGTCGTCACGGATTTGAGACCTTGCGCTCTCGACGCAGCCGATTTCAACGCGCCCACCATGGCGGCATTGCCTTCCACGGCCCATATCCGGGCCCGGTGCGCCAGAGCAAAGGTCAAGGTGCCACAACCGGCAAACAGGTCGCCGACAGACCGGGCGTCCGCCACCCCATGACGCAACAGATCCACCAGAGCCCGTTCCATGTCACAACTAGCCTGAAGGAACGCACCTGGCGGCGGACATACATTCACGCCCGAAAACCGCACAACAGGTGCGCGCCGTTCAATGAGAACCTCTTGACCAAACGTAAGGCGCGCCGCGTCGACCTGTTCGGCCCACGCGCTGACCTGTGCCCGCTGCTGCCAAGAAAGATCCCGATCGTCGGACGGATCGCACGTCACCAAAATGTCCATGCCCGTATCGGTGTTTGTCAGGCTGATCAACAACCGCCCCACTCCAGCACCCAAGCATTCGATTAATGGTTTCAATCGACCGAACAAAGTTTCGATCTCGGGTTCGACCACCGGGCATGACTCGAGGGCAAACACCTGGTGGGAGGCGCGTCGGTTATATCCGATGCGAAAGGTGCGCCCTTGCCTCACCGCCGTTACGCGCGTCCGCCGCCGAGTATGGGGCGATGATTCAATCAGCGCGGCAATGGGTACATCGCCAAGTCCCTGATGAGCCAACGCATCGCGCACTTTCTGACGCTTCCAATGAACATAAGCGGAGCCGGTGACATGCTGTAACCCACAGCCGCCGCATGCTCCAAAATGAGGGCACAGCGGCGTCTGCCGATCCGGGCCCGGTTCTATGATCTCACGAACGACCCCTCGATTGCCGGCGCGCGAAATCCGAATTCGATCTCCCGGCACCGTAAAGGGAACAAAGACAGATCCGTCATCGGTTTGCCCAATGCCGTCGCCTTGATGACCGATCCGCTCGATCAGGACGATCTCATCGACACGGGACACTGGCTCATTGTGCCGAGGGGAGCGTGCACGATCACGCCTTTTGCGCTGCAATCAAAAACTCCTTATTGCCGCCCGATCCTAAAATCGGGCTTTCGATCACGCCGATGACGGACCAATCGGGCAAGGCACCCAGCCAGTGTTCGATGTCATGGCATACTTGTTGATGCACCAAGGGGTCGCGCACCACACCTCCCTTACCCAATGCCTTGGGCCCGGCTTCGAACTGGGGTTTGATCAAGGCGATCAATAAGGCACCTGGTGACGCCAACGCAAAAGCCGGCGGCAAGACCTTCCGTAGACTGATGAAACTCACGTCGCACAGAATGAGATCGACCGGCTCGGGGATGAGCTCGGACGAAAGCGTGCGGGCATTGACTTTTTCAAGAAGGACGACACGCGGCTCACGGCGTAACGTTTCATGAAATTGTGCCTTGCCGACATCGACGGCATAGACTTTTGACACGCCATGGGCCAGGGCCACTTGAGTAAAGCCGCCGGTCGAGGCGCCTAAATCAAGCGCCACTCGTTGCCGCAGATCGAAACGAAAATGGGTCAATGCATGGTCGAGCTTGACACCGGCGCGGGAAACCCAAGGAAAGGCCTCGCCGCGCAGTTCCACATGGGCGTCAACTTTTATGTGTGTGGCTGGTTTGCCGACCGGCGCGCCGTCACACCAGACGTGACCGGCGGTAATCTCCGCGCGCGCTCTGGTCCGGCTGGACACCAGACCGCGCGCCACCAGGACCGTATCTATGCGCGCTTTTGCCGTCATCGCCGCACCATAAGCCCAAGAGTACGTAAATCCCAAGAGCAAGGCCTCGACCGAATTCGGGCGCAGGGGGGTCCGCACAAATGAGCAGCTTATGTTAAGCCAGTTTTGACGCGAGTGGTTCTTCGCGACCCAAGGCTTCAAACGCGGTGCGGACAATATCCGGCGCGTTCAAACCGGCCACGTCATACATCTTGGCCGGCGAGTCTTGGTCGATGAAAATGTCTTTGAGGACCATGGGCCGCACTTTCAACCCTTGATCCAGCAACCCCGCATGGGCCAAATAATGCAGAACATGGGCACCAAAACCGCCAATCGCACCTTCTTCGATGGTGATCAGCACTTCATGCTCGCGGGCCAACCGTTTGACCAGATCCTGATCCAGCGGTTTGCAAAAGCGGGCATCGGCAACAGTGGTCGACAAGCCATGGGCGTCGAGTTCGTCGGCCGCTTTGAGCGCTTCGGATAAATGGGCGCCAAAACTCAAAATGGCAATCTTTGTGCCCTCGCGGATGAGCCGCCCCTTGCCCAGCGGCAAAATCTCTCCCCGGTCGGGCAAAGGCACACCAGTACCCTCACCCCGGGGATAGCGAAAGGCGCTCGGCCGATCGTCGATCGCCGCTGCCGTGGCCACCATATGCACAAGCTCAGCCTCATCGGCTGCCGCCATGATCACAAAACCCGGCAGGGTGCCGAGATAGGCAATGTCGAACGCACCGGCATGGGTCGGCCCGTCGGCGCCGACAAGACCGGCCCGGTCCATAGCAAAGCGAACCGGCAGCCTCTGGATCGCCACGTCATGGACCACGGAATCGTACGCCCGTTGTAAGAAAGTGGAATAAATCGTGACAAACGGCTTCATGCCTTGCGATGCCAGACCGGCGGCAAACGTCACCGCATGTTGTTCGGCAATACCCACGTCGAACATGCGCTCCGGGAACCTGTCGCCAAATTTATCGAGGCCGGTTCCCGACGGCATCGCCCCCGTGATGGCAACGATCTTGTCGTCGCGCTCCGCTTCGCTGATCAGAGCCTTAGCAAAAACGCTGGTATAGCTCGGGGCCTTCGCGACGCCTTTCTGCTGCGCGCCGGTAACCACATCAAATTTCGAAACTCCGTGAAATTTGTCCGCTGCCTCTTCGGCGGGTTCATAACCCTTGCCCTTGTTGGTCACGCAATGGACAAGAATCGGACCTTCTTTCGCATCACGCACGTTCTTTAATACGGGGATCAAGTGATCCAGGTTATGGCCGTCGATAGGCCCCACATAATAGAAGCCTAATTCTTCAAATAGTGTACCGCCCACCGCCATGCCCCGGGCATATTCTTCTGCCTTGCGCGCCGTTTCACTCAGCGAGCGTGGCAGTTTCTTAGCCAATTGTTTGGCAATATTGCGAACGCCGCGATAGGTTCCGCTGGAAATGAGTCGAGAAAAATAAGCGCTCATGGCGCCCACCGGCGGTGCAATCGACATATCGTTGTCATTTAGAATGACGATAAGCCGGCTATCCATGGCGCCCGCATTATTCATCGCTTCATAAGCCATGCCGGCGCTCATCGCGCCATCACCAATGACCGCAATGACATTGTTCGACCCACCCGAAAGATCCCGGGCTACCGCCATACCCAGTGCGGCGGAAATTGATGTGGCCGCATGGGCCGCACCGAATGGATCAAATTCGCTTTCGGCACGCTTTGTAAAACCGGACAATCCGCCACCTTGTCGCAATGTGCGGATTCGCGCTCGCCGGCCGGTCAAAATCTTATGGGGATAGCATTGATGGCCAACATCCCAGACCAATCTATCCGTAGGCGTATTAAATACGTGGTGGATCGCAACAGTTAATTCGACAACACCGAGGCCGGCGCCCAAGTGCCCGCCGGTTTGGGAAACGGTGCCGATCAGCTCTTGGCGCAACTCGTCCGCCAGCTGGCGAAGCTCGCGCCGATCGAAATCTTTCATATCCGCCGGCACCTGAACCCGATCCAGTAACGGCGTTGCACTCTGGTCTAACACGTTATAATTCCTCCCGCCTGCTCGTAGGATGCCCTTTTCTGGTGTTGAACTTAGAGTGTTTCCAGGAAAAGTGGACCCGGTTTTCCGTCCGGAAACACGATAAAACAACAACTTAGGGTCAGGTTTTGATTCCATCAAAACCGGAAAGACCCTAGTGCGTTACCCAAGACCGCACATCATTGTTGCCCCGTCAGAACGAAATTGCAAACTTCGCGCAAAAAGGCCGCTTTTTCGTCAAATGGCTCCAGGTGAACCTTAGCTTGCTCGGCCAGCAATTGGGCCTGCTCCTGCGCCCGTTCCGGCCCCAAAAGGGACACAAACGTCGCCTTGGCCGCGCCTCCCTCGGCCTTACCGGCCTCCGCAAGATCCTCAATCACCTGCATAGCAAGCCCCAAATCGTGGGCAAATGTTTCCAGCGCATGACATGATTCTTGGGAAGCACGTCCCACAATTGCGCCGGAAAGGCAAGCGAATGAAATGAGTGACCCGGTTTTCAGCCGTTGCAGCCGGGTAATGGTTCCAATATGGGGTTTAATCTGTTGCGCGCGAAGGCTGATCATTTGGCCGCCGACCAGGCCGTCTCGACCGACCGTTTTAGTCAACCGCTCGATCAGTTCACAGCGAATATGGGGATCCGGGTGGGTTTCTTCATCCACCAGAATTTCAAAGGCGATCGCCTGCAAGGCATCGGCCGTAAGAATCGCCGTGGGTTCATCGAAAACCACATGGATCGTCGAGCGGCCGCGCCGCTTGCCCCGATTGCCCAGGCTGGGCAAATCTTCACGGACGAGAAACGATGCATACGCGCATTCAACCGCGGCCCCGATGCGCAATAGCGAAGTCTTTTCCACGTCGAAAAGATGGCCACTTTGAATGGCAAGAAACGAACGCAACCCATGAGCACCGGCAATGGCATACCGTACGGCATCGATCACGCGACTTTCAGGACCCTCCGCCTTCGGCAGCAATTGATTGAACAATTGCCGGACCTCCGACGTGGAAATATCCAGCTCATCATGAATATCAATAGGCGATTGAATGTCTTCAATCATAGCCCGCTCACTCATTGATCAAGACTTGTCATCAAAACCGGAAAGACCCTAGAGCATTTTCGAGCGAAGTGGACACCGGGTCGCGTTCTAAGATATGTCGGCAGACGATGCCGAAACCGATCCGTCTGCTGACAGGGTGATCTTTTCGACTTTGGCCTGAGCGGCGGCCAGCTTGGCTTCACAATGAGCCTTGAGTAGGGTTCCGCGCTCGTAAATATCGATTGATTTTTCAAGATCCACATCACCGCCTTCCAGCTTCTGCACAATGCTCTCAAGCTCGGTCAGCGCCTTTTCGAATGTCATCTTGGCAATATCGTCAGGAATTTCCGGTTGGCGCGCCTTGGCCATAAATACTTCTTTCAATGAATCGGAAAAGTTAAATCGTCGAATTAAGGTTTGGACCTAGATTTTTTCGAACTCTCGCCAGGACCAGTAAGTGTAGCCGTCATTATACACGGGCCGCCAACCTTTGTTACGCAAAGTCACGCTCACCATCCAATTGAAAAAACCGTGAGCACAGACAAGCACGTTGCCGCCGGCGGTGGCCGTATCGATCAACCGATCGGACGCTTGGTTTGCCCTTTTAAAGGCATCGATGACACCTTCGCTATCGGGAGAATAGCCCAATGACCAAAAAGTACGCGAGATCCACCCCCAATGGGTCGGGCCGCAACGCATCATGGGCACGGGGGGTTTCGGCAGTGGAACTTCGACAAACAACCGATCGGTTTTCACGTCACGGCCAGGGGCCAAGTGCTGGGCGGTTTCTTGGGCCCGGCGTAGGGTACTGGAATAGATGTGATGGGAATCCCGGGCCAGTTCGACCAATCGATCCGGCGGGCGCTCGCCTTCGGCCAAGCCGCTGGCATCGTATTGCCGCCACCAGCCCATATATTCGTCAGCCGTCAGCACCTGGTCGCGGGAAAGGCTGGGCCGACCATGACGTACAATGATAATGCGTCCGGGATTCCCAGCTTCGCGCACTGAGTTGTTCCCCTTAAGCTCGATCGCCACTGACACACCCCTTCATGAGCGCCGCCACGTGGGCCACCACGCTGCTTGCCAGTGCAGAGACATTGTAGCCCCCTTCGAGCACCGAAACCAAACGCCCATCACAGCACATGGCGGCGACCTCGCACAATGCCCGTGTGACCCAAGCAAAATCCTCTTCGTCCAGCATCAGCTCGCCCAGAGGATCCGCTCGATGGGCATCGAATCCCGCAGAAATCAAAAGAAAATCGGGCGAAAACCGGCGTAAAGCGGGGATCACCCGATCCGTGATCGCCGCACGAAAGGCGGCAGAGCCGGCCTGAGCCGGCAACGGCACATTGACGATATTGCCGTGACCGGTCTCACCGGCGGCGCCGGTTCCGGGATAAAACGGGAATTGGTGGGTCGACCCATAGAATAGGTTCGAATCATTCCAAAAAACGGCCTGGGTGCCGTTGCCGTGATGGACATCGAAATCGACCACCGCGACCCGTTTCAGGCCATGAGCGACCCGCGCATGGAGGGCGCCAATGGCCACATTATTGAACAGGCAAAAGCCCATGGCACGCTCGGCTTCGGCGTGATGCCCCGGCGGGCGCGACGCGCAAAAGGCATTGTCCGCCTCACCCGCCATGATGAGGTCGACCGCCGACACCACGCCACCGGCCGCCCGTAAGGCCGCTTCACCGGATCCCGGTGAGGTCGGCGTGTCGGGATCGAACGAAAAAAAACCCTCCGCCGGAATGTTATCGAGCACATGATCCACATGGCATGGGGTCTGAACGCGCTCCAGCTGCGCGCGCGTGGCCGGCGGCGCCTGGCGGCGCAACAGAGCGTCGAAGGAAGGTGTCTTGAGCGCCTCCAAGATCGCCTGCAACCGTTCAGGCGATTCCGCATGTCCGGGCGGTACCAGGTGATTGAGAAAGGCGGGATGGCTAATCAGCGCGGTGGTCATAATTCTTGCCAATGTAGATCGCAGGGTGAGCTGAACGGGCCGTTATATTATCCATTCCAGTCAAACGCGTTTGTACCAATCAACACCTGCTTTGTCTCGCTGGCATGTCGCTTTGCCTCGATTAACCAGCCATTTGAGATGAGACAGGGATTCGCCGGTCGCCATCAAATAATTGTTGGCGTCGATTTTACTTTTGAACAATTGGGAAAACACATCCACCGCCCGCTTTGGCTCTTCGAGGGCCGCATAAAGACGGTCTAGGTTATCCTCGTGTCCCTTTATCAGCTGACCCAGTCTCGTATGCAATCCGTAGAACGGCTCATTGTGCGAGGGCAACACCAACAAATCCTCAGGCAGACGTTCGCGCAGTCTAACACATGAGTTCAGCCACTCATCCAGCGGATCGGCCGAGGGTTCCGTTGGATAAAGGCTGACAATCGAGGATATGCGCGGCAATACCTGATCGCCGGAAATAAGAACGTTGAGATCCGGGCAATAAAGGCAAGCATGCTCGGGCGAGTGGCCCCGGCCTACCACAACTTGCCACTCATGTTCGCCGATCGTAATCATTTCACCATCGACAATTCGTCGAAAGCTATCCGGCATATGACTGATGAAACTGCCAAACGCTCCGAAGCGTTGTTTGTAGATGTCCAGAGCCCGTTCGGTAAAACCGGCGGCGCGATAGAAACGAAGTGCAATGTCGGGGGCTTCACGACCCGTGTCGTTAGCCAGAATGCGCCCAAGCAGATAGTCGGTACGCGTCATCCAAAATTCCGCATCCCATTTGCTGACAATCCACCCTGCAAGCCCTACATGGTCGGGATGCATATGAGTGCAAATAACCCGCGTAATGGGCTTGCCGTCCAATTGATTGTCGAAAATTTTTTCCCAATCCTCTCTGGTCTCGTCCGCGCGCAATCCGGTGTCGACAATACTCCACCCCTCATGGTCGCGGATCAGCCAAAGATTGATATGATTGAGGACAAACGGCAAAGACATGCGCAGCCAGAAAATACCCGGCACGATTTCCGTTATGGTGCCTCGATCCGGCTTCATTTCAAACGGATAAATAAGCCCGCGGCGCTTCCGGCCTGCCAATTCCATCAAGCTATGTCACCTTATCCTGAGTAAGATGTTACGGCGCGGTGATAACTGGGGCGCGCTTTGACGCGCGTCGCCCACTTCAATACGCGCGGGAAATCTTCCAGTGGAAATTTGACAAGCTGAAGCCGCGCCACATTCACGATCCACGCAATATCCGCCAGACCAAATGCGTGGCCGCCCAACCAAGAATCTTTCTCAAGTATAGTTTCAAGTTTTTCGAGCGCGACTTGTGCGGCGTTTTTTCCCTGATCAACGCGAGCCGCCCATGCGGTTCCGTTTTCGGCAAAGTCCCGGTAGAAGGCAACGCGCTCCGGTTCGAGTTCAAGTCGCTCGAACATAGCAATATCTTCCGCCGTCACATTTCGCGTCGCCCGAAAAAGGATGTCGTGGCTTAGTGTCTTGATCACCCACTGAAAGGCGCCCGAATCGTCTTGAATGGTGCGCAGCCGATTGCGCGCCACCGAATCTTGAGGCCTGAGATTGGGCTGCGTAAACGTATCATCCAAATATTCGATAATATCGTTCGACTCTATGTAGACGCGGCCATCATGAACCAATGTCGGCACAACACGGTTGGGATTAATCGCTCCATAATCGGGCTGCATTTGTTGCCATCTTGCGCCGTCGAGATTATGTGCTGTCCAGGCGAGCTCTTTTTCCTCCAGCGCAATGCGCACGCGTTGAGAACAATTCGACGTCACGAATTGAAAAAGATGCAACCCCTCGAGGGCGGCCGCGACCTCGCTTCGGCTTTGGTAAAGAGCCATAAGACTTTGCTCCGTTGCAGCGGCTTTTGTTTATAGTGTTTCCAGGAAAAGTGGATACCGGTTTTCCGTCCGGAAACACGACAAAACAACACCTTAGGGTCCGGTTTTGATTCTATCAAAACCGGAAGGACCCTAGCCCGCCATTTGATCCGGCGTGAGTTCGTATAATTGATCTGCGCCGGTCACGGCAGCGCTGGCCCAGGCTTGAGCTTGCGGCAAAATGTTTTGCGCATAAAATTTGGCTATTGAGATTTTGGACTTGTAGAAACCGTCTTCACCGGAAGAACCATCAACAAGATGGTCGTTTGCCGCAATCGCGCCAAGGCCTAACAGATAGCCCCCCGACACCAATCCAAACAATCGCAAATAGGGGGTTGCCCCGGATAGACAGTCACGCGGATGTTCTTTCAGACGCGCCGTCAGCCACTCGGTCACTCGGTCAACCGCTGCAACACCCTGCTCAAGGCAAGTTCCGATCACACGCAATTGCTCGCTATGGGAGTTCATGAGTTGGCTTACGCAGCCACCCATGTCGTCGATAAAGGCCGCCACCGCCGCGCCACCATTGAGTGACAATTTGCGCGTGGCCAGATCCATTGCCTGAATGCCGTTGGTTCCCTCATAAATCGGCAATATGCGCGCGTCGCGCAAATGCTGGGCGGCGCCGGTTTCTTCGATATAGCCCATGCCCCCGTGCACCTGGATTCCAAGAGACGCGACCTCCACCGCCATATCGGTGGCAAAACCTTTCGATATGGGCGTCAATAATTCTTCGCGCAATTTCGCTTTGGCGCGCGCCCTGTCATCAGGAAGATGGCGCGCCTCATCGATCGCCACCGCATTGGCGTAGCAAATGGCCCGAATAGCCTCCGTAGTGGCTTTCATGGTCAACAACATGCGCCGCACATCCGGATGTTCAATGATTTCCACAGGCCCGCTTTGTGCCAAGCGTCTTGCCGCGGACTTACCCTGCCGTCGCTCCCGAGCGTAGGCGAGCGCTTGTTGGTAGGCACGCTCGGCAATTGCGACACCTTGCAAGCCGACATTGAGGCGCGCCGCATTCATCATGCTGAACATGCAGGCCATGCCATTATTTTCGCCCCCAACCAGATAGCCCACAGCCCCCTGGTTTTCGCCAAACGCCATAACGCAAGTCGGACTGGCGTGGATGCCCAATTTGTGTTCCAGGCCGACCGGCTTCACATCATTGCGGGCGCCCAAAGACCCATCGGCATTGACGAGAAATTTAGGAACGAGAAACAGCGATATGCCTTTTGTGCCCGCCGGTGCGTCCGGCAACCGCGCCAACACCATGTGGATGATATTTTCCGCCATGTCGTGATCGCCATAGCTGATGTAGATTTTGGTTCCTTCGATGAGATAGCTGCCATCGGATTGCTTGGTCGCCTTAACCCGCAAGGCGCCGACGTCGGACCCGGCTTGCGGTTCGGTGAGGACCATGGTGGCGGTCCATTCGCCGGTCACGAGTTTGGCAAGGTAAAGGCTCTTTTGTTCTT